>Ga0187846_10002504_pt1 | contig 10020 bp, 12 predicted proteins | sample TC_taG_FD_161473 | JGI IMG/M metagenome (GOLD analysis project Ga0187846, IMG submission 161473) | Biofilm microbial communities from the roof of an iron ore cave, State of Minas Gerais, Brazil - TC_06 Biofilm (v2) | ecosystem: Environmental > Terrestrial > Deep subsurface > Cave > Wall biofilm... | reverse complement strand
GTGGCGGGGGCCGCCTGTGGCTCGGGGGCGTGGTGTAGCCTGGTTCAACACACCTGCCTGTCACGCAGGAGATCGCGGGTTCAAATCCCGTCGCTCCCGCCAAACCCAAGCAGGATAAGGCCTTCCGCGGGATTGGACGCCCGCCGAACTATTGATAGAGCACCTGCCCATTACGCAGGAGATCGCGGGTTCGAATCCCGTCACCTCCGCCAGACCAGCAAGATCAAGCGTTTGCGAGAACCGCAGTCTCTCCGAATCCCCCGGATAAGCAGGCGATCACGCTCTTGGCCTCGCGGTAGAATCCCCTTTGCTCAGTCGGCTCGTGGATCCCGAACGGGGTGGACATAAGGCCCGCGATCTTGGACGCTGATGAAGTGCGGCGGGATCCCGCGATCGGCCTGCGGGAAGAGCTACCGCCTCAACCTACCCCAGCACCTAGTCGTGGTGCCCGATTTGTTCCGGTTGCTCTGGACGGACACTGTTGGCGGGTTTCCGACGTGCTCGCCTCTGTTTAGAGGTACATGCCAGCCCCGTTCAATCCTCTGCCCGACTGAAATACCTTTGACATTCGGCAGTAATCGAATAATTATTCGAGTATGACGGACAACGAGTTCCGTCTCGATTATGCGGGCTGCAAAGCGCATTTGACACGGCGGCTGGCCGAACCGGCGCCTGGGCGTGTGCAGGTACTCACTGGGCCGCGCCAGGTGGGGAAGACAACGCTCCTATTTAGCGGACAACGAGGCTGTCGAACCCACGCCTGGAAGCGGCGATGGCAGGTGGACCCGGATCCATACTCCCGGGGCAACGCCTTCCACTGGCAGCCCGTGCGGAGCACGTACAAGATGCCGTCCATGACTTGGCGGAAGGGAACCACCGGGCGCCCATTGGTCCCCCGCGGTTTTTCGGGCGGCAGGAGCGGCTGGAGTTGGGCCCAGAGATCATCGGGAATGCGCCAAATCGTGCGTAACCGTCGCTTCGACCGATGCTGCTGCGATGAAGGTGTGATCGATAGTCATGCCAAGTATACTCGAAGCCCAGAGAAGGAGGGGAAACCAGCCCGCCTTCGAATTTGCCAGTAATTTATGAGGCTCGGCGGCATCCGCCTTTGGAGGTGGGTCGCGATGGAACGCCAGGACGGGCCCGGCCTGCCCTTCGAATGGTCCGACATCGACCGTGCTGCGGATACCGCCTGTTACGTCAACTATTTGGACGCGGCGAGCGCCATGTCGTATTTCCGGGACCTCAAGCGCCGCACCTTCGAGTTGCTCGACACGCGGCCGGGGCACCGGCTACTCGACGTCGGATGCGGAACCGGGGACGACGTGCGGGCGCTCGCCGCACTGGTGGGACCGCAGGGCCGGGTCACCGGCGTGGACAGCAGCGCGACGATGATCGCTGAGGCGCAACACCGGGCCGGCACATCTGGTCTGCCGGTGGAATTCAGTGTCGGCGACGCGCATAACCTCGACTTCGCCGACCAAGCTTTTGACGGGGTGCGGGTGGAGCGCACGCTCCAACACCTTGCCAGCCCAGAACGGGCCTTAGCTGAAATGGTTCGGGTGCTGCGGCCCGGAGGCCGCATCGTTGCTGCCGAGCCTGATTGGGATAGTCTCGTTATCGACGCGCCCGACCGAGCGGCGACCCGCGCCATTATCGAGTTCCGATGCGACGGTTACCGCCAGGGCTGGATCGGCCGCCAACTTGCACGACTCCTGGCGGACACGGGTTTGGCTGGCGTTAATGTCACGGGTGACACCTGCATCATCGGCGACTATGCCACGGCCGAGCATGTCTTAGGACTTGCGAAAGCTGCGGACGGTGCCGCGGAGGCGGGCATCGTCGAACGGGCGATCGCTGCACGTTGGTTAGATTCTCTAAGGGCCGCGGCCGATGCCGGTCGGTTTTTCTCCGCCATCACCGGGTTTATTGGAGTGGGCCAAAAAGCGTAAGTCGGATACTGTCCCCTTTGGGTTTTGATAGGTTCTAAGGCGGGCCGCGCGAGGAATGAGTAAACCCGACCGCTGTGACGAGTGCACTAATTTAGTTTCAGCCGTCCCTTGTCAGACAAGTCTCTGGGAATCTGGTCGATATGGGACGCCGCGCATCCACGCGGAGCTGCGCGACCGCGGCGTGCGCTGTGGACGGAAACGGGCCGCGCGGTTGATGCGCCAAGCCGGCCTCGCCGGCGCCCAGCGGCGACGGTACCGGGGCACGACGCGGCAGAATCCCGACGCGGTCGCGGCCCCAGACCTCGTGCAACGCGATTTTACGGCCTCCGCGCCGGATCAGCTGTGGGTCGCGGACATTACGTATGTGCCCATAGGCGAAGGGTGGCTCTATCTGGCGACAGTGTTGGACGCGTGGAGCCGGCGCGTCGTGAGCTTGGCGATGGGCGAGACTCTGCGGACCGCGCTCGTCGTCGAGGCGCTCAACATGGCGATGTGGAACCGGCGGCCGACAGGTGAGGTGGTCCATCATTTCGATCGCGGCGCGCAGTACACAAGCCTGGCGTTCAGCCGGCGATGCCGGGAGGCGGGCGTAGCATCGTCAATGGGCTCCGTGGGCGACGCCTACGACAACGCGCTCGCGGAGGCGTTCTTCGCGATGCTCGAGACGGAGCTGCTGATGCGGCACACGTTCGCGACGCGGCGGGAGGCCCAACTGGCGCTCTTCGAGTTCATCGAGGGGTTTTACAACTCGCATCGACGGCACTCGGCGCTTGGTTACCTCTCCCCCGCGGAATTCGAGCGGCGGTGGTGGCAGCGCCAGGAAACCGTCCAAGGAGCCGTTTCGACCGAAATGGTCGCCGCAGCAGGGACCTAGGATTGCTCAAGATCGATTCTGCGGGACCGGGCAGGATCCGGATCCCCCCTGCAAAGCGACGACGCGGGTGCGCACGACCGGCGGAGAGAAGAACAAGCGAGCCGGTCACAGGTCGCGCGTTCGGGTGAAGGACAAATGGCGTCACTCCGGCGCATACTCGTTCTAGGTTCTTCTTTCGGTGGCGGTAATTGGCCACCGCTCGCAGCTGTCACAGTGGGTCTGCATCAGGCCGGTCACACCGTGAAGTGCTTCGGCGACACGACCATCGCGCACGACTTCGCCTCGGCCGCCATTCCGGTGGAGGTCGTGCCTGCGGAGCACCACCTGCGCGTCTTCGTTGCCCGATGGCGCGCCGCGGGTCTTTCAGGACCTTCACCCCTGCGGGCGTGGGCGGAGGCTTGCTTGCCGTCAGTCCGCTCGCTCGTGCGGGACTTCAGGCCGGAGATTATTCTAAGCGACATCTTCACACTGGACCTGGCGCGACTCACCAAGACTGCTTGCGGTCTCCGATGGTGCTTTGTCAATCCGGGCTATTACTTTGGCCCGGACAGCAGGCGCCCTTTCGAGGCAGACTTTGCTGCACGATCAGCGCTGCTTTTGATGCCGGAACGGATGCAGAGCATCGCCGATGCTGACCTGGTTCTCCACGCGACCGACCCGCTCTTTGATCCTCCTCCACCGTCCTTACCGCGTCATCACCACTACGTGGGGCCCTTGTGGTGGGAACGGTCCAACGAGGCGCCAGCGTACCTGGACGCACCTGGGGATCCGTGGGTCCTGGTCACTTTGAGCTCGTCGCCCCAGGAGGGCGAAATGACCCTGGCGCGTATCGCGCTGGGAGCGTTGGCGAAGTTCCCGGTGCGCACAATTTTGACCCTCGCCTCAGGCCATCCCCTCGGCGAACTTGGCTCAGTGCCTGCCAATGCACGGGTTGAGCTGTTTGTGCCACATTCTGCGGTGCTGAAGCGGGCGCGCCTTCTCATCAGCCACGCCGGGCACGGGATTGTCTTGAAAGGTCTCTACTACGGCGTGCCCATGGTGCTGATTCCATGGGATCGGGACCAGCCCGGCGTCGCGGCGCGGGCCGCCGCTTTGGGAGTTGCCGAAATGATTCCGAGACAGGACCTCACTGAGGCCCTGCTCTCCGCGGCCCTGCACAAGGTGTTGGGAGCAGCACGTTACAAGGAAAAGGCCGCGTGGATCGCCAGCCGTATGCAGAGACAAGACGCCGTCGCTTCGGCCTGCGCGGGGATCCAGGCTTTCATGGACGAGAACTCTAAGGGAGGAGGTGAGAGTAGTAGATATTCCAAGGTTTGACCCTCCACGAAACCGGGGCAACTTCAGGATTGCCGGGATTCTCGGGGTCTTGTTCCTCATTGGCGTGCTGGAAATGCGAGTCTTGGCAAGAGTTAGTCAAGGAAAGTCAGCGATTCCTGACAGCTTCCAAGCGGTCAAGGTGAAGAATGATGGCGAATGGGTGATGACGCGGGGAGTTTGGTCGTTGGTCGCGTGGGGCATCGGGAGCGGCGTCTCATTTCCGATTCTCAAATTACTGCCTCCTTACTGGATCACATGGTTCGCGCGCTTGAGCACTTCGGGTGGAATAGCAACGCTGAGCGCGCGAGCCGTCTTCAAGTTCACCGTAAGCTCATAGTTCGTGAGAGCCTGCACAGGCAGGTCGCCCGGTTTGACGCCCTTCAGGATCTTGTCAACATACGGGGCCATACCGCGCATCCCGTCCGCGAGGCTCGTGCCATAGGCTAATAGGAAGCCCGCGTCAGACCTGAGCGGAGCGCACATCGCCGGAATTCGGTACTTAAGCGCCAGCGCTGCGATCCTGTCGGCAGTGATTCCCACGACCGGCTCTTCTAGTGCCACCAGTGCACCGGCCTGTTCCTGCTGGATCGCGGCAAACACCCCCTCCAAGTCCGGGGCCGGCCCCGACACTCGGTGGCGTTGACTCTGGATTCCCAGGGCGCGCACCTGCGCCTCGCTCGCGTTCATCAACGCCTCGGAGACACCTTGGTCCCCAAGGAACGCCACCCGCTTGAGTCCCGGAATCACTTCCTTCAGCAATTCGAGCTGTTTCCTGGGTTGCTGTGGGTCGAGGGTCGTGACGCCGGTGACATTTCCTCCGGGGTGCTCCAGGTTCGTGACCAGATTCTCTTCCACCGGATCGACGACCACCGCAAACACGATCGGCACGTCTCCTGCCGCTTGTCTCGCCCCGCGCACGGTAACCGCGCCCTGCACTGCAATCACGTCGACTCGGAGCGCCACCAACTCCCGCGTAAGCTGCGGGATTCGCTCGTACTGTGTTTCAGCGAATCGCGCCGCGATTTCAATGTTTTTGCCGTCAATGTAGCCCAGGTCCCCGAGCCCTCGGCGGAACGCATCGAAAGTGCGTACGCCAGTAGCACGCCCCACCGGCGAGAGATATCCGACCCGTGGGATCTTGACGGGCTGCTGAGCCTGAACGGGAGTCATGAGAACTCCAAGAGCCAGGACGAAGACGGTGAGCCTTATTCTGCTGAGATCCACGGCACGCCCTCCACATTCCCGGTGAGGAACGGTCAAAGTGCGAGGATCCCAACAAGCAAAGATCCCTTACCAGCGTGCCCGCTCAAATCCTCTTTTCTTCCTCCGCGGGAAGTAGCGCATCTGGGCATGAACGATATGGTTCTGTCTGCTACATATCGACTACGGCAGGGCGCTCGAGCTCACCACCCGTCAGCAGCCACTCGTCCCCGACGCCCTACTTGCCTTGGGCCTTATTCTCGCAAGACTTCAGTGACTTTATTTGGTCGCCGCCGGAGCGATCGGCCGGTGTTGCAGGCGCTGCATTTATATCGCGAGGACACGCTGCCTGCCGCCCAGGAGATCGCCGGGCGCTTCGGCGCCTCGTAATTTTCCATTTTGTTCAGGAAGCGTCGGCTATCCGCGAGGTAGAATTCCGGAGGCGCTCCATGGGTGCAGCAGAATCCGATGGCCTCGTCGGCACCTGAAAGCTCGTCTCATGGCAGGTAATTGTCGAACACGAACCACCACAAGGACGTTTGAGGAGCGGACCCTAAAGGCTTCCTTATCCTGACGCGCGAAGGGCGCAGCATCGTGTTGACGACCGCCGAAAACCGCCGGGGAGGAATGGGGAACGACGAACGGGCGGCGCTGCACAAGTCCATGGTCGCGTATAGCGGCAGATATCGCGTCGAAGGCAGTGACTTCATCACCGTCGTCGATGTCTCATGGAACGAAGAATGGAATGGCACCGAGCAGAGGCGCCATTGTCGAATCGAAGGCGACAGGCTCTTCATCGAATCGGCATCGGCGCCGAGCATAGTGTTCCCCGGCAAGACCGATTTCCGCAGGATCGTGTGGGGACGAGAGAAATAGGAGTGCTGGCTCCGCCGGCAGCCTGACGTTGCCCGGCCGCCGGCGCTGGCAGTGTGCAACAGACCGAGGGGCGTGACGCGGATGACGGCGGGACATCGGCGAAAACCCGGATGAGGTATGATGTCATCGCCGTGGGCGCGCGCTGCGCCGGTGCTCCGACGCGATGCTGCTCGCGCGCGGCGTACGAGGTTTATCTCTGAAGGCGTACGCCTGATTCGTCGCCGGAAAAGGGGTAGGGATGGACACGGGCGACCAGAGACCAACCGCTTCACTCCTCAGCCTGGTCAACGGATTCATGGTGTCGCAGGCGATTCATGTCGCCGCGACGCTCGGGATCGCTGACCTCTTGCAGGACGGCCCGCGAAAAGCCGATGACATCGCCACAGCGACCAAGACCCATGCGCCGTCGCTCTATCGCCTCCTTCGGGCACTGGCGAGCGTCGGTGTCTTCCGAGAGGAAGGTGACCGCCGATTCGCTCTCACCCTGCTCAGCGAGCGCCTGCGGTCCGATGCCCCTGAGCCCGTCGGCTCCTGGGCGGTTTTCATCGGCCAGCCCGAATACCAGCAGGCATGGGGGCAGCTTCTTCACGGCGTACGGACCGGGGAAACGCCTTCCGCCACGTCCACGGGATGAGCAACTGGGAGTACCGCGCCCGCTATCCCGAGGCAAGTCCAATCTTTGACCGCGCCATGACGGGTCTGTCGCATGGTGTCGCTGGCGGCATCCTCAAAGCCTTCGACTTCTCACGGTTTGAATGCGTGGTAGACGTGAGTGGGGGCCAGGGCGCGCTCCTTGCCGCGATCCTGTCCAAGCATTCGTCAATACGTGGCGTGCTCTTCGACCAGCCACATGTGGTAGCCGGCGCTGAGCAGGTGTTGAGAGCTGCAGGCGTCGCGGATCGCTGCCAGGTCGTTGGAGGCAACTTCTTCGAGGCCGTTCCGGACGGCGGCGACGCCTACGTGATGAAGCACATTCTTCACGATTGGGAGGATGAGCAGGCGACAGTTATATTGCGGACCTGCCGGCGCGCAATGGGACCGAATGGGGAGTTGCTGGTCATCGAGCGACAGATCGCCCCGCCGAACCAGGGTGCCGAAGGTAAGTTTGCCGATCTGAACATGCTGGTGGGGCCCGGAGGGCGAGAGCGCACGCGCGACGAGTGGGCGGCCCTCTTCGCCGCGGGCGGGTACCGGCTGATGCGCGTGACCCCGGCCGACGTCCGGGTGAGCATCCTCGAGGGCGCCCCGGCGTAGCCCCCGCGGAGTACGAAAGGAGGTGGCCCGGTCAGAGCGGCGCAGCGTGAGGCGAGAGTTGGTGACTGCGACCTGGAAAAACCAAGACATGTCTCATTCCGAAGCCGGCCTAAGAGGGAGAAAGGAGACCAGTTGCAATGGAGGGCGACGAACAGGCGGTGCGCAAGGTGGTGAATGACTTTGCCGAGACGTGGAACCGGCACGACATGAACGCACTCGGGGCTTTGTTTGCACCTAACGCTGATTTCGTGAACGTCGGCGGCCTATGGTGGAGAGGGCGGCAAGAAATCCAGACGCGCCATGCATTTCTGCATGCCGCGATTTCGCAAAAAACGCCCCGGGCGCAGAGAGCATCCCCGCCCACCGTTATGGCATCTTCAAAAAGAGCATCTATCAGTTCGATCGCATCGATGTGAGGTTCATTCGCCCGGATGTCGTGATCGCTCACGGCGCTTGGACACTGCGTGGGGACACGCGCACCAATGGACCGAGGCATGGCACGATGACGTTCGTTGTCGTGCAGGATCACAGCCGTTGGTTCATTAGCGCCGTGCAAAACACCGAAATCAATCGGACAGTCAAGTAGGCGATCCCGGATACTCAGAGGGATTCTGGACAGCATAAGGAATTCTTCTCACAGTCCGTCGTCTGAGGAGGTGAGACGTGTTCATCCAGCGCGTGTTACTCTATCCCTCCCTGGGCAAGGATTTTGAACTGCGTGACGCGCTTACGGAGTGGGTGAAGAAGCGGCAGGCCCAAGAGATACAGGTGGGTCTATCACTACAACTCTTCAATCCCGAGGGGACGACGCTCGTCACTACGACCAGGTTTCGCGACTTGGCAGAATTTGAGAATTTTCGCCGCCGGAACCTGGCTGATTCGGAGTTTCGGGCCGCTGTCGCTGGATTCGCCTCGTTGAGCCGGGCACCAGCAAAATTCGAACTCTACGAAGTTTTGGTGCCACTCCCAAGTTAACCGCGGCCATCGCTTGCACCCGCAACCGGCGCGCGGAGGGCACTCGTAAAGCCGCGCCCTTCTCTCATGCGGGTTGTGGGGCGCTGTGACCGTACGGGCGCTGCTCGACTTCGCGCTGTGGCTGCTCGTCGAACTCGACCAGGCCGGTAAGCCCGTTCATCCTCGGGGCGTGACCTGCCAGTTAAGTCTATACCCCCTTGGACTCGCTGGCTGCACGTGTGAAAGTCATCTGCTTTGATCGGCGTCGGAGAGGATTGCAGGTACCTTGCCGAGCACATCATAGCAAGACTGTGAGAATGCGCGAATAAACGCATCGACCCGGGAGGCCCCTGATGGTTGACCAGCGTCCTAGCAGAGAGGTTTACGTGCACCGGGACAATCTGGCTTTCGAGACATGGCTCGCCGCCACGCGGAAGGCCGCCCGGGAGGCGGCTTTCTTCTTGCCGCATCTACGACCCGGCGTCCAGGTGCTGGATGTCGGCTGCGGTCCCGGGTCCATCACCGTGGGGCTGGCTGAAGTGGTGGTCCCGGGCGAGGTGGTAGGAATAGACATTCAGCAATCACTGGTCGAGCGGGCGCGGGACCTTGCGGTTGAGCACGGGATGACGAATGTGCGCTTTGAGGTCGGCGATGCGTACCGGCTCTCCTTCCCGGACCACTCATTCGATGCGGTCTTCGCCCATGCGGTATTGATGCACCTGAGCGAGCCGGTGCGGGCGCTTGCAGAGATGCGGCGCGTGCTGCGCCCCGGCGGGATCGCCGGTGTCCGCGAGCCAGATTACGGGACGATGCTCTTCGCCCCCGCGACGACCCTGCTGGCGCAGTGGCCTGCCTTGAGGATTCGGGCCCGCCAGCGCAGCGGTGGCGATCCTTTTGTGGGCCGCCATCTCCGCCGTCTGTTCCTGGAAGCTGGGTTCATGCGGACCGAAGCGAGTGCATCGGTCTGGAGCGCGGGGTCGCTGGAGGAGACGCGACGCTCCGCAGCCTTCTACAAGACCTGGTCGGTACAGACGCCGCTGGCCGAGGGATGGGTGACCCAGGCAGTGGTGGACGCGATGGCGGGAGAGATCGACGCGTGGGCGGAACGTCCCGACGCGTTCCATGTTGTAGTTTTCTGCGAGGCGATTGGTTGGACGGGAGATTGAAGGCGACGAGATGGGGCCAGGCGCGATCCATGACCGAACGGGTCGAGACCGTGATCATCGGTGCCGGCCAGGCCGGGCTGCCTATGAGTTATTATTTCAAACGGTCACAGAGGCCGACTCGGAGTTAAGAACCCCCCAGACTTCAACGAGAGTCTGGCTGCGCATACCGGGCATCAGACCTCTTGGTACGGTCGAGTGGAGTTGCGGTACTTGGATCCGGGGGTTCCCCCAGGGCCCCAAGGCCACCGGGGGAGTTTTCTAATTGAATAGTTGATTCTGAACCTAAAACAATAGGGCCGCCCGGGCAAAGGTGCGGGAGGTGAATGGGATGGCTGTCGCGCACGTCGGGCACGCGGAACTGGGCGTCACGGATTTGGAGGCTTCGCGGCGGTTCTTCACGGAGATCATTGGCTTGAGTGTGAGCGAG
>Ga0187846_10002503_pt1 | contig 10022 bp, 11 predicted proteins | sample TC_taG_FD_161473 | JGI IMG/M metagenome (GOLD analysis project Ga0187846, IMG submission 161473) | Biofilm microbial communities from the roof of an iron ore cave, State of Minas Gerais, Brazil - TC_06 Biofilm (v2) | ecosystem: Environmental > Terrestrial > Deep subsurface > Cave > Wall biofilm... | reverse complement strand
GCTTACAAGGATAACAAGGAAGGATTGCTAATCCTCGGTTCTTCCAGCGGGCAAGTAAGGGAAACCTACGACGAGCCTTACTTCGAGTTGCTGGAAGAAGATGAGCGGCAGAACATCCACGAAATCCTTCTTCAGAAGTTTGTTGGTGCTCCCGATAGGGGGCAATGGGTCACGCAAGGTGTTTTGCCCTCTCCTCAGAAAGAATGTGCCTTGCCTATCAAGGCTCGGTGAACAATCTTTCAAATAAAAGGCGGCTTTTTAGAGCCGCCTTTTATTTTTTGAAATAGCCCACTATTCTAAAGTTTAGTATAGGAGGGAATATGATTGAAAAAGTAAAGCCATTTGACCCATATTGTGAGCATTATTTGGGGCAATGGAAACCAGACAAGAAACAAAGTAAAGGCAATAACTATGCTTGGGTGAGAGAAGCAGAAATCACTCTCGCTAAACAATATGCTCTTCCTCACTACAATGAGGAAACAAGAGCGCCAGAGAAGGTTTACGGAAAGGTTTTTTTGAGTGAAACCAAGTTTGTTGATAAAAACACCAGTAAAGAAGGGTATATGCGGGCACTAAAGAAGGTTGATGGAACTATTGTTGAAGAAGACCCCGCAATGATTGGACTTGGCGCTCCTTCTTCTTATCCACCTAAAAGATAAAACCAAGTAATGCAAGAAAAAAGATTGTATTTGAAGCGACTAATCCTCAACTATAATCTGGTGTCCTTCCTTTTCTAAAACAGACACCCTCTTCCAACTATGCTTTTCTAAATAAGGATTATTTTCAAATATGAAATCAAAGTATTGTAGATGTGCTTTATCTTCTGCTCTACGCAATCCTCGACCAAATCTCTGTATGATTTGATGATCTGCCTGTCCTCCAGCGGCATTAACTAAATTATGAACGAAAACATTTATTCCTGTGTTGAAGATTCCACTTGTCGCTATTGCTATGAGTTCTCCTTGTTCTTTCTTCAACCTTTCAATGATTATTTTACGAGTTTCAACATTATCTTGACCACGAACCCACAGAGCATTAGGAATATGCTGTTGTAATCTATCTCCGTGTTCAATGCGTTCCACAATAATCAAGGTTCTTCCTGTTAGGCCAAGAACTAACTTTGTGACTATATCGTGAAAATGTTCGTTCTCAGCAATGCCCTTTGTTACAGCATCCAAATAGATTTCATATTGTAGTATGGGCTGTTTCACACGGAAGAACTTACAACTTGCGGAAGACAAGATATCTCTCTCTTGTAGTTCTTTTGTGGTAAGTTTTCCATCTTCTGTGCTTTTGGCTAAAAACTCAGGGCCAATCCAACCTTTTACTTCGTATTTTTGACTTTTATCAGTTCCACCAAACTTGAAAGCAGTAGCACTCATACCAATGCGCACCGATGCGTTCTTGAGGGCTAAATAAACTTGCTTTGGCTTTCGGGACATCATCTCGTGGATTTCATCAACAATGAGAACCCTAATCTTCGGCAAAATAGGTTTCAACAAATGAGCAGATTGAACAGTGGCACAGGTGATGTAGTTTGGTTCTTTCTTCTCGCCGTATAATCTACCTACTTTACCAAGACCCAACTTCATAATCTCATCGTAGTTTTGCTCTACCAAACTCTTTTTATTAGCCAGGACAAGTGTAGGAGTTTTAGGCGGGAGTGCTCTTATTATGCCTTTCATTATGGCTGTCTTCCCAGAAGAAGTAGGGCTGGGTATGATGCCTCTCTTGTTCTTTATGGCCATATTGATGTAATCAACTTGATAATCCCTTAGAACTATTGGCTCTACACCAAAGTTGAGAAAGTTTTCATCAACTGATTTTATTCCAAACTCAAAAGGCTCTCTTTCGTCTATAACTTCGTGTGGGTGTGCGAGGTGGTTGAGAGCCATTCTTACTTCAGGTAAAAGCCCCGATAAGAACCTTCCACTATCCTTCTTGAAAAAGTCATTGAAGCCATCCCATATCTTCATCTTATAGCGAACATTGTGGAAATAGCCTCTCGCTCTAAACCTTAGTGCTTTCCAAAGGACTTCTTTTATTTTCTCGTCAGTTGATAGAAACCAACTATAGTTATTTTGTATCTTTAGTTTGTCCATTAGTCCAAATCAGTGTGCCATTTTCTCTGACCCACTTGAGAGAAAAGTTCACAGTATGTTCATTGTTCTTGCTGGTTCCATTTTTATCCCTTCGTGTTAGATTTTTATCCACGTAATCCACCAATATGTCTTTTGGCAAATCATAAAAAGCCCTTCGTCTTAGGCCATTGTAAACCCCGCACTTGATTCCCTTGTTTCGAGTTATTCTTTTCAAGGATTTGGCTTTTTCTAATGGTCCTCTACTAGCCATTCCGTCAATGGCGAAGGTCTGATTTTTTACGTTCTCTTGGCAGGTGAAATACTCATATAAATCATTAGGATTACTGGGATCATAAGCATCTGCTTGATGCTTGTCTGATATAACTGTATGTTGAAGGTAAACTCCCATATCTAACTCTTTCAGTAAGCCTGGCTGTGTGATGTTTGAATAGCCAGCATCGTTAAGACACTTCTCGCCCTCTAAAATGTGTTCCAATCCTCTTCGAATAAGATTATTTTTTTCTGTGATCGTCATCGCTTTATCCCTTGTAAAAGATTTATTGACTACATTCTGTTATGATCCAAAATGAAAAGAAACTTTAGGGCATTTTTATCAAGTTTTTTGAATGAGAAATAGATACTCATAGTTAGCAGACATATCTCCTAACCATTTCTTATTACCAACACAGATTTTCATAACATTTTCTTTATGTTCAAAAGCGTCTTCCTTCAGAAGATTATATTGATTGAATATTTTTCTCAAATCATCTATACTAACTTTGCTTTTGCTGCTGTATGAAAATACAATATATTTCGCATTTAGTTTATCAACTAACTCTTTTATTTCCCCTTTTACCACATCATAGTGAGTATGTTCATATGCAGAAACAGCTCCTTCTATTGTATCGCTCGATACATCTTCCCTTCTATTGGCTGCTCCGAAGACTTTTGGTTTATCGTTTTTGCAAACAGTTGTCCAAAGATGGTAATAAGAAGCGTATCTTACTCTCGTGGTTTTGGTGATTTGATTATTTGTGCCATAAGGTGGATCTACATAAATCAAATCGTAAGATTTAGAAATGGTTTTGGCATCTTGTTGAAGAATGTTATAATCAGCGTTTCCTGATAATAACTCTGGAACTTTTAGTTCTATGTCTTCATAACTACGGCTGCTCCATTTGACAAGGTAAGAAACCTGGTGTCCTAAACTATTATCAACCTTGTCTAGTGCTAAAATAAGGCTTGTAAGTAAAACAGCTTTTTCTATATCATTCTCAGAGATCTTATCTATTTCTTCTCTAATAGCGTCCAACTTCGTGGTATTTTTTCGCTGCCATATTCTCTTCTTGCCATCTTGTTGTATGGACGATCCAGCATTGTCTTCGCCACCATAGTTTTGAGTAAAATACCCTTCAATACCAACTAGGGAGTTTAGATGCTTTACTTTTTCTTGAAAGTCTTTTTTGGGTTTATTATTAACAAGATAGCACAATCCAAAAACCTTACTATATTCCGCCAAATCATTAGAGTCAACATCATAACCAAGCTGTTTAAAAGCTTGGCCTACACGGGTAGTTCCAGAAAATGCGTCAAGCGTGGTCCGAATTTGCAAGTTAGAGATTAGATTTATTATTTTGGGTATGACAGTTTTTTTGCTGCCTGTATATCTAATACCTTCAGTTTTTATATTGCCATTATTCATAACAATATTTATTATACTGACAATATAATAAAAGTCAAGACTTGCCTTGACCAGCAAGGAGTTTAGGATATCTATTTTTTGGGAGACAATGGGCGATTGTTTTGAATAGTGTTTCTGTTCCCGGAACTGTGAAAACTATAATATAACTTCCTCTTGATTTGTTGAGATTACAAGGAATACCTACTTCATTGAAATAACGTGCTATTATATCATTTCCATCTTTTCCAAAAGATTGAGTTCTTAGGCAGGCGTTTTTGGCTTTTCTACCTATCAAAGCCCCACTATCACCATACCATACACCTATACCAATGTCTCTTAGTTGGTCAAGCCATTCCATACAAATCTCTTTTTGGCCTTTTGGATAACAAAACTTTCTCAAATCGGTAAAAATGGGATGAGAAACTGAACGCCAAGTACAGGTAGTTCCAGAAACATACCAAGGTGTAGCACTACCATAAAACTCTAACTCACTTGCTTTACTTTGGAGCCACGAAAGGTGCTTTATGCTGTGCCTCATACACAAATAGCAGTTCTTAGTACCTTGACAGATGTAGCCATTTCCAAGGAGTGTTCCTAACACTATTTGCTTTTGATCATCGGACATTCTCTTCTCGTCGTTGTTCATAAAAACCCCGGCATGTGCTAATGGATTTCGTAATATATATGGATATCGTCTAAATAACTTACTATGAACTTTAGAATATGGATTGAAGCCCAGACTGCCCTAGAACCCCCAAAAACTGCCCTTGGAAGTGGAAATATAGACAATATAGGCATAGATGATAATGACGATAATGGAGACGATTCTGAGTGGAACTGGGACAATATAAATAAAAGATATGGGCAAGCCCTTCTCACTTGGGCAAACGCCAGCCCATATGGCAAAAAGATAAAAACAGCGATTCTAAACATTGTATTCTCACAGCAACCCCAAATAGGCGACCCAGATATATTTGGCTATGAAGATGTTGGAGAAGACAAGATATCAGCAGAAGGAGAAGCGACAATAAGAGTGGAATGGAAGTATCCAGAAGAACAAATAGAGCAAAAAGTATTCAATACCTTACGAGACGCCAGAAAAGGTGATTTGTGGAAAGTTTTCAAGATACAACCTAATCAGTTATGGTCTTTCCTTGATAAAGGAGAAGTATTTGAATATGTCTTCTATGTAATCAAATCTTCCATCGTAGGACAAAGCCCACAACTTTACCAGCAACACTATAATCAAAATGCTCCAGAAGGACAAAGATTTTCTCCTGATTATTGGGCAAAAGCAGATGAGTGGAAAAAAGATAAGGCAACTTTAGCTAAACACGCCGCTTTCAAGGCTCATGAACTCCAACCACAACTAGAACAGCAAGTCAAGGAAATGGTGGAAGATTATTATTCTTATGGACGCCAACAGAGAGAAGAAACAGAAATGAGGTTCTTGGGACAAAAACACGTTTCAGGGTTAGTGTGGAAGGAACATTTTGTAGCAAGCGTAGATTTACAATGGGAGTATAGGTTTAGACAATGAGTTTTTCCCTTTGGTTACAACTACTGGAAGCACAGCAATACTTTGACTTTATGAAAGTCAATAAAATCTCTCCGTCTGAGGCACGCCAAAAAAAGATGTTTGGTCCTGTTTGGCACGGCTCAAGCAAAGAAGGCAGAGAAGCAATAGCACAACAGGGTTTCAATATATTCATAGGCGGGGCAAGAACTGGCAATGTAACTCACGGATATGAACTAAGAGATTATTTTGGTGGTATCCCTGCTCCTGTTCACCATTTAGGCTATGGTATTTATTTTACTACCAGCAAAACGAACGCTAAGCACTTCAACCGGGAAACAACAAGGGGACTGATTGATTATTACCTCGATGTTCCCAGATTAGAAACAATAAACTGGGGTTCTCCAAAAACAATGATGAAGTGGTGGAAAGAAAATGGTTATGATATGAAACCTTCTGGTTGGCAAATGGGACAAACCGGAACTTGGAATAATATGAAGGTCATGGGCAGTGTTCCTCAAGATAATCCAGAAGAAATGGAAAAGGCAAGAATACAAGCCACAATCAACATGACTAATGTGCTAAAAAGTAAATATGATGCTGTTTGGTATAAAGGCAAAGGGTTTGGAAAGTTATTGGATGGAGACCAAATAGTTGTCTATGACTTGAATAACATTTATCAGTTAGATTGGTCAATGGAACAACAAAAGGAAGGGGGCGTTCCTCCTACTGGTTCTCGATTTGTAGTAAAAGGAACTAAAAAAGCCATAGGAGTTGTTTCCGGTTCTAGGGAAAACCAGCAATCTCCTGAATATGATGAGTGGGCAAAGGTTTTAGGAAGATCAACTCACAACCTCTGGCTTTCCTCTTTCAAAGACCCCGATGATGAGATTTATAAAGTTTATGCTCCTATGTTTCAAAAAACGATAAGTCCCGAACTCAAACAACGCATTATGGATAACCAGCAAGTTGATGAACAAGAAGCAATAAACTACTTTTTGAACAATAGATTGAGAAAATATATAAAACAAAACTTTCCTCTCAATCTCGTTGGAAAAGTCCTAAAGAAAGGGGAAAGGTTAAAATGAACTTCAAGCGATTTTGCGAATCTGTAAGATGGGTTACTCCTAAACTAAAAGACGAAATGGACGAGTTCCAACTTCATTCTAAAACTTTAGGCTTGGACTTATCACGTTTATTAGAAGCAGCCAAAAAAGGAAGGATTGCTACTCTGGACGATAAAACTTGGTCTACAATGAAAAATACGGACTCTTGGCGTGGCGTAAAGCCTGGTGATGTAAAATCAGCTATTGCTTATGCTAAAAGATATGGAAAAGATATAGAAAGCATTATGGATGGTTACAAGCGTGGTGAGGATATGCCGACTCCAATAGTTTTGCTTACTGATTCTGGTCCTTATCTTATAGCAGGCAATACACGGCTAATGGCTGCTAGAGCACTACAGGATAGACCAAAAGTTTTATTAGTTTCTATGAAATAAGACATATATATCAGTAATCAGGAGAGTTTGTAATGAGAAAATATCCTAAGTTTTGTGAGTTCATTGAAGCGAAGAAAGAAAAAGGGTTTGCTGATGTAGGGTTATCACCTGCTAATCCTGTTCCACCAGAAAAAAAGCCAAAGCCGCTTGATACAACAAATAGTTTAGCAGGGCACCCTGAATATAAGGGGCAACTTGCTACTCGCCCACCGCAATATGCGACAAAAGGAAGTAAAGAAAAACCGCTCCCTTACAAAGCGCCAGGAGAAGCAGAATCGGGTTTTGTGATTACTGCCGATGATAAACCAAGCGGAAAAGATGGTCTGGCTTACGAAAAAACTCCAAATCTAACTCCACAAAACTCTGCTCCAATGGGAACTGACCCTGAACCAAAAACACGAGTGGTAAAATCTCATCCATACAAAGAAACTACTGAGGAGTTCATAGAAGCCACTAAGAATATGTCTGATACTGAGTTTGCTAAGTTTATGTTAGAACACGAAGAGCCTATCCCACAAGTTTCTGACCTTTACGGAAACCAGTTTACTCCTGACCCAATGCAGACCATTTCTTATATTACAGCCATTGCTTCTAAAAATCCAAGAATGATGGGTCGCTTGATTAGAGAAATGAAGCGACAAGGCAAGTTAGATATGTTGCTAAATGAACTCTCTGACCACAACGAGTATTATGATGTGGTAGTCCAAGGTATGCGTGATCCAGAACATGGAAAGAAGCGCTGTCATCGCATGGCCAAAGCAATGAACGACCAATACATGAACGAAGTCGATAAGTTCGTTTTTGAACAAGTAGAGCCGCACGCTCCAGGCGGGATTCCAATGGGTATGGATACAGGGATGTCTATGCGACCAAAACCACGCCCAAATCCAGCTATTCCACAAAGACAAATACAACCTGACCTTGGTGCAGGCCCAGCGGGTCCAATGACTGGTGGTATGCCTACTGGTATGTTAGGTGCTGCTGGTGGAATGAGTAGCCCAAGTATGCCGCAAGCTCCAGGCGGCGGACCAGAAGGCGGGCCGGGCGGTGGTGGAATAAATAGCGACCCGGCAGCAAATCAAGGCGGCGCTACAGGTGGTGGAAGTAATGTTCTAGCCGGGCCAAAAGGTGGAGGACAAGCTCCAGATTTTGGACAAGGACCAGTCAATGCGCCCAAACAACCACCAAAAATGAAAGGTGAGTCATCTCATATGAATCTTATTGGTGAAATGGGTTCTTTTCCAATGATTTTTACGGATATGACTAACCATTGTATTGGAAATCGGTGTCACTAAGTCCTAGCCATCATATATTTTGTATTGGTTGCAAGAAATAGTTGATGTAGAGTTAGACCACGTTACATTTACAATATTGCCACAAGCCGTTGTTACAACTGGCGTTGTAGCCGATGTAAATGTTGCTGGTATATAAGGGCAACAAATATAACCATCGTCTAAAAAGATTCTTGCTCTCTTTTTTTTCTTTTCTTCTTCTTGTTTGAGGTATTCCTCGTAAGGAACACCATTATAAGTTAGTTTTCCCATTTATTCACCTATTGGTTTTTGTGTAAATCTTATTTTCATTGTTTTGCCTCCACGAGCCTCTGAAAGAAACCTAGAAAAAAGGAGGTTGTGTCTTATTGGGTCAACATCTGTAATACCTAATACATAGTTACACAATGACCCTACACCGCTTCCTCTACCAGGCCCTACTGCCTCATGCCCAGTTCCCCACTTCAATAACTCTGGTGATTTCTTCCTCGCTTCGTCAGTAAATCTCTTTTGGATAAGAAAATAGCTGGCGAATCCTTTTCTACAAATGAGTTCGTATTCTTCTTTGAGGCGATATTCGTATTGTGGATTATTGGCCAGCCCCCGCCACTTCATTCCTTCTTGGAGTTTTTCTTTGAACTTATCATCAGCGTCAGGTATTTGAGGGAGTTTGATGCCTCTATCAATCTCTACTCCCTTGGCTTGTTCACATATTTTGACTGTATTGAGTTTGGCTTGTTCATAAAGTTCTTCAGGAATAACATCCCTATACATTTTGAGAAACTTTTCATCCATCTCATCTTCACTTTTCATCCAAAGATTAGAGTCCTGTAATTCAAAAATATCCATTTGGTCATCAGCCTGAAGTTTCTTTTCTATATCAGCAATAGTTGTCTTTTTTTGTATCATCAACATATATCGCTGGTACTTGGAGTCCTCTTGATTGCAGTAATGGCAATCGTTTGTTACGATAAGCGGAATGTGGTATTTATCATGAGCAGCAATAAGCCAAGCATCAAAGGGCTTTTGTTTATTGAAATCCAAGAGCATTAGTTCCAAGTAGAAATGCTCTCCAAACATAGCCATATAGCGTTCCAACATTTGATAAGCGGCATCAGAGCCGCCTCTCTCAAATGCTTGTCCGATCTCTCCATTGTAGCAACAGGATGTGAATATGATGCCCTCTTTGTGAGCCATAAGTTGCTTGTAAGTAACTCGTGGTCTGTAATAGAAGCCATTTATCCAAGCCCAAGAAGAGAGCTGAACAAGATTACTATAACCTTTATTATTGTAGGCGAGAGCGAGCAAGTGGTAGGACTTGCGAACTTCCTTTTTGTCTTCTTCTGATAGATGCTTCCTATCTTCCTCTGAACAATGCTTGTTTTGAAGATATAACTCACAGCCATATACTGGATGAAGTTTATAGTTATGCTCTTTAGACATCTCCTCACAAGCACGGATTTGTCTTGGTATAGCAGCCATCATGCCGTGGTCAGTAACACATAAATACTTTTGATTTACGAGCACCGACCTTTCGGCATATTCTTCAACAGTACCATATCCATCCAAAAGCGAGTAATCAGTGTAAACTAATGCCGGTGGAGGTGTTCAAAACCTACCACCGGCAGTTTCTCCTTACTCATGATTTTGTTTCCTTATTTTTAGTTCTTCTAATCTATCAGCCATATTCCTATTTTACCATACTATATTTCTCTTTCAAGACCTCTATAGCATTGAAAAAAGATTTGTATTCTCTGCCATCCTCTACTGCTTGGTAGTATATGCTTTTCAGGTCGGCCATATCCCTTTTATTGAGAAAGGTAAGTTCTTCTCGTAACCATTTCTCCGCTGTTTTGCGGCAAGATGGATGGCTGGCATCGTGAAGAACAAATCTTTTTTGGAAGCGGCAAGTTACTGCTACTTCAGAAAAATGCTGGAGTTTATCAACAGGATCGATATAGGAAGTCATTTG
>Ga0187846_10002502_pt1 | contig 10024 bp, 9 predicted proteins | sample TC_taG_FD_161473 | JGI IMG/M metagenome (GOLD analysis project Ga0187846, IMG submission 161473) | Biofilm microbial communities from the roof of an iron ore cave, State of Minas Gerais, Brazil - TC_06 Biofilm (v2) | ecosystem: Environmental > Terrestrial > Deep subsurface > Cave > Wall biofilm ... | reverse complement strand
GAGGCGATCAACAATTACCACAAAGGTGAGGTGGTGCGCGTCAGAGTGCTCGACGTCGATGTCGACAAGGAACGCATAAGCCTCGGCATCAAACAACTCGCAGCCGATCCCTTCGAGGCTGGTATGGCGAAGTTGAAGAAAGGTGAGGTCGTCACCGGGACGATTGCTGCGCTGACCGAAGGCGGGGTCGACGTGACGATCGGCGACGGTGTGCTGGGCTTCATCCGCAAGTCGGAGCTCTCGCGCGATCGCAGTGAGCAGCGCCCCGACCGCTTCGCCGTCGGCGAGAAGGTCGACGCCAAGGTAACCGCAATCGACCGCGCCACCCGCAAGGTGACGCTGTCGATCAAAGCGCGTGAGATGGACGAGGAAAAACGGGCTATGGCCGAGTTCGGATCGTCCGATTCAGGCGCCAGCCTCGGTGATATCCTTGGCGCGGCCATCAACCGCGCCCGCCGACAGGGTGAGGTCGAGGAGAGGACCGAAGAGAAGACTTGACGGCGCGGCCCGCAACCTCACGGGTGAGGGTGCGGGCGTCCGTCCCTTGACGGTTGCCGGAGGCTTTGGCACCCTGCTGTCTTCGCCATTTGAGCACGGGCGCGGCGATGACGAAATCGGAGCTCGTTCAAAAGCTTGCCGAAGCTAATCCGCATCTGTACCAGCGCGACGTCGAGGTCATCGTGACGGCAATCTTTGACGAGATTGCATCGGCGCTGGCGCGCGGCGACCGCGTAGAACTACGCGGGTTCGGGGCATTTTCGGTCAAGCGGCGAGACGCCCGCATCGGTCGCAACCCGCGGACCGGGGACACTGTGCGTGTCGCGGAGAAACATATTCCGTTCTTCAAGACCGGCAAGCAGCTCCGCGACCGCTTGAACCAGAGTGGCCGCCGGGTTTAACCGCGGGCGGTCAACGGCCGGATCGGTTTGATGAAGGCTGTCTACTGGGCGGCAACCCTGATCGCCGCGGCCGTGCTGATCCCCTTTGCATTATCCAACCGCGAACCGATATCACTCGGGCTATGGCCGCTGCCGTTTTTCGTCGACCTGCCGCTCTACCTTCTCGTTCTGTCGCTGTTGCTCGCGGGTTTTGTCATCGGCGCCGCTGCCACCTGGATCGGCGGTCGGCGAAAAAGGCGCGAGCTGCGGCGTGGTCGCAGACGCGTCGAAGCCCTCGAGCGTGAGCTACGGCGGCCCGGTCGCAATCGGGAAACCCGGCCGGGACAGGGAAACCGGGGGTGCCGGCATGAACCCCAGGCAGACATCGAGAATTCGCGATCGCGAGGGTGACACTTTGTTGACCCGCACCATGCGAAGCAGGAGTAAGGTTCGCCACATCTCTGACGCCCTGGCGATCCAAGAGATTCCATCCCGCCGAGCAGTCAGGCGAGGTTTCGAGGAGGAGGAATGATCTATCCGGTCGTTCTGTCCGGTGGCTCGGGCACCCGGCTGTGGCCGATGTCCCGCACCCTCTACCCGAAGCAGCTGCTGACGCTGCTCGGCCGGCAAAGCCTGTTGCAGGAAACAGTGCGTCGCGTCGCTGATGACGGCCGGTTTTTCCCACCCCTCGTCGTCGCCAACGAAGAACATCGGTTCATCATTGCCGAGCAATTGCGTGAAATTTCGGTGCGGCCGCATGCGGTGCTGCTGGAGCCGGCCGGCCGGAATACCGCGCCCGCCGCCTGCGTTGCCGCGCTGGCGCTCGGCGAAACCGAACCCGATCCGCTGATGCTGGTAATGCCCTCCGACCACACGATCACCGATGTCGGTGCCTTTCTCGCCGCCACCGACCTCGCTGCGACCGCTGCGCGCAGCGGCGCTCTGGTCGCCTTCGGGATCGCTCCCGAACGCCCCGAGACCGGCTACGGCTATATTCGCCGCGGTGAGGCGTTAAAGACCAAGGGTGTCTTCGCCGTATCCGAGTTTGTCGAGAAGCCTGGTCCGAAGCGAGCCAAACAGTACCTCGCCTCGGGGGAATACTCCTGGAACAGCGGACTCTTTATGTTTCCTGCCCGGCTCTACATCGACGAGCTGGAGCGTCTGCGGTCCGCCATGGTCGCCGCCTGCCGGCGTGCGCTGGCGGAAGGGCGGCGGGACAGCGACTTCATTCGCCTCGACAAGGATGCGTTTTCTGCCTGCGACAGCGATTCGATCGACTATGCAGTGATGGAAAAGACCGGGCGCGCCGCCGTGGTGCCGGCGGCTATGGGCTGGAGCGATATCGGCTCCTGGGACGCGCTGTGGGAGATGAGCGCCAAGGATTGCGACGGCAATTCGCTCGAGGGCAATGTCCTCGCCGAAGACACGCGCAACTGCTATCTGCGCTCAGAGGCCGGGCTCGTCGCCGCGATCGGTGTCGAGGACCTGGTCGTCGTCGGGACCGCCGACGCAGTCATGGTGGCGCCGCGCAACCGCACCCAGGAGGTCAAAAAACTCGTCAGCCGGCTGGTCAGCGAGCACCGTGACGAGGCCGATGCGCTGCCGACCGTGCACCGCCCATGGGGTAGTTTCACATCGCTGCACAACGGCCATCGTGTGCAAGTCAAGCACATCGTGGTGAAGCCCGGTGGCAAGCTGTCGTTGCAGATGCACCATCATCGCGCCGAGCATTGGGTCGTCGTCCAAGGCACCGCCAAGATACGCCGCGGCGAAGAGGAGCTGATGCTGACCGAGGACCAATCGACCTACATCCCGCTCGGCACCGCCCACCGGCTGGAGAACCCCGGCAAGATCCCGCTGCATTTGATCGAGGTGCAGTCGGGGAGCTATCTCGGAGAAGACGACATCGTCCGTCTCGAGGACAGTTACGGCCGGAGCTAGCCCCTCCGACCGAGGCGGGCCGCTACACCTCCGTTCTGGCGCCGGTGCGCTCGGTGATCAGACCGTAGTGCTCGATGCGCCGGTGCTTGTCGAAATTGAAGATCGTGCGCCTGAGATACTCACCGAGCTCGAGATCGAGGGTGGCAACGATGACCTCGTCGTCCTCGCCAGTGGCGCGGGCAGCGATCTCGCCGGTCGGCGCAATGATCACAGAACCACCGATCAGGCCATAACCGTCCTCCTTGCCGGCCTTGGCTGCAGCCAGCAACCAAGCCGCGTTCTGGTAGGCGTTTGCCTGCATCGAGAGCAGATGGTGAAACATGCGCAGATGGACCGGCTCGGGATGGTGGATGTTCTCGGTCGGCGTGTTGTAGCCGAGCGCCACGATCTCGACCCCTTGCAGCCCCATGACGCGGAAGGTCTCGGGCCAGCGCCGGTCGTTGCAGATGCACATGCCGACGACCGCGCCGCACGCCCGCCACACCCTGAAGCCCTCGTTGCCGACCTCGAAATAGCGCTTTTCGAGATGCTGAAAGGGCGCGTCGGGCAGATGCTCGGAATGCCCGGGCAGGTGGATCTTGCGGTAGCGCCCGATGATCCGGCCGTCGCGCTCGACCAGGATCGATGTGTTGTAGCGATGGAGATCGCCCTTTTCCTGGGTCAGCTCGGCATAGCCCAGATAGAAGCCGACCCCGAGCTCGCAGGCGAGATCGAACAACGGCCGGGTTTCCGGGCCGGGCATCTCGCGCTCGAAAAACCGGTCGATCTCTTTCTGGTCGGTCATCCAATAGCGCGGGAAGAAGGTCGTCAGCGCGAGCTCGGGGAAGACGACGAAATCGGCGCCGCCGGCATGCGCTTCGCGCATCAACGCCATCAACCGCTTGACGACGGCGGGACGTGCATCGGCGAGATGGATCGGACCGAGCTGGGCGACAGCAGCTTTCAGCTTGCGCGACAATTTGGCGCTCCTTCAGACCAGACCCACGCCTTCCGCGACGACCGAGGCGAGCTCGGGCACCGCCACACCCAAGGGCTTTGCCGATGCGGACAGGGCGCAGGGCAGGAACTGACCGCTGCCGCGCTGGGCGGCGAGCTTTCCGTCCTCGACGACGATCCGGCCGCGGCTCAGCACCGTCACCGGCCAGCCGCGCAATCGGCGCCCCTCGTAAGGGGTATAGCCGACATTGTCGTGCAATATCCCGGCGCTGATCTCGGTCTCGCGCTTGGGGTCCCAGATGGCTATGTCGGCGTCGCTCCCCACCGCTATCGTACCCTTCCTTGGATAGAGCCCGTAGAGCTTAGCGTGGTTGGTCGCGGTCAGCGCGACAAAGGCGTTGAGGTCGAGCCGGCCCTGCCCTACTCCCTCGGAAAAGAGCAGCGGTAGGCGCAATTCGATCCCCGGCACACCGTTGGCGATCTCCTTGAACGTGGTCCGGTCCCCGTGCGGCAGCTTCCCAGAGGAGTCGAACCGGTATGGCGCGTGGTCGGACGAGAATACCTGGAAGGTACCGTTGCGGAGCGCGGTCCACACCGCCTGCTGCGCGGCATGGTCACGCGGTGGCGGGCTGCAACAGAATTTGGCGCCTTCGACCCCGGGCCGGGCCAGGTCGTCGGCAGTCAGGAACAGATATTGCGGACAGGTCTCGCCGTAGATCTTGAGCCCTTTGGTCTGGGCGCTGCGAATGACGTCGATCGCCTCGCCGGCCGAGACATGGACCAGCAGGATCGGCACGTCGAGCAGCTGGGACAAGGCCACGGCGCGGTTTGTCGCCTCGCCCTCGGCGAGCCTTGCGTGGCTGACCGCGTGGTAGCGCGGGGCCCCGAGACCACGGTCCAGCAACCGGGTCGTCAGCCATTTGATCATCTCGTGGTTTTCTGCGTGGACCATGACGAAGGCGCCCTCGCGCCGCGCGACCGCCAGGATGTCGAGCAGCTGCCGGTCGTCGAGCGCCAGCAGATCGTAGGTCATGTAGACCTTGAACGAGGTGTAGCCGTCGCGGATCAGCGCCGGCAGTTCCTGACCCATGACCTGCTCGGTGGGGTCCGAGATGATCAGGTGGAAGGCGTAATCGATCACCGCCTTGGGACGGGCGGCCTCGTGATACTCCTCGACGACTTGGCGCAGCGACTGGCCGCGATGCTGCGCGGCAAACGGGATTACCGTGGTGGTCCCGCCAAACGCCGCCGACACGGTCGCACTGTAGAAATCGTCGGCGCAGACGACCCCGGCCGAGGAGCGCTGCTCGATATGGCAGTGGCTGTCGATCCCGCCGGGCAGCACCAGCCGGCCGCTCGCATCGATCTCCTGCGTCCCCGCGGCGAGGCCGTTGCCGAGGGTCGTGATGATGCCGTCCTTGATGCCGACATCGCAGGCCATCGTGTCGGCCGCGGTCGCCACCGTGCCGTTGCGGATTACCAGATCGAAGTCGCTCATGCCGCATCCTCCATATCGCGCTACAACGCCCCTTCTATCGGTGGCGGGTCAAGCGCTACTGTGGGGCATCGAGAGCACCGCGCAAAAAGGGGTTGTCATGACCGCACCGTCGTCGCACCGGCCGACCATCGCCGTGACGCAGCATGCGATCTCGGCGGGCCATTATCTCGCTGCCACCGCCGGGTTCGACATCCTGCAAGCAGGCGGCAACGCGGTCGATGCGGGTTGCGCCGCCGGGATCGCGCTCGGTGTCCTGCAGAGCGACCTCGTCGATGTCGCCGGTGTGGCACCGATCCTGATCTATCTCGCCGACCAGCAGGAGGTGGTGACGATCGCCGGGCTCGGACCCTGGCCGAAGACGCTCGATCCCGAGCTGTTCATCCGAGAGCATAACGGCAAGATTCCGAAAGGCGTGCTGCGGACCGTTGTCCCTGCGGCACCCGACGCGTGGATCACGGCGCTGAGGCGCTACGGCACGATGAGCTTTGGCGAGGTGGCGGCGGCAGCGGTCCGTTTGGCCCGCGAGGGTTTTCCGATGTATCCGCTGATGGCCGAAAGCCTGAAACGCCACGAGGCGGACCATCGCGCCTGGCCATCGACCGCGGCGATCTTCTTGCCGAATGGCCGGCTGCCCCAGCCAGGCGAAGTGTTCCGCCAGACCGACCTCGCGGCGTCGTTGCAGTACATGGCCGACGAGGAGCGCGCTGCCGCTTCGCGGGGCCGCGAGGTCGGCCTCGAGGCGGCGCGCGACGCCTTCTACCGCGGCGACATCGCCGGCAAGATCGTCGCCTTCATGAAGCAGGAGGGCGGGTTGCTGTCGGCCGAGGACCTCGCCGCATATCGTTCTCCGGTCGGCCCGCCCGAGCGGCGCCGCTTCGGCGATCTCGAGGTCTTCACCTGCGGAGCGTGGTGCCAGGGGCCGGTGCTGTTGCAGACCCTGGCCTTGCTCGAGGGGACCGATCTTTCGAGCCTCGGTCACAACAGCCCCGACTACATCCACCACCTGGCCGAGGCGTTGAAGCTCGCCTTCGCCGACCGTGAGGCTTATTACGGCGATCCGGCGATGGTCGAGGTGCCGCTCGCGACCCTGATCTCCTCGGAATACGCCGCGGAGCGCAAGAAGTTGATCCGGCCGGAGCGCGCTTCCCCGGAAATGCCGCCGCCAGGAGATCTCGGCCGGGCGGGGGCGCGCTTCCGCGCCAGCATTGGCGACCCGAACCCGGAGCCCGACACGTCCTATGTCTGCGTCGCCGACCGCTTTGGCAATCTGTTCTCGGCCACCCCGAGCGACGGTTCCTACGGCTCGCCGGTGGTGCCCGGGACCGGGCTCATCCCTTCCAACCGCGGCTCGCAATCGCGTCCCGACCCGCGCCATCCGGCCGGGGTTGCGCCCGGCAAGCGGCCGCGTCTGACCCCGAACCCGGCGCTGGCGATCAAGGGCCGCGATCAGTTTCTCCCGTTCGGCACGCCGGGCGGCGACGTTCAGACCCAGGCGATGCTGCAGGTGCTGCTGAACCTGTTCGCTTTCGGTCAGGACGTGCAGGCGGCGATCGAGTCGCCGCGTTTTGCCACCTACAGCTTTCCGTCGTCCTTTGCGCCGTTCGAATATTACCCGGGCCGGCTGGCGGTCGAGGGCCGGGTTCCCGAAGCGGTTACGGCGGAGCTGGCGCGGCGGGGGCATCAAATTCACCGTTGGCCCGACTGGATCTGGACCGCTGGTGCGGTCTGCGCGATCCTCGCCGACCGCCGCCGCGGCGTCCTCGAATCCGGCGCCGACCCGCGTCGCGCCGCCTACGCCCTCGGGTGGTAGCGCGTGCGCGTGCCGCGTCTCAGACCTTGGCCTCGAATGTCGCAGCGACCGTCTTGGCCATCTCGAGGAATTGGTTCCGCACCTTCTGGTCGGCGATGGCGTAGTAGAGCCGGATGAACTCGATGGTTTCTGGCCGTTGCAGCTGCTCGCGCCACTGCCGGTCCTCGGGGCTGAGCTCGGCGTCCTCCTGTTGGAGATCGCCAAAGAAGTAGGAGATCGGCACACCTAGGATCTCGGCCATGGCCGAGAGCCGAGATGCGCTCACCCGATTGGCGCCGCCCTCGTATTTCTGCACCTGCTGGAAGGTGAGACCGAGCGCATTGGCGAGCGTTTCCTGGTTCATGCCGAGCAACAGGCGGCGCATGCGTATCCGCGCGCCGACATGTACGTCGATCGGGTTCGGCACCCCGGTTCCGCGTCCATATTTCGGCGCCGGCTTCGGCTCTTCCAACTGGGTCGATAACCGCTTCAACGGACTATTCCTTTTGCGCACCCCGCGCCGCAAGGTTGCAACCGGTTCATGCGGAACGCAAGAGCCAATCGCAAATCGCTACGCCAAGCAGGCAACAGCGGCACCGAAGCTGCGCTTAAGTTGAGCCACAATCGCTTGGAATGGTTAATTTTTTTCCGCGAAATCGACCCGGCGCGGCGCTATCGCGGATCACGCCGGGCGGTTTCGTCATAGCCCTGCCGATTGCTGAAAAATACCAGTGACATTAGACCGATCCCCAGCGTCAGGGTAACGGCGATCCCGAAACCCATGGCGAACCAGCCGGCTTCGCTGATCTCCGAATCGCCGATGCCGCTCCAACACTCGGCGATCACGACGGCCACTGCGAGCACGACGGCCGCGGCGAGCGTGACGGCAATCCAGCTCCTGCGACCACGGGCGGTCATCTTTGGGTAAACACCGCAGTCGTTATGCTGTGAAAGCCGCCTACCCCTGAAGCCTCGCTCATGGCAGAGTGCCGGCTTGGCGCCCTTTCCCGACGGAGATCCAAATGCCGACCAAGAGCCAGCATCCGGAAACGCTCGTGCTCCACGCGGGCTATCGGAGCGATCCGACAACGACTGCCGTTGCGGTGCCGATTTACCAGACGACGAGCTACCAGTTTCGCGACACCCAGCATGCAACCAACCTGTTCGGGCTGGCCGAGCTCGGCAATATCTACACGCGCATCATGAACCCGACCAATGCCGTCCTCGAAGAGCGCGTCGCCGCGCTCGAGGGTGGCGCCGCCGGGCTGGCACTCGCCTCGGGCCAAGCCGCTTCGCTGTTCGCGATCCAGAACGTCTGCCAGGCGGGCGACAATTTCGTCAGCTCGACCGACCTCTATGGCGGCACTTGGAACCTGTTTCTCAACACGATGATGAAGACCATGGGGATGGAGGTCCGCTTTGTCGACCCGGCCGACCCCGAAGGCTTCCGCCGTGCGACCGATGCGCGCACACGCTGCTATTACGCCGAGACCTTGCCCAACCCCAAGCTCGAGGTCTTTCCGATCGGCGAAGTGGCGCGGATCGGACGCGAGCTCGGCGTGCCGCTGATCGTCGACAACACCGCGGCACCGGTGCTGTGCCGGCCGATCGAGCACGGTGCGGCCGTGGTCGTCCATTCGACGACCAAATATATCGGCGGCCACGGCAATTCGATCGGCGGGATTGTCGTCGACGGCGGCAATTTCGACTGGGAAAAGCACGCGGCACGCTTCCCGCTGCTGAACCAGCCGGACCCGAGCTATCACGGTGCGGTGTGGACGCAAGCCGCCAAGCCGCTCGGCCCGATCGCCTACATACTCAAGATGCGGGTCACCTTGCTGCGCGACCTCGGCGCGCCGATGAGCCCGTTCAACGCGTTTTTGTTCATCCAAGGGCTCGAGACCTTGCCGCTGCGCATGAGCGCGCATTGCGCCAACGCGATGGCCGCCACCAAGTTCCTCGCCGAACACCCAAAAGTCACCCGCGTGATCCATCCGAGCCTGATGACCGGCGAAGCCAAGCGCCGCGCCGATGCGTATCTGAAGGGCGGCTATGGCGGGCTCGTCGGGTTCGAGCTGCGCGGCGGGCGCGAAGCGGGGCGCCGCTTTATAGACGCGCTCGAAATGTTCTACCACGTGGCCAATATCGGCGACGCGCGCAGCCTGGCGATCCATCCGGCGACGACGACCCACTCGCAGCTCTCGCCCGAGGAGCAGCTGCAGACCGGGGTCGACGAAAATTACGTCCGGCTGTCGATCGGGATCGAGCACGAGGAAGACATCCTCGCGGATCTCGCGCAGGCGCTCGACGCCGCCTGAGCGGCGCCTGAGCGGGGGCGCGGCCGGCCGGCGACGATGCAACATAACGTTGAGCCGATTGTTCCCGGCTGCTGCATCTGCAGCAAATCTGCAGCAAAAACTCCCCCGCGAGTTGCAACGCATGTCCTTCGTCCGAGTCCGACCGAAACCCTTGGCAGCGCCGGGTCGTTGATATCAGAACAACAAATATGTGTATGATCGATATCGCAATCAAGGCCCCGGATCTGGCTGAACAACGGATGATTGATCCCTTGTGGCTCGGCGATGTGGGCGAGGTGGTCGAAGACGATCAGCGACCGCACCCGCTCGAAGATTGGCTTGATTCCGCTGATCTGGCGGGCGGCACGTTGATCTGCCATCGAGCTCGCTTACCCGCTTGGACGGCGGTAGATCATCTCCGGGCGCTGCTCGACAAAGGCCGGACCTGGGTCAAATTGTCGGGCGCCTACGCCGACGCGACGGCGGTCGCGCAGGCCTATGTCAAAGCCGCCCCGGAGCGGCTCGTTTGGGGCAGCGACTGGCCGCATCCCGGTGTGCGGGAGACAAAGCCCGACGATGCCGTGCTGTTCGATCTTCTGTTGGAGTGGGCGCCGGACGAGGCGATGCGCTACCGCATCCTCTTCGAGAACCGGGCCATTCTCTACGACTACCCGACGAGCGCGTG
>Ga0187846_10002501_pt1 | contig 10027 bp, 5 predicted proteins | sample TC_taG_FD_161473 | JGI IMG/M metagenome (GOLD analysis project Ga0187846, IMG submission 161473) | Biofilm microbial communities from the roof of an iron ore cave, State of Minas Gerais, Brazil - TC_06 Biofilm (v2) | ecosystem: Environmental > Terrestrial > Deep subsurface > Cave > Wall biofilm ... | reverse complement strand
GTGTGGACGGCTGCAGCAGACGCTCGACCTCGGCCACCATCGCAGCGGCAGTCGTGTAGGCACCGCTCGGATCAGCGAATACGGACGCCTCGAACGGCGGCACCATCGCCGCCTGAGCATGCTCCATCATCTCGTGCGCCAGCTCGACCTCGCGCCCGCCGATGAAGATGCCGGTGCGCTTCACTCCGTTCGGCCCGCGCGAGAAGATCGCGTCCTGCGTCAGCGGGCCGACATCGTCGATCGTAACGTGCGTGTAGGGAATCACGGCGTCGAACCCCGCGTCCAGCGCCATGTTGACGTCGAACGGACTGGCGTGCCGCGAAGGCGTCAGGAAATGCAGGATGAAGCGGTGTTCCACGATGCGACCTCAAACGGCAACTGCGCGGCCGGTAGTCGAGAAAGCGGGCTGCAAGCGGACTCCATGGTTGCAGCCGCAGACGATGGAAATCGATTCGGGGTCGGTGCCGTCGCGATCCTGCGCGAGCTGCCGAATCGCCGCTTCGGCCCGCCCCTGACCCTCGAAAATCGCGAACCCTGTCGGCCCCCAGGAACTCTGTCCGTGGGCGGCCGCACCGTGCGCCGCCAGATGTTTGAGCGAACGCTCCACGCGCGCGCTCGCGTAGCGGCCGCCTTGCGCCGGAGCGAAATGGTCCCCGATCGCCTGCTGCAATTCGGTCAGCGCGGAACCGAACTCCGGCAGGTTCGTCTCCGCCAGCGCAGGCAGCAACTTCATCAGGACGAGGCGGGCCAGGCGCTCGGCCTGCCGTTCGGGAAAGCGCGGCAGATTGCGGAACGCCGCCGTCTCCTGCTCGCCGTGCAGACCTGTCATCTGACGATCAAACAGCAGCACCACGCGCCATTGCTCCGGAAACGGCAAACGGCTGATGACCGGAGGAGCGGCATCCACTCGTCCGCGGCCACCATCGACGACGAACCCGCCCGATTCGAATACACCGCAGCCGATTCCCGAACGCGCCCCGCGCTGCAGTCCATTGGCCAGTTCCGGCAGCGCAACGCTGCGGCCCGCAAGAGCGCACACCGCGGCCGCAGCGGCGAGCGTGATTTGCGTACCGGATCCCAGGCCGCAATGCGCGGGAATCGACTCCTCGATCTGCACATGCGCCGGGCAGTCGATTGCATAGCGCTGCTCCAGCGCCCCCAGCACCCACGCGACGCGCTCCGCGTCCGGTCCGGCGACCTCGTTCGAGTTGCTGCGCGATGCACTCAGGCGCACCTGCGGCCGATCGATCGCCAGCCCCAGGCTGCCGAATGTGCGCCCCAGCCCCCCATGCAGGTCGACGAAACCAAAATGCAACCGCGCGGGCGCCGTGACCTCCACCCGGTCGGGAATCGGCGTCGCGTGGCGGGGTACAGCAGCGGGGCTGCGCATCCGGCGAATATACCCTGGGCGCCTAGGTGCCTGGCAGCCCTGGCTTCTCTGCCAGCCTGGTTCGCGCCGCTACAATCATCGCCTACTCGCGAGCACAATCAACAGAGAAAAAATGCAGCAGAGCTCGGCTGAAATCCGGACCTGCGTCTGCCCATTTTGCGGTCTGCTGTGCGAAGACGTGCTCGTCAATGCGCGGGCCGGCGCGCAGCTAGCCGTTTCGGCGCGAGGATGCGAGACCAGCCGAGCCGGCTTCGCTCGACAGTCGGCCCCAGGTGCGCAGAGTCCCCGCGTGCGCGGATCCGACGCCACCTTCGATCAGGCTGTCGCTGCCGCAGCACGGATTCTGCGCGAGGCGGCGCTGCCGGTGATCGGAGGCCTGGCCACCGACGTGGCAGGCATGCGGGCTGCCGTCGAGCTGGCCGATCGGTGCGGAGCGGTTCTCGATCACGCCAATTCGGCGGCCAAGTTCCGCAACCTGCTCGCTTTCCAGGATAGCGGCGCGATCACGACGACGCTGGCCGAAGTGCGCAACCGGGCCGATGTCCTCGTCGTCGTCGGAACCGACGTCGTGAGCCGCTTTCCGCGTTTCTTCGAGAGGATCGCGGCGCCGGACGGAACGCTGTTCGGGCTGCGGGACAGCGACCGTCGCTCGATCTTTCTCGGGCGCCGGCCGCCGCCCGATGCGCCGGGGCGCGCCGACTGGGTCGAGTGCGATCCGCGCGAGTTGCCGGACGTGCTGGGAGCGCTGGCGGCGCTCGCGGCCGGCGCAAGACTGGATGCGACGCACGCGGCCTCGGTGCCGCTGGAGCGCCTGCGTGAAGTCGTACGGACGATGCAGGGCGCCCGCTACGGCGCCCTGGTGTGGGCCGCGGCGGACCTGGATTTCCCCCATGCCGAGCTGGCCGTGCAGGCGATCCACCGCACGCTCGAGTCGCTGAGCGCCCGCACGCGCTTTTCCGGAGTGCCGCTGGGCGGCAACGAGGCCGACCTGACGGCCGACGCCGTGCTGCTATGGCAGGTCGGTTTCCCGTTTCGCACCAGCTTTGCCTCTGGATCGCCCGAATACGATCCGTACCTGTACGACGCGCAGCGGCTGTTGTCGCGGGGCGAGGCCGACGCCGTGCTGTGGATCTCGACGCTGTCGGACCTGCAACCTCCGGTGCCGGCGGGGTCGGCGTCCGCACCTCGGCTGATCGTGCTCGCGGGCGCGAACGCGGCGGCGGCCGCGCGCGCCGACGTGTACGTTCCGGTCGCCACCTGCGGAATCGACCACAGCGGCCACCTGGTGCGAACCGACAAGGTCCTGACGATGCGCCTTGCACCGGCCCGCGCGAGCGATCGACCCTCCTGCGCGCGCGTGCTGCGCGCGATCACCGAGGAGCTGCAAGCATGCTGATGCGTCTGGCAGGGGCGCGCGTGATCGACCCGGCGAACGGGATCGACGGACAGGTGCGCGATCTGTATGTGCGCGATGGGCGCATCGTGGAGGCTCCGCAGGACGCCGCCTCTGCGCAGACGATCGACGTGGGCGGGCGAATCGTGATGGCCGGCGCGATCGACCTGCACACGCACATCGGCGGCGGCAAAGTGAACCTGGCGCGGCTGCTGCTGCCGGAGGACCACCGCCGCATGCGATATGAGCGCACCGAGCTGACCCGTTCCAGTTGCGGTCACGCAGCACCCGGCACGCTGGCAACCGGATACCGCTACGCCGAAATGGGGTACACGGCGTGTTTCGAGCCGGCGATGCTGCCGATCAACGCGCGCCAGACGCACCTGGAACTTGGCGATACGCCGATCGTGGACAAGGGTTGCTACGCGATGCTCGGCAACGACGACTTCTTCCTGCGGATGCTGGCGGCCGGCGAGGCGCAGGAGCGAATCAACGACTATGTGGCGTGGACCTTGGACTGCTCGCAGTCGATCGCGATCAAGGTCGTCAATCCGGGCGGGATCAGCGCGTTCAAGTTCAATCAGCGCAGCATGGACGTCGATGAGCCGCACCCGCACTACGGGGTCACGCCGCGCCAGGTGCTGCATGCGCTGGCGAGCGCGGTGCATGAGCTGGGCGTGCCGCATCCGCTGCACGTGCACGGCTGCAACCTGGGCGTTCCGGGCAATTTCGACACCACACTGGCGACGATCGGGGCGGCCGAGGGCCTGCCGATCCACCTCACCCACATCCAGTTTCACAGCTACGGGACCGAGGGCGACCACAAGTTCTCCTCGGCAGCCGCGCGCATCGCCGAGGCCATCAACACCAATCCGAACGTCAGCGCCGATGTCGGGCAGATCATGTTCGGGCAGACGGTGACGGCGTCCGGCGACAACATGATGCAGTTCCGCAATCTCGGGCTGGGGTCGCCCCGCAAGGGCGTCATCATGGACATCGAGTGCGATGCCGGCTGCGGCGTGGTGCCGTTCCGCTACCGCGACCAGAGCTTCGTCAATGCGCTGCAGTGGGCGATCGGCTTGGAGATCTTCCTGTCGGTGCGCGACCCGTGGCGCATCTTCCTGACGACCGATCATCCGAACGGGGCGCCGTTTACGAGCTATCCGCACCTGGTGCGGCTGTTGACGGACCGCACGTTCCGCAACGACATGCTGCAGACGATCCACCCGGATGCGCGCGCCGCCTCCACGCTCGGCAGCCTTACTCGCGAGTACACGTTGTACGAGATCGCAATCCTGACGCGGGCCGGCCCGGCGCGCACGCTCGGGCTGGCCGACCGCGGCCATCTCGGGGCGGGCGCCGTTGCCGACATCGTCGTGTACCGGGACGACCCGGATCGCGAACGCATGTTCGCCGCGCCGGAGTACGTGTTCAAGAGCGGCGAGGCGATCGCGCGCGACGGCCGCCTCGTGAAAATCACGGGTGGCAGCGTCCATACCGTGAAGCCGCAGTACGACCGCGCGATCGAGAAATCGGTGGCGGAGTATTTCGAGCGCTACCAGACTACTTCGTTCGAGGGTTTCCGCATCACCCGCGACGAGCTGCAGGAGTGCGGCTCCGGGTTGATCGTGCATGCGTGTCGCGGGGGGTCGCGGTGATCGAGCGGATTTCGCTCCCGGATGCCTCGCGCGGGGCCTGGCGATGAACGTTAACGGCGTGGCGGTCGACGACACCTTCGCGGAAGCTTTCGCGATGCGAGGGACCCGGCTGATCATCACGGCGCACACGGTCGCGTGGGCGCGCGAGGCCGCGATCTCGATGACAGGCTTCGCGACCTCGGTGATCGGATGTGGCTGCGAGGCCGGCATCGAGCGCGAGCTCGAGGCGGCGCAGACGCCCGACGGCCGTCCCGGTGTCTCCGTGCTGCTGTTCGCCACATCGAGCAGCGAGCTCGCCAAGCAACTCGAGCGGCGCGTGGGACAGTGCGTCCTGACTTCACCGACCAGCGCGGTGTTCTCGGGGATCGAATCGGGGCGGCCGCTGCCGATGGGCAGTCGCCTGCGCTACTTCGGCGACGGCCACCAGATCTCGAAGATGATCGGCGGCCGGCGCTACTGGCGGATTCCAGTGATGGACGGCGAGTTCCTTGCCGAGGACACGTGCGCGATGTCGGATGCGATCGGCGGCGGCAATTTCCTGATCCTCGCTTCCGGCACCGCGCAGGCGCTGGCGGCCGCCGAAAGCGCGATCGCGGCAATGCGGAAGCTCACGGGGGCGATCATGCCGTTTCCGGGAGGAGTCGTTCGTTCCGGCTCCAAGGTCGGCTCGAAATACAAAGCCCTGATCGCGTCGACCAATCACGCCTTCTGCCCGACACTGCGCGCCAGTGTCGAGTCGGAGCTCGGACCCGATATCGAGTGCGTGCTCGAGATCGTGATCGACGGCCTGACCGAGGAGTCGGTGCGCAATGCGATGCAGGCCGGCCTGCGCGCGGTGTGCGCGCTCGGTGCGGCCGGCGGCGTGCGCCGGCTGAGCGCCGGCAACTACGGCGGAAAGCTCGGCAAGTTCCACTTCCCCTTGCGTCCGCTGCTGCCGTGAACAGCAAGAGCGACCTTGTGCTGCGACTACGGGAAGAGCCGTTGCTGCGGCTGGATCTGTCGCCGCTGACGCCGGAGCGGCTTGCAGACTTGTCGCTCGATGCGGTCGAACGGCTGCCGCTCGCCTATGGCAGGCGCAAGATGCCCGTTGCCGAATGGTTCGACGTACGCGGCGAAGTCGGGCCCCAGATCCGGATCGAGGGCGCTTGCTCCCGGCTCGACCGCATCGGTGCCAATATGCAGAAAGGAACGATCCGCGTCGAAGGCGATGCGGGCGCTTACCTTGGAATCGGAATGCGAGGCGGGCGCATCGAGTTGCACGGCAACGCAGACGCGTACGCGGCCAGCGGAATGACGGGCGGCGTTTTGCGGATCGCCGGCAAAGCGGGCGATTTCCTCGGGGGTGCGCTGGCGGGGGAGCATCGCGGCATGCGCGGCGGGGTCGTGATCGTGAGCGGACGTCTCGGAGATCGGGCGGGCGACCACATGCGGCGCGGACTGATCCTGGCCGAGGGCTCCTGCGGCGACTATTGCGGAGCGCGGATGCAGGGCGGAACGATTGCGGTTCTCGGTGATTGTGGAACGCACCCCGGATTCGCGATGCGGCGCGGCACCTTGCTGTTCGCCGGACCGGCGCCGTCGCCCGGTCCCACCTTCAACGACGCCGGAGAGCTGCCGCTCGGCTTTCTCGTCCTGCTGGCACGTTCGTGGCGGGAGATTCCATCGCGTTTCGCGTCGCTGCAACGCGTATCGACTCGTGTGCGGCGCTGGATCGGCGATCTGGCGTTCAGGGGACAGGGCGAACTGATCCACTGGCCCGGGTAGGCGGCGACGGACTCTTCCGTCAAGCTGCGTTAGTACTCGTGGCTTCGACCGAACAGAGCAAAAAGGTTTTAAGACGAGATCTCTGCGCGAAACCCGACAATCGTCGCAGACATTCTTAGCTTGCCCTGACAGTGCAAGCGATGCTCCGGATTCCATTCTGGATTCCATCTACCGACTCTGAGCTACGCGCGCGGAAGGTGAAGAAAGTGATCGTGCCTGAGCGCGGTATGGAAGCGGTTCCAGCCTTGTTCAGAAAAGCGATTCCATGCAGATTGGCGACGACCACGACCGAGCCGTCTTGAGACAAGAAGTGGTGCCGGTGCGTTGTGAGGAGGATCCGCATCGTGGCGGGCTGTGCCGAAAGCAGGCTTGAACGCTCGCTGTTACTGGGTGTGACAGTCTTTGCGTGCCTGACAGCGGGCGCGTCGGCTCAAATGGCGACGGCCGGATCTTTCGGGGTTAGCACAGATGGCGCCGCGACCTACACGATCCCGATCCGCGTCCCTCCTGGTGTTGCCGGCATCGAGCCGCACCTTGCACTGATCTACGACAGCCGCGGCGACAACGGGCCATTCGGACTGGGGTGGCGCCTGACCGGTCTTTCGGCGATATCGCGTTGTCCACGCACGGTTGCCCAGGACGGCGTGCATGGGTCGGTGAACTTCGATGGCAATGACCGCTTCTGCCTGGATGGTCAGCCGCTGCTTCTCCTTTCCGGAACCGGGGCGTACGGAGCGGCGGGCTCAGAGTATCGAACCGAAATTCCGACGTTTTCGAGGATTGTCGCCAACGGGTCGGCGGGACTCGCCGGGCCGGCGAGCTTCACCGTCTATACGAAGGATGGATTGACGGTCCAGTACGGGGCGACGGCAGACTCGCTGATCAACGGCCAGGGCAGCTTTACGCCGATGACATGGGCGATGAATCGTGCGCAGGATCGCAAGGGAAACTACCTGACGGTCTCGTACAACACGGCAGCGGCAAAGTACGAATACAACGTCGCGCGGATCAACTACGCGGGGACCAGTGCCTCGGCACCGAACCAGTCGGTGCTGATCAACTACAACACGGCCGTGCGATCGGACCAGACCACTGGGTACGGGCCGACCGGAATCGCCGTTCAGATGACACAGTGGGTGTCGAACATCCAGGTCCTGGCGAACGGCTCCCTCGTGCGCCAGTACACCCCGACGTATTCGTACAGTACTACCTCCAGCCGTCTGATTCTGACGACGCTTCAGGAGTGCGCACCCTCGACCTTCGGATCCACCACCGCTGACGCTTGCCTGCCGGCGCACACATTCACTTGGTCCAACGGAAACCTGGCGCTTGCCGACTTCAACCTGGGGCAGATCGGCCTTTTGGGATACGTAGGCGCGACATACCTGATGGGAGACTTCAACGGCGACGGCTTGACCGATCTGATAGCAGAATCTAAGGCTCTCAATAGTGATCAGGCGGTGGTAGAACCGGCTGTCTCCGACGGTACTCAATTTGTCAGCCCTGTCGCCGGCACCGTTCCTGTCGTTTCTATCGGGACGGGGCTTCAAACGGTGGTAACACCCGCATTTCTTGCGGATGTGAATGGAGATGGGGTAGCGGAGTACGTGGTGATCTATGGCCTGTCACCGAACGTCTTGTCAGGCCCTGCCCAAATTCTCCTCGGCGATATCGATGGAGATGGACGCGCGGATGTTATTCAGGCCTCGACGGGGTCGTATCAATGCAGTCCTTGCGCCAGCCAGGCCTCGATTTCCACGGGTCTTTCTACAGGGTCTTCTTTCGCAACACTTGTAACGACAACTTTCACGCCACCGCCCGCGAATACGGTTTACTCGTATGCGCTGAGCGACCTGAACGGCGACGGCTGTGAGGATCTGATTCAGATCGCGAGTGCGACGCAACTGACGGCCAACGGCATTGGAGCGGCGTCCTACAGCTACAGCGCCAACGCCTGGATGTCGAACTGCTCCACGCTTCTGCCTCCGGCGGGGGCTGCGGTCCCCATCGCAACGGTGTCGTTCAATGCCACCAAGGCGGCACCGACGGCGTTGCCGACGCAATGGATCACCGGAGACTTCAACGGTGATCTACTAGGCGACCTGGTTGCAGTCATTCCGTCGATGACGACGTTTCCGGGTAATGCGACCTGGAATGCATATGTACTGCTATCCAACAGCAAGGGGCTGAACACTCCCCTCGGCCCGTTCGCGCTGGTCACTCCCGCGGCGAGCTACGACGGCACTGTGACCACTGGCATCGAGGTCTTCGGCATCGACTTCAACGGCGACGGCCGCACCGATCTGCTCGCTGTCTACAACAACGCGGGTTCGGCCAACGCCCAGGTGTTCTTCTGGAATGGCACGACTTTCGTCAAGGGGCCGCTCTTTACACAGATCGGCACGTGGGACCCGGTCAACATCACCGACGTCGCAATGGACATCAACGGCGACTCGCGTATCGACCTGGTCCGGCTTCCGAATTACAACTCATCCGTCGTGCCGAATGTCCTGACACAGGTCGGCCCACCCTTCGACACCGTCGTCGGCTTTTCCAACGGGCTGGGTTGGAGCGCCACGGTCGCCTATTCGATGCTCAGCGAGAAGAACGTGCCGTATCCGTCGCCGCCACTGACACGGCCGGCTGCGATCGGGCCGCTGTACACGAAAGGAAGCTCTCAGACCTATCCGCGCATGGACTTTGCCGGCCCGCGCAGGGTCGTGAACTATACGAAGACTGATTCCGGCGCCGGAACGCTGAACACAACGTTCTACTCCTACGCCGGTGGCGTAATGGATTTACAGGGGCGTGGCTGGCAAGGATTTACGCAGGTCAACGGGTTCGATCAGACCGCCGATGTGGTGAGCTCCGCGACCTACAGCACTGCCTTCCCGTATTCGGGAATGACGCTTTTGGGCCAGCGCTACGTGCCGAATTCAACTGGAGGCGTCGGAACGCTGCTTGGGACGGTGACGAACACGCTCACGTCCGTGCCGGCTAGCGACAACGGCGCGGCGTTTCCGTATGTTGGCACGAGCGTCGTGCAGCCGTACGAGCCATCCACCGGCCATGCGCTGCCGAGCTCGACGTCGAACCTCACTTTCGATGGCTGGGGTCAGTTGACGCAGGCTACCGTCAGCACAAGCGACGGGTTCTCGCAAACGACGACCAACAGTTACCTTCCCGTCGACACGACAAACTGGTACCTCGGGCGGCTGCAGCAGACCAAAGTCTCGAGGAGCTCTCCGAGCTCGCCGGCGGCTAACCCGACGCCGCCTGCCTTCTGGGTCACCGTCAGTTCTCAGAGCGGTGGCGCGTCGATGGCTTTGGGCTCGATCTCGGCAACCGCGACCATCAGCCAAACCGGGGGCACCGCGCCGATCACCTACACCTGGACGGGAGGGGCAAACGGGATCACTGCGAGCCAAGCCAATTCGAATTCCACGCAGGTCACATTCACCGGGAGCTTTGGTCAGTACGGGATCTACCCAGCCTCCTTTACGCTGACCGCGCACGATGCGGCAGGTCATGCGGCGACAGTCGCCTACACAGTCGTCCTGTCCAATGCTGTGAGCATCACCCCGGCTTCGACGAGTTGGGGAACGGTGGGAGCCGCATCCGACTCGGGGGACTGGTTCACCGTCAAGAACAACACGGCCTCGACCTCGGTGACATTCATGAACACCGCGCCGGCGAGTGGTCCGGCGGGAATATGGTCATATCAGGGAGCGGCGGGTTATTGCCAGCCCGGCATCACGGTGCTTGGGCCGGGAGCGAGCTGTCAGAGCTTCTTTGGCATCAGTACGGCGGCAACCCCCGGAT
>Ga0187846_10002500_pt1 | contig 10027 bp, 10 predicted proteins | sample TC_taG_FD_161473 | JGI IMG/M metagenome (GOLD analysis project Ga0187846, IMG submission 161473) | Biofilm microbial communities from the roof of an iron ore cave, State of Minas Gerais, Brazil - TC_06 Biofilm (v2) | ecosystem: Environmental > Terrestrial > Deep subsurface > Cave > Wall biofilm... | reverse complement strand
TCACAGGGCCAGAAGGCAAGTCAATGTACTCGTCCACATGTGTCAAACCTCGTTAGTAATGTCCCCTTCGTTACAGTGCCGGGGGTACGGCAAGCGCGTGCGGAGGGCAAGTTTGGCGTGCTGAACGAAACCAAGTATAATGGGCGATTGCGCGCTGGCCTAGCGACGCCGCCGTGAGCCCCGGCTCGCGGTGGCGCAGACTGGCCGGCAGAACTGGAGCGCTCCGTGAAAGCAGGAATTCATCCCGAATATCATCCCGTGAAGGTGCACTGCGCCTGCGGGAACACTTTCGATACGCGCTCCACGTTCAAGGGCGACATGATCCGCGTGGAAATTTGCTCGAACTGCCATCCGTTCTTCACCGGCAAGCAGAAGCTGGTGGACACCGCCGGCCGCGTGGAGCGTTTTCAGAAGAAATACGCGAACAAGCAGGCCGCCGCCAAGAAGTAGTTCGCGTGAAATCTCCGCCCTTGCAGCCAAATGGTGAGGCGCCTGCAAAAACCAAAACGGCGCTACAGGCGACGCAGCCCTCGGACGCGGGTCCGAGGGCGTTTTGTTTTTCGGGTGTACAATGCGGCAGAGAATGGCCACGCAGGTGTTTCCTTCGCCGGACGCGTCGCGCGAGCCGCTGGTTGAGACGGCGGCGCCGCGCGTCACGCTGCGCAACTCCTTCGCGCATCCGTTCGATTCGGCGATGGCCGCGGCGCGCACCTGCTACGCGCCGCGGCTGATTGCGCCCGAGGAAATCACCGAAAAGCAGCGCGTGACGGTGGGGTCGGGGACGTTCTACGGGGGGCACCACACCGTCTATCAGCACGCGCATTTCGAGTTCGGGCTCGAGAACGTGAGCCGGCAGTTCGTCTGGTCGTTTCTGCACGCGCATCCTTTTTACAATTCCGAGCAGCAGAGCCAGCGGTACGTGCGGCTGGACCGCGCGCAGGCGTACGTTCCGGCGGAGGGCGGGGCGTTCGGGGCGGCCGAACGCGCCATCTACGAACGCGCCGTGGCGCGGGCGTGGAGCAACTACCGCGAGCTGACGCAAGTGCTGCAGCCGGGCGCGCGCGAAATTCTTGCCGACATCTGGCACGTGAGCGCGATGTCGCATCCCAAGCGCGCGCAAAAAGTGGAGCGCCAATCGGAGAAGCGCGCCATCGAAGTGGCGCGCTACGTCCTGCCGGTGGCGGCGTTCACCACCCTGGTGCACACGATTTCGGGAATCGTGCTGCACCGGCTGTGGCGCCTGGCCGCCGCCAGCGACACGCCGACCGAGGCTCGGCGCGTGATCGGCGAGATGGTGGCGCGGGTGCGCGAGATCGACGCGCAGTTCTTCGATCGTTTCGACAACGCGCCGATGGAAGAGCCGCTCGAAGGGAGCGAGCCGCAGCGCGACGGCGAAGCGTTTGCCAAGGAATTCGACGCCCGGCTGGCGGGCTTGACCTCGCGGCTGGTGGATTTTTCGCCGCGCGCGATTCCCGCAATGGCCGAAGCGTACCGCGGTGTCGTGGGCGCGACGGCGGCGGAATGCCCGGACGCCGAAGCGCTCGAACGGATGCTCGATCCGGCGCGCAACGCTTACCGGCGCGAGACGCTGGACATCGGCGTACACGCGCCGCTGATGCGGCCGCTGCAGCACGCCCATTTCACTTTCGCTAAAAAAATCAGCCACACCGCCGACAGCCAGGATCAGCGGCACCGCATGGTGCCCGGGTCGCGGCCCCTGCTGACGCTGGCGGACACGCGCGCGCCGGATTACATCGTGCCCATGCTGGTGCACGACAATCCACGCGCGATGAGCATCTACGAGCGCGCCATGGAAGAAGCGTGGGCGGCGAAGAACGAATTGCTGGACCGCGGGGTGGCGGGCGAATTTGCGCTCTACCTGCTGCCCAACGCCAAAGCGATCCGCCTGGTCGAATCCGGTTCGCTGCTGCACCTGCTACACAAATGGACGATGCGCACTTGCTTCAACGCCCAGGAGGAAATTTACCAGGCGTCCATCGAAGAGGTCGAGCAGGTGCGCAGCGCGCTTCCCGAACTCGGGCGGTACATCGGTCCGCCGTGCTATCTGCGCGCAGGAATTTCGTCGCCGATTTGCACCGAAGGCTCGCACTTCTGCGGCGTGAAGGTGTGGGCCGACTTTCCCAACGTCCAGCGCCGGATATGACGCGGCGCGGCAGCCTGATTTACTACCTCTCCGCATGGATTCTCGGCTGCTTTTTCATGAGCCTGGCGATCTGGATCAGGGATGCCGCAGGTTCGAACGCTCTGTTCGTATCTGTCCGCCGCTTTGACTCCATTTTCGGACTCATCTTCTTCTATTTTTACGGACTGATACTGGGAGCGTTCGCGGCGATGCTCGGCGCATTCAGTCTGCGAAGGATCATGCGCGCGCTCAAGTGCAAGACGCCGAGTCACTGGGCAGTGGCGGGCGCGATTCTGATGCCGGTTGTTGTTGTGACGCTCGGATGGCTGGAGCGGCGTTTCGATGTCACGCTGCATCCGGGCGAGCGGCTGATGACATTGCTCACGCTGGGGCCGAAGACGGTGCTCGAAGCGGGATGGTGGCTGGCGGTTCCGGCCGGCGCAGTTACGGCGTATCTGCTGGGCCGGATCGAGCGGGCGTTCGCCGGGCCGGCGAGCCAGAACGTGTCCTGACGAGTCAACGCTTGAGGATGCGCGTCGCGTTCGGGCCGGCGAGTTCGTAGCGAATGCCGCGCCAGCGGATGCGCCGGCTGAGCAGCGACGCAAGAAAATTCCACGAGAATAGAAACGGCACGGCCGGCGCAAGGGCGGGATACACCCAGTGCCATTCGCCGAGCCGCCCCTTCCACTCCGTCAGCAGCTCGCTCACGGCCAGCGTGCGCATGGCGCCTTTCAGCGCGGCGAGGAGCGGGACGGCCAAGGCGAGAAGCACCAACTGGCCCCACGGATCGCCCTCGATCATCACCGCCAGAATGAAGAAGAAGGAATAGACCATCGTGACGCAGTAGCTGCCGTGCGCGAGGGCGCCGAACATCCAGCGGCGCTGCGCGTACACCCGCGTGATCAGGATCTGGCGGTTCGTGAATTCCAGCAGGCTGGCAAAGTCCCACGAGTGCAGCGTGGCGGCCAGGCATTCGGGGCAGAAGACAATCGGCTTCCCGGCCTGCTGGAGGGCGTTGGTCATAGGGAAGTCGTCGCTCACGGCCCCCTGCCAGGCTTCCAGCACGTTTACGCCGTCGAACGTCTTGCGGCGAATCGCCGTGCCGCCGCCCCAGCAGAAATTCTCGCGCGGCCGCCCGCTGAGCAGCGTGGCGACGGCGGCGTTCCAGGCGGAGGCAAGAGCGCTGGCGAATCCGTCGGCGCCCTTGCCGCTGGGAATCAGCCAGCGGTACGCCGTGGTGGCGCCCAAGCGCGCGTCCTGCAGCGGAGCGACGAGCTTGCTGAGCCAGCCGCGAGGCAGGCGAATGTCGGAGTCGGCGAAGACCAGCACCTCGAACTGCGCCGGCAGGGCCTCCACGGTGCGCCGCAGGTTGTACACCTTTTCGCCGCAATCCTCCGGCGGGCCGGCAATCACGATGTGCACCGGGCGGTGGCTCGCGGCTTTCACGCGCTCGATGATTTTCAGCGCCGGGTCCAGGCTGGTAGCCAGCGCAAAATAGATTTCGTAGTTCGGGTATTCGAAGCGGGTCAGCGCGGCGAGATTCTCCTCCAGACCGGGCTCGTTACCTTTGCAGGAGCAAATCACCGCGGCAACGGGAGCGTAGAACCCCGCGTGCGAGCCGAGCCGGCGCCGCACCATTTGGAACCATTCCATTCCGGTCCACAGGGAATAGAGCCCCAGCCCGATCTGCGACAGCACGAGAAGGTAGAAGATAAGGAACACTTGCGCGAGAATAGCAAAAGTTGATTCGAAACGGCACACCGCCGAAAATTGACTTGCTCGATTTGCAAGGGATAGACTCATGTGTCCCAGTCGATCCCTTTGCGTCAAATTCCGTTGGAGGGTTCGCGTGTCCACTGCCGCGCCGCAACAACCGTTGAACGAAGCCAAGCTGCATGAGTTCGTGATGAGGTCGGTGGGAGAAATGGGCGCAGCCATGAACGCCGCGCTGATCGTGATCGGCGACAAGCTCGGGCTGTACAAAGCCATGGCCGGCGCCGGGGCGATGACGCCGGCGGAGCTCGCGTCGAAGACGGGCACCGCGGAGCGGTACGTCCGCGAATGGCTCTCGGCGCAAGCGGCGGGCGGACTGGTTACCTACGACGCGGCCGGCGGCCGGTACACTCTGCCTCCCGAGCAAGCGTTCGCGCTGGCGGAAGAGGCTAGCCCCGTCTTCCTGCCGGGATTCTTCCACATCGTCGCGGCGTGCATGAAGGACGAGCCGAAAATCTCCGAAGCTTTCCGCAGCGGCAAAGGCGTCGGCTGGCACGAGCACGATCCAGGGCTGTTCGCGGGCACGGAGAGGTTCTTCCGGCCGAACTATCGCGCGCACCTGGTGAAGGAATGGATCCCGGCTCTGGGCGACACGGAAGCAAAACTGAAAGGGGGCGCGCGCGTGGCAGACGTCGGCTGCGGCCTGGGAACTTCGACCATTCTGATGGCGCAGGCGTACCCCAACTCGACGTTCGCGGGTTCGGACTACCACGCGAAGTCGATCGAAATGGCCGGCGAAGCGGCGCAGCGAGCGGGAGTGGCCGACCGCGTGAAATTCGAAGTGGCCAAGGCCAAGGACTATCCCGGAAAGAATTTCGACCTGGTCGCCTTCTTCGATTGCCTGCACGACATGGGCGACCCGGAGGGCGCGGCGCGGCACGTGCGGGAAACGCTCGCGCCCGATGGCGCGTGGATGATCGTCGAGCCGTTCGCGCACGACAAACTCGAAGACAATTTGAATCCCATCGGGCGGGTGTACTACGCCGCGTCCACCATGCTGTGCACGCCCGCTTCGCTCTCGCAGGAAGTCGGCCTGGCGCTCGGCGCGCAGGCGGGCGAAGGCCGCTTGGCGAAGATCCTGCGCGCCGCCGGATTCTCGCGCGTGCGCCGCGCGGCGGAAACGCCCTTCAACATCGTGCTCGAAGCTCGCCGCTAAACATCCGTGGCCCAAGACGCAGCGCACGAGAAACCGGCGACGGTGCTGGTCACCGGCGGGACGGACGGCCTGGGCCGGGCCGCCGCGGTGCTTCTGGCCGAGCGCGGCTACCGCGTTTTTGCCGGCGGGCGCAACGCGGAGAAGCTCCACGCGCTCGAGCAGCTCGCGCAGGGGCGCAAGCTGCCGCTCGAAGCGATGGAGTTTGATGTTTGCGACGACGCGTCGGTCGAGCGCGGCATCGCGGAAATCGAGCGGCGCGCGGGGCCGGTCGAGGTGCTCGTCAACAACGCCGGCATCGCCATTGCCGCGGTGATGGAAGAAATCTCGCTCGCGGACCTCCAAAAACAATTCGAGACCAACCTGTTCGGCGTCGTGCGCGTGACCCGGCGCGTCCTGCCGGAAATGCGCCGGCGGCGCCGCGGCCGCATCCTCAACGTGAGTTCGATCTCCGGCAAAATTGCGATTCCGCTGATGGGGCCGTATGCCGCGAGCAAGCACGCTCTGGAAGCCATCAGCGACGCTATGCGGCTTGAGCTCTATCCCTTCGGCGTTCACGTAGCGCTCATCGAGCCGGGCTACATTCCCACGAATATGAACCGTGCCGCCGCGGAACTTTCCTCCGCATACGCCAAGGGCGCAGCGACGAGTCCCTACGCCGGGGTCTATCAGAGATTTCTCGGTTCGTGGGAAAAGACGCGGAAGGCGTCGCGCTATAAGCCGGAAGATTGCGCTCGCGTGATTCTTCGCGCCATCGAGGAGACGCCCCCGCGGGCGCGTTACGCCGTCACGCGGGAGGCAAAGATGGGAATCTTTTTCCGGCGCCTGCTGTCCGACGCCGCCTTCGACCGCCAGATTCGGAAAAAGCTCCGGCTCGACGAAATTCGCGCGGCAGCCGGGGACGCGAAATAGCGCCGCGCCAAGCCGGGAAGCTCAAGTCCCTTCGCGGCAGATTCCCGCCACGACAAGACCGGTGATAATCAGCTGGATGGTTCCCGCAATCATCCATTTCACCGCCAGACTGTGCGGGATCAGATAGATGACGTATTCACCGAGCGAGTAGGGAATCACGGTCATGAAACTCATGACGATTCCGTAGCGGATTCCCTGCGCCAGCCAGGGCTTCGTCTCGCGGCCGCGCGTATAGATGTAGGCGAACATGGCCGCAAAGAAAAACTGGCCCACAGCCATGGCCCAGAAGCGGTGCTGGATGCCCGCCGCGTCGCGATGGCTCGCCGGAATCGCGTTGTAATCGGGCATCAGCCACACGTCGTGCACCACGTAGCCGGTCGCCATCAGCACGATGTACGCCGCCACAATTGCCAGGACGAGTTTCTTCATGGCGCTGTCGCCTCCTGCGTGTTTTGAGGGACCGGAAGCCGGAAAAGGAGCAAGCCGCGCGATCTGCCGCCGACGCTCGCGTCCTCGCTCGGCGCAGAGTAGCACTTCCGCCGCTGCGAATCGAGGAAAGATTGCCGCGAAGAGCGTCTAGGGGTTGGTGACCTGGATGGAGATGCTCTGGTTGCGGAGAGGAATGTAGCTTTGCGCCCAGGCTTCGTGCAGCGGGCTTTCCGCGTAGGCGTCGGCAGCGTCGCGGTCGCGAAATTCAATGGCGTAGGCCCAATTCCAGTCGCGCGGCTCCAGGCGCTCGGACTTCAGCCAGACGTTCTTGATCCCCGGCATTTTGGCCGCCATTTGCTTGAGGCCGTTCACCACGTCCTGCTTTTGCGCGTCGGTGACGCCCGGGTTCCATTTGATCTCGACGAGATGAATGATGGTTTTCGGCTGGCCGAATCGGCTCTGGCCGGCAAGGTACCCGCCAGAGAAAAACGCGGCCGCCAGCAGCAGCCCGCTTAGAATCCTCGCTGTCCGCGTGAAATGGAATCGCATGATCTCTCCTTCCGCCTCTATCAGTTAGACGCACGAGTCTATGCAAAAGAAACGGCGTATCGCAACCAGCGGCCCCCGCGTCCGCCCGCCGTGCCTCGCCGATTTGCATGTTGACCCGCGTGTTTCCGGTTCAGTAGGATGCAGGCGAATTTCACGTCCACGGTCCCGGCAGTCCAGCCGAAAGGACTCAAAATGTTCTGTTCCAAGTGTGGAGCGCAAATCGGGGAGGGCGCAGCCTTCTGCAGCGCTTGCGGCGCGCCGGCGGCTGCGGTTGGAGCCGTGGCTGCGCCGCCAGTTGCGCCCGCGGCCGCACCGCCGGTGCAGCCCCCCGCGCCGGTTTATGCTGCTGCCGCCCCGGTACCGCCGACGCCCCCGACGCCTGCGCCTACGGTAGGCTACGCCGGGTTTTGGCTCCGGCTGGTGGCGGCCATTATCGACGGCATCCTGATTTCCATTCCTCTCGCTCCGTTCTACATCGGGATCTTCGCGAGCATGATCCCGCAACTCACGCATTCCGATGATCCTTTCGACGTCCTGGCGGCGGTGCTGCCAAGAATCGCTTTGTTGCTTGTCCTGGCGACGCTGGCAAGCTGGCTCTACTGGTCGCTGCTGGAAAGCTCGCCCTGGCAGGCCACGCTGGGAAAGAAGGCGCTCGGGCTTTACGTGACCGACTTGACCGGGAACCGCGTTTCGTTTGGGCGCGCCAGCGGAAGATTCTGCGGCGGCCGCTTGCTCGGCATGGTTCCCTATATTGGCGGGCTCTACTTCTTGGTGGACTGCATTTGCGCCGGGGTCACCCAGCGCAAGCAGGCGTTGCACGACATGATGGCGAGCTGCCTGGTCCTGCGCAAACTCTAGCGGGCCAGGGGCGTCACACGCCCCAGCCGTAGTGCTCGGAGTGCACGAGCGAATCGTGCATTTCCGCGCGCACTTGCGCGATAAACTCCGAGCAGCGCACCACGCGGCAGCCCGGCTGCGCGATGTCCATGGTGCGATAGCCGTGTTCCAGCGCGCGATCTACGGCGGCTTCGATGTATTCGGCTTCGATATCGAGGCCGAACGATTCGCGCAGCATCAGCGTGGCGGAGAAGATCGCGCCGAGCGGACACGCGGCGTCTTTCCCCGCAAGAGCCGGCGCCGAGCCGTGAATCGGCTCGTACAGCGCCGGACCCTGTGCGCCGCGGCTCATCGAAGGCGCCAGGCCGATCGAGCCAAGGAGGGCCGCGGCTTCGTCGCTGAGGATGTCGCCGAACATGTTCGAGGTGAGGATGACGTCGAACTGCGCGGGCCGCAGCAGGATCTGCATCGCGGCGTTGTCCACGTAGAGGTGCTCGACAGCGACGCCCGGATATTCGCGCGCCACGCGCGTCACGGTTTGCCGCCACAGCGTGGATGTGGCCAGCACGTTGGCTTTGTCCACGCTGGCGACGCGGCCGCGCCGGGCGGCCGCGCGCTCGAAGGCATAGCGCGCCACTCTTTCGACTTCGGGCGGCGTGTACTGGGCGACATCCCAGGCCCGCGCGCCGGCGTTCGCGCCTTCGAGTCGGTGCTCGCCGAAATAGATGCCGCCGGCCAGCTCGCGGACGATCTCGAAGTCGCAACCCCTGGCGCGGTCCGCGCGCAGCGGCGAGATGCCTTCGAACGCCGGGCGCAGGCGGATAGGGCGCAGGTTGATGTACAGTCCCAGTTGTTTGCGCAGACCAAGCAGGCCGCTCTCCGGACGCTCCGCCAGAGGCAGCCCATCCCACTGGGGCCCTCCGATGGCGCCAAGAAGAATCGCATCGGCGGCGCGGCAGCCCTCGAGAGTTTCCCCGGGGAGCGGCGAGCCGCAGCAGTCGATGGCCGAGCCGCCGAACGGCAGCTCGCGAAAATCGAAACGGTGTTTGAAGTTCGCAGCGCAATCTTCGAGCAACTGCACCGCCGCGCGAGTGACTTCAGGCCCGATGCCGTCGCCCGGCAGCATGGCGATCGTTTTTCGCGCTTCGCCCATGGACAGATTCCTTCCCCGTTAGTGCGCCGCGGCGGCGCCGGTTCTGCGGCTTGTCTGCGCGGACGCGCCGGCGCGCCGCACCTGATGAATGATGGAGAGCAAATCGCGGTCCGTGACGCGCTTGGCCGTGTCGGCCTTGGCCGTCGCCAGGCGATAACATTCGGCGAGCTCGGCATCGGTCGTGGGATAGCCCAATTCTTCCAGACGCACGCGCAAGGCGTTGCGGCCCGAATGTTTTCCGAGCACCAGCCGCCGCGCCGGCACGCCCACTTTTTGCGGCTCGACGATTTCGTAGGTCAGCGGATTCTTCAGGATGCCGTCCTGGTGGATGCCCGCTTCGTGGGCGAAGGCGTTGGCGCCCACGACGGCTTTGTTCGGCGGCACGGCGACGCCGGTGATGGCCGTCAGCAGGCGGCTGGTGGAGTAGATCTCTTCCAGCCGGATGCCGGTGGCCGCCTGGAAATGGCTCTGGCGCACGTGCAGGGCCACGGCAATCTCTTCGAGCGAGGCGTTTCCGGCGCGCTCGCCGATGCCGTTGATGGTGCACTCCACCTGCCGCGCGCCCGCAGCCACGGCGGCGAGGGAATTCGCCACGGCAAGGCCCAAGTCGTTGTGGCAATGCGCGCTGAAAATCACCTCTGAATGCGCGGCGAGCCGCGCGCGCGCGCGGCGGAACATGGCCGCGTATTCCTCGGGCGCCGCGTACCCGACCGTGTCGGGCAGATTGATGATCTTCGCGCCCGCCTGCGCCGCCGCCTCGATGACGTCGCACAGGTAATCGATGTCGCTGCGGCTCGCGTCCTCGGCAGAAAACTCCACCTCTTCGCAGCGCGCGGCGCCGAAGCGAACCATTGCGGCGATTTGCGAGAGGGCTTTCTCCCGCGTCGTTCGCAATTTGTATTTCAAGTGCAGGTCGGAGGTGGCCAGGAAAACATGCAACCGGGGTCGAGCGGCGGGCTGGAGCGCCGCGAGCGCCGCATCCACGTCCTCCTGCCTGGCGCGCGCCAGCGCCGCGACGCGGCAGGACTTGATTTCGCCGGCCACGGCGCGGACGGCTTCGAGGTCGCCCGGCGAGGCA
>Ga0187846_10002499_pt1 | contig 10027 bp, 9 predicted proteins | sample TC_taG_FD_161473 | JGI IMG/M metagenome (GOLD analysis project Ga0187846, IMG submission 161473) | Biofilm microbial communities from the roof of an iron ore cave, State of Minas Gerais, Brazil - TC_06 Biofilm (v2) | ecosystem: Environmental > Terrestrial > Deep subsurface > Cave > Wall biofilm ... | reverse complement strand
TCCAGCACGGCCTCGACCTGGTCCGGGAACGGGTCGGGGACAGGCGCCGGCAGTGTCGGGGGAGGCAATTCCAGTGCGGCATGCACGCCGGCCAGGAGCGCGAGCATCGGCGCAGGGTCCACGTGTGTGGGACGGCCGTAGCCGCCGGCGAACAAATTGACGTTGAACGATTTGTCCGTGCGCGTCTTGATCTGCCGGATCGCATCCACGATCTGGTCGGGCGTGAGGTACGCCGCGCCGAGGGACCCGAGACCGCCGGCATTCGAGACGGCCGCGACGAGTTCCGCGGTCGACGGACCTCCGCCCATCGGCGCCAGGATGATCGGGTGCTCGATTTCCAGCGTCCTCAATAGCTCGTTCATGCCCGGGGGTCTCGTCGCGTTGCCTCCGCGCCCATCATACGGCCGGCAGCCTCCGACGACAAGCCGGGTGGGCACCTTCGATGGGAGGAGTACAGGCGTCAAAGCGGAAATCTCCGGGGAACACGCTCGGAGGGCAATAATCGGCGCGATCACATCCGTCAGTAATACAATGAGTAAAGAAGGGGCTGCGCCGAAAGCGCAGCCGGGAGGTGAGTGACATGGCTCTATCGCTTGGCGATGTAGCGCCGGATTTCGAGGCCGAGACGACCGAAGGCCGGATCCGCTTCCACGATTGGGTCGGCAATTCGTGGGCAGTGCTCTTCTCACACCCCAAGGACTTCACGCCGGTCTGCACGACCGAGCTCGGCTACATGGCCAAGATCAAGCCGGAGTTCGACAGGCGCAACACCAAGATCATCGGGATCAGCGTCGACCCTGTCGGCGATCATGTCCGGTGGTCCAACGACATCAAAGAAACGCAGGGCGCGGCCCCCAATTACCCGATGATCGGCGACCCGGACCTGAAGGTCGCGAAACTCTACGGGATGCTGCCAGCCGACACGGAGGGCAGCTGCGTCGGCCGCACACCGGCGGACAACCAGACGGTCCGCACCGTCTTCGTCATCGGGCCGGACAAGAAGATCAAGCTCACCATCGCCTATCCGATGACCACCGGCCGCAACTTCGACGAGGTCCTGCGGGTGATCGATTCGCTGCAGTTGACCGCCAAGCATAAGGTGTCGACGCCGGTGAACTGGAAGCGCGGCGACGATGTGATCATTGCGGGGTCCGTCTCGGACGAGGAGGCCAGGAAGACCTACCCGCGCGGCTGGAAGGCGCCTAAGCCTTACCTCCGGATCGTCCCGCAGCCGGACTAAACGGTCGCAGCGTGAGATCGGGGCGCCGGCAATCCTCGACCGCGGGCACCCCGTACCGAGGGGTCGTCGGTTACAGGGACAGGGCCTTATCAAACGCCCCGGCCACCGGGGCAGGGCCAGGTGTGAGGGCCCTCAAACGGAGGGTGCCGCGTGTATTTCAAACAGTTCCTCGATGAGCGATGTGGATGCGCGTCGTACCTGATCGCCTCCCGCCAGTCCCACGAGGCCGCCGTGGTGGACGCGGCGATCGACACCGACCAGTACGACGATCTGCTCCGCGAACGGGGGTTCCGGCTGAAGTATGTCATCGACACGCACGTACACGCCGACCACGTGTCGGGGGCACGCCGCCTGGCCGGGAAGCACGGGGCCGAGCTGTGTCTTCACGAATCGGCCGCGGTAGCATATCCGTTTCGCGGCCTCAAAGACAGCGAAGAGCTCCCCCTCGGTCAACTGCGTCTTCGCATTCTGCATTGTCCAGGACACCGGCAAGAACTCATCTCGGTCCTAGTCGTCAACCCACCCCGCAGCCCGGAGCCATCCATGGTCCTGACCGGTGACTCTCTGCTCGTCGGCGACGTGGGGCGGCCCGACTTTGGCGGCGGCGATGCCGCCGTGCAGTACGAAAGCGTGACCCGCCTCCTCCGGTTGCCCGATTGGGTAGCGGTGTTCCCGGGACACTTCGAAGGACCGTGCGGCAAGGGCATGTGCGGTCGTCCGAGCACGACGATCGGATTCGAGCGCCTCTTCAATCCGCTCTTGCGCCTGGGCCGTCCTGAGTTCGTCTCGACGTTGACGGGCAGCGTGCCCGCGCGGCCGCTCAACATGGTCGCGATCGAGGCGACGAACCGCGGCCGGGCGGACGCCGCTTGGGCGATGCTCACGAGTTTGCCGCCGGTTGAGGAAGCGGGCATCGAGGCGCTTGACGGCCTCCCGCCCGATGCGGTCGTCCTGGACGTGCGAGAACCAGAAGAGTATGCGTACGGCCACGTGCCGGGCGCCGTCAGTCTGCCCCAGGCCGAGCTGGCGACCCGGCTCGACGAGGTGCCGAGGGGTCAGCCCACCTTGGTGATCTGCGAGAGCGGTATGCGCTCCCTGCGGGCGACCCAGTTCCTCCGGCAGATGAGCTACACTCGCGTGACCAATGTGCGCGGCGGCACGGCCGCCTGGCGAAAGTCGGGACGGCCGGTCGCCACGGAGGAAGGACGTGGTAAACCGCGCGTCGTCGAGTCCGAATGGACCCATGCCGGCGGGAGGGCGGCCCCGGCCGGCACATAATTGCCCCTCTCCGATGCACGCGTGAATGCCCGAGCGAGATAGACGCCCCCTACGGCGAGGAGGAGTGCGATGATCGTCTTCGATCACGTCGCGGTTGCCGTCCGCCGGATCGCCGACGCCCTTCCCCTGTTTCAGGCTTTCCTCGGCGGCGCGCCCGGCGAGAGGGGCAAGGGGGAGGGCTTCACCTACCAGCAGCTCACGTTCGAAGGTGGCATCGTCGAATTAATCGAACCGCTCGGAGCGGACAGCTTTCTCGACCGCTTCCTGGCCGGCCGGGGCGAAGGACTGCACCACATCACGTTTAGGGTTCGGGACCTGCCGACATGGGCCGCGCGACTCCGGGCGGCCGGATATCGGGTCGTCGGGGAAAACTACCAGAATCCGGCGTGGCGGGAGTTGTTCGTCCACCCGAAGAGCGGACACGGGGTCCTGATCCAGCTGGGCGAGATTCTGCCCGAAGCGGACCGCCTCACAGCGGGGGAGTGAACCGTCCGTCGATGGCGGTCCATCCGCCGTCCACCAGCAGCACAGACCCGGTGACGTAACTTCCGGCGTTCGAGGCGAGGAACACGACGGGGCCGCCCATCTCCTCGGCCGCGGCCCACCGCCCCAGGGCGTTCCTGGCCGCGTACGCCTGATACCACTCGGGATTGCGGCTGATGGGCCGCGTCAGCGGCGTTTCCACCACCCCCGGTGCGATCGCGTTCACGCGGACGCCGCGGGCTCCCAGCTCCGCCGCGAGGGTCCGCACGATCTGGACGATGCCCGCCTTCGTCGCGGCATACACGCTCTGGCCGGCCTCGACGACCTGGGCGCGGATGGAGGCGAATGCGATGATGCTTCCGCCCCCCTGCGCCGCCATCACCCGCCCCGCTTCCCGAAGGACGTAGAACGTGCCTTTCAGGTTCACCGCCAGCACCCGGTCCAGGTCTTCCGCGGTGTACGCCAGGATCGGCTTCCGGACGTTAATTCCGGGCGTTGCGACCGCGACATCCAGCGAGGCGTGGGCCGCCGTCACCGCCGTGAACAGGGCGCGCACGCTCTGTTCCTGCACGACGTCAACCTGTGCCGCTTCCGCCCGGCCCCCGTCGCGTGTGATCAGGTCGGCCGTGGCCCTGGCACCCTCGAGATTCAGATCGGCACAGACCACGTGGGCGCCGTGCGCGGCGAGCGCGCGGGCCGCCGCGTGGCCGATTCCCGAGGCCCCACCGATGACCAGCCCAACCTTGCCGTCGAGCCGAAACAGACGCGAGTACTCCACGATCATCCCTCCTGCCTACACGATGTCCCGAACGTTGAGGACGAGCCGTGCGACAATCCGTGAGTTACGCCTGCCCGCCGAAACGCAGCACCGCCGCGCCCCGGATCTGGCCTCGCTTGAGCGCGCCTAACGCCGCGTTGACGCCGTCGAGACCGACAGGCATGGTGGAGATCTGGAGCGGAACATCACCGGCGAGCGCGAGGAAGTCCCTCCCGTCCCGGCGCGTGGCGTTGGCCACGCTGCGGATCGTGCGCTCCCAGTACACCTCCTCGTACGGGATCTCCAGCGTCCTATCCAGGTGAATCGCGTTGATCGCCAGCGTCCCTCCGCGCCGGAGATGCCTGAGGGCGCCGGTCACGACTGCCGCCGACGGAGCGAACACGATCCCCCGGTCCAACTCCGCCGGGGCTTGGTCCTCGAGGCCACCGGCCCAGACGGCCCCCAACGCGCGGGACATTTCCCGGTGGTCCGGGCTGCGGGTGAACACATACACCTCGCACCTCCAGTGGCGGGCCACCTGGATCACCAGATGGGCCGAGGCGCCGAACCCGAAGAGCCCGACGCGTTCCCCCGGGTTGACGTCGGCCTGGCGCAGCGACCGGTACCCGATGATCCCAGCGCACATGAGGGGGGCGGCTTCCACGGCTGCGTAGCGCGCCGGCAGGTGGTAGGCGAAAGCAGCCGGCGCCACGACCGCTTCCGCGTACCCGCCCGGAACGTGGTAGCCTGTGAAACGGGCGTTGGGGCACAGGTTCTCCTTCCCCTCACGGCATCTGGGACACGTCCCGTCTGCTTCGAACAGCCAGGCCAGGCCGAGGCGGTCCCCCTCCCGGAACTGCGTCACCCCGGGACCCACCGCGTCAACGACGCCGACGACCTGATGACCGGGAATGAGGGGAAGCGCCTGCGCCGGAAGGTCGCCTTCGACGATGTGCAGGTCGGTATGGCAGATGGCGCAGGCGCCGACGCGCAGCCGCACCTGGCCAGGCCTAGGCGAGGGCAGCGGAAGCTCCCCGATGGTGAGGGGCTCCGGCTGTACGGCGAGCGGCGCGGGTGTGCGGAGGATGAGGGCCTGCATCGGCATCACACCAGGAATTCCCTGCCGGCAAAGACAAGTACTTCTACGCGTTGCACACGCCTTCCCTGAGGAGCGGGCATGCGCCAGACACAGGTAGCACCGGCGGAACTGATTGGGGCGTTCGCGGAGGCGAACCCTCGCTCGCGCGCGGCGTTCGATCGCGCGACACATGTCCTCCCGGGCGGTGTGACCCACGAGGGGCGCCACCTCGCCCCCTTCCCGCCATACATCACCCACGCGCGGGGAGCGCACAAGTGGGACCTCGACAACCACGAGTACGTGGACTACGCGATGGGTCACGGGGCGCTGATTCTTGGGCACGCCCATCCGGCCGTCGTCGACGCAGTGACACGCCAGGTCGCACGAGGCACACACCTCGGAGGCAGCCACCTCCTCGAGGTCGAATGGGCCGAGCGCATCCACGCGCTGGTCCCGGGGGCCGAGCTGGTGCGCTTCACCAGCTCCGGGACCGAGGCCACGCTCCTCGCGCTCCGCATCGCGCGCGTGGCATCGGGGCGGCCAAAGGTCCTGAAGTTCCAGGGACACTTCCACGGCTGGCACGACGCGGTCATGCCCGGTCAGTCTCCCCCCTGGGAGAGCATGCCCCCCGGTATTCCGCCGTCGGTGGCACAGGAAACGGTCGTCGTGCCTCCCGACCTCGAGGTCGTGCACGCGGCCCTACGCGGCGACTCCCAGATCGGCACGGTGATCATCGAGCCGAGCGGGGGCTCGTGGGGCACGATCCCCCTCCCTGCCGGATTTCTCCCGGACCTGCGGAGACTCACGGCGTCCCGCGGGGTGATCCTGATCTTCGACGAAGTGATCACCGGGTTTCGGTGGGCGCCGGGGGGAGTGCAGCAGACGTCGGGCGTCACGGCGGACATGGTCACGATGGCGAAGATCCTGGCCGGCGGGCTTCCGGGCGGTGCCGTATCGGGGCGCCGGGACCTCCTGGAGCATGTCAGCCTGACCGATGGCGTCCGGCGGATCCACCACCCGGGGACGTTCAACGCGAACCCGCTCTCGGCCGCGGCCGGGGTGGCCTGCCTGGATCTCGTGCGTGATCCGGCGCTCCAGGCCCGGTGTGACCGGATGGCGGCGGACATGCGCGCCGGGATGAATGACGTCCTGGCCCGCCGCGGGGTCCGGGGCGTCGCCTACGGCGAGTCTTCAGTGTTTCACCTGGTGTTTGACGCCGCGCTCACACCCGGCGACCCGCGGTCGATCAGTAAGATGTCGGCGCAAACGCTCAAGGAGCAGCGGCGCGTCCCGACCGTGTCGATCGCGATGCTGCTGGAGGGAATTTACCTCTTCGCGCTCGGAGGCTTCCTCAGCGCGGCCCACACCGCAGAGGACGTCACGCGGACCATCACGGCCTTAGACGGGGTTGTGCGGCGCCTGCAGGGACTCTTGCCAGCCTAGAGTGTGTACCGATCCGCCTCAGCCCCCGCGGGTTTGATACCAGCGGATGGGCGTCCAGCGCAAGTAGCGATCTGACAGGAGTTCCAGCGATTTCCTGGCCGACGGAAACTCCTCCGCCAGCGCCTCCAGCACGCGCCCCTCGGGTCCCGACTGCGGCCGCGCCGCGAGGCGGTAGAAGCGGCGGCCGTGCTCCTCATAGGATTCCAGGGTCGGCGCGACGGCGCGTGCCTGGGACCGGACGCCGCCGGCCCTGATTCCGCGCAGGGAATCCGGGAAGATGCCGCTCTGAAAGAGCGCGATGTCGGCGATCCGCCGGAAGACCGGGGGCGCATCCTCCTCCCCCACGAGCCCCGACAGGGCAATCATATCCTGGAGGCTGGTCGTGCTGAAGCGCCTGCGGATAAACTGCTCCCCGCGGCGCAGCCACAAGGTCACGGACTCGGAGCGGATGAACGAGGTCAGCATCGACACGAGGTAGCGCCAGATCGCCGGCTCCGCGATGAACCGGCGAACCCGGGGACCATCGAACACCGCCACGGTCTCGGCGGGCGTCCGCTCGAGCGTGTACGGCTGATCGCGGAGATCGCGGACCACGCGCCGGAGCAGCACGGTGAACACGAAGCGCGGAGAGACCCGGAACAGAGCTTGTTCGTCGCCCAAGAGGCGATGTGCGAGCCGGTCGTCCTCGAGCATGACGTCAAGGAGATCCTCGCGCTCGCGCAACGCCGTGGGCACCTCCCCCGGGCTGAAGCGCTCCCCGCCGACCGTCTCCGCGACGAACCGGAAATCCTCGTCGGTGAACCGCGGTGTCTCAGTCATCGTCGATTAAATTATACCCCGTCATCTTCCTGGGGGGACTACCCCAAGAGGAAGGCCTCGTCGCGTCGACGTATTCCCTAGCGCGCAGGGCGGGACGAGCGCTCAGCACGCGCTTGACGTCTGATGGTGGCGAGGGATGGCCGCACGGATATGGAAGGATCGCTCAGCGGACGCGTAGCGCTCGTGACCGGCGGGGGGACGGGGATTGGCCGCGCCATCGCCTTGGCCTTGGCGGACCAGGGCGCGGCGGTGGCGGTCAACTACAGCCGGTCCCGGGGAGATGCCGAGGAGACGGTCGGAATCATTCGAGAACGCAAGAGGCGCGCACTCGCCGTGCAGGCCGACGTGTCCGTGGACCACGAGGCGGACGAGATGGTCACTCGTGTGGTGCAGGAGTTTGAACGCCTCGATCTTCTGGTCAACAACGCCGGCACGACGCGGTTTATTGATCACGCAAACCTGGATGCCCTCACGGGGGACATCTGGGACCGCATCTTCGCCGTAAACGTCAAGGGCACTTTCTTCTGCTCTCGGGCCGCCGCGCGGGCGATGGCCGAAGGTCGGATCATCAACATCGGATCGGTGGCCGGGGTCAACGGATCGGGGAGTTCGATCGCGTACGCGGCGAGCAAAGCGGCGATTCACACGATGACCCGATCGCTCGCGCGGGCGCTCGCGCCTCGGATCACAGTGAACGCGATTGCGCCGGGGCTGATCGAAACCCGGTGGCACGCCGGGCGGGAGGCGGAGAATGCGCGCCGCGCCGAGAAACTTCCCGCGAGACGCATCGGGCAGCCTGAGGACATCGCGCGCATCGCCCTCGCGTTAGCGACCGCGGGAAACTTCATCACCGGGCAGGTGATCATCGTCGACGGCGGGGGACTCCTGTAGACGGCCGGTGTCCTACATCACAACGGCCGGGTCAGTCGAACATTTGTTTGCGTTCTAGGATGGCGTGTGCTATAATGCGAGCCACTCAAGAAGCCTGGGGACCGGGGGGATCCGTGTGGGTAAGGGGCTGACCAAGCGCCAGCGTGAGATCTTGACCTACCTGATGGAAAGCATGCAGCGGCGAGGGTACCCGCCCTCCGTCCGCGAGATCGGCGCGGCCCTGGGCCTCACGAGCAGCTCCACCGTTCACAGCCACCTCGCCGCCCTGGAGAAGAAAGGCTTCATCCACCGCGATCCCAGCAAGCCCCGGGCGATTGAGATCTTGAAAGATGGAGCGAGCCAGCCCCCGAAGCGCATTGTGAACGTGCCCGTGCTCGGACGGATCGCCGCCGGTCAACCCCTGTTCGCTGAGGAAAACATCGAGGACGTCTTTCCCCTGCCCCGCGACTTCGTCCGCGAGGACGCCTCGTTCATCCTGCGCGTCCGCGGCGACAGTATGATTGACGCCGGAATCCATGACGGCGACTATCTCGTGATCCGCCAGCAGCCCACGGCGAACAACGGCGAGATCGTCGCGGCGCTGCTCGGGGACGAAGCCACGGTGAAACGGTTCTACAAGGAGCGCGACCAGGTCCGCCTGCAGCCGGAGAACCGCACGATGACGCCGATCCTGACCCGGGAGGTTAGCATCCTGGGGAAGGCGGTGGCCCTGATCCGTCGCCTGATGTAGGGCGCGCTTTCGCGCGCGCCGCCCCCGCGTCCCGGAGGTAACGTTCCAAGCGTCCTAGCCCTGCTCTCGGGATTACCGCGTCCAACACCACGCCCTCTGCGCCGTCCTCACGGTGCAAGACTCTCCCCTGCGCGTAGACCTGCGCCAGCACGCCGACCTCATCGTACGGAACGACCAGCCGAACCCGCGCGGCGGGATCGGGCAGCCTTTGCGAGACGATCCGGAGGAGATTCAGCAGGCCCACCCCGCGCAGCGCCGAGATGGGGACCCCGTTCGGTTCCTCGGCCACGGCGTCGCGAAGCGCCTCCGACGAGAGGCGATCGACTTTGTTGAGCGCTGTGACCCGCACGGTCCCGGCCGCGCCCAGATCGCGCAGCACCTGCTCGACCGCTGCCCGCTGCTCGGTCCACCGCGGATGACTCGCATCGATGACATGGATCAGGAGGTCGGCCTCGGTGACCTCTTCCAGGGTCGCCCGGAAGGCGGCCACGAGGTCATGGGGCAGTTTCTGGAGGAAGCCGACCGTGTCCACGAGGACGACTGGGCGACCGTTGGGCAGCTCGACCCGACGCGTCGTCGGATCGAGGGTGGCGAAGAGTTTGTCGGCGGTATACACGTTCGCATGCGTCAGGGTATTGAGGAGCGTTGACTTTCCGGCGTTCGTGTAGCCGACGAGGGAGACGACCGGAAGTGCCGCGTTCTTGCGCGACTCGCGCTGCAGCCGCCGGTGCCGGCTCAGCGCGGCGATCTCGCGCCGGAGATCGGTGATCCGCGTGCGGATCCGGCGGCGATCTACCTCGAGCTTCGTCTCGCCGGGCCCGCGGGTGCCGATCCCGCCGCCGAGCCGGGACAGCATCACGCCCCGACCGGTCAGGCGCGGCAGAAGATAGGTCATCTGCGCCAGCTCCACCTGCAGCCGGCCCTCCCGTGTATGCGCCCGTTGCGCGAAGATGTCCAGGACGAGCGCGGTCCGGTCGAGCACTTTGATCTCGAGGGCCCGCTCGAGGTTCCGCTGCTGCGCGGGGGTGAGCTCGTGATCGAAGATCGCCACGTCGGCGCCGCGGGCCTGGGCGCGGGCCCGAATCTCCTCGACCTTCCCGGCGCCCACGGAGGTCGCGGGGTCGGGCCGGGACCGGTGCTGGACGATGACCTCCGTCACCACCGCGCCGGCGGTCTCGGCCAGCCGTGCGAGCTCCTGGAGGGTATCGTCTTCGTCCGCGGTGGCGTGGAGGCCGACCAGGACGGCGCGCTCGGCCCCGGGCGGGGTAACCGGAATCGGCGCCTGGGTGATGTGATTCCGGTTCCCAG
>Ga0187846_10002498_pt1 | contig 10029 bp, 9 predicted proteins | sample TC_taG_FD_161473 | JGI IMG/M metagenome (GOLD analysis project Ga0187846, IMG submission 161473) | Biofilm microbial communities from the roof of an iron ore cave, State of Minas Gerais, Brazil - TC_06 Biofilm (v2) | ecosystem: Environmental > Terrestrial > Deep subsurface > Cave > Wall biofilm ... | reverse complement strand
CGGTCGGCCGGCTGACGCCGATGCTTTGCGCCACCCGCTGCGCTGACTGCCGATCCGCCGAGGCGAGCACGATGCGCGCCCGCTCGACGTGCTTGCGCGGCCGGTTGCGGTCGGTCGCGATCCTCGCTAACCGTTTGCGATCCGCGGCGCTCAAAACCACACATACCTGTTGTGCCATGGCTCGATCCCCCCAAACCATGGCCCAATATCGCACATCCTGAGCACGCTGTGACTCCTATGAATGAGTCAGAACACTAGGAGTTCTCGCGAAGTCGTCGTCTCACTCGGCGCAAGCCGGCATCTCATTGCGTGCAAAAAACGACCAGAGGCGCTGGCTGTCGGGTCAGCCGCTGCCGGGGAGGTTCTCCTGCGCGAGCACCGTGCCGTCGCTCAGCATAACGCGGAATGCGGTGCCGACCACGGTTACGCCTGCACAATAGCCGATGAAGCGGCTACCGCCGGCGTTGCCAACCCGACCAGCGCGGCGAGGAGCCGTCTGCCTGGCCGCTCCGCGCACGGGATCGCACTCCACTGTCTGCTGAAGGGTGACGGCCTCGATCGGGACCCCGTTAAGGTCCGGGTTTGAATATCGCATCGAGTATATCGGGCGCGACGCCTCCTCCAGTGCATGGGTCGAGACCGGCTTGAGCCGGTACAAAGGTGGCAGTAGTTAACATGGCACCGGCTAGGATCACGAGAGCCGTAAACGCAGCAGAGCGAAGTTTCCGACGAAGCGTCAGCATGTCGATTTTTCCCTCAGGTGATGTCCGCCTCGGCGGGCAACTGCGCACGCCGTCATTGAACACCGACCAATTTAAGGGTCCCTCGCGAACGTGTCGTCTCACGGAGCGTAATGCGGCATCTCGTTGCGTGCAAAAAGCAACCAGAGGTGCTGGCTGTCGAGTCAGCCTCCGTGGCCCGCTGCCCCCACGGCGCGCAGAACCGCCGGCGGCATTCCGAACTCACGCTGGAATGCGCGGTAGAAGGTGGCCAGGCTGTTGAAACCCCAGCCGAAGGCAATATCCGCCACCGATCGGCTGGCGCCGGCGGCGCTGGTAAGCACGGAACGGCACTGCAGAAGCCTTTGCTGTGCGAGATACTGGGCAAAGCTGGTGCCGGTCGGCTCGAACAGCAGGTGCAGATGCCGGACCGATATGCCCAGGGCGGCGGCCGTGTTGGCCGGCGTCAAGCCGGGTTCGGTCAGATGCTGGTCGATATGGCGCTTTGCGGCTTCGAGCCGCGCCGCTCGCAACGAGTCCTGGCCGCTCGAGCGCCCCTCCTGCGAGGGCCCGCATGCGAGTGCGACCAGCCCGCACAAATTTTCCAGAACCGAGTCTCCTAGTTCAGGCGAGAGCACTGGAACCTGTGCACTCGCTGCGTCGAATGCGGCACCGAGGAGCGAACCCAGAGACGAGCCGGCGGGAATTGCAACCGGGCCGGTCAGGCGACCTCCGATGAGCAGCGGCGACAGCACCCGGCGTGGGATCATCAGGCCGCGGACCGACATCCCGTCTTTCATCGTGCCTTGGCACGGCCACTCGCTTGAGCTGAGACAGAAATCGCTGGAACCGAGCCGTAGCTCCTCAGGCCTCGAACGCCTCGTGGTTGCGGTGTAGACCTCCTCGCCTAGGACACGGTGCAGGCTGAAATTGTCCGAGTTGTCCCTTCGTACGTCTGCCGCGCTACGCCCGCCTATTCGGTGGGAGCTTCGAAAATCGTAGAGCGTAAACCGCCCGGCCACCAGCGCGTCCAACCGCCCTCGGAACGTGGCAGGATCGGGCCGGTCGTTGAACGACAAACTCTTAACATGCTCGGCAACGAAATCGAGCCAGGATTGCTCGCGGGCCCGCGGCGCAAGATCGTCGGTCGAGAAATGGACCCGCATGGCTGCTCCCGCTCCTTGGGTGCATGCAGGCCTAAGCTATGGCGTTCTGATGAGAAGGGCGAGATAAATTAGACCAGCCAGCGCTCTCCGACGGAGAGCCGATGGGCCAGCACCTCGGATCGATGCAGACCCCGGCTATATAGAAGGCGCTGCGGCGTCGGTCGTGTCAGCCTGCGCAGTCCGGTAGCTCACTGCATGCACAGGGCCGGCGGCCTGAGTTAATGGACTTGCCCCCCTGCCTCCGTGCTGCGCATGGCCGCGGGGGGCATTCCGAATTCGCGCTCGAAGGCGCGGTAGAAGGTGGCGAGGCTGTTGAAGCCCCAGCCGAGCGCGATATCGGCCACGGATCGGCCGGCGCCGATCGGGCTGGCGAGAGCCGATCGGCACTGCAGCAGCCGGCGTCGCGTGACATATTGCGCAAAACTCGCCCCCGTCGGCTCGAACAGCAAGTGCAGCTGCCGCAGCGATATGCCGAGAGCCGCCGCCGTGCTGGCCGGCGTCAATCCCGGTTCGGCCAGATGCTGCTCTATATGACGCTTCGCCCTTTCCAGCCGGGCCGCGCACAACGACCCCCGTCCGTTCGACCGCCCCTCCTCCGAGGCCCCGCACGCCAGCGCCACGAGCCCGCAGAGGTTCAGCAGGACAGCTTCACTAAGCTCCGGCGAGAGCAGCGGAACTTGCGCATTCGCAGCGTTGAGGGCGGCTCCGAGCAACAAACCGAGCGCCGAGCTGGCGCGTATAACGATCGGGCCGGTCAGGCGCCCTTCGGCAATCAATGGTGTTAGCACCCCGCTGGGGATCAGCATGCCAGAAGCCGAGAGCCCCTCCTTCATCGATCCATGGACCGGCCATTCGTTGCAGGTGACAGAGAAATCCCCCGCGGCGAAGCGAATTTCTACTGCCTTCCCACAGGTGGTGGTAGAGCAAGAAAGGCACTCTCGGGGAAGTCGCTGAAGCCGAAACGTATCGGCTCTGTCTCTGCCGATATCGGCAGCGGTCCGCAGACCGGTCCGATAAGGGGTATGATACCCGAACAGCGTGAACTTGCCGGCGACATATGCGTCAAATCGCGCCCGATAGCTAGCAGGATCGGATCCGTCGCATGCTGTCATGTTCATCACGTACTTCGCGACGAGATCGACAAAGAACTCTTCGCGATCGCGTGGCGGAACCTCATCGGTGGAAAAATGGACCTGCACGGCCGCCCGATTTCTGTGGGTGCCCGCAGACGCAAATCTATGGTTTTCCGGCGCAACGTACGCGATTGAACCAGGCGAGATGGCTCTTCCGCAAAGAGCCGATGGGCTGATTGTCATCGTCTTTTCGCTCTCCCGCGGGGAGGACGGTGTAGCCGCCTCCCCGAATACCGTTTGGCGCTCCGGTTTTTCTGAAGGGCTGATAGCCCTGTCACACTAACCTGTTTAGCCTGCCGTCGGAGCACGCGTCGTCTCATCGAACGCAACGCGGTATCTCACTCCGTGCAAACTTTGTGAAAAGAGCCGGCCGCGAAGGTCAGTCGGCTTGACCAAAGCCCTCCAGGGTGCGCACAGCCGCCGGCGGCATCCCGAAGTGGTGCTGGAATGCCCGATAGAAGGTGGCGAGGCTGTTAAAGCCCCAGCCGAAAGCAATGTCGGCCACCGATCGGTTGATGCCGGTCGGGCTCGCGAGCGCGGATCGGCACTGCAGCAGCCGGCGCCCCATGACGTATTGCGCAAACGTCATACCGGTCGGCTCGAACAGCAGGTGCAAGTTGCGCAGCGATAGGCCCAGGGCAGCAGCTGTACTAGCCGGCGTCAGGCCGGGTTCGGCGAGATGCTGGTTGATGTACTGTTTGGCCGCTTCGAGCCGGGCACTCCGAAGCGACTCCTGCGCGCTCAATCGCCCTTCTTCCGAAGCCCCGCAGGCCAGAGCGACAAGCCCGCACAGATTCTGCAAGACAGCATCGCCGAGCTCGGGCGAAAGGAGCGGAACCTGAGCAGCCGCTGCGTCAAAGGCAGCCCCGACCAGCGAACCGAGCGGCGAGCCGGCACGCACCGGGATCGGGCTTGTCAAGCGGCCACCGGCAAGCAACGGAGACAGCACCTCACGCGGGATCAGCAGGGCGCTAAAAGCTACGCCATCTGTCGTCAAGGACTGATTTGGCCATCCGACTGAGGTGATACAGAAGTCGCCGGGAGACAGCCGGATCTCCTCGGTCCTGCCAGGCCTTGGCGAGACTCTGTAAACTTGCTCCCGAGAAACCCTCCGCAGGTTGAATTTGTCCAAATTGTCTCGGCTTACATCCGCGGCCGTCCGCCCGTTGATCCGGTGAGAAGTGCGGAGGTCGAAAAGGGTAAACCGGCCGGCCGTCTGCGCCTCGAGACTCGCTCGGATCGTGGCAGGGTCCGGCCGTTCGCCAGGCGTAACACTGATTACGTGCTTGGAGACGAAGTCTAGCCAAAATTCTTCGCGATCACGCGGCCGAACGTCGTCGGTCGAGAAACGGACCCGCATCGCCGCCCCCGCTCCTTGGGTGCATGCGAGCCGAATTTACCACGTTTACCTCCGAGCGCGAGCCGGAATTAGGGCATTCAACTTTTCTGCGCCGGGGCCTTGAGCGAAGGCCGTTCTCGGCCTTCTCGGGCAAAACCGGAGACCGCCTTGTTGCAGGTAATTAGGCCCCTACAGCGCGGGTGCCCGGCGCCGACGCTCGTCGTGCGGGGAGTACGTGAGAGAGGCCGCCCTGCGGCGAGCAGGTGCCGGGTTACTTCCTCCTACACCGGCACCTGTGTCGCTCCAAAGTTGCCAGCCCTTTACCTGCGACGCCTTTAATGCTCGTCGAAACAGCCAGCCGGATCACCTCGATTCGGACGATTGTCGTCACCTGAAGACTAGACTGCCCACTTCGGTGGCCCAGTCATAGTTGGGTGTGCCATTCGGACAAGCAGTGTTCGGGCCGCTGGCATAGGCGCCGACAACCCAAAACTTATTGTCGTTGGTGGGATCTGTGTCTGCGCCGCTATGGTACGCCGGAGTACCGCGCGTGTACACGTCCGAGCCGGGCTTCACCAAAAGACTTTGGCCCAACGCATTTGTCGGGGCGCCGGCATAGCGGCCTACCGTTTCTAAATTCACAAATAGACTAGAGGAAGACGAGTTGAACGCAAATACAGCAGCGTTTCGACTGACCGCAACCGCGGGGGCAAAAACCGAGCTGTCATTATAACCGAAAAAGCTATCCTGGCGCGGAGTCCCTGAGTTGGGGTCGATCTCATACCACTTAAAGCACGAAAGCTTGGCGTTCCAGGGACAGGTTGTGGTGTGCACGGTCCAGAGACCACTGTTGGGTTGGTACACCGCGTTCACCAGCCTCGAGTCTCCAGTGAGGATCGGCGGGGGAGACGGGACGAAGCTCGTCGCTTTCTGCGCAGCTAGCGGCGCGATAGAAAACGGTTTGACGGGTACGCTCGCCCCCTTAAGATTGAAGCTGGCGGTATCCAGCGTCCAGAGGCCCAGCTGATTGCCGCCTTCGACAGGGGCACTGAGCAGGTAGCTGACCGAGCTGCTCGGATCGTAGCTCTTCGCCGGCACCACGTGGGATGCCAGGCTCCCGTCAGGCAGCGTGAAATCCCACGCGACATAGGACGGGCTGGGATTAAACACAGGGCAACTATGTAGCGGAACGTTGTAAACGGCGCTTTTCGGAAAAACCCATAGTTTGCTGTATTTAAAGTTGCCATTGGTGAACTTATACATATCCGCGGTAATTAAAATCGAATCGGCATTCATGCCGACCTGTACGTGATCCGCGTATTGGTTAGTCGGTCCGGCACCTGGCCGTATATTGGCATCAATTCGGAAAGTACAATCTGTGGTTCCTCCGTAAGGCGGGCTGACAGCCGTGGTCCCGACTGTGATCCAGGCCTGTTCCGTCCCAACCTGGCGAGCGGTATCTACCATGACTAAGCGATTGCTATCGTTATCATAGAGGAGTGCGGGGGGGCCAATGTCTGTATTGTCGGGAAGAAGCCCATTGCCGAAAAAATTGGCCAATCGGTCTTGGAAGACCGAGGTGCCGTTCCGGTAATATGTCCCGTAGTTAAAGTTCGCTCCAATGCGAATCACGGTGCCATTGGTGACCGCGATGCCAGGGTCAGCACTGGCAGCGCACACCGGCGGAAAACCGGCGTGAGGATACCAACCGATTGCGGTGTCATATTGCCCTGGCCAACTTGCCTTGAGGTTGAGCGTCTGACTTTCCGCAAGGCCTGGCGCCGACACTGCGGCGACCAGTGCGAGCGGCAGGGTGAGACTGGGGGCGCCGATCTTCGACCGCCATAGACGGCCCGTGCTATCGATGCGGCGGACTAAACTCCATGGACTCCTCATCGAAATCTCCCATCATGCGTTTGCAGTTCAGACGAATTTGCAGCGTTCACAGAAAGGCACAATGGCGCGGAAGAGGCGTATTGAACTCGATTCACGATGCCGATCCCGCTGAGCATGCCAAAGGCAAAGTTTAGGATAGAGTGACAGCCTTGCGGGTTCTCGCAAGGTCATGTCCCTCGCTCCATGCAGCCATAGATGCCGTTCGGTGGACACCGGCTGTTCATAGAGGCGGCTGATCCGGCCGTCGTCTCACTGAGTGCAACGCGGTATCTCACTCCGTGCAAACTTCGGAAAAGAGCCGACGGAGGCGAGGGTCAGTCGGCTTGACCAAAGCTCTCCAGGGAGCGCACCGCCGCCGGCGGCATCCCGAAGTGGTGTTGGAATGCCCGATAGAAGGTGGCGGGGCTATTAAAGCCCCAGCCGAAAGCAATGTCGGCCACCGATCGGTTGATGCCGGTCGGGCTCGCGAGCGCGGATTGGCACTGCAGCAGCCGGCGCCCCATGACGTATTGCGCAAAGGTCATACCGGTCGGCTCGAACAACAGGTGCAGATGCCGCAGCGATATACCCAGGGCGGCAGCTGTGCTCGCCGGTGTCAGCTCGGGTTCGGCGAGATGTCGATGGATATGGCGCTTTGCCGCTTCGAGGCGGGCGGTCCGAAGTGACTCCTGCGCGCTCGATCGTCCTTCTTCCGAAGCCCCGCAGGCCAGAGCCACAAGCCCGCACATGTGACGGCATCGCCGAGCTCGGCGAAAGGAGCGGAACCTGAGCAGCCGCCGCGTCAAAGGCGGCCCCGAGCAGCGAACCGAGCGGTGAACCCGCGGACACTACGACAGGATGTGTCAGGTGGCCCCGGCGAGCAGCGGCGATAGGATTTTATGTGGGATCAGCAGCCCGCAGACCGATATCCGTCTTTCATGGCCCCGCTGCACAACCATTCGCTAGAGCTGACGGATAAATCGCCGGGGGCCACCCGGACCTCCTCGATCGCCGTCCGTGTTGGGGCGGCGCTATAAAAGTACTCATGGGGGAATCGCCGAATTTGTAGCGTGTGTTCCCGATCTCTGTTTAGGTCTGCCGCTGTCCGCCCGCCTCTCTGGTGGGACGCGTGGAACTCGTATAGCGTGAACCGCCCGGCGACATGCGCGTCCAATTGGGCGCGAAACGTGGACGAATCCGGTCGCTGGCTTGGCGTTACTTTCATTACTTCCTTAGCGAGGAAGTCGAGCCAAAACTGCTCGCGATCACGCGGCGGAACGTGGTCGGTGGAGAAACGGACCCGCATCGCCGCAGCTCTTTGGGTGCATGCGGGTCGAATTTACCACATTTATCGCTTGGCGCGAGGCGGAACTGGGCTTTCAATTCTTGTGGGCCACACACTCGAGCAAAGTCTGTCGCGAATTCACCCGTCCGCCGCTCGGAAGCCTCATCTCGGGCTATGCCGGGACCCCTTCGACCAGGCGTAAAGTCGAGGGCGTCGCCAGCATCCGGCTCAGCCTGAACCCTGCGCTTGAAAAGAGCTCGCGCAGTTCGGCTTCGGAGCGGATGCGGCTTCCACCCCCGAAGACGACCAGCATCAGCATATCGAGCAGCGTCCCGTACTGTGTGCTCGTGTCGGGGTCGGCCACCAATACACGACCATGGGGATCCATGGCGTCGCGAACATGGCCGAGGATGGACCGGGCTCTCGCGTCGTCGCGATCCATCAGAATGCGCTTGAGGATATATATGTCTCCCCCTGCCGGGACAGCGGTCAGGAAATCCCCTCCGATGATCCGACATCGCCCAGTTGCCACCTCACCTTCGAGCACGTTGTGAGCGCTTTCGACCACGCGCGGAAGGTCGAGAAGGATACCGCGGAGCATCGGATAGGCACGCAACAAAGCCGCCAGCAAAAACCCCTGACCGCCACCCACATCCACGACTGTGTGACAGTTGGAGAAATCAAAAGCGTGCTGCAGTGCTGCGCTCTCCTGTTTGGAGACGGCGGTCATAGCCGCATTGAACACGGCGACATCGTCGGGCCGGTTCTGCAGATAGGCGTAGCAGGGCTGCCCAAAGACGGCTTCAAACGCGCTCACTCCAGTCTGCACGCTCTGGGGCAGAAAGGGCCAGGTGCGATGCATCCAGTCGCTGCCCATCAGCAGGGCATAGTCCCGCACCGAATTGGGATGATCCCTTTGCAATAAAGCGGTCAGCGCGGTCCCTGCGAACTGGTCGGGTGCTGTTTCGGCCAGTACCCCGAGACTGACGAGCCCGCGCAAGACACGGGCCAAGGCGGGCGCTTGAGCGCCGGTCGCCGCCGCCAACGCGTCAATCGATTGCGGTCCATCCTTCACCAGATCGGCGAGCCCAATCTCTGCAGCCACGCGGATCAATTGGGTTTGTGCGACACCCAACATCATCGCCAGCAGCTGATGTAGCGGCGCGACCTCGGATTGAAGCCGCGCCGGTATTAGGTTTGTCATGACGCTCCCCGTTTCTGAATCAAGATGGTAGCCCGTAAGGTGCGGGAACAGCGCCGGGGCGCGGCGGCGCTGAACATCTGCGCCGCCGGCACTCAACCCGGTGGCGCTCTTTCATCCCAAGCAGCGGCTATTAGGGGGCTATCGGGGCGCAGGGGCTGGCCGTACAGTCGAGCAAGTACCCGAATAAGGTCGCCTCTTGTTGAATTGTTTGATCTAAGCGAGCGTCGACTAGAATGTTAAGAGTGGGGGTAGAACCCGCATCAATATAGTATAACACTCGTTGATCAAACAGGGTCTCCCCTAGCAATGAAGGTGGGCCAATAAAGGAGGAATGTCCTAGGATCCCACCCGACAGTTGCACAGCTACGCCACTCGCATTGGCGTTGGCCAGTCTCAGATCGCCAGAAATATGCTGTACGACCAGTCGGTAACCCTGGGGCACCGGTGAAAAATTGAAAGTGCAGGTTGCTGCCATCGCAAGACAGAACTGCGACTCCTGATAGGGAATGCGCCCCGGGTCATCAACGCTCCGTGTAGGTAGTGGATTGGCCGCAGGATTGACCACATTAACCTGGTCGACCGGCTTGTCCGCGAGAGCTCCAGGACTAGCCGAGGCAATTGTCGCCAGGCTCGCGAGCGCGGCCAAGCCAAAGTTGCGGTAAAGCGTCAGCATTTTGATTTCTCCCTCAAGGTCAGATCCGCCCCGGCGGGCAATTGCGCCTGCTGTTCGAACGGACGCTGGCCTATTTACGGGTTGTGCGCTTGCGCGTCGTCTCATCGAGCGCACTGCGGCATCTCATTGCGTGCAAAAAGTGAGAAACGCGCCGGCTCAATCAGTCGGCTGAACCGACGGCCCGAGGGTGATCCGCACCCTACTCGACGCAGCTTGGTAGCCACCTCCGAAGGTTCAAATCAGTCCGGGCTTTTCGCGCAACCCCGTCCGCGCCAAGCGCGGCAATACCTCGGCGCAGAAATATGGCAGCTCGTCGAGGTAGTTGACGAAGGACACTGCAATCCCAGTGAGCCCGGAAGCCGCCAGCTGCGCCAGTTCGCGCGCGACCATGTCGGGGTCGCCGACGAGCGGCAGCCCGCCCATCCCATTGGCCTGGTGATCGCGGATCCGCTGGAACTCCGCAGGCGCGTGGTTCTGCGGGGTGACGTTCTTCATCGCCAGGATGTTGTCGACTGCCCCCCAATCCGCGCTCTCAACGATGCAGTGGCGATAATAATCGGCTGCCTCGCGCGGCGTGGCTCGGCAGGTCACGACACCTACGGTATAGATATCGATCTCGCGGCCGGATTGCCACG
>Ga0187846_10002497_pt1 | contig 10030 bp, 8 predicted proteins | sample TC_taG_FD_161473 | JGI IMG/M metagenome (GOLD analysis project Ga0187846, IMG submission 161473) | Biofilm microbial communities from the roof of an iron ore cave, State of Minas Gerais, Brazil - TC_06 Biofilm (v2) | ecosystem: Environmental > Terrestrial > Deep subsurface > Cave > Wall biofilm ... | reverse complement strand
CGCACCATTGGTCCTACTGGCTCCTGGACAATCGGTGAGAGATTATCTCGAATTGATATAGCCATGAATTTTCCTCTTCCGATACGAATCTACTACGGCAAGACATGCTTGGTGACAAAACGATGGGCACGCGCCGGGACACAGGTCCCGGCAGGGCAGCGTTGCTCCTCGATGTGCATACGGAAATGATCCGGCCAGTATCTCCTGGCCGTCTTGAGGGGATTGGGCGCATGCACTCCAAACCCGCACAGTGAGCCGTTAGGGACATACCCGGCGAATTCATCCAACAAGTCTAAATCAGCATTGACACCAAGATCACTGGTAATGCCTTCCAGTATACCCTCGATGCGCTTTACACCTAACCGGCATGGCACGCACTTGCCACAGGATTCTTTGGCCAGGTAGCGGCTGCGCTCCATAGCCCATGCCACCATACAGGTGTTGGCTGGAAGTAGTTCGATCACACCGGAGCCAACAATCGCACCGGCTTGCTCTATGGGATCAAAGTCAAAGGGCGTATCAAGCAGGGAAGTTGGCAGCGCACCACCTTCTGCCCCACCGACAACAACGGCGCGTAGATCAGCATAAGCACGATTGTAGCCAGCATGGCGCATAATTTCTCGCAGTGTTGCGCCGAAAGGCACTTCTATTACCTTTGGCTCGCTATCGAGCATGTAGTCATAGACGGTCAGGACCTTGGTGCCACTGGTCGTCTCAGTGCCAACACTGTTAAATGCCTCAGCTCCATCGCGCATAATCACCGGCACGTTTGCCAGGGTCTCGATGCAGTTAATAGCGGTGGGCTTATCCCATAGACCGTATTGCGCAGGGTAGGGAGGGCGCTGTTCTGGCATGCCGCGCCTGCCCTTAATGAGGGCAATCTGGACGGTTTCCTCTCCGCCCATAAAGCCGATATCCACTCCCAGTACGTTGATATTACAACTAAAATCTGTGCCCAAAATATCACGTCCAACCAGGTTGGCGTCTACAGCTTCTCGCAGCGCTTGCTGTACCACGGCGACCCCTTCGCGATAAAGGCTGCGTGTGAAGAGATAGGCTTCTGACGCCCCTACGGCATATGCCGCGAGCACAATCCCTTCAATAACCTGGTGTGGACTGCGTTCTAACAGGCTGCGCGCTGCCCATGCGCGTGGGTCAGCATCGTAGGCATTGCAGATAACGTATTTCTGCCCTTCGTCAGGGAGTTGCACAATGCGCCATTTCTCACCGGTCAAACGGCCAGCGCCACCACGACCACGTAATTTGGCATCAGCGACCTGCTGAATCACTTGCCCGGGAGTTTGCTGGCGAATGGCTTTTTCTAAAGCAGAGTAACCACCAGCACGGCGATATGAGTCCAGCGAGCGCTGATCGGGCTCACTGCGACGTCGTAGTACACGATACAAAGAATCAAACTCAGGCATTTGGCTGCCTCACATGATGAATATTTCCCCACACACCACGCTTATCTGGAGCCAGCCCGCGCTCGGGCTGGTCATCTCGCTTGATGCCTTTAACAGCAGGCGCGGGTCGAAATTTTGGACTCATAGTTGCAATACCGAAGAGATCGCTCAGGTCTACACCACGTACCTGGACTATGCGTTTTGCCGCTGCCAGGGGGAGGTAGCCGTACATATCCATTACAGCATCCAATAGTGTGGGCAGCGCGCCTGCCTCTTCCGGCCAGGTCTCTAAAAGCTCGTCCAACTTATCCAGGTCTATTTCGGGCTCAAGATAGTCTTTGACCGGCATGGCGACGCAGGGTGAAACTGGCTTGTTATAATACTCTACAGCGTATTCGGAGATACGAGGAGAGTAAAAACCTGCCTTCGAGGATCCCGATGCTGGCGGAATCTTGTGCGAGGCATACTTATCGGCCCCTTCACGAATGTAGGATTCGAACCAGGGGCGTTCTTTCCACCTGTGTAAGGGCTCATACTCAATGGTGATAGCACGCGGAGGGCAGGCCTTTTCGCACAGGAGGCAGGCTTCACATTTCAGGTTAAATTCGGTACCGAGGCCTTCCTCTGCAATAAGCTGAATGAGGCCCCGGCTGCGCGGGGGCAGCTTTGGCTTCTCGTACGGATAGAGGCGGGTCACCTTCGGCCTGAAGAGATGGCTGAAAGTCAGGCTCATACCTTCAAGGATTCCACGCATACGTCACACCTCTATTTCTTTCTCGTCGCGTACTTTGAGACCCTGCTTGGCTATTTTCTCCCGCAGCTTAAGGATGCCTTCTATCAGTGCCTCCGGTCGGGGTGGGCAGCCGGGAACATACACATCTACCGGCACAATGGTATCAACTCCCTGGACAGTATAGTAGCTATCGTAGAATTCACCACCGGAGTTTGCACACTGTCCCATACTGATGACCCACTTCGGCTCCGCCATCTGCTCCCAAAGGAGACGCAGGCGCGGCCCCATTTTCACAGACACGGTGCCTGCTACGATCATCAAGTCGGCCTGTCTTGGGCTGGAGCGGAAGACCTCCGAGCCAAAACGCGAAAGGTCGTACTGCGGGGCAGAAGCGGATGCGATCATCTCGATGGCACAGCAAGCCAGGCCATAACCCAGCGGCCAGACGGATTTTGAGCGCGCCCAGTTTTGTGCCCACTGTAACATGTCTGCCAGGCTGGTGATGGCGACCGGCAGTTCCTGATCTCCGGGAATATACTCATGGGGACCAGATGCCATAACAATTGGCACCGGTTTACGTCGCGTCCCGGGAGCCGACGTTTTCCCATTTTCTGTATTTTCGCTGCTCATAATGTATAACTCCTGTGCAAAGGTTTAGCAGCACCTATTGCTCGGTTGAGGTATTGGTAGGGTTCTTTACCTGGAAAAGGGAAGGGTTTTTCCTTCTCGCCTCGACCCTATTATAGCACGTAGTGCTCAAGATGACCACTAGACGGCCTTGAACTTGTGTCAGCTTCTTGTTGCTCCACCTGCCTAATACATGATATACTCGTTTCTGTTAAGAGCGTGCCTGATTCTCAGTGTCTTCACTCTCTCTCGGTGGATGCTCGCGCGGCTTCGCCGCGCAAAAGATGGAGTAAGTAGTGTGGAACATGCGCTTCGCGCATGTTCCACACTACTTACTCCATCGAGCGAGCGCCGCAGGCGCGAGCAAGTGATCGTGATGGAAAGAAGACAGACTCTAAAAACTAATGGGAAGTACGCCAGTGGTTGTCTCAAGTGCGAGGAAACCTGTAATGAGAAAGTACACCATTATCCTGGAACCTGACCCTGAAGAAGGTGGGTATACTATAACAGTACCTGCATTGCCCGGGTGCATCACACAAGGAGAAACTATCGAGCAGTGCATCGAGCGCGCTTGTGAGGCGATTGCTGGCTACATTGAGAGCCTAAAAGTTGAAGGTGAGCCGATACCTGGAGAAACTGGGCATCGACCTGAATAAGATCTTCATTAGGGGATAGTATTGCTATGAGAGATCCATCCGAGCAGCTACATCGTATCCAGCAAGCTATTGCAAAAATTATGCAGTATGCTAAGAAGGGTCGACGTAGGTTCGATAGAGACGAGACAATACGAATTTCAATTATCCATTATCTCCAGACCATTGGTGAGGCAGCGTATGCCCTCCCCAAAGATTTCAAGGATCGTCACCCAGAAATAGCTTGGAGGCAGATGGCCGGTTTTCGGAATTTTCTCGCTCACTACTATGTGGAGATTGATCGAGATGCCGTATGGCAAATAGTCGAGTATAATCTTCCCGACCTGAAACTCAAAATCGATGCGGAGTTGGAGCGGCTGCATAGCATTGCTGAACACAGCGAGAAAGCAGATTCTGTAGCTAGCAGACGAAAATTAGTACAAACTATAGATGAGCTTTTACAGGCGAAACGGGAAGATATCCTGCGCACAGCGGTTAAGCACGGTGCGTCGAATGTGCGTGTTTTTGGCTCTGTCGTACGGGGAGAAGCTGACGAGGAAAGCGATATTGATCTACTGGTCGACATGGAGCCAGGGCGTACGCTTTTTGACATAAGTGAACTTCTGATGGATCTCCAAGATTTGCTTGGTCGTGATGTGGACATTGTGACAGAGAAGGGACTGAATGATCGTATCCGCGGACGTGTCCTAAAAGAGGCCGTACCGTTATGACAGATACATTTGATCGATTAGGGCATATTGATGAGGCTATCACGAAAATCATGCAATACACAAAGAAGGGTCGACGCAAATTTGATAGGGAGGATTGATGCAATCTTGGATGCAGGATTGTGAGTAGCGTTGACAAGCAGGTCCATGCTGAAAAGGAATGAATCGTGGGAACTTACAACATTGCAGTGTTGCCGGGAGACGGCATTGGCCCCGAGGTGACTGAGCAGGCAGTGCATATACTGCAAAGTATCGCTGGTCGTTTCGGGCACAACTTCGACACTACACAGGCCCTGGTGGGCGTCTCAGCCATCGAAGCCGAAGGAGATGCTATCTCCGACGCCACAATGAGGCTTTGCCAGGAGAGCGATGCCGTTTTATTTGGAGCTATCGGCGGCTCAGCTCGTTATGAAGGACCCGATGCGAAGGTACGACCAGAGCGCGCCCTCTTCCGTTTACGCAAGGAACTGGAGCTCTTCGCCAACCTGCGGCCGGTACGGCCATTCGACGCACTGCTTAATGCCTCTACCATCAAACCCGAGGTTTTACAGGGAACAGATTTGCTCGTCGTGCGCGAATTGACCGGAGGACTGTATTTCGGCAAACCCAGTGAGATCCGCGAGACGCCGGAGGGATACGTTGCCATCGACACGCTGATCTATTCAGAAGCTGAGATCGAGCGCATCACGCGGACAGCGTTCGAGCTGGCGCGCGGCAGGCGCAAGAAGGTGACTTCGGTCGATAAAGCCAATGTGCTCAGTTCGTCTCGACTGTGGAGGCGCGTCGCCGAGCGTGTTGCAGCGGATTTTCCTGATGTAGCTTTCGACCATCTCCTGGTAGATGCCTGTGCCATGCACCTGATCCGGCGTCCCGCGACGTTCGATGTGATCGTCACCGAAAACTTGTTTGGAGACATTCTCACTGACGAGGCATCTATGCTGGCGGGCTCGATGGGCATGCTTCCTTCGGCCAGCCTGGGAACGCGGCGCACAGCCTATGGCTTGTTCGGACTCTATGAGCCAATTCATGGTTCCGCTCCCGATATTGCAGGTCAGGACAAAGCCAATCCCATTGCAGCAATCCTGACTGCCGCCATGATGTTGCGACTTTCACTAGGTCTACAACGGGAGGCAGATGCTATTGAATCTGCAGTAGAGCAAATCATTAATGCAGGATATCGCACTGAGGATTTACGTGAAGCGGGTAAAGAAGTGGTGGGAACAAAAGAGATGGGCAGATTGATAGTAGATGCCGTTGCATCTTCTACCTAGCCCATCATCGGCTTAGGGCAAGGACCTAGCGCCTGTAATCTTGCGTGTAATAATGCCAGTTCCTTTTCCCTGCTGGCGCGTTCTGTGGAGCCAGAAGATGCTTGCTCAACACTATCCTGCTGTTGAAGTTTCGCTTCCAACGCATTGATCTGTTCAGCGATATCCTGGCGAAGAGCATACCAGCGTGTTACCGCGCGTTCGACGCCCACCTGGAAACCCCTTTCTAAATCGCTGCTGCCCCATAGACAAGTGTATTGAGCATACTGACCAGCTCTTCATCCTGGTACGGTTTGACGACATATGCGCTTGCTCCCAGTTGCATGGCACGCTGCTGGTGTTTAGCGGCGGCACGAGAGGTGAGTATTACCAGTGGAAGCTTGCGATATTGCTCCTGGGCGCGCACAGTCGCCATCAACTCATAACCATCCATACGTGGCATTTCGATATCGAGCAGCACCGCTGCTGGTGTCTCGTTGGTAATCATATCCAGTGCTTCAACCCCATCGCGAGCCATTTGCACCTGCCAACCGTGCTGTTTGAGCATATTACTCACAACACGGCGAACGCTGGGGCTATCATCTACCACCAGGATATGTTTACCGTGCTCTGCAGCGGCTGTTCTGGGTTCGGCAGGGGCAAAGATCGTTATACCCCGCCGCTCCGGAGTTCCACCGGTCGCAGTTTGCCTGGTGGGCAATTGTGAACCGACTGTCCCTTCCCGCCACGCTGGTGAAGCCATAGAGGCCATTGCATTAGACCGGTTAGAAATGAGATCGATCAGTTCCAGGATTAACACAACGCGCCCATTACCGAGCACCGTGCCGCCCGCTACCCCACGTACCTGGCGCAGGTGTGGTCCCAGATTCTTCATCACCACGTCCATCTTACCCTTGATCTCATCGACGACCAGCGCCATCTTGTTACCACCGGCGTTCACAAGGAGCAACTGCGATTTCTCATCCAACGTGCCAATCGGCAAATCCAAAAGTTGGGCCAGGATGGAAACCGGGTAATGTTCGGTTTGCACAATTATACTTGGACGACCGCCGAGAGTTGAACGTTTGAAGTTGTCCAGGCGGCCGATCGATTCAACGACCGCCATAGGCACGGCAAACTGCTGCCCTCCAGCCAGAATGATCATGGCGCTCTGAATTGCGAGACTGGTGGGGAACTTCATGGTGAAGGCGGTACCCCGACCAGGCATAGTTTCGACTTCAAGTGTGCCTCTGAGACGCGCCACACTATCGCGTACTACATCCAGGCCCACACCCCGGCCGCTTTCCTCGCTTAATACTTCGGCAGTTGAGAAGCCTGGCTGGAAGATAAGGCTGATGACATCGTTATCGCTCAATACCAGATCCGGCCTTATCAAGCCGCGAGCAATTGCCTCCTTACGTACACGCTCCGGGTCTATGCCCGTGCCGTCGTCACGCACTGTGATCACCACCTGGTTGCCTTCGTACGAGGCAGACAACTTAATCTGCCCAACTGGAGACTTCCCTTTCTGCTGGCGCACCTCTGGCGTCTCGATGGCGTGATTCACTGCATTGCGCACCAGGTGCAAGAGCGGCCCCGCAATTTCTTCAGAAACGGTGCGGTCGACCTCTGTTGCTTCGCCTTCCACCAGAAACTCGAATTCTTTATGTTGCTTAAGCGATACTGAACGAGCAGCACGATAGAGGCGCGGCTTCATCATCGAGAGCGGCACCAGGCGGGCTTTAAGCAGCCGGTCCTGGAAAGTATTGCTCAAACGACTTTCACGAGCAAAGATGCTTTCACACTCGCGAATGCCGATCTCCATCTCATTGCTGAGCGTCGACATATCCGATATGCCTTCACTCAAACCACGGGTAAGCTGGTGAAATTCAGTATAGCGATCCAGTTCCAGTTCGTCGAATTCTACAAGGTGTGGCGCCCCAGCAAGGTCTTTTAAGTTTCCTTTGGGGCCACTAATAAGGTTAAGTATTGTGTTCTGGCTGCCATTGCCTGGGGGCATCACTTGCAGCGAACGGCCACTTGGCAGCGTTGCGGCTTCAAAACGACTCTCCAGTTTCTGACCGACATCACGCAAGCGCCCACTACTGATGCCAACATCGGCGACGAGGCGCATAAGACGCTCAAGCCGCTCCTCCAAAACATTTCGATTCACCAGCAGCTCACCGAATAGGTTGACCAGCTCATCGAGCTTCTGGAGAGGTACGCGCACACTAAGATCACCGCGTCCGGTGCGCTGGCTATTAGCCTGGGCAGACTGCGCACCATTAACGAATTCTCCAACTGTAGAAGGTTCCAACAGGGATTCTTCATCAATATCAGTATCAAGCTCTTCTTCGGCAACACTACTCCGTTCGCCGAGCAGTTCGACGTAGCGGGCGCGTAGTGTTTGTATCATTGCTTCTCCATGTGCCCGCTCGTTCTCCGCGCCGATAATTAAAACATCCAGCGCCTCGGCAGTATCCAGGATGATACTGAGAACAGTTGGACTGATGGTCGTGGTGCCTTCTATCACACTATCCAGTAGATCTTCCAGAATGTGGCAGAGATCGGCAATACCACGAAAACCCATCATACCTGCTGCGCCTTTGAGCGTGTGCGTAGCGCGGCGTATGCCCTGGATGAGGTCACGATCTGCCGGCGAATTTTCCAGGGCAGCGACACGTATGCTAATCATTTGCAGGTGTTCTTCAGCCTCCAGGCGGAAAAGTTCGGCAACTTCTTCGCCAAAGTCCCCACTAAAGGATGATACTGGCTTTGATGCCGGTTGGTTTACAGGCGCCAGGTGCGTAACTTGCTCGACAGGAGGGAGGTCCGGCGTAAAAGCCATAGCTGAGGGCGCCTGCTGCGATGACAAGGACGCGAGAGCTTCGAGGGTCGACATTTCCCGCGCCTGGCTTGTAGCCGCAGGGCCAGCTATAGACTGACTGGAGCGCGAGGGCGTTTGAAATGCTGCATTGATGGCTTCTTCGCCTATTACCCTGGTTGTAAGTTGAGTGAGGAAATCCCGGCGGATCTGAATCTCCATCTCATTGCGCAGCCTGGCCTCAATCTCCTGGGTGGTTTCTCGTTTTTCAGAGCCGGACAGGCGCTCCTGTAACTGTCGCTTGGCCTCGAACTCCTGGGCCACTTCGTTTCGTATTTGCCGCTCTAGTTCAGCACGAGCAGCAAGTGTAGATGGACGGGCTTCATACTCATAACGTAATTCATCGCGTACCTGGGCCTCTATCTCGCTGCGCAAGGCTGAAAGATCGCCACGCCGCTCGAAGGTCACGCGTTCTTGCATTCCTCCTGTCCCGTGAGAGGCCCGCATCTCCCAGGGTGTCCAGCCTGGTTCTTGCTCAAGCACGCGCGACCCACTTTCGAGCTGCATGTATTGGAAAACACGATCGCAAGCATCCAGATCTATTTGCAACCGCTGTAACGCGGCTCCCATTTGCTCATCTGTTGCCAGTGCGCCATTGGTAATTTGATTGAGCAGGTCGAGTATTTTCTTCAGTTTGCTATTAGCCACCCACATGACGGATAGCGGCAAATAACGCCGTACTTGCTCCGGGCTATTGCGCAAATTTAAGCCCATTGCCTGCCCGGCCCAATCCTCCATGCGATCAAGAGCATCCCTGGAACCATCTAAGAAGCTTCTGAATTCCGTACGTTGGGCTTCAACGATGGAGACGGCCTGGCGCAACTGCGTCAACATGCTCTTCAATGATACAGTTTGGGTCTCTAATGCGAGCGTTTCCTCTTGCATCCTACTATAGACGATAGAAAACGAAGTGTCGACAGCCTGCTCTCCAGCGCTCGCACGGACCAGTTCTCCTTGCCTGTCTTCACTTGATACTTGCACTTCAACATTTGAAGCTGCCTCGGCGGCTGCCAGTGGCAGATGCGGCGTCGTGGGCAGTGTACCAGGTGGAACATTGTAAACCTGGGGGCCAGGCACAGTAGTCGAAATCAAAGTATCAAGGGCGCTTTGTTGCTCGCCTTGCTGGTATTCAGGCTCAGGCGGTTTAGCAGATTCTGGATATACTTTTCGATCAGGGTTTATCCCAATGCTGGCGGTTGGAACAGGGTCTTCAGGCCAGGCAACTTCTCCGCCTGCCGCAACGATAGGCGTACGGAAAGAAGCCAGCATCTCATCCAGCGACGGAATTGGTGAATTGGGCAGTTGTTGCCCCTGGCTTACAAGTGTTTGTTCATCAAACGCACCTTGCCCCTGTTCCGCCTGCGCCTGGGATTCCTGCACAAACCGATACCGAGTATAATCAGCATCGTCTTCTGCGATGATTGCATTTTCGTCGATGCTCTGGTGAATACCACGTAGAAGTTGGTGCATACGACCTAAGGAACGCTGTAAGAGACCTATAGTAGGGGCATCAAGGGTCGCCAACCCATCTAACACATCTCCCAGGATATCTTCCATGCCGTGTGCCACATGGGCCAATCCGGGGAAGTCCATCATTGATGCAGAGCCGCCGATAGTGTGGGTGCGGCGGTAGGTTTCCTCAAGAGCATCCATATCACCTGGAGACCGAGCCAGGCGCTCTAGATTTGACTCTATCTCCGGCAAATAACTATTTACCTCTTCGATAAACGAGTCGAGGACTGATAGTCTATCAAATGCGTTCGACATGCTACACTC
>Ga0187846_10002496_pt1 | contig 10032 bp, 8 predicted proteins | sample TC_taG_FD_161473 | JGI IMG/M metagenome (GOLD analysis project Ga0187846, IMG submission 161473) | Biofilm microbial communities from the roof of an iron ore cave, State of Minas Gerais, Brazil - TC_06 Biofilm (v2) | ecosystem: Environmental > Terrestrial > Deep subsurface > Cave > Wall biofilm ... | reverse complement strand
AAGTAGAGCTAGGCAATGTTCATCACACTCCTCGTCGTGACATTCTTGATCTCTTTGGGAGTCTCCTTCATTGTGGCGCGCATATTTGCGAAGTCCATCGATGACATCTTGAAAAGAATCATCGCGGACACCATTAGCCAGGCCTGGGTGAAATACTTGAAATTCGCAACCTATGTTGTAGGTGTGTCGAGCGGCGTCCGCATCTGGGAACTCGAGAAGTACATTACGCCGCCACAGATGCAGCGGGGAGCCATCGAACTCACGCGAGATCGCTGGGTGCTGGAGGTATATCGAACGATCATCGACAGCCTCGAGGGATTGGCCTGGCTTCTGTTAGTGTTCTTCGTCATGGCCCTGATTGCGTTTGTCATTGTCAGGGCGTTCGAATTGAAGAAACCGAAGAACGTTGCGGAAGCTGGCAAGTTGGAGTAGAGAATTTATCATGCGCACATTACAGGACACGCTCGGCGAAGTTCTGAACCTGGCGGCGATTCACTTCAAGGTGCCGCGCGAACAGCTTTCACCGGACGACGATTTCTTCAAGAAGCTGGGAATCGACAGCCTGCAGGCCCTCGATCTGCTAACCCGTATCGAACACCATTTCCACGTTGAACTGCCCGATTACGAACTGCAAGGCGTCAGCGACTTCCGCACCCTCGCCCAGCGCATCCAGTCCCGCCTCTGATGTTGGACCTGCGTCAATATGACAGCCTCGGTGCCGCGCTCAAAGATGCGCTTGACCGCTGGCCCAATGAAATCTGCCTGATCGAAGCCGACCGCGAACGCGAGAACCACCGGCTTACCTATCGTCAGTTCAAGGAAGCTGCCCTTCCGCTGGCCCGCGCTCTCGAAGAGAGCGGTTTCGAGGCCGGCAGCCGCGCCTCGATCATCATGACAAACCAGTCGAAATGGTTGATCTCCGCCTATGCGGTTTTTTATCGTGGTGGCGTGCTCGTCCCGCTCGATTACAAGCTCACCGCTGCGGAACATTTGCAACTGCTTGCGCACTCAAAGGCCGAGGTACTCATAATCGAATACTATCTCTGGCGCGCCATCACGCAAGAGCCGCGCTTCAACGACTTGCAGGTCCGAATGGTTCTCGTGACCGAAGCTCCTCTCGCCGCCGATCTCGCCGGAGCGCGCCGCTGGGAGGAATTCAAAGCCGCAGGCGAGCCGGCATTTGTGCCTCGCCGCCGAAGCGACACAGCCTGCATCGTCTATTCCTCAGGCACTGGGGGCCGGCCCAAGGGCTGCGTGCTCACGCATGAGAATTATCTCGAACAGTGCATGGCGCTGACGGCTCTCTATCCTTTCTGGCCCGGTGTGCGCTACCTGAGCATCATTCCTACAAATCACGCCATCGACTTTATGGTTGGTTTTATCGGGCCGTTCACGTGTGGGGCAGCCGTGGTTCATCTGCGGACGCTGCGCCCCGAATACATTCGCGAAGCCTTCCCGCGCTACAAGATCACCTATATGACACTCGTGCCCCTGATCCTCAAAAGTATCGAGCGCGGATTGCGGCAGCGCTTCGCCGAACTGCCGCCCCACCGGCGTTTTGTTCTGAATCAGCTTATCCGCATCAATCGGGCGCTGACACGCCAAAAGCCACGTTTGGCGCTGAGCCGCTTCTTGCTGCGAGACATTCACAATGCTTTCGGCGGGGAGCTGCGGGCTCTCTTCGTAGGCGGCGCGTTCACCGAGCCTGCCACGCTGCAATTCTTCTACGATCTCGGCATTCTCGTCGGCAACGGCTACGGCCTCACCGAAGCGGGCACCGCAGTGACGCTAAACGATTTTCGTCCATTCCGCCCTGACACCGCCGGCAAGCCGCTCCCCGGAATGGAAGTGAAGATCCTCAATCCCGATGCGGAGCGGATCGGCGAAGTGGCCGTCCGCAGCAAGACGGTGATGTCGCAATATCTCGACGATCCGGAGTTGACGGCGGAAACCATCATCGATGGCTGGCTGCACACCGGCGACCTGGGCCGAATCGATTTGATGGGGCACTTGCAGCTCTTCGGCCGCAAGAAGAACATGATCGTTACCGCGGGAGGCAAGAACGTTTATCCCGAAGATATCGAGGCGGCATTTGAAGGCTTGCCGGTGAAGGAATTCTGCGTGTTCGCCGCCAACTACATTTGGCCGCAGCACACGATGCTCGGTGAGCAGTTGGTGATTATTCTGCATCCGGAAACCGGCCGCACGGTGGATGATGGACTGCGCGCCGGTCTCGTCGCACGCAATCGCCGCCTGCTGGATTTCAAGCGGGTCAGCGGCTACGTGCTTTGGGATCGGGATTTTCCTCTCTCCGCATCCCTCAAAACCAAGCGGCACGTGCTCGCCGAAGAAATCCGGCAGAGCCTCGCGCGCGATTCCGTGGTTCCCCTGTGAAGAAGCGCTTCTTCACCCTCGTTAATCCCGCCGCCGGCGGCGGCCGGTGCGGCCGTTTGGCCGGGCCGGCCCTCGAGCGTCTGCGCGCCGCCGGAATCGAGCTCGAAGTAGCACAGACGCGCTACCCCGGGCACGCAATGGAATTGGTGAGGCAGGCACAAGCCAGCGGCTACCGCCACTTCCTCGCCGTGGGCGGCGACGGCACATCGTACGAAATCGTGAACGGCCTGTTCCCCCGCGCCGAATCCGACGCCCGCCCGACGCTCGCATTTCTTCCTCTCGGCACCGGCAATTCTTTTCTGCGCGATTTCAACACCCGCGCCGCCGCGGCCTCCGCCGAAGCGCTGCTCACGGCCCCGCCTCGCTCGTGCGACGTCATTCGCCTCACGCATCGAGATGGTGTCCTCCACTTCATCAACTTGCTTACGCTGGGCTTTGCCGCGGACGTCGCCGCGGTGACCAACCGGCGCTTTAAGCGCCTAGGCCAGTTCGGCTACATTCTTGGAGTCATGACGTGCCTCGCCCGGCTCGATCGCCGCGCTTTTCCCATCCGCGTCAATGGCTCAGGCGAACTCGACCGCCGCCGCTGCCTTTTCCTCGCATTCAGCAACAGCAAATTTACGGGCGGCAAAATGATGATCGCACCGAAGGCGGATCCCGCGGATGGCCTGATCGAATTTGTTCATTGGGGGCCGATCGGACGCCTCGGCCTGCTCCGCAATTTCCATACGCTCTTCACCGGGACGCATATCGAACACCCCATGGCCTCGCGCGCAGCCGCGCGGCGCATCGAATTCGAGCTTGATGGCCCGGTGGATGTGATGGTGGATGGCGAGAGTCTGACGCTCGAATGCCGGACGCTCGAAGTCCTTCCCGCCGCGCTGGAAGTGCTCGTATGAGAAAAATCTATCTCACCACCCGCGCGCTCATTCGGTGGGCCATCAGCGGGATCCATTTCTTCATCATCTGCACGCTCCTCGTCTTGCTCGGGATTCTCGTCGATCCGCGGAAAAACGATTGGCCCCAGCGCGTCTTTTTCCGGAATATCCTGCGGCTGATTGGCGTGAAGTTCGAAGTGCGGCGCGCCCCGGGCTTTGACCCGCAGCGCAGCAGCATCTTCATTTGCAACCACGTGAACATCTTCGACGCCTTCGTCATCTATTCGGCGATTCCGCAGTTCGTTCGCGGCTTCGAGCTCGAATCGCACTTCAAAATCCCCGCGTATGGCTGGATGATGGGGCGCTTCGGCAACGTTCCCGTGCCCGACGACAACAACCGCGCCGGGCTCGCACGGATGATCGAGCGTGCGAGGGCCGCGCTCGATAGCGGCGTCAGCTTGATTGCCTTTGCCGAAGGCGGACGCACGCGCGACGGCCATGTCGCCCCATTCAAGAAAGGTATTTTCAGCATCGCGCAAAGGTTTGGCGTGCCGATTGTGCCCATGAGCATCGTCGGCTCGTTCGAGTTTCATCGCACCGGCGACTGGATGATCTATCCGGGCAAGATCACTGTCTATCTGCACGACACGATCGACACGAAGAATATTCGACGCGATCAAGTGGACGAGTTGCGCGACCGCGTGCAGCAGATTGTTTCAGAACCGGTGGAAGCAGCGCTGCGCGGGTCCGCCGCAAATATGACTGGAGAACGCGCAGAGTCCGATGCGCAAGTCTAGGCCCCGGTACGGCTGGCCCGCAGAGTTCGCCCCGCGTGAATTTCCTGCCAGGTGTATACGACGCGATGCACTACCGTGATGGTCGAAATCGTTGCAATCACCCACAGCACTGGGCCCATGCGGTTGAATGCAGCGCCGATAATCAAGAGCACCAGCCGCTCGGGCCTCTCCATGAAGCCGACTTTGCAGGTGGGGATCAGCGATTCGGCGCGCGCGCGCGAATAGCTCACCATGAACGAGCTCGCCATCGCCAGCGCTGCAAGAATTAGATAAAACGTCCGGCCAATCACCGCGTAATACACCACCAGGCCCATGTAGAGCGCGAGGTCCGAATAGCGGTCAAGCGTGGAATCGAGGAACGCGCCGAACGCGGTCACGCGCCCCACGCGACGCGCCACCTGGCCGTCGGCCATGTCAAGAAATCCCGCGAGAAACAGTACCCCAGCTGCCGCGCGGAACCTTCCCATCGCAAACAGGACGGTTGCCCAGCCGTTCACGGCCAGCGCGATGAAGGTCAGCATGTTTGGCGTGATGCCCGTAGCCGCAAGCCCGCTGACCACTTTGCGCAGCAGCCATCCGGCTCCCGCCCCGATCCAATGCGTAATCGGTTGTTTCAAGCTGTCCTCAGCCCGCTGTGCCGGCTCGTTGGCCATCGGACGCAAATGATACGCCACCGTCCCTTTGCTCCTCAAGCAAGTCCGAAGGCCTGGCCCTTCAACTCATCGGCCTTCGGCAGACTCGCTTCCCTCGCTGTAATGGGGACAGGCAGGCCACTCTCGCTGGGTCGCAAGAGAACGAGAGCAGGTTGACGGGATACGAAGAACCTAGAACGAAGTCGCTTCTCCAAGTGGCAGACTTTGACTCCCAGCGGTCGGCGGCGTCGCAGACCCGCCGCTTGTGAAATTCGCCTGTCCGATTACAAGGGCCGCGTTCATGCCGCTGCTGAACGGAGGCGAAAATACCATGGTACGGTTGTTGCCCCTGTCTCCGACGAAAAGGTTCCCGCTGGAATCAAACGCCAGTCCCACCGCATCGAAGAGAACATCCTGAGTGGTCACATTAACCGAACAGGATTCAGTGAACTGGTTTGCCCCTGCTGGCTGGCCCAGCTCTACGCTGGCGGCCATGTTGGTCGAGAAAGGCGGCACGAACTCCAGCACTCGGCAGTTCGAGTCGTCTCCCACCCAGAGATTGCCCGAATGGTCAAACGCCACACCGGAGGCGCTGCACATCTCCGTCGCCGAAGGGAGACATGCGCCGGAGGAATTCGAGGTGAAGTTGGCCTGGCCGATCACCAAGCCGGCCGCCATCCCCGTTGAAAACGGCGCCGAATACTTCAGCGCGCGGGAGTTGCCCTCGTCCCCCACCCAAAGGTTTCCCGCGGAGTCAAACGCAAGGTAGCTTGGCGGAAAGTTGGGAAGGCCTGGCATGCAAAGTGTTGTTGCTGATGGCGCGGCCTGGCCTGCTCCTTGATTGCAACCGGAGGCGCTTGTGCTCGGCTGGCCAATCGCCAGCGCCGCCGCCATCCCGTTGCTGAAGGGCGCGGTGTATTCCAGCACTCGGGAGTTGCCGTTATCGGCGACCCACAGATTACCGCTGCCGTCGAAGGCCAAAGCTGTAACAGCAGCAAGGGTGCTGGCAGTGGGAGCCACCCCAGGCACACACCCACTCGTTAAATTAGCCTGCCCCAGTACCAGGGTTGCGCTCATGCCGTTATTGAAGGGCGGCGTGAATTTCAGCACCCGGCAGTTTCCCGTGTCCGCCACGTAGAGATTCCCGGCCGCATCAACAACAGAGCCGCTGGGCCCGGACATTGTGCTCGCCCCGGCGGCGCCTCCCTGATTGCTCGCACCGGTCGTAAAGCCGGTTTGTCCCAGCACCAGGGTGGCATTCTCGCCCGTGCTGAACGGAACGCCGTATTGGACAACACGATTGTTGCCGGCGTCGGCGACAAAGAGAAACATGGTCGTTTTATTCACACTATTAGTCACACCCGTTGTACAACCCAGCGTCACCACTGCGATGAACACTTCCGCCCAAAAAGCCAGGCGCTCCAATGGCCGCTTCCTGTTCATTGCTCTCCTCCTCTAGGTTCTGCCCGTGTTACAAGTGTGGGGGCGTGCCTTTCGCTCTTATCGACGGCACCCGCAAATTCAACTGCCCTTCACAACCGAGGACAAGTCAACTTCGCCGTTAACTGTCGCAGTGGTTTCATTCAACTCCGTGATGCGTCAAGCAAAACTGCACGCGAGGATTTGGGAAGCGCTCGCCCGGAGTATTGGTGACCCCTCTCGTAACTTTAGCCTGCCCATTTGTGGCGCGCGCGAGAAAAAAATTAACAGTGTCGAAACTGTATCTACCTTGCTTGCTGGTTGGAAAAAACACACACGGCACGCGGCAGGGAGTGCGCCAGAAACCGTGGCTCGGCCGAGCGAGCGGCGGAAATAAACGGGCGAAGGGACTGGTTTCAGATCGCGCTGTCTTCTATCCTAGGGCGCGTTGACTTGGATGTACGGCTGCCCTAAGATGAGCGCCGCATGACGGAATTCCAGTCTCTGATCGGCCAGACCTTCTCCCACTACCGCATCGTCGAAAAGCTGGGCGGCGGAGGCATGGGCGTGGTGTACAAGGCCGAAGACACTCGCCTCCACCGAATGGTCGCATTGAAATTTCTGCCCGAAGACATGGCTCACAACCCCGCCGTACTCGAACGCTTCCGTCGTGAAGCGGAGGCCGCATCGGCCTTAAATCATCCGAACATCTGCACCGTTTACGACATCGGTGAAGAGAACGGCCGAGCCTACATCGTGATGGAGTTCCTCGAAGGGGCAACGCTAAAGCATCGGATCGCGGATCATCCGCTCGAGGTGGAACTCCTGCTGGAACTTGCCATCGAGGTTGCCGACGCTCTCGATGCCGCCCACGCCAAAGGAATCGTTCACCGCGACCTCAAGCCCGCCAATATTTTCGTGACCGAGCGAGGTCATGCCAAGATCCTCGATTTCGGCCTCGCCAAACAGACTCGTTTAGGTGTGGGGCAAGCCGTCGCAGAAGGCGCCACCGTGTCGGCAGAAATGACCGTCGGTGTGAGCGAAGAGCATCTCACCAGTCCGGGCACGGCCGTGGGCACAGTCGCTTACATGTCGCCGGAGCAGGTGCGCGGCAAAGAGCTGGATGCGCGCACCGACCTGTTCTCCTTCGGCGTCGTGCTGTACGAGATGGCCACGGGCGCCTTGCCATTCCGCGGCGACACCTCGGGAGTCATTACCGACGCGATCCTGAACCGCACGCCGGCGGCTCTTGCGCGACTGAATCCCGATGTGCCACCGAAGCTCGAACAAATCATTCACAAGGCTCTCGAGAAAGATCGCAAGCTGCGCTACCAGAACGCCTCCGACATTCGCACCGATTTGCAACGGCTGAGGCGCGACACCGAATCCGCGACCGTCGCGGCGCCAATCGAGGCGGCCACAAAACCGGGCACAGTCCCTCGTCCCAAGATACTTATTTCGGCGGCAGCGGTGTTCTTCGCGCTGGTTGTGGGATTTGTTGGTTACCGCTGGTACCAGGCGCGTTCCGCCTCACCCTCAGCGACGGTCGCGGCCAAGCCATCCATAGCCGTGCTTCCGCTGCAGAATCTGAGCTCTGAGCCGGACAGCGCGTACTTCGCCGATGGAATGACGGATGAAATCACGACGAAGCTTTCGAAAATTCAAGGAATCAATGTGGCTTCGCATTCGTCGGTCACTTCGCTCAAGGCATCGCAAACCAATGCCGCGGAAACCGGACGGCAGCTAGGCGTCCGCTACCTCCTTGAGGGGAGCGTGAGGAAGTCCGGGAATCAGGTGAGGATCAACGTGCATCTGGTTGACTCCTCCTCCGGGTTTCAGGTGTGGGCCGATGATTTCACAGGAGACCTGAAGGATGTGTTTTCGCTGCAGGAGCAAACAGCGTTGAAGATTGCGCAGGCGCTGAATCTGAAGCTCAGTCCTCAGGAACAGCAGGCGTTGGAGCGGCGCTATACACAAAACGCGCAAGCCTATGAAGCCTACATGGTGGGCCGCGCCCTTTTGGAGCATGAGAACGAGCCTGACAAATTGGAGGCCGCGCGAAAACATTTTGAACAAGCGCTGAAGCTGGACCCAGAGTATGCTCCCGCGTTGGCTGGTCTCTCCAGCGTAGAAGGCCTCTATTACCGTGATATTGACTCGCAACCGGCCCACCTTGAGCGCGCCGAGCAACTTGCCCGGCGGGCGGTCGCCCTCGATCCGAATGTAGTTGAGGCGCGGTTCGCACTTGCTCGCGTTTACGGCTGGAAGTACGACTACGCCAAGGCCGTGGAAGGATATCGGGAAGTCGTCCGCTTGGAGCCTGAGAATGCACATTTTCGGGACTCGCTTTCGTGGGCCCTTGGATATGAACAACCACCGGAGGCCCTAGAGGCCGAGAAAGCCGCACGAGAGGCGATTCGCCTGGAGCCATCTCTTGCGCCCGCCCAGTACCACTTGGGCCGAGCACTCATGTTGCAGGGACGCTACGACGAAGCGAATAAAGCCTTCGAACGCTCAGGGGAATTAGGGAACGTTGCGTACGCGGAGCTTGGACCCGCTCAAGTTTATCTCGCTCAAGGGAACTACGACGCCGCTGTGGCTCGCTTGTTGAAGGGTGGCGAACCAAAGGCCGCGATTAACCTTTACTTCCTAAGCGCCGCCTATTCTGCGAAGGGTGACAAAGAGAAAGCTTTGACCACGCTGCAAAAGACTCTCGATGCCGGTTATCGTGATTTCGCGGCCATCGATGCCAGCCCGTATTTTGCTTCCCTCCGCTCTGACCCGCGTTTCCAACAACTCATCCATCGCTACCGGCAGTAACGGCCCAAATTCCTGACCCCTGCGCTCGGGCGCCGTCGTGCGGGAGCGCGTTGACTTGGATGTACGGCTGCCCTAAGATGAGCGCCGCATGACGGAATTCCAGTCTCTGATCGGCCAGACCATCTCCCACTACCGCATCGTCGAGAAGCTCGGCGGCGGCGGTATGGGTGTCGTGTACAAAGCTGAAGACGCTCGCCTCCGCCGGATGGTCGCATTGAAGTTTCTGCCCGACGAAGTAGCCAAGGATTCCCAGGCTCTTGCCCGTTTCCAGCGCGAGGCGCAGGCCGCCTCCGCTCTCAATCATCCCAATATCTGCACGATTCACGACATCGGCGAAGAGAACGGCCGAGCCTACATCGTGATGGAGTTTCTGGAAGGGGTGACGCTGAAGCACCGCATCGCAGGCCGTCCAATGGATCTGGACCTGCTGCTGGAACTCGGCATCGAGGTTGCCGACGCCCTCGATGCCGCTCACGCCAAAGGAATCGTTCACCGCGACCTCAAGCCCGCCAACATCTTCGTCACTTCCCGCGGCCACGCCAAGATTCTCGATTTCGGCCTCGCCAAGCAGACTCGCGCGGGCGTGGGACAAGCCGTTGCAGATGGCGCTACGGTCTCGGCAGAAATGACGGTAGGCGTGAGCGAAGAGCATCTCACCAGTCCGGGCACGGCCGTAGGCACGGTCGCTTACATGTCGCCGGAGCAAGTGCGGGGTAAGGAGCTCGATGCGCGCACGGACCTGTTTTCTTTCGGCGTCGTGCTGTATGAGATGGCCACGGGCGCGCTGCCATTTCGAGGCGACACCTCGGGCGTCATCACCGACGCAATCTTGAACCGCGCTCCGTTGGCGCCCGTGCGCCTGAATCCAGACCTTCCCGCCAAGCTCGAAGACGTCATCAATAAGGCGTTGGAGAAGGACCGCAAGCTTCGCTACCAGAACGCGTCCGACATGCGCACCGACCTGCAGCGTCTGAAGCGCGACACAGACACCGGGCGTACTACTGCAGCCATGAGCCCGCCCGCACCTCCGGAGGTTGAAGCTCCCGGCAGCAGCGGGACACGAAGGGCCGCCCCTGAGCAGCCTCCACCGTT
>Ga0187846_10002495_pt1 | contig 10033 bp, 6 predicted proteins | sample TC_taG_FD_161473 | JGI IMG/M metagenome (GOLD analysis project Ga0187846, IMG submission 161473) | Biofilm microbial communities from the roof of an iron ore cave, State of Minas Gerais, Brazil - TC_06 Biofilm (v2) | ecosystem: Environmental > Terrestrial > Deep subsurface > Cave > Wall biofilm ... | reverse complement strand
AAAACCCGCGAAGGGATCCTCATGCGGTGCCGGTACGAAATAGCATTTGCGCATGAAGTCGAGCGCGCCCGAATAATGTTCGAACCGCTTACTCAACTCTTCGAAGACGAGGAACCCTGGGTTATACAATGAGATATCGAGTTCGGAGACAGTGCGGTAGGAACGCGCGCCCTCTTCGAGGTAATAGCCGAGATAGCCTCCGCGCTCAACATACCGGCGAAAGAGTCCTGACATGAACAGAGTGTAATCACCTACATACTTGCGCAGTTCACGCTCGCCTCGTATCCGCGCCAACTCATCACTGCTGAGACCGGATTGGACGAGCATCATCTCGACCACGCTGGTCAGCCGTTTGCCATCGGCCGCACGCAGCCGCAGCCACTGATCGGAACGGCTGAAGTCGGCCAACACCGCAGCGACATATTCCGCGATCTGCTGATCGCCAATTCCAAGTTGATTGAAGCTTTTGCGGACGAACTGAAGAAAGAAGCCCTTCAGCTTTTGCGCAGAAGATTGCTGCACGGGCATAAGCGGTCCGAACCTCCTCCCCGGAGCCTCCTCATCATGTAATGAATTTCGGGCAAATCCTACAAGAAGAAACGTCCCTATTTATTGTTCTGTCTCGTAATGGCAGTAACAAGCGACGCCTCCCTTCTGTCATCTCGACTGGTTGTCCGACGGCGGAAGTGCTCGAGTGGGAGAAGCCGCACTCGACCGAAATTTGCGATTGTAGGCAGGGAATTGCTTCCATGAGGCCCACAGCAAGATTGCGAGCAAAATCAATGCCGTTATGACATCGAGCACTCCTGGGCGCATCGCGCCGCGCTCGAAGCGCTTCACACTGTTCCCTGCAAGCCGTTATTCGCGTTATTCGTGTGGGGCATTCATGGATTGCCGATTGCTTCGCGTAGCGCCGACTTGATTACGCCGCTCCCCGCCTTCAGAGGCAATCCGAACATCGCACGCAGCTCACGTCCGGTTTGCGAGCGTTCGCTTGCAGCGACTTTCAATAGATCGCCGGCCACCACAACGCGCCCGCCCTCATCGCCGCCGCCAGGTCCGAGGTCGATTATAAAGTCGGCGTGCGCGATGAATTCGAGGTTGTGCTCAATCACGACCAAAGTATTGCCCTCCGTCACCAGGCGTAACAGCACACGCAACAAACGCTGAATATCACTCGATGCGAGCCCGGTCGTAGGTTCGTCCAGCAGGAACATTCGCGGTAAGGGCTTGCCATCATTACTCAGCCGAGGCGGTTCCAGATCGGCAAGCAGGAAGCGGGCAAGCTTCAAGCGCTGCGCTTCTCCTCCCGACAGGGTCGAAGTGGGCTGGCCGAGTTGCAGGTAGCCGAGACCGACCGCCGACAATGGTTCGAGCCGGCGCGTGATCGCCTGATGCTTATCGAAAGGACGAAGGGCTTCGTCGACCGTGAGATCGAGCACTTCGCTGATATTTCGGCCGCGCAGGCTGATAGCCAGAATGTGACTTTGAAAACGGCGGCCGTCGCAAGCTTCGCATTTCACCTCCAGATCAGCCATGAAGTGCATCTCGATGGTTACGGTGCCGGTACCATGACATTTTTCGCAGCGTCCGCCATCGACGTTGAAAGAAAAATCCCGTGACTTGATGCGGAGCCGCCGCGCCTCCGGGCTGGCTGCGAACAGCTTGCGGATTTCGTCATAAACCTTCAGATAGGTCGCCGGATTGGAGCGTAGCGAACGGGCCGGCAGTGCCTGTCCCATGTGCACCATCTCGCCGATTTGGCCCAGACCCTCGATTCGTTCGCAGGCGCCTACGTCGCTGACCGCCTCTCCCGAGTAACGCAGATAATTGTTATATAGGACGCTTTCGACCAGGGTCGATTTCCCGGAACCGGAGACCCCGGTCACGCAGATGAGCCGGCCGAGCGGAATGGTCACATCGATATTGCGCAGGTTGTTCTCACGCGCACCAACAATCCGCACCGCGGGATGGCTGCTCGTGATGCGCCGTTGACGCGAAACCGCTCGCATCAAAAGCACGCGCCCGGGTCGATTGGCCGTGCCTCGGCGACCATTTCGCAGGTGTGTCCCAGTTCGCAACACTGTCCCGCCATCGCGTCCTCCACCTGGACCGAGTTCCACGACGGTGTCAGCACCCGCAATCATCGTAGGATCGTGCTCAACGACCACAACTGTATTGCCTAAGTCGCGAAGGTGCCGCAACACGCCGAGAAGCCGGCGCGAATCCCCCGCATGCAGCCCGACTGTGGGCTCGTCAAGCGCGTAGAGGGTACCCGAAAGGAAGCTGCCAAGCGCCCCGGCGAGATGAATCCGCTGCGCCTCGCCGCCTGAAAGCGTGCGCGCCTGACGCTCGAGCGTCAGATAGCCCAGTCCGACCTCATTCAAGTATCCCACTCTGTTCCGCAGCTCGCGCAACGGGGTTGCGGCGCGTTTGGCAAATTCGTGGTTATTGCCCAACGACGCCAGCCACTCGGGTAGATCGCGTACCGGGAGTTGTCCAATTTGTGCGATTGATTTGCCATCGATCTTTACATTGAGGGCGTCAGCTTTGAGCTTGAAGCCGCTGCAGCCGGGGCAGGGGACGAACCGACGGTAGCGGGCAAGAAGAATGCGGACATGGGTCTTATAGCGCTTGCGCTCCAGCCAGCGAAAGAAACCGCGAATTCCGGGCCATCTCTCGTCCCACGTCTGCGGCTCAGCTTGCCGCGATTCACCGTCGAGCAACCATCCGTACTCTTCGGCTGTCATGTCGCGAAGCGTGACAGTGGTTCTCACACGCGCTCGCCGTGCGCATTTCAGCATCCACTCCTGCATCTCACGATACGCAGGGGTGCGCCACGGTACGACTGCGCCCTGTCGCAAAGACAGCAGCGGGTTCGGGATGACCTTATCGAGATCGAGTTCGACTATGCGCCCGAAACCTTCGCATTGGGGGCAGGCGCCAATCGGGCTGTTGGAAGAAAACATGGCCGGCACCGGTTCGGCGAAGCTCTGACCACATCTCGAGCAGTTGAACCGCCGGTCGAATTCCAACGATGCGGTTGTGTGCATGCCGCGGTCGTGTCCCTCCACCAGGAGCACATGAGCACGGCCGGCGCCGAGATAGAACGTCTTTTCCATCGCTTCGCGTACGCGCTCCGCACTAGCGGATGCGGTAACTACAATCCGATCGATCACCACGTCGAGAGGGCCCTCGCGGCCGTCGCAGTGTTCGGCGAAATCGCTGGCCTCGATGATCTCGCCGACGTGATAGATGCGATGATAACCATTCTCCTGCAGGTAAGCGGCTGCCTCTTTCATCGATCGCGAGCCTGGCTCGAAGGGCGCGATGAAAAGGTAACGTCCCGGCGTACCCAAGACCCGTCCTGCCGCACTTTCGACCGAGTCGCACGTCACTTCGATGTTACATCGCGGGCAGATTGTTTTGCCGGCGGTGGCGAATAACAACCGCAGATAATCGTTGATCTCTGTAACTGTTCCTACTGTTGAGCGTGCATTCTTGATCGTGTTCTTTTGCCGCAACGCCAGTGCAGGCGGAATGTCGGAAATTGAATCGACATCTGGACGGTCGATCCGCTCCAGGAACAGCCGCGCATATGTCGAGAGACTCTGCACATAACGCCGCTGGCCCTCGGCATAGAGGGTATCGAACACAAGGCTCGACTTGCCCGAACCGGAAACTCCGGTTACAACCGTCAGGCGCCGATGGGGCACATCCAGCGAGATATTGCGAAGGTTGTGGGTGCGCGCCCCACGAATGCTGATCGAACGCTCCAAACCGTTTCCGCTCCTGACAGGGGATGAAGAATCGCGCACGGCAGTCTAGCGCCAGGCGTTTATCCGAACCAGTTTGAAAGTTCAGCGTGATCTCAACGCGCTTGGATTATTCTTCGCCCGGCACTATTCCCGCCAAAATGAGAGAAAAAGTGCGGCGGCGGGATCCTCCGGTGTCGTTGAGACAACTATCGTGGATCGGCCAGTGGACGAGCCTTGATTTTACGCTCACCGGGATACTCCGCCGCTACTTGTGCGTAAAGCTCGCGGAGCTTTATGTCGAACTGCGCTTCCAGCCGGTTGGTTGCGGCGAGGCGCTCGCCTTCGGGCAGATGCCCGATTTTTTTGAGTTCGTCTTCGAACTGGCACATCAGGCGGTTTCGCTGCACCAAGTATTGATAACCGTTCATACGTTAAAGTCCGCAAAGACATATTTCGCTCAATCGATTATAGTTGAGACACAGGAATTGAGAAAATGGCGTTAGCCCGGCTCTCCACAATTGCCAGCACCGCAAGCCCGCCTGCCTTTCCGGTTCTTCACGCATGGAATCTGCCACAGCTCGTGCACGGATTCATGGCTCGCGGCGGTGGCGTGAGCGAGGGCTCGTACCGCTCATTTAACCTGGCCGAAGGCGTGGGCGACGCAGCCAGCGCGGTAAGCGCCAATTGGGCTCGCTGGAATGCGGCCTATCCGGGGGTACGCCTTGCCCGGCTGGAGCAGGTTCACAGCAATCGCGTCCATCCGATTGGCTCGGCAGATAAAGGCGCGCGGAGAATCGGCGATGGAATGGTCACCAAGGTGCCAGGAATCGTGCTTGGTATTTTCACTGCCGATTGCGTGCCCGTATTGATGGTGGACGCCGAGAGCGGAATTGTCGGCGCGCTCCACGCCGGTTGGCGTGGAACTTTGGCTGGCATTGCGGCCGAGGGGGTTAGCGCCATGACGGCGCTAGGGACGCGCCCTCATCGTATTCGTGTAGCCCTGGGTCCTTCAATAGGAAACTGTTGCTTCGAAGTAGACGCTGAGTTAGCCGAGCACTTTGTCTCCCGCATACCCGCAGCCTCCGTTTTTTGCCGCACCGGCCGCCCTGGCAAACAACATCTCGACTTGCATAGTATCCTTCGCTTGCAATTACAGGATGCTGGAGTTGCCGCGGCTTCGATCTCGGATATCGGGCCATGCACGCGATGCAACTCGGATCGATTCTTTTCACGCCGGGCGGCAGGCGGCGCGGCAACTGGACTGCAGATGAGCTTCATAGGTTTCGAACCGGAGCAGTAAAATTGCCGCGCAAAAAGCACAAAGCGCGTTCCGTGACGAGCGGCGAACTGATGCGGCAGGTGCGCAAGCCGATCGCGCCGCCGGCCAAAGTCGAAGAGGATCTGCGCAAGTACAATCGCGCGCGCGAGCGCCGGCGCCTGCGCAGAGGCAATACCTGACAATGATTAGCTTCGACTTGAATGATGAACAGAAAATGGTGCGGGAAACCGTAGCCGCTTTTGCTGTCGAGCAAATCCGTCCTGCCGCGAGATCTGTCGATGAAAGTGGGGCGATCCCTTCTGATCTTCTGGCCAAAGCCTGCGAATTGGGGCTCGTGGTCGGCTGCCTGCCCGAGAATGTCGGTGGTTATGGCGACCCTCGAGTAGCGGTAACCGGTGCAATTGTGGCCGAAGAGCTGGCCTACGGCGACCTCTCCTGCGCGCTTCACGCGCTGGCTCCTCGGCTGTTGGCGTTTCCTGTGATCGAGATGGGCACCGATGTCCAGCGTGCTCGTTATCTCCCGCCGCTCGCGGCCGACGGCTTTGTGGTGGCTACGGCCGCGATGATGGAGCCGGCATTCGATTTCGATCCTGCCGATATGAAGACAACCGCGCAGCATATCTCCGGCGACTATGTCATTAACGGTGAGAAGTGCTACGTCCCGCTCGCAGCCGAATCGAAAACCATTCTGGTTTATGCAGCCGGCAGCCCAGACCGCGGACTCGCCGGAGTCGAAGGATTCGTGGTGCCACGTGATTCTCCCGGCCTGAAAATTTCTGGGCGTGAAAAAAATATGGGGCTCAAAGGGCTTGCCACTTTTGAAGTGACGTTCGAGAAATGCCGAGTGGCAGCCGAAAATCGTTTGGGCGGCGAGCAGGGAATGAATTTTGCCCGGCTGCTCAGTGAATCGCGCGTCGCCATGGCCGCGATGGCAGTGGGGGTGGCGCGTGCAGCCTTCGAGTATGCGCGTGATTACGCAAAAGAGCGCAAGGCGTTCGGAGGACCAATCGCCACCAAACAGGCGATCGCCTTTATGCTGGCCGATATGGCGATTGAAGTTGATGCGATGCGGCTGCTGGCATGGGAGGCAGCATCGTGGCTCGATAAAGGCGACGACGCTAACAAGCAGAGTTATCAGGCACGCAACTACGCCGCCGCCGCAGCATTAAGCGTCGCCGATAATGCGGTCCAGATCCTTGGCGGTCATGGCTACATTCGTGAGCATCCGGTAGAGATGTGGCTGCGCAACGCCCGCGCCTTCGGGGTGGTCGAGGGTCTCGCGATCGTCTGACAAATGGCCGGGGCTTCAGCCTATGCCTTCTCAAGGTGCACCGACAAACTTAAGTCAGGATAAGTGATGATCGATTTTGAACTTGAACCGCAATTCGTGAATCTGCTCAACGTTTATCACGCCAGCGCTGAACAGTTGATGAGGCCCATCTCGCGCCAATACGACGAAAATGAGCACGAGGAGCCGTGGCCATTCTGGGAGGCAAGTTGGACAGCGTCTCACAATCCGGCAAGCGTGTCGAGCGCGCAACCACCGGCGGTCTCGCGTAACCTCTTCACCTGCCTCAGTACAGAAGAATTATGCTGGGGTGATGCCGGGCTGTTCCTGTCGATTCCGAATCCAGGTTTGGGTGGCGCGGCCGTTCTTGCCGCCGGCACGTCTGAGCAAAAGACCAGGTTCCTTAGCCGTTTTCGTGGCGGCAAACCAAAATGGGCCGCAATGGCAATCACCGAACCCGGCTGCGGTTCGGACTCAGCAGCAATTACCACGACCGCGCGCCGCGACGGCGACGACTGGGTGATCAATGGTACCAAGATTTTCTGCACGGCCGGATTGATGTCGGTGGAAAAATCCGAGGGATTTGTCGTGGTATGGGCCACAGTTGATCGCAGCGCCGGACGCGCCGGAATTAAACCGTTTGTGGTGGAGCACAATACGCCCGGAATGACGGTGGTGCGAGTCGAAAATAAACTCGGCATCCGTGCGTCCGACACGGCGATGCTTTCCTTGGAAAATTGCCGCGTCCCCCTGCACCACCTTCTCGGCAGTGCGGAAGTTACCCCTGCAGGCGGTTTCAAGGACGTGATGGCGACCTTCGATGCGACCCGGCCAATCGTCGCCGCGATGGCGATCGGGGTGGGGCGGGCTGCTCTCGATTTCGTCCGCGATTTCTTCCAGCGCAACAACATTCCGATACGCTACGGCATTTCGCCGCGCCGCCTTACTGCTATCGAGCGCGATTTCATGGACATGGAAGTCCAGCTCAAAGCCGCGCGATTGCTTACTTGGCGCGCCGCGTGGATGCTTGACGCCGGCATGCGAAACAATCTCGAAGCCTCGATGGCCAAAGCCAAAGCGGGCAGGGCGGTCACGCTCATCACACAAAAGGCAGTCGAGTTGCTGGGACCGCTGGGTTATTCGCGCAAAGAACTGGTCGAGAAGTGGATGCGAGATGCAAAGATCAACGACATCTTCGAGGGTACCCAACAGATAAATCTAATGATCATCGCCCGCCGCATCTTCGGCTATAGCAGCAGGGAACTCAACTGATACTGGCTGCATGTATCGGTCTTGTAATCCGGCATGGTGGGAAGCCCCAGGTCGGCAGGTAGGCGTGTTGCGGGATGTGCAAATCGCCCCCGGCGATTACCAACGATATGTCGTCTGGCTTTTCGACGACGGGAATCGCGCCGTGACTCGCCGCACTCATCACCCATTGCGGCCACTGATGCGAAGCCAGGGTTTTACGCCCCCACCAACGCTCCCATTGGGCGGTTGCGATGCAGCTATTCTCGTGTAGCCAGCGTTTGACGTCGTACTTGCTCCAGCCGTCGTCGGCCAGACGCTGCGCCACGTATGGCGCCAGCACGACCACGACCTTGCCGCCGTGCATCAGCGAGAATTGGGATACAGCCGAACCCATTACGCTGGCGATTTCTTCGAGCCCACCGGTTATGTTGACTACGCTTTCCGCGCGCATCAATGTGACTGTGCTGGCGGCGGGATCGAAGCCAAGTTCTACGTGCAACGGGTCCCAGGGGTTCAGGGTTGTATTTTCGGCAAAGCACAGTGAATAGCGCCCGGGCTGACCAAGTCCTGCCAGCGATACAGCAGCAGGCCATCCGCCGCCGAGATTGTGCATAACAAGTCTAAGGGCCCGCCCTATTACCGCATTAGCGCGCCATCCGGGACCAAGGGCGCCGAACCCGGAGTTGATATTCAACCGGTTCGAGAGAGCACCGCTAAAGATGACGAGCGGTGTTACATTTTCGTCGGTCGTCTGAACTCCGCGAAGGTTGAACTCTGGAGTAGCTATAGCTGCGGTGAGGGTAATGAGTATCGAAATATATTCCGGTATACATCCTGCCATCACCGCGTTGACGGCAATCTTTTCGATCGTCGCCATTCCTCGGAGCGGCTCCAGTTCAGCCACGATATGGTCGCGCGGAAGCCCGGCATACCCGACCATTTGCTCGACCTTGCTTAGTTCTGGCGGGATGATCGGCAATCCGTCGGTCCAGCCACGCAGATAGAATAGCTCGTTGGCGCGATGCCAGGCGTCGCGCCCGCGAATCACCTCAACCCGATGGCGCGGGAAATCGCCGGCGAGTGGCGCCTTCGCGAGCAAGCCCCGCTCGCACAGGCGCTGCTTCAACGTGTCGTCAATCCATTCCCCCGAAGCCCGCTGCGCGGCAGGGAGCACCAGCCACAAGCTGTCAGCACGAGAATCGGGCATCAGACTAGTGTCAGGTAAGGCTCACTCCTAAAATCGCGCGGCTCTTGCGAGCCGCGCTGGACAAGGACCCTCTCCCTTCCCTCCCTCTGACAGAGGGAGGATCTTAGGTCCGCGAGGCGAGCTAATAGCTATAGTCCCTTTGCTTCCCGCAGCAATTCCGGCCATTTGGCGGGCAGACGGATCGGTTTACAGACCGGATAGCCGAGAATTCCGTTGTGCACGAACGTGTATGCATTAGTCCGAAGCGGATCACCGCTGACCGCCAGCATGAAATCGTCGGGGCGGCCCACAATCGGCACCATCCGCGCCGGATCGCTGGATTCGGCAAAGACACGCGGCGCTCTTCCAGTATTTACGTAATCGGCCAAAGTACGGTTTTCAGGCATCAGGTGCGTCCATTTCCCGATATATAGTTCGAACTTGGAAGCTGGGATGCGCGCGCAGTCGAATAGATATTGCTTGACATCATGCCGTGACCATCCAGAAGCTGAGATAGTTTTTGCAATGATCGGACTGAGTATCAACAGCGGGCGCTGGCTGGAATTGGCCATGCCGACGGTAAACGCCAGCTCCCAGCCGATTTGCTTGGCAACCGCATCGGCCAGATAAGGCATCACGCGTCCAGCGTCTTCACCGTGGACTGAGACGATGACGTCGCCGCCGGTATATCGTGAAATTGTGACGGTATTGTCACCAGCGCCGAAACCGAAATCGGCGCAGCACGGCTCCCATCCAATCGCCGCCAGCGCATCTTCGTTTTCGGCGAGCACCACGCGCCAGGTGTTGCCGAACGTCCCCTTATCGGTCTTGTGCGGCAGGAAGCCGGCGATGTTGCGCAGGAACAGCCGCCAGAAGCGGCCGACACTGGTATTGGCTTGGAAGCCGTCGCGCAGCACGCCCTGTTCGTAATTGAAGCTGAGTTGTTTGATGATCGGGCCGTTCAGGATAATCAGCGTTTCGGAGCCTGGAGTATTCCCGCTGTGTTCGACACCATAGGCCGGGTCGGCCATTGCCTCCACCAAGGCCAGCAGAATCGGCATGTACTCCGGCCGGCAGCCCGCCATCGCGCCATTGACTGCCACGCTCCACACACTCGCACTTCGATTATCCGGCGGGATGACACCGAGTGACTCGTCCGGCGCGCGCTCTGTGAAACGCAGGAACTGGCGCACTTTTTCAAGCGTTGGCGGCACTATGGGCAGCCCATCGCTCCATTCGTTTTCATAAAAGAAGCGATTAACCTCCTCGAA
>Ga0187846_10002494_pt1 | contig 10033 bp, 8 predicted proteins | sample TC_taG_FD_161473 | JGI IMG/M metagenome (GOLD analysis project Ga0187846, IMG submission 161473) | Biofilm microbial communities from the roof of an iron ore cave, State of Minas Gerais, Brazil - TC_06 Biofilm (v2) | ecosystem: Environmental > Terrestrial > Deep subsurface > Cave > Wall biofilm ... | reverse complement strand
TAAATCGTCGTCGCTGTGCCATGTGGTACCCCTTTCTTCTCGATAGTATACACGCTGGCTTTCAATTTGCCACGTGTCTCGTTCCAGGGGGGCACTACATAGACCCATATTACCCTGGCCTTCACTTTGAGTGCATTAACAAGAAAAAATCCTGGTATTCCGTGCGAATAAATAAAAGCTATCGGGCTGTAGGAACATGGGAAGGCGACACCATTCGCTGGTTTTTTATTGGAACACATACAAAATATGATCGTCTTTTGTAATTCGTAAATGGCCCATTAGGAACATGGCATACCAGAACGGAAGAAACCCAAACAAGACAAGAATATCAGCCTTCACTCACTCTCATTTGAAGAGGCCAAACAGGAGATTACCTTCTCACGATTGTCATATCTACTGAGGTCATGATCGGCAAGAACGTGTAGTCAATACATAACATCTCCTCCCCGTCTAAAGTCCTATCGAAAACACACCTCCAGACGCATTACAAACATGTGCTTCTCGCTTATGCTTTATACAAGTTACTGATGTAACGCTTGTCCTGCAAGTTGAGTAAAGAAAGAGAAGTAGAAACCATATGAATACCGCCGTTATGCTCGAAACCGAGCAATTACAAAAGACAGAACGCAACATGGTTATGGATGTGCGCGATATCACGAAGAGTCTCCCCCTGGGTCGCGAGCGCATCGATATCCTCAAGGGTATTAGTTTTCAAATTATGAGCGGAGAGTTTGTCTCCATCGTGGGGCCATCCGGTTCAGGCAAAAGCACGTTGCTGGGAATTATCGCCGGTCTGGACAATCCTACTACTGGACAGGTGTTTATTGATGGCGTCGATATCACTCGTATGACCGAGGGAAAGCTGGCGGCGGTGCGCAACAGTAAGATCGGTATGGTCTTCCAGGCGTTCAACCTGATTCCCACGCTGACCGCGCAAGAAAATGTTGAGGTGCCCCTTTATGCCGGCAAGCACAAAGGTTCGCCCTCCGCGCGGGCGCGAGAACTGTTAGCCCTGGTTGGTCTTTCACACCGGCTCAATCACCGGCCAAATCAGCTTTCTGGCGGCGAGCAGCAACGTGTAGCCATTGCTCGTGCGCTGGCAACCGATCCCACCTTTGTGATTGCGGATGAGCCGACGGGCAACCTGGATGCGCGTAATGGTGAAAACGTGCTTGAGCTTATCGCCCGGCTGCGCGAACAGACCGGAAAAACTTTTATTATTGCCACACATGATCCGGTGGTGGCCTCACATGCAGATCGTACTATCCGTATCGTAGATGGCCTGATTGCCGAGATCAATCCTCTCGATATGCCGGAGGACTACAGCTACAGAATCACGCATTAACTCCAACGGAAAGGATACGACTATGAAAGCTTCAATGTACTTCAACTATACCTCGCGTTCTCTGTTGCGAGGCGGGCAGCGAACAATCCTGGCAGTATTCTGTGTAGCCGTTGGAGTAATGGCAATCGTAGCCCTACAACTTGTAGGCTTCATGCTGCAAAGCTCGCTTACTTCAAACACCCGTGATTCGAATGGCGGTGATATCGCAGTGACGGCGCAGAACGTGCCGTTCAAAGCGAGCGACCTGTCCTACTTCGCGCAACTCAAAAGCGCTGGCACCATCACCAACTACACTGCTGTCATCAACGCGAATGGCTCTTTGAGTGCAGCGGCATCGTCATTCCAGTCTTTTAGCGTCGAGGCGGTTGACCCAAATAACTACCCGGTTGTCTCGCCCCCCACATTCGTTACTCCGAGCAATGGGAATGTCTCGAACCTGCTCGCCAATAACCAGGTAATCGCCACCCAGAATTTTCTCAACAACTATCACAAGAAGCCGGGTGATACCCTCGATGTATATATAAAGTCGCAAGCGGGTTCAGGTCAAACGCTGCACGTCACTATTGCCGGGGTTGTCGCTAATTCGGGCGCCTTTGCTCAGGCTGGTAATCAAGTGCTCATCTCGACGCATGACTACCAGGCGGCAGGTCCGAATACTCCTGTATTCTACAACTCCGTCTATGTGACTACAACAGATCAGGCACATACCGACGCTGCCGTCAAGGCGATTAACCAGCAGTTCCCGCTTGCCTCCACACAGACGGTTGCTGATGCGCTGAAATCACAGCAGTCCTCAATCGACAGTATCAACAAGTTCTTAGAGATTGCGGGTCTCCTCGCGCTGCTCATTGGTGGTGTTGGCATCGTCAACACGATGCAGGTCTTACTTTCGCGTCGTAAAACAGAGATTGCCATGCTCAAGACAAGCGGTTATCGCCGGTTGGACCTCTACGCGCTCTTTGGCCTGGAAGCGGGCATGCTCGGTCTGATTGGTGGCGTCATTGGAGCGGCGGCTGCTACAGGCGTGAGCTACATCGTGCGCGTCCTGATGCAAAATCTCGGCGCGACCGTTCCGTTCCTGCTTAATCCCTGGACGATCGCTGGTGGAGTCGCCATCGGTGTTGTAACCGCGCTGATCTTCGGCCTGATGCCCATCGTGCAGGCTGCCAACATTCGCCCGTTAAATGTGATACGCGACCTGTCCGAAAGCAGAGGGGTGAACAGCGTTGCTCTGACCATTGCCTTACTGCTCATCCTCTCCGTACTGTTCTGTGCCCTGGCGATTGTGATCCTTAATAATGATGTACTGCTGGGCATAGGAGCGGTCTACGGAACATTTGCTTTCCTGCTGGTACTGAGCATGTTCTTCGGACTGGTCGTTTTCATCGTCAGCAAGTTGCCTGTGCCTGAACGCTTTGATCTCAAGTACCTTGCCCTGATCCTGGTGGGCGTGGCCGCATCCGTCCTGCTGTACCTGGCGCTACCTGTGTTTGGTGTCCTGTTGTTCGCTGCTTCGCTGATGGGTATCGTCATCGTGCTGTTGCCGCGCACCTGGAAGGTCAACACGAAGATGGCTCTGCGCAATATCGGCCGCCAGCGCACGCGCACGACGACGACCATGCTGGCCCTGTTCATCGGTGTCTTCACCGTCGGGCTGGTGCTGGCGCTGGGACAGGATCTACAAGTCCAGATTAACAACGCATTTGCGCACAACCTGACCTACAACGTCATTACCATGACATCGGGGACAGATACGACAACCCTGCAAGCGAAGCTTGGAACAGTTCCGGGCCTCTCAAAGACGCAAACAGATACATTCACACAAATCGTGCCGACGGCCATCAACGGACAGCCATTACAGCAAGTGCTGCCGGCAGGCAGTAACCGCCAGGATGCTATTAGTTTCCTCAGCACGATGGAGGGGTACAACCTCTCGCAGGATACGCCGTCATCGACGATTGTGCAGGGCCGTAACCTGATTGCAAGTGATGCTGGAACAAATAACATCGTAATTAGCGATCTGCTGACCAGCGCTGGTCCAATCAAGATGCACTTGAAACCCGGCGATACCATCACCTTTGCCAGTGCAGATGGAAAGTTGACGACAACTGAAATGGTTGTTGGCGTCTATGCTCGCGTTTCCAATGCTGTCCATGTGGGAAATGTGCTGGCATCAACAGCCGCCGTGAGCGCGCTCAGCCCGGCACAAACTGGTCCAACAACAGTCACGTATATGAAGATCGACTCTGCACAGGTAAACAATGCAGTAAACACCATTGGGCAGGTCGTCCCGAATGCGACGGTACAGAACCTGGCCAGTATTGTGGCATACGTCGAACAGTTGCTGAATAGTATCCTGGAGATACTGGTGGCGATTGCCTCGCTTTCGTTGATTGCCGGAGTGATCATCGTCGCCAACGCCGTCGCCCTGGCGATGCTCGAGCGCAGACGCGAACTGGGCATTCTCAAAGCGGTAGGCTATACCAGTGGCAGCGTCTTGAGCGAGGTCTTGATTGAGAATGGCATCGTGGGTGCTGCCGGTGCGCTCATGGCGATGTTGCTGGCCACAGGGGCCATCGCCTTGCTCGGAACCTTGCTCTTCAACCTCGCCTTCAGCGTGTCATCTTTGATCGTTGTAAGCCTGGTTGGTGGCTCGATTCTGCTCGCCATGCTCACGGCGGCCCTCGTCGCCTGGAATGCGGTGCGAGTCCGCCCGCTAGAAGTTCTTCGCTACGAATAAAAAATGTGGGATGGGTTGGTCGCGTGGCCAATCCATCCCATAGGTGTATGGTATACTGAGGACAAGGCTGTCCTCTGGTGATTGGGAAGAGACAATGCTCATGAAACGCTTCACACGACCTTTTCGTCAGTTAAGAGGAAAACTGACCCTGTCTTATACATTGACGTCAGTTGTGACGTTTCTGGTCGTTGAATTGATAGTTCTCGGTGCGGCATTCTCGTTTATCAGTTTCATTAACTCAAGCATTGTCCTGAACAGCCTCAAACAAGATTCTCCGCTGGCTGCGCATTATTTTGTACAGGGTGTACCCGACCGCGAGGCGTTGACAAATTGGCTGTATGTCATGAATGCTGCTGTGCCCAATCAGGGGCCTTTGAGTGAAAATCATCCCACCTTTCTGGCTGTGGTAGATACGCAAGGCCAGACCATCGCCTCAGTTGGCACACATCCTGTCCCTTCTGATACCCCGATTCAGGCGCAGCTATCCACACAAAGCCGCGCAAATCTCAATACTGTGCTGAATGATGTGAAAGGTAATACCAGTGTGGTCAGCCAAGATGCAAATGGCACACTGGTGGCGATAACACCTATTGTGGGGGACAGTGGTAACGTCCAGGGCGCACTTGTGATGAAAACCACCCAACCGGACATGCTACAACTGATCTCGGCCTTTTTACGTGTGATCATAGTAACTGTAATCATCGTCACTATCATTGCTGCTATTGCTGGATCGGTCTTCGGTTACCTGACCGCGCGTGGCATCACGCGGCGCCTGAAAGGATTATCTGTTGCGGCGGACAGGTGGGGACGAGGTGATTTCTCCGCGCTCGCGCACGATAATTCGGAAGATGAACTGGGGCAGACGGCGCGGCAGCTCAACCGTATGGCTGAACAGTTGCAGAATTTGCTCCAGGCGCGGCAAAAACTGGCCACGTTGGAAGAGCGCAATCGGCTGGCACGTGACCTGCATGACAGTGTCAAGCAGCAGGTTTTTGCTGTCGCTATGCAAATAGGTGCTACAAAGGTCTTGCTCAAACGTGATGTTGATGCTGCCGAGGCGCGCTTGAACGAGGCGGAAAAGCTTATACACCATGCACAACAAGAACTCACATCACTCATTCGCGAACTGCGCCCCGTCGCGCTCGAGGGCAAGGGATTTGTTGCTGCGCTGCGCGAACTGGCGACCGAGTGGACGCAGCAGACCAATATCATCGCCAACCTGCGCGTAGAGGGGGCAGAAAGAACACAGGGAACACAGGTGCTGCCGCTTACCGTAGAGGAGGCGTTATTCCGTGTAGCGCAGGAAGCATTGTCAAATGTGGTGCGCCACAGCAACGCTACTCTGGTACAGTTGACTTTGACAACAACTGACGAGACTGTAACACTCTCAGTAGCCGATAACGGCCAGGGTTTTGATACAACCAGGCATGGACAGATGGGTGTAGGTTTGCTTTCCATGCAGGAGCGCATGAAGGCGCTTGGAGGAAATATACAGGTAGAGAGCGCCCCCGGCCAAGGAACTCGTATCGTTGCATATTGCAAACGGTTGGGCATTGGCACGAGCGATGACACAACTGCATCAGAGGATGAGGGAGCGAAAGTGGCACACACAGGGGGTGTAATAGAGCCATAGAGGCAAGGGTGATTAAGTACATTCAGTAATGCGGGGCGCTAATGACAGACAAAATTTCTCTTCTGATTACCGACGATCACGCACTTGTGCGGCAGGGGATACGAGCCTTTCTAGAGCTACAACCGGACATCGCTGTTATAGGCGAAGCGGACTCCGGCGAGGCCGCTGTTCGTATGACGGAAGAATTTGTTCCTGATGTGGTGCTCATGGATCTTGTTATGCCTGGCATTGGTGGTGTAGAGGCAACGCGGCAGGTAAAGCAGGTCAGTCCACATTCACAGATTATCGTGCTCACCTCCTATCACGAGGACGAATACATTTTTCCCGCGCTGCGTGCCGGTGCGCTCTCGTATGTATTAAAGGATGTCGGTCCAGACGAATTAGCGGATACTGTACGCAAGGCGGCGCGAGGTGAATCTGTGTTGCATCCCCGCATCGCCGCTCGCGTGGTACAGGAACTTCGCGGTACTAGACGAGACACGCCCAATCTCTTTACCGACCTGAGTGACCGCGAATTAGAGGTATTGCGTCTCATTGCGGATGGACTCTCCAATGCCGAAATTGCCAGTAAACTGGTCATCAGCGAAAAGACGGTGAAGGGGCATGTCAGCAATATCCTGAGCAAACTCCACATGCTGGATCGTACGCAAGCCGCAGTCTTCGCCTGGCAACAGGGATTAGTTGCACGGCGCGACCCCTGAGAACAAAAGCTACAATTGGATCGCGGAATTCCCGAAACAATACTATTTGGCCTGCAGATATTTGCACCTGAACTAAATTAACCCGCAGGGATAAAGTGATATTTTGCCAGGATCGCCTGCCCATCTACTGAGAGTACGTACTGGACAAACGACTCTGCAGCCGATGGATGAGTCGAAGCTTTGACAGTGGCGATAGGATAGTCGGCTAATATGTTGAATTCGTCAGGAATATCAATCGACATTACCTTACTACCTGCCGAAAAGGCATCCGATACGTAAACAAAGCCAGCATCAACGTCGCCCAATTGTACCTTCTGGACCACACCAGTCACGCTGGTTTCTTGTGTAACGAAATTTGCTTTGACAGCGTTTTCATAGGCAGGACCATACTCACTTGATTGCCCCATCTTGTTTAAAACTTCCAGTGTGTAATTGCCAACAGGCACGCTGGAATTCGCGACTGCGATTGAAACGCCTTTATTCGCAAGGTCATGCAATGTTTTGATATTCCCGGGATTATTCGCAGGGACGATTACGACGACTTTATTCCTGGCGAAGGTCTGCGGGGTATTGACCAGCCCGGGATTGCTGACCTTCTGCATATTGTTCGTGTCAGCCGAGGCGAAGACATCAGCGGGCGCTCCGCTGGTAATCTGTTGTGCAAGAGTATTTGATCCGGCAAAATTATACGTGACCGTGACGCCAGGATTGGCTGCCTCGAATTTTGTCTTTATCTCCCCAAACGCGGCTGTGAGTGAAGCAGCGCCAAAAACGTTGAGCTTCACAGGTGACGGGGTCGAGGTGGATGTACCGCCGCTGCTGCTTCCCCCACAGGAGACAAACAACATACATACAGCAACAAGTAAGAACAGGGCGCGTGGAACATGTTTCATGACTGGCTCCTCAATGGAAATAATGGTTACAACTATCCAACAGGAATAGCATCCTGCACCAACATACCAATATCTGCGAGAGCGAACTCTCGCAGAATTCCGTAGTTAAGTATTCATATATTGAATACAGGGTCAAAAAAGTTGGCAAGGGTGCTTTGGTGGGAAAGGTTTGGAGGGGTTGGTGGAGATGGGTCTTCACCTTACCCTAATGCGTTATCATACATCCTTGCCGATCATGACTTCCGTCGATTTGATGATCGCGACTACAGCATCGCCTGCTTTGAGGTTCAGGCTCTCAGCAGAAGTACGTGTGATGGCGGAGACAATCTCCTGTCCATCGGAAAGTGTAACAATTACTTCGGCCATAACCGAACCAAGAGTGACTGACTTCACTGTTGCCTGCAACTGGTTACGCGCGCTGAATCGAAGTGCCATAATTGATGCTCCTTTCTAATGATTCATGCAGGAGGCGATATCTATAGTATCCCTAATCTGCGCTGCCCTATTCTCAATGAAATAAGTACTGCGAACGAAATTGCCAGTAAAACCACCGATAGCGCAACTGCCGACTCTAGATCAACATTCGTAGCATTGTAAACGGCTATAGGCATTGTCTCCGTAATACCAGGGAAACTGCCTGCAAAGGTAATTGTTGCTCCCAGTTCCCCAAGCGCGCGCGCCCATGCGAGACCAGCGCCCGTCAATAATGCCGGTCGAATCAAAGGCAGTACCACTCGCCGGAACGTATAGAACTCCGAAGCGCGTAGGGTGTGAGCCGCTGATTCGAAGCGTGGATCCAGTTGCTCAAGTCCTGCTCGTGCGCTATTGACGAAAAAGGGCGATGAAACAAACATTTGCGCCATCACCACCGCCACTGTTGTAAAAGGAATGGTAATTCCCAGCGGAGTGAGGTAGCGGCCAAGCAGTCCAAAACGTCCAAAAGTAATCAGTAATGCAACTCCGGCTACAACAGGAGGAAGAACTGTTGGCATTGTAACCAGAGTTTGCAGGAATCCGCGACCTGGGATACGAGTACGCACTAACACATATGCCACTGGCAAGCCGAACAGCACCGTTAATAAAATACTCACAAACGTGGTGACAAGACTTAATTGTAATGCCTGGATCGCTTCTGGCTGCCTGATTGAGTTCCATAACAATGCTGGCGGCTCCCGGATGATAAGAGCGACTAGGGGTATTCCTAGAAAAAGAAAGAAGCTACCAGCCAGGATACCAACCAGTATCCTGGCTGGCCAGCTTGCCCAATATTTCCCCATGTGTAATTATTCCTTGTGAGAATATTCACCATACCAAATTTATAAGTGAGTATTCATATATTGAGTATAGAGAAAAAGGTGAACAATGTCAATGGGAGTGGGGGATTAAGGCTTAGTTCCCCAGGCGGAGAGATAATACCAGACAGAGCAATAACTATCCAATTGCATCTCGAGTAGTGCCTGCTGATAGATCTTATCAAACTCCTCGTTTGTAGTTTCTCCTGCTCTGAGTATAAAGGGCTGCAGCAATTTGAGAAAGACCAACGTATTCTGGTATTGGCTTGCGTATGCCTCTGTCCCTACAGATGCGTCGAGTACAAAGCCCTGTACCTTGATGTTCTGACAATTTGCATTGCGCAGGAAGTAGCTCAGCATCGGTGTAATGGCCATCAGTCGTCCATCAGGGGAAAAACTTCGCCCGGCTTTTTGCATCGCTCGCGCGAATTTTGCGATCAGATTTTCAACTGCAGGACTGTTGCTTATTGGAAATTCGGGTTCGGTCAGGCGAATGACCCCTCCTGGCCGTAAGACCCGCAAGAATTCTTGTACCATTTCAGGCCAGGCTGTTTTGGGTGTGAAGCTTGAGATGAAGCGAGCAGTGACCAGGTCAAATGAGTTATCAGGAAATTCAAGGGGCTTCAGCGCATCCATCGTTATGAACGTCGCATTGTCGAGCCATTGCACCCGCGCCTGGGCGCGCGAGTATTCGACCATCAATTTACTGATGTCGATCCCTGTTACCTGCATCTTAGGATGGGCATGCGCTACATCAAGCACCCAGCCACCCGGGCCACAACCAACATCTAAGACGCTATGGACGTTGGAGAGGTCGATATCAGGAGGGAACAGTCCACCCATTGTTTGTGTGATCAGGCGATCTTGATTTGTCAGGCGAGCCATTTCTGCTGCATTTTCAGCATCAATAAAGTATGGATTCTCGCTCTGTGGTTGATCGATCGGCATTAACGGCTCCTTTGCTTAAGCATGTGGTCACTGACCAGTAGTTATTATATCGTAGTGATCTTTGTGCCGCAAGTCACAATGCTTGACATGACACAAAGCGTCGGCTATAATGGTCTGGTCGATCACTCAGGAGATATCAGTGTGTGCTCCTCGTGACGAGTGCAGCAGGTGTTGAGTCTCTCCGTCGGTGTTCTCCGTTCAGTTAGCCTGGCTCGGGATAAATGGTGCGGGCGCAGCGGACGTGGTTAGATTTATCCGATGGGCGCTTCTCATCCAGGGCAGTTACCAAAGTGGCCAAATGGGGCTGACTGTAAATCAGCTGTCGGACGACTTCGGGGGTTCGAATCCCTCACTGCCCACCTAAGACCTGCCCGTGTGGCGCAGCGGTAGCGCACAGTCTTGGTAAGACTGGGGTCATGGGTTCGATTCCCATCACGGGCTCCCGTGGTTTCTGATAGATGCGTAAGATACATCCTTTCTT
>Ga0187846_10002493_pt1 | contig 10036 bp, 8 predicted proteins | sample TC_taG_FD_161473 | JGI IMG/M metagenome (GOLD analysis project Ga0187846, IMG submission 161473) | Biofilm microbial communities from the roof of an iron ore cave, State of Minas Gerais, Brazil - TC_06 Biofilm (v2) | ecosystem: Environmental > Terrestrial > Deep subsurface > Cave > Wall biofilm ... | reverse complement strand
GGGCTGCGGCGGCCGCCTCGTCACGGGCCGGCGCCGTCACCATCAGGCTTGCCCCGCGCAGCACTCCCTCCCGCCAGGCGCGCACAACACCGGCGTTGGCTTCGACCGAAGCGCCGAAGTCGTCCGCTGTGAAGATGACGACCTTCGCCGCGGGCATCAGGCCCGGAGTCTCCGATGCATTCGGGGGGTCGTTCGACGAGTTGCTATGCTCCATTACCGTTTCGCGGGCTCGCCGCGCCGGCCATCATCTTGACGCGCGGCTTCACCGCCGCAATTTTGCAGGCTATTCCGGTCGCGACACAACCCGGGCACCCGTGATCCTGATTTTCCATGCATTTGCGGGCGAGATTGGCGCCCTCAAGCGTCGCATGAAAGGGCGTGCGATAGGTCGCGTCGACGATCTAAAAACGATACGCGGCCGACTCGGGACGACGGAGGTCATCGCTGTATCGACCGGCATCGGGATGCAACGCGCGACATCGGCGGCACGCCGCGCGATGGATTCGCTTGGTTCTCCAGTGCTTGTGATCTCGGCTGGCGTCGCAGGGGCGCTCCGCCAGGAATTGCGCACCGGAGACCTCGTGCTCGCCGACCGGGTGCTTGCTGCCGGGACGGCCGCGAGCATCGCGCCGACCGCAATTGCGATTTCCGGCCACGACCTTCGGCGCTTCGAGGATGCGTTGCGGAACAATAGGCTCAAGTTCACCACCGGCTCGATCTTGACAGTGCCGCGTGTTCTCAAAGACGCCGGCTCCAAGCGCAGCGCCGGCGCTGCGACCGGCGCGTCCGCGGTCGACATGGAAAGCGCCGCGATCGCCGCGGAAGCCGTTCGCCGCGGGCTTCGCTTTGCGTGTGTGCGCTCGATACTCGACGCCGCCGACGAGGAACTCGCCATCCCAGACCTCGTTGACGGCACGATCGCTCCCCTTGCTGCCGCGAGCTTCATCCTCCGCAGACCCATAAACCTACTGCGCCTCGCCCGGATGCTGCAGGCGCTAAGGCGCGCCGCAGTGCCGCTCGCCGACGCCCTGGTCGCACTGACCCGAGACGCCGGCCCTTGAGATCCTGCGCGGTTACGCGGCGCCCCGGTGCGGCGTCGCGCGCCGCACTGGGGCGCCGCGCCACACCGGCAATGAACGTTCGTAGGGAAAGTCCGCCAGATGGCTCTCGATAGCCGCAGCATCTCCCTGGCTGTCGGCGCGCGTCAACATATGTACGGCCAGCGTCATGAATGGCACGAATATAAACACGCTGGCCCACGCGATCTCGGGGGCGCCTATCCGGAACAGCATCACAATTCCGAAGCCGACGATTCCCAGGTAAAGCGCCGGTCCCCAGACGGCGCGTGAGGGCGCGGCTGGAACGCAGCCGGCCGGTCGCGCTCCGCCGCGATTCAGCCACCCGTCTATCCATTGAAAGATCGCCACCGTCACGGCCGCGACGAAGTACCAGCCCAGGTAATTGCTGATCGGCACGCCGAAATGCGTCCCCGGCGGGTCGTACCAGAAAAACTTGCCGAGAAACCAGCGCTCGCCGAGTACGCTCAGCGGGTCGACCACCACATCGACCATCACCATGAACAGCGCCGCCATCAGCCATACTCGCGCCGAGCGCCGGAGGGTCCACGTGTCGAGCGTTCGCAGATCCCATCCCCGCCGGTAAAGCGGCGCGCTCAGAAGCAGCGCGAACGTGTAGCTGACGAAGGCCAGAAAGGTGAGTGAGATCGAATCGATGAAGGGCACTCCGGCGACCCAGATCTCGTGTCCGCGCGTGGCCTGGATATAGTGATAGCGGCCGAAGGGAAAGCCGTTACGCACCGAGTTCCATTCGCAGACCAGAGCCACCGAGTAACTCAGCACGGTGAAGAGAATCGTGGTCCGCACGCCGAAGTTGACGACCGCGATCGCCAGATAGCATCCCAGGAACACGAACACGTAGGGGCGAAGCGCGATAGTTGAGAGCAGCAGATGCATCGTTGCGGCGACTTTGTTCAGGCCTGCGTCCGCTCGGCCTGGTGGGCGGAGCGCACTGCGCCGATCGATCGGAAAAACTCGACCGCGCGCCCGAGCGCATCGTCGACCGGACGCGCCGTGTAGCCCAGCGCTGCAATTGCCTTTGACGAATCGAAGAACATCCGCTTGCGCGCCATCCGCACCTCGGTCAGGCTGGCGCGCGGCGGCCTTCCGGTAACCGTGCGGGCGACAGCCTCCGCGCCGAGCGCGAACGTCCACGCGACCGGGTACGGCACGCGCAGCGTCGGCGCGCGCAAGCCCGAAATCGCCGCCAGCCGTCCCAGCAGCTTCTCCAGCGCAAGGTTTTCGCCACCCAGGATATACCTTTCGCCGACCGCGCCGCGTTCGGCCGCCAGCAGATGGCCGTCCGCCACGTCTTCGACGTCGACGATGTTGAGTCCGGTATCCATGAAGGCTGGCATCCGCCGGTTCAGAAAATCGACGATCATGCGCCCCGTTGGGGTCGGTTTGTAATCGAACGCGCCCACCGGCGTCGACGGGTTGACGATCACGACCGGCGTACCCGCCCGCGCGGCCTTCAGCGCCTCCTGTTCGGCGAGGAATTTCGAGCGCTTGTACGGCCCAACCATGTCGGCGAGCGCAACGGGAGTGTCCTCGCGCCCGGGCGCGTCGTGCGGGATGCCGAGAGCGCCGACGGTGCTCGTATGCACTATTCGAGCGGCGCCGGCGCGGCGAGCCGCGAGCAGGACATTTCGCGTGCCGTCGACATTGGCCGCGTACATCGGTGCAGAGTCACGCAACCACAACCGGTAGTCGGCGCCGACGTGGTAGACCTCTTCACATCCGCGCGTTGCCTGCGCGACCGCCTCCGCGTCGCGCAGGTCACCCCAGGCAAGCTCGCACTGCACTCCCTCGAGGGCACGGAGGTCTGACCCCTTGCGGACCAGCGCGCGCACAGGCCTGCCGCGGGCGATCAGCGCGCGCACCACGTGGCATCCAACGAATCCGTTGGCGCCGGTGACCAGTGCGAGTTTCTTATTTATCAATGTCAGTGCAACCGCGCCTGGCCGTCGGCACGCATAGCGACTGCCGCGGCCGCGGCGTGCCCGGCCGCCGAGGCGCTCTCGATTGTCGCCGGCAGGCCAGTCTGAATCCAGTCGCCGGCGAGGAAAAGATTGCTGATCGGAGTCGATACGGTCGGGCGCAAGCGATCGCATTCGGGCGACGGCGCTATCGTCGCCTGCTTCTCCTTAAGCACGAGCGCCTTAATCAGGCTGGCCGCGCGCGCGCCCGGAACGAGCGCGTTCAGATCGCGCATCACGAGGTCAACCAGCGCCTCGTTGTCCATGTCGACGAGCGGCCGCGCGCCGCTGATCACGAAGCTCAGGTATCCGCCGGCGCGCCCGCCATGATCGGCAAAAATGCGCCGCTTGTTGAACAGCCACTGCGTGGTGGTGCCGATAAACCCGACGAAAGCGGCGTCGGTGATGGCGCGATCGAACCAGGCGTGGACGCAGATTATCGGCGAGTAGGTGATCGCCCCGAAGCGGGCGAAAAACGGCTCGGCGCAGGCGCCCTCGGGTAGCAGGCGCACGAGTTGCGCAGGCGGGACAGCCGCGACGAAGTTGGCCGCATCCAGGCGACGCCGGTCGCGCAAGCGCACGCCTGCGACGGTGCCGTCGGCGTTGAACTCGAGCTGCTCCGCGATGGCGTGCGTCGCTACCACGCCGCCGCTCTCCTCGACGACGCGCGCCGCGCCGGTACAGTACAAATCGCTGAGCCCGACCTTCGCGTAGACGAAGGCCGAGTCGGAGCGACGCGCGAAAAACGCGCGTTTCAAAACCTCCGCCAGCAGCGCCGACGACGCGAAGGCAGGCTCCTCGTTGAGGGTCGCGATCGCCATCGGATACCAGAAGCATCGCCGCGCTCGCTCGCCCTGGCCCAGAAGATCCATCAATGAAGTGACGGTAGTCGCCCTAAGGCGCGCGCGGTCGCGCCGATGCATACGCAGCATCCGGAGCCCGGCGGTCAACACGCTTATCCGCTCGCCGAACCCGAGCAGGCGATAGCGCATCAGGGCGGCGGTCATGTGCAGCGGGCCGGGGAGCCGCGCGGTTCTGAGGACGCCGCGCCGTCCGTCGCGCTCGAGCATCTCGATCTCGAGGTCGCGATTGAAGACGAGGAGTGGGCGCGCGCCGATCCGCTCGAGAAACTTCAGGGTCTCGGCGTAGCAACCCATCATCACGTGCTGGCCGTTGTCGACGAAGTCGCCGGTCTCCGGGTCGGCGAACGAGTAAGCGCGCCCTCCCAACGCCGGCTTGCGTTCGAGCACCGCAACGCGGAAGCCACTGCCGGCGAGCGCGACCGCGGAGCTCAGCCCCGCAAAGCCGCCACCGATTACGACGACGTCGCGCGCTTCAGCCATCGCCTCAGCCCCGGACGCGCAGCCGCGTGCCGGCCCAGGTGCGGCCCACCAGGTAGAGCTTGCGTGCAGCAGACAGATGATGACGCCGGCCGAGAACGTGGAATTCCCTGCGGGCGATTTGCTCCAGCAGCGCGCGGTAGATGGAGCACATCGCTTCGGCGCACAGCATCGCCGCGCGATCCTCCGCGGCGAGCGCGCGTTGCGCCTCGACGTAATGCGAACGAGCCCTTTCGACCTCGAACTCCATCAGCCGGCGGACCCTGAGGCCGTCGATGCCGCGAAGGAGATCATCCTCGCCCACGCCAAAGGATTTGAGGTCCTCCAGGGGCAGGTAGATGCGCCCGCGGGCGGCGTCTTCGCTGACGTCGCGGATGATGTTGGTGAGCTGGAAGGCGATTCCGAGCTGCTCGGCATAGCGGCGCGTGCGCGGATTGCGGTAGCCGAATATTTCGATACAGACGAGGCCAACGGCCGAAGCAACGCGGTAGCAATACAGCCGCAGCTCCTCGAAAGTCGCGTAGCGCGTCCGCTCGAGGTCCATCTCGACCCCGTCGATGATCTCCTCAAAATGGCGCCGCGGGATCGCGAAGCGATGCACGTTGTCGGCAAGTGCGCGCGAGATCGGATGCGTGGGCGAACCGTCGTAGACGCGCGCCAGTTCCCTGCGCCAGCGCTCCAGAAGCTCGGCCGGGCGCCGGACCGACCCGTCATCAGCGGCATCATCCACGAAACGGCAAAACGCGTACACCGAGTAGAGCGCGCGGCGGCGCTCCGCCGGCAGCAGCATGAAGGCCCAGTAGAAATTTGACGAGGCGCGGCGCGTGATCGATGCGCATCGCGCATAGTCTGCGTCCAACGCCGCCCGCACGGCGGGCATCGAGGCGGCCGCGGTAGCTTCAGGCTTCAAGACGTCCCCATAGCGCACGCCATCCCAGCCGCAGATAGTCCAGGCTGCCGAGCGCGGGCCGATGGCGGAAGACATCGTAGCCCACTCGCTCGATGGCGCGCAGGATCGAAAGCCCGCCCCCGGCGAATATCCGGACGTCGCGCCCCAGACTCTGCCCGGCCATCCCGGCCAGCGGCGCGCCAGCCATCAACAGACCGCGCGCATAGACAACCTCCTGACGCATCATCGCGACGAAGCCCTCGCTCAGCCGGTGGGCGCGCAGATCGTCCGCCGTCACGCCGAACTGCGCGAGATCGCGACGCGGCAGATATATGCGGCCCTTTTCCAGGTCGATCGCGATATCCTGCCAGAAATTGGCGAGCTGAAGTCCGCTGCAAACCTGGTCGGAGAGGGCCTGGCGCTCGGCGTCGCGGTGGCCGAAGAGGTAAAGCACCAGCCGCCCGACCGGGTTGGCCGAGCATCGGGCGTACTCCATCAGGTCGTCGATCGTATCGAAGCCGCTGAACTCGATGTCAGAGCGGAAAGCGCGCAGCAGGTCGGCAAACGGCTGGCGAGGAATCTTGAAGCGGTGCGCAGTGTCCGCGAGCGCCACGAACACTTGATGGCGGGGCGAACCGGCGTAAGCCAGGTCAAGCTCGCGCTCCCACTCGTCGAGTTTGGCGCGGCTTCGATCCTCGTCTGCAAAATCATCGGCCATCCGCGCATACGCGTAAATCGCGTGCATGTGGGGACGCATCGCTCGCGGCATCAGCCACGACGCTACGGTGAAGTTTTCGTAATGCGCGCGCGCGATGCGCGAGCAGAAATCGTAGGCGGCGGCGAGCGCCGCGGCATCGACGGCGAGGGCGGCGCACTCGGGGCCCGTCCCGTCCGCGACTCGGGCGCGAGCGAGATCGTGGTTGACGCAATCGGTGTCCACGCTAGACGCTCGCGGCCGGCGCCGACCCGATAAGCTCGTGCGCCTGGGCTCGCGCCCATCCGTCGACCTCGTAAAGGTCCTCCAGGTTGCCGGCGGAGCGGTTGTGATGGCGGCCCAGCACGGTTTCGAGATGGCGCGGAATGTCGACGAAGCGCGCGCGGCCGGACAAGAAACCGGCGACCAGCTCTTCGTTGGCGGCGTTCAGGCAGGCCGCCATCGTGCCGCGCGCCTCGAGCGCCTGGTAGGCCAGCCGCAGGCACGGAAAGCGCGCCGGATCGGGCTGCTCGAAGCTCAGGTGGCCACGCTCCGCGAGTGAAAGCGGCTTGAGATGATCCAGCGGCAGGCGCTCAGGGAAGGCCAGCGCATAAGCGATCGGAATTGCCATGTCTGGTTCGGCCATCTCCGCTATCACCGAGCCGTCGATCATCTCGACCATCGAGTGCACCACGCTTTGCGGATGGATCACGACGGCGATGCGCTCGGCGGGGAGGCCGAAGAGCCAGTGCGCCTCGATGACTTCGAGTCCCTTGTTCATCAGAGTCGCCGAGTCGATGGTTATCTTGTTGCCCATCCGCCAGGTGGGATGATTGAGCGCTTCGGCGACGGTGATCGACGCGAAGCGGTCCACCGGCAACCTGAGGAACGGCCCGCCGGAGGCGGTCAGTATGATGCGTTTGAGCGAGGCACGGCCGCGCCCCTCGAGACATTGAAAGATGGCGTTGTGCTCGCTGTCGACCGGCAGCAGGCGCACGCCGCGCTCGCGTACGGCGCGCGTCATCAGTTCGCCCGCCACGACCAGGACTTCCTTGTTGGCGAAGGCAATGTCCTTGCCGGCGCCGATGGCGGCTAGCGTCGGAGCAAGCCCGACCGCGCCAACCAGCGCCGAGACCACCATCTGGGCCGCCGGATGAGTCGCGGCGGCCACGGCGCCTTCCGCGCCGTAAAGAATTTCCAGCTTTCGCCCAGGGCCCAGTCGCCGGCGTAGCTCGCCCGCCAGCTCTGCCGTGGCGACCGACACCAGTTCGGGCTCGAAGCGATCCAGTTGTGGGACAAGAACGTCGATGTTATGGCCGGCCGCCATCGCGACCACGCGAAACCGCTCGCGGAAACGGCTCACCACGTCGAGAGTGGTAACACCGACCGAGCCGGTCGAGCCAAGAATCGCGATCGGCTTCACGTCGCTCCAAGCCGGATCAGCGCGCGGCGATCTCCGCCATCCGCCTGCGCAGGTGTCCAAGAGCCATCAGCGGAAAATAGTGCGCGTAAAGGTGATACCGCAGGTAGAAGTGCTTGGGGAAGCCGGTGCCGGTAAACTCCGTCTCTTCCCAATCGCCCGTTTCGCGCTGGCGCTCCACGAGCCATTGCACGCCACGCATCACATGCGCGTCCAGTTCATTCTCACCCGCGAGCAGACCGATAAGAGCCCAGGCGGTTTGCGACGGCGTGCTGGAACCGCGGCCGCGCCAGGCAGGGTCTTTGTCACTCAGGCAGCTCTCGCCCCAGCCGCCGTCCGGATTTTGTTTTGACTTGAGCCAGCCGACGGCGCGTTTGATCCACTCCTCCCCGGGGTCAACGCCGATCGCGCGCAGACCCGCGAGGGCTCCACTGGTGCCATAGATATAGTTGACGCCCCAGCGTCCCCACCACGATCCGTCGTCCTCCTGCTCGCGTTTGAGCCAGGCTATCGCGCGGCGCGCAATCGGATGGTCGCTGCGGTAGCCAATCGCCGCCATCATCTCGAGCACACGGCCGGTCAGGTCCGGACAGGTGGGATCGGTGGCCGCCTCGGTGTCGGCGGCAAAGGTGGCGTTGTTGAACCAGGTCGCGTCGTTATCAACGTCGAAAGCGGCGAATCCGCCGTCCTTCGACTGCATCCCCATCACCCAGTTCACGCCCCGGATAACCGCGCCCTCATGCGCTCCATCGTCGTCGGCCTTGGCGCCGGCCAACACCATCAGGATGACGGCCGAATCGTCCACGTCTGGATAGTGATCATTGAAAAACTCGAACGCCCATCCGCCCGGCGTCAGACCGGGCCGCTTAACCGACCAGTCGCCAGTTCTGACTATCTGGTGATCGATTAGCCATTTGGCCGCGTCGCGCAGTGCTGGATGGTCGCTCGGCAGGCCCGAGTCGAGAAGCGCCTTCGCGGCGAGAGCCGTGTCCCAGTTGGGCGACACGCAGGGCTGGTAAAGGACGGAGTCGCCGAAATCCCAAATCAACTCGCGTGTGGCGTCGAGCGCCTTTTTGATCACCGGATTGTCGTCGCGGTAACCCAGCCCCTTGAGCGCCATGGTACTGAGCAGGTAACAGGGTTGGATCCCGCCCCACGAGCCGTTGGCGTCCTGATGGGCGAGTAGCCATCGCTCGGCGCGGGCGATCGCCTCGGCGCGAGGGCGTTTGAGAGGATGACGGTCGTAAGCGCGAAGCAGACGGTCAACCAGATTGAAGAAGTTTCGCGACGACCAAAAGCGCGGAGCGCGCGGCGGCCCGAACCTGGTGAAATGAGGCGGCTGGATATACAGCTCGAGCACGCCCTGGCGCCAGTCGATTTCGGTAACCGGCCGCGTGGCTCGCAAGAGCATCAGCGCGACCAGGGTGCCCCGCGCCCACGAGGAAAGCTCGTAGATATTGACCGGCAGCCAATCGGGCGTAAGGAGCCATTCGACCGGCACGGCGGTGGTGCAGTCCCACGGCACCTGATTCATCGCCGCCAGATAGAACCGTGCGAGCGTACCGGCGCACGCGATTCCACCGCGCGCCAGAATCCAGCGCCGCGCCTGCATCATCTGCTCATCGCCGGCGCGCATCCCGCTGAGCTTCAGGGCAAAGTAGGCCTCGATGCTGGTGGAGAGATCGCCTTCGCCGCCAGGAAACAGATTCCAGCTTCCGTCGGGCTGCTGGATGCCGAGCAGGTGGCGTTGCAGCTTCGCCTCGAGGCCGGGTTCGTAACGGCCCATGAAGCGGTTGAAGATGAGGAACTCGGCGTTCAGTTCCGCGTTGGCTTCGAGCGGAGCCTGCCAGTAGCCCTCCGGACGCTGCAGGGCGAGCAAGGCGCCCTGGGCGCGGTTGATCGTGAAATCGATCTTGGCGGTGAACTCGTCGGGCGGCGACGGCTCGAGCGTAATCTGCGCGAGCGCCGCACCGTCGGCAAAGTCTATTGCTTCACTCATAAGATTCGCGATTCCTGCCTATTGCTGCGCCGAGCGCTGCTCCACTGCCGCCACATCTTCCACATCGCGCGCCGGCCCGTCATGGCAAGATCGCGCATTTGAGCGCCGCGCCGCGCTCGAGCATCGCAAAGACCTCCGGCAGTTCGGCAAGCCGGCGACGCGCATTGATCACGCGGCCAGCGCCCAAGCGGCCGGCGGAAAGCAGTTCATATGCCCGGCGCACGTCCTGAGGCCTGAAGTGAAACGGCGCTATCAGCGTGAGATTGTCGTAATGCATGCGCCGCGTATCGATCTCGAGCGTCGTGCCGGGAGGGCATCCACCGAAAAAAATCACCCGGCCGCCGCGCCGCACGCGCCCAAACGCGTCGCGCCATCCCGCAACCTGCCCCGTGCATTCGATCACCAGATCCGGACCGAAGCCGCCGTTGAGGCGCGCAACCTCGCCGGCGCAATCATCGCTCGCGGCATCGATCACGCGGTCGGCGCCGAGTTCCGCCGCCCACTTGAGCCGCTGCTGGCCTCGCCCCGCTACGGCGATCTCGCGCACGCCCGCATCCCGCAAGACGAGCATGTGAAGCAGGCCGAAGGCGCCCGCGCCGATAATCACGGCGGTCTCGCCAGCCTCGGCCCGCGCAAACG
>Ga0187846_10002492_pt1 | contig 10038 bp, 15 predicted proteins | sample TC_taG_FD_161473 | JGI IMG/M metagenome (GOLD analysis project Ga0187846, IMG submission 161473) | Biofilm microbial communities from the roof of an iron ore cave, State of Minas Gerais, Brazil - TC_06 Biofilm (v2) | ecosystem: Environmental > Terrestrial > Deep subsurface > Cave > Wall biofilm... | reverse complement strand
TCCGAGTGGTGACCAGACGATCCTATGGTTTCCGCACTTACGAAGCGATGGAAATCGCCCTGTATCATACACTGGGACGACTTCCGGAACCGGATTCAGCCCACAGATTCTGCTGAGGAGGCCAAAAGAGACGCCAGCGCGAGAGAACTCCTTTTTGAGCAAAGGGAGGTCGAAGTTGCGGATATTGAAACCCACAAGGTCGCAGCCGGAAAGCCAGCGCAGCAATTTGTGCGCGACACTCCGGAAGTTGGGCTTCCCCTTCACATGCCGGTTGGTGATTCCGTGGACGCGTGCGGCCTCGCGGGGAATGTTGATCTCAGGATCTACCAGCAAACGGAAGTGCTTGCGGCTGCCGTCGCGCGCGATTCTCAGCATCCCCACTTCCACAATCCGGTCCCGCTCCACCGCGAGGCCGGTGGTCTCCAAATCAAGAACGGCGATTGGCTGGTTTCGGCGCAGCCGCCGTGGCAATTTCGTGTTCATCGTTCCTCACAGCACCGGGCCGCGGACCTTCTGCCGGTCGAGCCAGGCCTCCAGATCCCTGCGATCCACGCGCACGCTGCGGCCGATGCGTACTTGCGGCAACTCACCATTCCAGATCGCCGTGCGCAGCGCGGACAGTGGCAAACCCAATTCCTCCGCAACCTGTTTTAGGGGGAGCAGGCGCGGAAGCGCCGCCAGCCGAGCGCGGGTCTCCATCTCGTCTCGCATCACTTCACCGCCGTTACAGCACGTCGCCGCCGTTGCCCCCGTGCCTGCCGACGCCGCGCTTTCGATGCTTGCCAAAAGCACCGCGGCGAACAAAACCTCTTCCGCTCCGCCCTCACGCGCACAAAGTGGCGATTGCACTGCGCGCATCGGCCGAGTGCCTCGACGGCTAATCCTCGGAGGTCGGATAGCGCCTCGCTGAGCGCCGCTTTTACGATGTCTACATGATTCATTCGCACATTGGCCTGCGCTCCGTAGTGCCAATAGCGCCGGCCATCGGGCCCGGTCCAGATGCTCATACGCAGCGAGACATCGTCCAGGTCGAGACCCGCGTCTGGCAGTTGATTCTCCATGGCGAGTTCGAAGCCCTCCCGGAAAAGCCGCTGCATCTGCCGCCACGGCCAGCTTGCCGCGGCGCGCCGCAGGGCGCTCTTTTTTCTTTGGAAGGCCGCGCGCATCTCATCGGGTGCGGCGCGGAGGAAACAATCCAAAAACGTGCCTTCGAGCCACTCATCGCTTCGATCTGGCGCATTGGCCCAATCGAGGATGTCCCGTACGTAGGCTGCACGTGCCTGCTGGCTCGATGGCGTTCGGAACAACTGCCCGCGTTGCACGGTGCCTCCGCAGGGAGCGTGATTAATCCTGCCTAGCCAAGCTGAGACTATCTCAATTTCAACACGCTGTCGAGAAATATCTTGCAGTCTGGGCACCCACTGGTGTAGAAGCAGCCTGTAGGCAGGAAGGAGGCCCGTTCCCGATGCGTAAATTTTCCGGTTCCCGTGTTCACGTCAAAGGCTTGCCGCGCGGCTACGTCCTGGTACAGCGGGCGATGCAGATCGCGCACTGCTCTGAGGTGACGATTCGCCGCGCAATCAAACGCCAGATTCTCGACGCACTGCGCTGGCGCGGTCGTGTTCTCGTCAAGGAGGCCAGTCTGAGCGAGTGGTTGAAGGGCGGGGCGTACGTACCCGCAAAGCAGGGGCCACTCTACCCGAAACAAAACCCCGAGGCGGCAGCATCGACAGCAGCTTCGGGGTCATCGGCGGTGCGACCGTGAGCGGCAGCGGAACACGCGGCAAAGCGCCAGAGCCAATGCTCAGTGTCGAGCAGGCCGCGGAACTGGCGGGCTTCGCGCCGGTGACGATACAAAAGCACATTCGCGCTGGGCACCTCGTCGCGATCCGGCTGGCGCATCAATACCGGATTCGGCTCTCGGACTGGGAATCGTTTCTCGATACGCATCGCGTGGTGGGGCGGCCCGTGCCGGTGCCGGTGAAGATGAAGGCCGCGGCGGGCAGGGCGTCTGGGTCGGCGTAGGCGAGCTAGAACGCGGCGCACGCCGGGAGAAAATGGAAGCGGCCGAGGCGCTCAACAGGCTCGGCCGCTGAAAAGCCGTGCACCACCTCAGAGGAGGCGCAGACCAATGAACATCATACACCCGCACGGTCGCGGCTCAAATGGTAATTTGCCGGCGAGGGACCCGACAGGGCCGGGCCGCACTGCCGCCGTCGCAACGGCGACCTCGCCCAGAGCCGCAGACATTCTCGGTCCAGAGCGCCTAGCCAGTATTCGCGGCGAGAGTGGACCCTCTCCGCTGATGAAAAGGGTGCTGAGCGCGGCGCACGAGCTGGCAGCCAACGAAGCCGAGTGCACGCTGCTCACACGTACCCGCCTGCTTGATGTGGACGGCGAGCACTTCCGCGTAGCGTTCCCCACTCTGGCGTACGTGCCCGGCGAGCGAGAACGGTTGCGGTCACTCTTCAATCAATGCTTGGCGCGGGTCGGCCTTGACTGCCACAACGTCCACTTTGTCTCGGGTCACGGTGCGTGAGATTGCAATGGCGAAGCCCACCAAACATCACCGGATTCGCCGTGAGTCTCAGAGCGGAAGGCATGACAAGACACCGCGACAGAGGCGGAGCAATCGGAAACGGGACGCGGATAAGCCACTTCCACACAACGCAGACACAGAGCGCGCGACCCTCGGTGCCATCATGGTCGGCGCCGAGGATTCAAAGGTCGCCATTGGAGTTTTGCACTCCGAGGATTTCTTTCTCCCCGAGCACCAGATCATTTTCCGTAGGCTCTTGACAATGGCCGAAGCAGCCCGCCCGGCGGTAGACCTGGTTACTCTGACCGACGAGCTGAAGCGTCACGGCGAGCTCGATAAGGTCGGCGGCCCCGGCTACGTGGCGAATTTGCCAGATGGGGTTGCGCGGATCTGCCCCATTCTGGACTGGGTGGGTCAAGTGAAGCGGGATGCCCAGCTGCGCGCAGTGGCCCACTTCGGGCAAAAGATTTCAGATGCAGCCCTAGCGAACGGCGCTGAGCTTGAGACCATCGCGGCGAGCGCAGCCAAGGAGCTTGAACGGATATGCGGTGAGGCGCGCAGACCTCTCCGTCCTAGGGTCACGCCGGAGAATGGTGCGGCCGTTCTCGACAGCCTGGAGTGGTTCATTCGGAAGTACGTTGTTCTGTCTCCCTCCCAGGCGAAGATTGTCGCGGTCTGGGTACTCCACACCCATGCCTTTGACGCGGCCGACACCACCCCCTATCTATTCATCACTTCTGCCGAGAAGCAGTCTGGCAAGACGCGCTTGCTCGAAGTCCTGGAGCTAGTCGTTGCGAGGCCCTGGTCCACCGGTGGCGTCACCGCGGCGGCACTGGCCCGTAAGGTCGAGGCCGATCAGCCCACCCTGTTGCTTGACGAGGTCGATGCTGCGTTCGGGGGCGAAAAGGAATACGCTGAGGCGCTACGCGGGGTTCTCAATACGGGATACCGTGCGGGCGGGAAGTTTACTCGCTGCGTCGGGGAGGGCAGCGAGCAGGAGCCCCGCGACTTTGCCACGTTCTGCCCGAAGGCCATTGCCGGTCTGAAGCAACTCCCCGATACCGTGGCGGACCGCTCCATCCCGATTCTCCTCGTACGGCGTATGAAAACCGAGCTGGTAGCGAAGTTCCATCGGAGTGAGGTGGAGCCAGGGGCCAGCGCGCTCTACGATCGTGCGCAAAGTTGGGTGGGAGCGAACTTGGACCAGCTTCGAGAAGCTCGCCCCGATAATCCCGAGGGCCTCAGCGACCGTCAGGAAGACGCCGTTGAGCCACTACTTGCCATTGCCGATGCTGCTCGCGGGTCCTGGCCGGAGGAGTTGCGTCGGGCGCTTGGCGAGGTCCTCACTGGTGTCGTGGCTTCCGACGGGTCCAGACGAGTACAGTTGCTCTCTGATATACGCTCCATCTTTACGGAGCGCGACGTTGACTGTCTCCCCACTGCAGAGCTTATTACCGCGCTCATACAGCGCGAAGAAAGCCCCTGGAGCGACTTGAATCACGGCAAACCGATTACGCCGCCGGCGCTGGCACGGCTCCTCCGCCCGTTCGGTATCGCGCCGTGCACTATTCGCGTCGGTGAGCACACACCGAAGGGTTACCACGCAGCACAATTCGAGGACGCCTGGGCTCGTTGGTTGGGACCAGAAACGGCCGCTACCCCTCCCATCCCCCCCTCTGAGCCGCAACAGCCGCCACATGCCTATGGTATCAATGAGTTAGAGCCGTTTTCGAGCCGCAACACGACCCCCGATGTTGCGTCTGAAAATGATATTTAACACCTTTAGAATCAGCGATGTTGCGGCTGTTGCGGCTAAAACAGGGGGGATGAGGGGTATGGAGTGTAGGAGGCCGCAAGCGCGGATGAGCGATCCGGTCCAGTTGTTCCAACAACGCCACCAATCGCGGCGGCGGTTGGCCGCAGTCGTGCCGTGCTCGGTTCGCGATGCCGCAGGCCTAATTGTCGCGGAACACGCGTACGCACTCGCGGTGCTGGGAGCGGTGACAGCCCGCAAGGCCCTGGACGCGGGGCAAGGCAAGCACCAGCTCGCCGAGCTCACCCGAGGGGATGATGTATCGCATAACGATACTTATGCCGATGCTGACGCCGCAGGATGTATTTGCCTTACGCGAACCCAGCGACCGCCGCGCGGCCACGATCGCGCAAGAGGACCCGCGCCGCCCAAGGGCGGCGAGGAAAGGAGCGAGTGATGCTTCACCTTCGACTCAGTGCGGACGCGAAATGTCCAAGGCACCCAAGGCGCAAGTACGATGATCCACCGGCCGGCTGCGAGATTTGTCGGCGTCTTGCCGACGCGCAGCGCCGCGCCGTCCAACTTGAGAGCGAGTTGCGCGCGGCGGCCAGGCTGGGGGCGGAGCTCCGCTGGTGTAATCATCGGCGGGCTGCGAAGAGCGTTGAGCCCTCCTCGTCCGCGGAGCCGGTCGGCGGCACCCTGCGTCGCGATGCCTAAAGCAGCGGCTCGGTAGGACGCGGCCGCCGCGATGTACGAACAGGCGGTCTGTTGTGCGCGGGCCTTCATAACTCACTTAAAAGGGCGATGCGGCTGGTGTGTTGAGCCATCCCCGGCAGGGATCGCCGCGCCACGCCGCTGGTATAAGCGCCACGGGGCACTTTAAGCGGCCGTCCCCGAATCCTGCAGCTCCCACACCTCCAAGGCCAGAGGGCCAGCATGGGCGACATCCCGGGAAGCCGGAAACGGCAGCAGAGCGTGACGTCACACGTTGAGCCCGTGGCCGCTACGCCGGTGCGCCGGCGGGCAGCGACCGGCATGCGGGGTGCGCGCACTGCTGGGCCGCGTGTGATTCGCACCCGATGCTTCGTCCAACGAGGAAGCTCACCTCAGCGACCGCCTACGCAGTCGGCCGGCTAGGCCGATCTTGGCGAGCGCAGTTCTTCTCGCGCATACCCGTAGGCAGCAAGCCGGCTTTGGCGACGCTGAACTTCGGGCCCATTTCCTGCCTGCGTTCTCATTGCTGAAAACTCAACGGGTCCACTCCCGCTTCGGGCTGCGCTTTGGAGTTGTAACCGGGCTCCCAGCATTGAGGCGTGTCGGGAGAACTGAAAAACAGGTTGCACAAAACCAAGAAGGACGAGCGAACAAGCTGTGGGATCCGCAGGCCGAGCAAGCTGCGTCGCGCCCGGTCCGCCGCGTGAGCACGGCTCGGCCGCGTGCGCAGCCGCGTCTCCGTGCGCAACTACGAGTAGACGGCGCGCGCGTTCCCACGCCAGGCCTGGGCAGCCATCGTCGGCGATCGGGGTGCAGCGGAATCCGCGCTCGGGGGCGCAGAAACGGCTCAAAATGTGCGCGGCATGGACGTCCACCAGGTCCTCGCTTTGCAGCCCACGTAGGCGCTCGCACCGACGGGATGGGCAGCGAGGGCCCGCGCGAAGCACCAAGAGCGCGCGGAAGCAAGCCGGCTCGGTGGAAAGCTAGATTGCCCCACTCTGTCGGATTAGACCTGCGAGCCCGCCCGTTCCTTCTCTCAGTGCCTGTCACCGTGCCGCGCCGATGAACCGCACCCACAAGGCCGGGGCAGCGGTCCCTGGCAATTAGGGCGCAGGGGACCGGGCGCTTGGGGTGAAGACCTCTTCGGCGCTCCGAGGTGGTGAAATCTCCTCACGAGGGGCGCTAGCGCGCGAAATCTTTGAGATCCGCGCAAAACACGCCTCGTGCACGCTGTGACAGAATTTGCTTGTCGGCGTGCCTGGCAAGCCTTGCCAGCGTGGGCGATGCCCGCGGCGGGGGAAAACTTTTTTGAGGTCCGTCGCTTAAGCTGGCCGCCCCGGTGGCGGCATCACTGGAAAATCGTAAATGAGATACGCGGTCGGCCTGACGGCCGACCGCCGCGCGTTGTGCCCCCAGTCAAGCTTTGCCATAGTTCACGTTGAAATTCAGAGCACCGATCGTGGAGATCGAAAGCCGCCCGCCGCGCCGATCCACGGCTACTTTGACAATACGTGAAGTCTGCGTCCTTGTGGGACCCAATACGTGTGACCGAGCTTGATTGCCCACTTCCCTGGCTGAATGCATTCGCATTCTATCTTGCATGGCATCCCCGCAGTCTGTACCCTGTCAATGTTTTTGCGTGAGCCAACCCTCCCCCACACAGCGAGCTTGCCGCCGCCTTCAATAAGACACACAAGCCGCAGGTTCGGATTGTCGCGGCTCCGTTGAACGCCGCCCTCTTCAAATCCAATTAGCCTGAAGGTTTTCGTCTCCATCGCCACTCCTTTCGTTCGTCTATGTCACGCCGCGCTTTTTGCCCTTTCTTCGACGTCGAGTAGTCAAACCAGATTGTCCAATTCTCGCTGTGCCACCTGCAGTCGAATTGGAGGTAGACACTACAGGAAATCAGCCTGCTCAACCGCGTCTATCCGGTGGCTTTATACGACGGGAATTGGGAGCAGTTATTCCGAGTTCTCAGCAAGTCCTGGTTCGGCATCCGCACCGAGATCGCCGCTCTCCGCCGCCGGCGTCGGGCGCGGGAGGCCCAAATTCTCTGCAACCCCCGGCTTCCACGGCACAGCAAAGTAACACCACTCGCACTTCGGAAACTGCCGCGCATGGCACTCTTTTTCGATTCCACTCATCCGTGCCACGCGGAGCTGGTGCTGCGCAGCGTTGCGGAGTTTCGCTATTCGCTGATTCAACCACGATCCGTGGATTCCGCGCGGCGGCAAATCCACCAGATTGCAGATGTTCCACTTCGAGCCCGGAGAGTCGACCGGCTTTGCAGTTCGCGAGCCGATCGCCGCCGAGTCGCAGAGCGTATCGGGTAGCGAGCTGCCGGCGCTTCCAGGTGTCGCGAAGTTTGCGGCCAGAACGGCGGCACCTTTGAAGATCATGGAAGCACCACAGCGTCTTGCCCTGCCGGATCAGTGCGATCAGCAGCCGGAAGAGTGGCTGACTCAGCAGCCGTGCGTCGCCCGCCTTTCAGCTTGCGCTGATAGCTAGGACTCAGTTTTGCCTTGCGATGCCAATATAGCCGATGGCGCTCGCGAGCTCGAAGCAGGCCACACGTAGGGCAGAACCGCTGATTCGCTCGTCGCGCGCAGTAGAGATGCCGGCACCGCTTACAAACTTTCTCGAAATGTTTGAGCATGGGCCGCGGTTGCTTTGCGGCAAGCATTTCGTCGGCGCACGCAGCCGCTACCCGCGCGTATTCCGGCAAGTCTTCAGCCGTGACGAGGCAGGTCACGAACGCACCCGGCCCAATTGGAATGTAGCGAACGCGGTCACCCACCCTCACACCAACAGTTTCACACAGCAGGCTCGGGAGTGTGGCCTGGAGTGCGCAGCCCGCGCGTTTCGATAGCGTGTAAGCGCCGCCGGGTATGCAGGCCAAACCATATGAAATCTCCTGGTGCGTGCAAGCGCCAGAGAGAAATTCGCGCGCCGCGGCGACACTGTTCTTCGCCCAGCGCCTCTGTCCCCTCGCTAGAGATTCAGTTGCGCTTTTCATTGGCTGCACGTATACCACGCTCGCGGCTCACGTGCTAGATGCCGCCCCTGGTGGTGGTGGGCTAATTGTGTGTTGCTCGTCTCCTAGATCGCGTGGAGGGCGTGCATAGCGCGTTCAATGCTTCCGCGCTTTTGGGGCTGGCAAGGTTCTTGACGGATGCGAGGGTCGAGGCGATTCGGAGCGCGGCGAAGTGAGTGGCCGTTAAGTTCGTAAACGTGAGCAATCCAGCAGGTCTTTGGAACGAAACCGGCGTCCTGTTTCACCCGCTGTTGAATTTCCTTGTACGTCGCCATGGACGAACTTTAACATACGCAGACCAAGGTCCGCAATGCCAGCGCTGTGGCCCGCCGGCAACGCGATGTTGGTCCACTGCCCCCTTCGTAGATCACACGCTGCGGCCAGGGTCAACTTAGTTATCGATTTCTGGTTGGGATATTCTGCAGTTGTGACCTGTGGGGGACCTGTGGGGGTTCCGGTAGTATTTGGGGCTCTTACTAGCCCTTACCGAGTGCTGCGCAGCCTCCCATAAGTCCCAGACCAAGCAATCATTTACGTACTGTTCTGCTCCTCGCCGCCTTCTCGTGCATTTGGCCGTTGATAGATTAAAAGGCCACTGCTCTACCACTGAGCTACGCCCCTGCAGACAAACCTCGCGATTCTATCGGTTGTATGGATTCGCCGCAACCGCGAAGAGGGCCACGCTGCGCGCGGAGGCGCAGCGTCTAGGCCAGCGCCTTCGCGCGAGGCCGCTTGCGCTTCCACTGATAATCCTTGCGCAGGAGCGCAACATGCTTCTTGATTTGGGCCTCGAGCTCGCCGAAAGCAGCCTTCATGCAAGCGCGGACGTCCGGGCCTGTCCCGATGGCGTGCAGCGTGGCCGATGGCAGCGAAAGATTCAGCGTGAATTGATATTCTTCCTTGCGCGGGTGCTTCTCAATGCCGCCGTGCAATTGGACCAGGTCAGGTTGATACCGCTTCAACAGCCTTTGCATTTTTTGGACGTGACGTGTGGTCTCCGCTTCCACGGGTTGGCGCCATTCCATGAGTTTGTGACTGATCGCAACTTTCATCGGAGCACCTTCTGGGGAAATATGAGGAAGGGATTGCGGCTCGCGGTGTCCTGCGCAGACGCATGAACAACAAAAGAATACCAAGTCTCCGAGACGGTTGCAAATCAGGGTGCGCAAGCGGCCAGCACAAACCGGAGAGGCTTTCGGGCGCAGCTTATTTCTTGAACAGGTCCTCGAAGGCTTTGCGGGCGTCGTGGTGGCGCGGGGCGCGGTCGCTGGAAGCGGCGGCGGGAGCGGCCACCGTGGCCGACGGCGCCGTGTCCTTTTCTACGGTCATGCGGAGCTGGAAAAACGTGCAATCGTTGCGCTGGTCCTTGCGGGCGATGCGCTCGGGGACCGGCTGCATGCACTCGAATCGCGCGCCCGTATCGAAAGAGGCGCATTGCTTGCAGCAGTGGAGGTCAAAGCCGCAGCGCGGGCATTTGACGTTGGGATTGACCCCTGCTTGCAAGACCGCGCCGCAATTCGAGCACCGCACGCGCGTGATGGTGCCCACCATGCGCGGCGTGCGCGGTCCAATCTGCTCTTGCCGAGGACGGCTTTCCGGCGGCCGTTTCTCTTTTTTCTGGGGCTTATCGGAATCCTGATAGCCCCGTTGCTTATACTTCCGCTCCAAGGGGAACCTCCGGGGGGAGATTTACATCATACCCCCAATCCAAGAACGCAACACCAAAAACGGCGAGACTTGTGATATTTCGCACTACTCTCGTTTGCTCGCAAAACCGCTTGGGGGCTGTGCGCAGGAAATAGCCGCTGATCTCAGCCCCTTGTTGTGGCGCGGGACCAGAAGCGCGCCAGGCCCTCCGCGGGAAGATCTTCCTGCAAGAATTTTCGCGGCGCGCCGGCTTCCGAAAGAACCGCTTCGGCAGCGAGATACCCGCTGCGCACCGCGCCCTCCATGGTGGACGGCCAGCCTGTTGCCGTCCAGTCTCCCGCAAGGAACAGG
>Ga0187846_10002491_pt1 | contig 10038 bp, 7 predicted proteins | sample TC_taG_FD_161473 | JGI IMG/M metagenome (GOLD analysis project Ga0187846, IMG submission 161473) | Biofilm microbial communities from the roof of an iron ore cave, State of Minas Gerais, Brazil - TC_06 Biofilm (v2) | ecosystem: Environmental > Terrestrial > Deep subsurface > Cave > Wall biofilm ... | reverse complement strand
CCAGTTTGGCGAGCGTTGAGTGGTGCTCGGCCAGGCGCCGCCGGAACTCCTCCACCACGGGTGCCGGCGCGCGCTCGATGAACGAGCCGTTGCCGAGCTTGTCTTCGGCCTTGCTGATTTCGCCTTTCACGCGCGCGATCTCCTTGCCGAGCCGTTCGCGCTCGGCGGCCACGTCGATCTCGATCCTGAGCATCAGCCGGTACTCGCCGACCACCGCGACCGGGGCGGGCGTGTCCGAGGCGGGCAGCGCATCGACCCGTTCGACCGCCGACAGCCTGGCCAGTGCCGCCAGGTAGGCAACGAACGGCTCGGTGCGGGCGTCGCGCGGCGTCAGCACCAGCGGAACGCGCGTCCCCGGCGACAGGTTCATTTCGCCGCGCAGGTTGCGGCAGGCATCGACGATGCGCTTGAGCAGCGCCAGCTCCGCGTCAGCCCGCGGATCGATGCGCGCCGGATCGGGCTGGGGGAACGGCTGGATCATCACCGAGGTCTGCTCCTGCGGCTGCCGCCGTGCGGCCAGCACCGACACGCGCTGCCACAGCTCTTCGGTGATGAAGGGTGCAATCGGGTGCAGCAGCCGCAGCGTCGCCTCCAGCACCTGCACGAGCGTGCGCCGCGTGGCGCGCTGCTGCGCCGCGCTGCCGCCGGCGAGCTGCACCTTGGCCAGCTCCACGTACCAGTCGCAGTACTCGTCCCACACGAAGCGGTAGATGGCCTGTGCCACGTTGTCGAGGCGGTAGTCGGCGAATCCGCGCTGCACCTCGGTCACGGTGCGCTGCAGCTCGCCGGCGATCCAACGGTCGGCGAACGACAGCGCCAGGTCGCCGCCGGATGCGCCGCAATCGTGGCCTTCGGTGTTCATCAGCACGAAGCGGGTCGCGTTCCACAACTTGTTGCCGAAATTGCGGTAGCCCTCGCAGCGCTTGAAGTCGAAATTGACGAATTGGCCCAGGGTGGCATACACGGCCATCGTGAAGCGCAGCGCGTCGGCGCCGTAGGCCGGCATGCCGTCCGGGAATTCCTTGCGCAGCCGCGCTTCGAGCTTGGGCGCATCCTGCGGACGGCGCAACCCGCTGGTGTTTTTCTTGATCAAGGCCTCCAGCGAAATTCCGTCCAGCAGATCGACCGGGTCGATCGTGTTGCCCTCCGACTTGCTCATCTTGCGGCCTTCGGCGTCGCGCACGATGCCGTGGATGTAGACGTCGCGGAACGGCACCCGTCCGGTGAAGAACCGCGTCATGAAGATCATCCGCGCGACCCAGAAGAACAGGATCTCGTTGCCGGTCACCAGCACCGTGGACGGCAGGTACAGCTCGTAGGCCTCGCGATCGGCGCCGGCGGGCTGCGGCCATCCGAGCGTCGAGAACGGCACCAGCGCTGACGAGAACCACGTATCGAGCACGTCCGGGTCGCGCCGCAGCGCGCGGCCGCCGGCCAGCGCACGTGCTTCGGGCTCGGAGCCGGCCACGAACACGTGGCCCTGCTCGTCGTACCAGGCCGGGATCTGATGGCCCCACCAGATCTGGCGCGAGATGCACCAGTCCTGGATCGTCTCCAACCAATGCCGGTACACGATCCGATGCTCGTCGGGCAGGATGCGCACGGTGCCGCTGTCGACCGCCTCCAGCGCAAGCTGCGCCAGCGACCGCCCGGCAGCCGGGCCATCCGTGCACGGCCGGCTCATCGCCACGTACCACTGTTCGGACAGCATCGGCTCGACCACCTCGCCGGTGCGGCCGCCGCGCGGAACGACCATTCGATGCGGCCGCTCCGCCAGCAGCAGGCCCGCGCTGCGCAAGTCCGCCAGCACCGCCTTGCGCGCCACGTAGCGGTCCATTCCACGGTACTTGGGCGAGGCGTTGTCGTTGATCGTCGCGATCGGAGTCAGGATCGAGAGCGGCGCCAGGCCGTGGCGCTGCCCAACGGCGAAGTCGTTGAAATCGTGCGCCGGCGTGATCTTCACGCAGCCGGTGCCGAACTCGGGGTCGACCGACGAGTCCGCGATCACCGGGATCGAGCGGCCGGTCAACGGCAGCACCACCTGGGTTCCGACTTTTCCGTGGAAACGCGGATCGTCCGGATGGACCGCGACCGCCACGTCGCCCAGCATCGTCTCCGGACGGGTGGTCGCGACCGCGACGCCCTCGCCGCCGTCGGCGGCCGGATAGCGGATCTGCCAGATCCGGCCTTCTTCTTCGTCCTTTTCGACTTCCAGGTCCGACACCGCTGTCTGCAGCGCCGGATCCCAGTTCACCAGGCGCAGGCCGCGGTAGATCAGTCCCTGCTGATGCAGCCGCACAAAGGTCTCGACCACGACCTTCGAGAGCCGTTCGTCCATCGTGAAGTAGGTGCGCTCCCAGTCGCACGAATCGCCCAGCCGCTTCATCTGCTCGAGGATCGTGTCGCCCGACTGCTGTTTCCATTGCCAGACCCGGTCGACGAACTGCTCGCGCGTCATCCGGTTGCGGGCCAGCCCCTGTTGCTCGAGCTGGCGCTCGACCACGATCTGCGTCGCAATGCCGGCGTGGTCGGTGCCGGGCAGCCACAGGGTGTTGCACCCCTTCATCCGGTGGTAACGGGTCAGCGCGTCCATGATGGTGTGATTGAACGCGTGGCCCATGTGCAGGATGCCCGTCACGTTGGGCGGCGGCAGCTGAATGCCGAACGCAGGCCGACCGGATATGAGGCCGGCGCGGAAATAGCCGCGCTGCTGCCACACCGGGTACCAGGCGCGCTCGACGGCGGCGGGCTCGAAGCTCTTGGGCAGCGCGCCGGCGCGTTCGGGATCGCTGGACGACATCTACGACGGCGGAGCCGCGGCGCTCAGCGCTTCTGCGAACGCAACCGGCTCAGCTCGGCGCGCACGGCGTGATCGACGATGTCGCGCAGCGATGCGGCCATCGCCAGGCGGGTCTCGGCGGCCAGCTGCGCCACCAGCCGGTCAATGGCGTCGCTCATCCTGCTGCGGACAATGGCGTCGACTTCCTGCGGCAGCGAGTCGGCGACCGCTTGCAGGATCGAGGAACGCAATTCCACTTCGATCCGCGTCCAGTGGCTGCCGGTGGTGGCATCGGCGCCATCGGGCGGCATCGGCGCCACCGCGGACGGCATCGGCGCCAGCGCCGGCGGGAACTGGGCCGGCGCGGGCGGGACCATCGGGCGCGGCGGGTTCAGCGCGGCCGGCGGCAGCGAGAACGAGGCATGCTGAGGGGGCTCTTCCTGCGGCTGCAGGTCCCGCGGCAGCGAGGTATCGACCTGAAGCGATTTTGCCGGCGGCAGCGTCGTGTCCAGCTCCAGCGGCGGCAAGGTCAGCCGCTCGGTCAGCACCGGGATCGAGGTGTCGTCGGACGGCATCTCGGCAGGCGGTTCGGCTTTCCGGGTCGAAGGGCTCATGACGAGGCGATCTGATGCGAGTGCGGCTCGAAGCCGCGCTCGCGGTAGGCTTTGAATCGAACGCGCGCGCGGGCGCGATCGTCGGCGTCACTGGAGACGATTTCGATCACCCGCTCGAAGCGCTCGAACCAGTGCTCGAAATCCGGCGCCACCTCGTCGTCCAGCAGCAGCAGAACATCGCGCCTGCGGTCGCCCAGCGGCGACATCGACAGCCACACCGGGGTGAGATCGGCCAGCTCGGAATCGGCGTATACGTGCGGCAGGAAGTCGAGTGCCGAGAAGGTCCACAGCGCCGCATCGAGGCGCGCCAGCCGCTGCGCATCGCGGCTGAACGCCAGCACCGAGCGCTGATTGCCGAGCGCCTTGCGCACCACCCGGCACGCGTGGACCAGCGGATGCTCGACATTGAAATGGAAGTCGATCGCAACCCGCGCCGATCCGGCCTGCACCGCCAGCGGGGAACGGTCGGGGGTGAGGTTGGATTGTTCGGTTGCGTCGATCATTTCCGACTGCCCAAGCGGCGGCCACATCAGATTATCGTCCAGCCGAGCCCGGTCGCGTACGCCGGGCGTCGTCCCGGCGGGTGCACCGCGCGCCTTAAGCGCCGGCGCGCCCAAGCAGGAATTGGGTCAGCAGCGGAACCGGCCGCCCGGTCGCACCCTTGATGTTGCCCCCACGAAACGCCGTTCCGGCCACGTCCAGGTGCGCCCAACGCATGCCCTTCGTGAAACGTGCCAGGAAGCACGCGGCCACGATCGAGCCGGCGTTGCCGCGAATGCCGATGTTGGCCATGTCGGCAAAGTTCGACTTGAGCTGCTCCTGGTAGTCGTCCTCGACCGGCAGGCGCCAAGCGCGGTCCGCCGCCAGGCTGGCGGCCTCCAGCAACTCCGCGGCCAGCTCATCGTCGGGGCTGAACAGTCCCGACTGAACCGATCCGAGCGAGACGATGATGGCGCCGGTCAAGGTTGCAATGTCGATCACCGCCGACGGCTTGAACCGCTGCACGTAGGTCAGCGCATCGCACAGGATCAGCCGCCCCTCGGCGTCGGTGTTCAGCACCTCGACCGTCTGGCCCGACATCGACGTCACGATGTCACCCGGCTTGTTGGCGTTGCCCGACGGCAGGTTCTCGCAGGTCGGTATCACGCCGACCACGTTCACTTTCAGCTTCAACTCGGCCGCGGCCCGCAGCGCACCGAGCACCGAGGCCGCGCCGCACATGTCGAACTTCATCTCATCCATCTCGGCGGCGGGCTTGATCGAAATACCGCCCGAATCGAACGTGATGCCTTTGCCGACCAGCGCGACCGGGTCCGTGAATCGCCCGCGGCTGGCACCCTGGTATTTGGCAACGATCAGGCGCGGCGGCTGGTCCGATCCCTTGGCCACGGACAGGAATGCGCCCATCTTCAGCGCTTCGATCTGCCGGCGGTCGAGCACCTGCACGGTGACGCCCCAGTCCCGTTGCAGCTTGCGGGCCTGCTGGGCCAGGTACTCGGGTGTGCAGATGTTTCCGGGCAGGTTCCCGAGCCGCTTGGCGAGGTCGACCCCGTTGGCGATCGCGCGCCCCTCGACCAGTCCCTTGTCGACGGCCGCGTCGCGCTTGTCGAGCAACAGATGGATGCGTGACACGCGCGTGGCCGCGTCGTCCTTCTTGCTCTTGAGTTCATCGGAGCGGAACGGGACCTCGCGCGCCGCCTGTACCAGCATCGACGCATGCCAGCGCGGATCGCGCCCCTTGACCTGCCATTCCGAGGCGGCGAGCGCGAGCGAGCCGCTACCCGGTCCGGCGCCCTTGACGGCGGTGCGTACTGCCTCGCCGTAGGCGCGGTCACCGAACTCGGCTGGCGTACCCAGCCCGACCAGCAGTACGCGGCTGCTGGCCACCCCGGGCAGGTGCCGCAGCAGCAGCGATGTGCCGCGGGCTCCGGTCATGTCGCCGCTGGCGAGCGCCGAGCGCAGCGCGCCGCGCGTGATGCCGTCGATGCGGCGCGCCGATGCGGTCATCACCCCGTCCGCAAAGACGCCGACGGCGACGCAGTCGGCCTTGAATGCCTCGGGCAATGCGATCTTCGTGTTAAATTCCATCGGCTTAGACGTTGTTCTTGGTGGGGAAACGGGGAAACTCGTGGAAGCCGGGCAGTATAGCCGCCGGACCGGCCGATGATCTTCAGGCGCGCAATTGCCCTCGAATTGAGCAGCACGGCCGGCGCCGTCTTTTCGGTGCTGTTCTGCATCTTGTTTTCGGTCGGCCTGGTGCGCATCCTGGGCGAGGCCGCCAACGGCGAAATCGACAGCAGCGCCGTCGTCTCGATCCTGGCGCTGTCGGCGCTGACCAACCTGCCGGTGGTCCTGACACTGACCGTATTCGTGTCGGTGCTGATGTCGATGTCGCGCGCCTTCCGCGACTCGGAAATGGTGGTCTGGTTCGCCTCCGGCCGCAGTCTGCTGGCATGGATCCCGCCGGTGATCCGCTTTGCAGTGCCGGCCGTGCTGCTGATCGCGCTGCTCACGTTCCTGGTGGCCCCCTGGGCCCAGGCCAAAATGGCCGAGAGCCGGGCGCGCTTCCAGCAGCGCGATGATCTGAGCAAGGTGACACCGGGCCGGTTTGCCGAGTCCACATCGGCGAATCGCGTCTTCTTCGTCGAGTCGGTCGACCTGGACGGCGCGCGCGTGCGCAACGTGTTCGTCGACCATCGCACACCCGAACGGGAAGCGGTGATCGCTGCGGCGGAGGGCCAGGTCCAGGTCCAGCCGGATGGCTCGCGCGTGCTGACGCTGGAGCGTGGGCGCCGTTACGAAGGCCGTCCCGGCGCGCCCGGTTTCCGCGTCGTCGAGTTCGGTCGCTATTCGGTTCCGCTCGAGCAGCCGGTACAGGCCACCTTCTCGCCGTCGACCGCGCGCGCGCTGTCCACGATCGACCTGCTGCTCGCGCCGACGCCGATCAATCAGGGCGAATTGCTGTGGCGCCTGGGCCTTCCGATCGTGGCGCTGGTGCTGGCGCTGCTGGCGGTGCCGCTGGCATTCATCAATCCGCGTGTCGGGCGCTCCGCCAACCTGATCGTCGCGGTGCTGCTGTTCGTGCTGTACCTGGACGGGATCCAGATCACGCAGGCGTGGGTGCAGCAGGGGCGGATCGGCTTTGCCGCCGGCGTCTGGATACTGCACCTGCTAGCGCTGGCGCTGGCCGTGCTGCTGTTCGTGCGGCGCGTCTATTTGCAGCGGTGGCTGCCTCGCTGGCTGCTGCCGCTGCATCGGAAGGCCCGCGCCTCGTGAAAACGCTGCGCAACTACCTGTGGCGTGAAGTGGCCGCGTCCACCGGGTTCGTCCTGCTGGCGCTGGTGTCGCTGTTTGCCCTGTTCGATCTGATCAAGGAATTCGACGATGTCGGCCGCGCGGGCTATCGGGTCGGGCACGCGCTGGCTTTCGTCGCGCTGCTGACGCCGTCGCGCACCTACGAGCTGATGCCGATCGCCGCGCTGATCGGCACGATCTACGCGCTGTCCAAGCTGGCCGCCAACTCCGAGTTCACGATCATGCGGGTGGCCGGGCTGAGCACGCGCCGGCTCGCTGTCACGGTGGTGCAGATCGGCGCTGCCTTCATGGTGCTGACATACCTGTTCGGCGAGGCGGTTGCGCCGTCGGCCGAGGATCTGGCGCGGCGCCTGAAGCTGCGCGCATCCGGCGCCGCGCTGGCGCATGAATTCCGCTCGGGCGTGTGGCTGCGCGACCTGGTCACGGATGGCGGCGATGGCGAGCCACGGCTGCGCTTCGTGAACGTCGATCACGTGAACACCGACACCTCGGTGGATCACTGGCAGATCTACGAGTTCGATCAGCAGATGCGGCTGCGCTCGGTCAGCACGGCCGACAGCGGACGCTACGTGCGCGGGGTCGGCTGGGATCTGTCCAATGTGGTCGAGACGACGATCCCCGCGCTGGTCGCGGGCGACGCGGCGCCGACGACGCAGCACACCGAGGTCGTGCAGCAGCCGCAGCGCCTGTGGCATTCGGGCCTGACGCCGCAGATCTTCGGCGCGCTGCTGTTGCAGCCCGAAAGAATGGGCGCTTTGAACCTGTTGCGCTATATCCGCCATCTGGCGGAGAGCCGGCAGCGCACCGACCGGTTCGAGATCGCCTTCTGGAGCAAGATGTTCTATCCGCTCGCGATCCTGGTGATGATGGCGCTGGCGCTGCCGTTCGCCTATCTGCACGTGCGCAGCGGCACGATGAGCTTCAAGGTGTTCTGCGGCATCATGATCGGCGTCATCTTCTACGCCTCCAACAAGCTGTTCTCGCACCTGGGCCTGCTGAACACCTGGCCGCCGATCGTGGTGGCGGCGCTGCCGGGGCTGCTGGTGCTGTCGGTCGCGCTCACCGCGCTGTACTGGGTCGAGCGGCGCTGACGCTGCGCTCGGCGACTTCGGTGCATCTGCCGGCCTGCCGCGAGAGCGCCGGTACTTCCCCCTGCGCGGGCCGGCTCCATCTGGTCGTCGCTGTGCGCGATAACCGCGCGGCGGAAGCATCCCGGCCTTTCAAAACGCCTCAGCCATCCGCTGTCCTTTACCGCCGCGCTGTTTAGCCAAGGGTCGCCGGCCTGCTCGGTTGAAGTACCGGCGCTCTCGCGGCAGGCGCAATGCACCTGTGCGCCGGTCGTCATGTCTCGCGCTCGCCAGCAGGCGGCCGAGAGGCGCATCATCGCCAACCAAACCAAGGGCCGGGGGAGGTTTTGGAGTGAAGAAGCTCTTGGTCTTAGGCGCCGTTGCATCGTTCGTCCTTTGCGGATGTGCCTCGCACGTGGAGGAAAGGCATCTGAAGGAAGGTTGCGCAAAGGTGGGCAAGCAGCTTTTCCTCCTCGACGCCGATCTGAAGGGCATCCCCCCATTCACTGCATATGGGTTCTGTGTAGGCCCGGACGACATCGTTCAGTTACCAGAGACGTTCGGCGCGGAAGTTCTCCGCGGTTCTGCGGTAAAGGATGGCGTCGGCGTGTTCTCGGTCTCGAAGGGTTCGACTGCAGAGAAGGCCGGGATTAAAGCCTGGGACATCATCTACGAATTCAGCGGCCGTCCGGTCTCCCGTTCCATCGACCTACAATCTGCTATCGAAGCGACCCCGCCGGGGCAGCAAGCCGTCATCAAGTTCCGTCGAGACAAGAAGGAGATGACGACTACCGCGCAATTTTGACGTTTGATCAAGGGTGTCACCACACAGGGACTACCGCGTGGTGGCGGCGCTGCCGGGGCTGCTGGTGCTGTCGGTTGCGCTCACCGCGCTGTACTGGGTCGAGCGGCGCTGACCTTTCCGTCGGCCTGTGTTGCTGCCGCTGCGCCTGCCCGGAGAGCGGCCGTGCTCACTCGAAAGGGCTGGCGACCCTGGTACGAATCACGAAGGGAGGGCTTGTGAACACCGGCAGGCGCAGTGCACTCTGCGCCGATCGAGCTTTCACCGTCGGCGCCGCCAGAAACCTTGTTTCCGCCTTTGATGGGCAAAGGCGATGATCCGTAGGTCGTTCGATGTCAAGTAATAGACCAGGCTGTACGGAAACCGCTCAATCGGAAGGAGCCTGGTTCTCTCCCGCCAGGCCGCGCCAATGTTAGGGAATGCGCGCAGCAGTGCGTAGGCTCGCTCAAATTCTTCGATAAGACTTTCAGCGAGCTGGCGCCCGCCTCGTTCCTGGTAGTACTGGACGGCATCTGATAATTCACGTTCCGCCGCTTCATGGATCGAAAACTTCACCGGATCGAGTTACGGACCCGCGCTATCACTTCTTCGACGGGCAGCATGGTCGCCCGCCCGCTCTCGATCTCCTCGATGCGTCGATCCACCACCGCGGCCCATTCGGCGTCGAAATCAGGTGTCGGGGAAAGGCTGGCGAGCAAACGAGCGGCCAACTCCGCTCGCTCCTGGGCGGACAGCTGAAGCGCTTGGACCTCGAGGTCCTCTAGGCGATTTCCCATTGGAGTTCCCCGTTTCTCATCCATGACCCATTATCGCTCACTCAGCAGCGAGCAAGTTTGATGCTGAGCCTGCCAAAGGCAGCAGAGTTGTATGCGAATTGGCAAGTGCTGCAGGGCACTGATTTAAGGAGCGCCCGTGTGCGCGCCGCTAGGAGTTGCTGGCACGGCTCGACCGCGCGACGAACTGCTTCGCGTGCGCCAATTCCGTGCGGCCAGTCGCGCCCGCCTGCGCGCAGTTGGCGATCAGCTGCCGGTAGTAATCCGCGGCAACGTCCGGCCGCCCCAGCGCTTCGGCGGCGCGACCCGCGCCGAACAGGCCATTGAACCGGTTGGGGTCCGACTTGAGCGAAAGGCGGTACTGCTCCAGAGCGTCGCCCGGCCGGTTCAGCTCGAGCAGCATATCCGCGTACATCTCCCGGGCCGGCAGATCGACTTCTCCCTTGCCGACCTGGTCCTCGTATTCGATGGCAGCGTGCAGCAGGTCGAAAGCCTTCGCCGTGTCTGCCTGCGCAAAGGCGAGCCAGGCATGCACCTCGTTCGTACGCACGTGGACCGGTGGGATGGGCCGGTTCGGATGGCTCTTCCGGAATGCGGCCAGATCCTCGTCGAAACGCCCCACGGCCGCTTGAGCGGCCGTCACATCGCGCAGGTGGCCGGCGCCCACCGCCTGAGCCCAGAACGTGAC
>Ga0187846_10002490_pt1 | contig 10042 bp, 7 predicted proteins | sample TC_taG_FD_161473 | JGI IMG/M metagenome (GOLD analysis project Ga0187846, IMG submission 161473) | Biofilm microbial communities from the roof of an iron ore cave, State of Minas Gerais, Brazil - TC_06 Biofilm (v2) | ecosystem: Environmental > Terrestrial > Deep subsurface > Cave > Wall biofilm ... | reverse complement strand
GAACGGCCCGGCCTCGCCCAACGCCTCCAACACCGGTTTGCCCACGCGTGTCATCAGGTGCATGTTGACGACCACGTACGGGCTGTCCGTCAGCTCGACGCCGATCTGGGCGAACGGGCTGCCGATCGGACCCATCGAAAACGGCACCACGTAGAGCGTTCGGCCGCGCATGCAACCCGCGAACAAGCGATCCAGTGTGGCGCGCATTTCGGCGGGCGCGATCCAGTTGTTGGTGGGCCCCGCGTCCTGCGAGCGCTCGCAGCAGATGAACGTGCGATCCTCGACCCGGGCGACATCCTGCGGGTCCGAGCAGGCCAGGAACGAGTTGGGTCGCTTGGACGGATTCAGCCGTCGCAGCATCCCGCTCGCGACCATCTGTTCGCACAACTGGTCATATTCGGTGCGCGATCCGTCGCACCAGACGATTCGCTGCGGCTCCGTCAGACGCGCGATCCGGTTGACCCACTGAATCAGCGCTGCGTGGCGCACGGTCGCGGGCGCGGCCTGGAACGCTCCTGCTGAGGGCACGGCGCTCATTGTGATTTGTCCTCCCCGTTTTCTTGCTTTGTAAAAACGGCGCACGGAAGCGACGCGGCGGCAGCATCAGCGCGCTGCGGAGACGAAGGCGGACCCACCCGCCGGGACGACCCCGACATTCGACTCGAGGATCGCGGCGCTCTTCGGCGGCGCCGCATGGTTCCGTGCCGAGCCGCTCGACTCAGGAAAGCGGGACGATCTCGACCGCCTGGGGGCCTTTTTGCCCCTGCTGGACCTGGTACTCGACGCGCTGATTCTCCTTCAGCGTTCGAAATCCCTTGGCTTTGATGCCGCTGTAGTGCGCGAACACGTCACTGCCGCCGTCGTCGGGCTTGATGAAACCAAAACCCTTTGTTTCGTTGAACCACTTAACAACGCCTGTGGGCATAGCAAGCTCTTTGTCGAATGCGCGGGAAGCGCCCGCGGCGCGCAAGCGATGAATCCATGGGACGTTGCGGAATGGCCGGAGGACGTACTGTGGCGGAACTTGACGTACAGAGCGGAGAAGCTATTCGAGCCCGGGCACCGGAATCCAGTAAACGCAGCGCGGTCATCGACTGCGCGAAAAACGCTACTCCAATCGGAGGCTGTTTGCCAGTGTCCGGTGTGTTACAGGCGACAAGCGGTGCTGGTCATGGCGCCGAATCCGACATTGTGATACCGGACATGCGGGGGTCCGCCGCCCCCGCGCGTGATCCGGCGATAAGGGACAAGCCCCAATTCGCGCGCAGCGCATCCACGATCTGCATGCGCGCTGCCCGGGCCGCCGGAAGGAGCCCGCCGGCCAGGCCCATCACCAGAGCGAACGCGATCGAGCGCGCCACCACGCCGGGCGTCAGCTCGAACGAAAACGCCAGCTCCGAGAATGTCTGGAAGTTGGTCGTCGAGATGCGCACGCTGTGCAGCATCGAGGCGGCCCCCAATCCCGCCACGCCTCCGATCAGCGCCAGCAGCATCGATTCGAGCAGGAACGCGGCCAGGATGGAACGCCGCGCGAAGCCGAGCGCGCGCAGCGTGCCGATCTCGGGGGTGCGCGTGGCCACCGAGGCGTACATCGTGATGGCCGCGCCGATCATCGCCCCGAGCGAGAAGATCATGGACAGCGTCAGGCCGAGGATCCGGATGAAATCGGACATCCGGCGCGACTGGTCCTCGTAGTAGCGGCGCTCGCGGCGGGCCTCGAGCTGCAGCCGCGGGTCGGCGTCAATGGCCGCCCGCAGCGCATCGAAGCGCTCGGGCGCCGACAGGCGCACGATCAGCGACGAATACGTGATGCGCCGGAATGCCTGCATGAGCTGGTCGCAGTCGCCCCAGATTTCGGAATCGAATGCGCTGCGCTGCGCATCAAAGCGCCCGACCACGAGCCACTGCCGCTGCGCGAAGTGCAGCGTCTGGCCCACGCCGACGCCGCCGAAATCGTGCGCCACCGAGTTGCCGACGATGACTTCGCTGGCACCGGAGCGGAACATCCGGCCCTCGACCAGCCGCACCTGACCGCGCAACTGCACCCCGAGCGGCGACAGGCCGCGAACCGGGACGTTGGTGCGTTGGCCGCTTCCTCGCTTGCTCAACGAATCGAGCGCGACCACCTCGCGCGACACCAGCGCGCCGCCATCGGCGCCGCGCGCGACCTGCGACAGGGTTTCCACCACCGCCGCCGAGTCGCGGTCGACCCCGCTTTGGACCTCGGTGTCGGCCCCCTTGCGGATGATCACGACGTTCGAATCGCTGCCGCTGGAGACCATCGTGGCCTTCAAACCGGCGTCCAGCATCAGGACCGCGCTGAAAACGAACACGACCAGCGCCATGCCGCCGGCGGTCAGCACCGTGGTCAGCCGGCGCACCCACAGGTTGCGCGCGACGTAATTCAGGGGCACCCGCATGGCGCGCGCTCAGCCCACGTGGCGCAGCCCGTCGACGATCCGGATCTGCGAAGCGCGCGCCATCGGCGCCAACGCGGCGATCAGCCCGACCGCAAGCGCGCAGAGGGCCTCCATCTGCAGCGTATGCGCGGACACGTCGAAGCGGGCGAACATCGCGCTCGTGGCGTGATGGAAAACCGCCGCTACCGGACGGGTCACCAGCACGGCCACGGCCCCGCCGATCACGCACAGCAGGGCGCTTTCGCTCAGAACCAGAGCGGCGACAAAGCCCGGGCCGAAACCGAGCGCCTTGAGCGTCGCGTATTCCGACAGGCGCTCGCGCGCGGTCATCGCCATCGTGTTGGCGGTCACCGCCAGGATGATCGCGATCACGACGTAGGACACGCCCGAGACGATGCTGACGATGGTGCCGAACATCGACAGGAAATTGAGCTGGAAGGAGCGCTCGCTCTCGGTCAGCGTCTCGGCCAGCGAATTGCGGAATTGCGTGTCGATCTCGTGCGACACGTCGGCCACCCGTTCCGGATCGGCCAGCTCCATCACGAACACACCGACCCGATCCGCTCGCGTCGGGTATTTCAGCTTCATGTACTCGTTCAGGTAGTCGAAGTGGAAATACATCTGGCGCGTGATGGCGGAAGCGTCGCGTCCGTCGTAGATCGCCCGGATGTGAAATTCCCAGTTGCCCGGATAGATGTCACCGCGGATCGGCAAGGTGTCCCCCACCTTGAAGCCGTCCAGGTCCGCCAGCTGGCGGCCGACCACGCAGCCCTGGCGGTCGCGCAGGAAAGCGCGGAACTCGTCCGGCTTGAACACGAACTCGGGGTAGATCGGGAAGAAGTTCTCGGCGTCTACCGCGAACTTCGCGAAAAACGACCGCTCGTCCCGCCAGAACCCGCCGAACCAGTTGGAGGCGGCTACGCGCCGCACGCCCTCGACCGCGCGAATCCGGTCGCGGTAGTACAGCGGCAGCGAGAACGTCAGCGAAATGGAGCTGCGCGTGACGACGCGCGTGGCCGAGGCCATGTCGACGCCGGCGTTCCAGGCTCCGACCACCGTCTGCAGCAGACCGTACGCCACCAGCGCGATCACCAGTCCGAGCAGCGTCAGAGCGCTGCGCAGACGGGCGCGAAAGGCGTTGCGCAGCGCGAGTCGCAGGAAAAAAAGCATGGAAGTTAGGTACGAAAAATCATATCGGCCCCTCTCCCCCGACCCCTCTCCCCGAGGGGGGAGGGGAGAGCGACCATCGTGCTTCGATGCTCACCCCTACCCCCTCTCCCCAAGGGGAGGGGGGAACTACATCCGAGCTCATCACCCCTCCCCCTGTGTATCTGTCAGCTGACCCTTGTCCAGGTAAATCAAATGGTGTGCCGCGCCGGCGGCGCGCGGATCGTGCGTGACCATCGTGATCGTCTTGCCCAGCTCGACGTTCAGGCGGTCCAGCAGTTTCAGGATGTCGGCGGCCGAGGCCCGATCCAGGTCGCCGGTGGGCTCGTCGGCGATGATCAGGACCGGGTCCGTCACCAGGGCGCGCGCGATCGCCACGCGCTGCTGCTGGCCGCCCGACAGCTCGTTCGGATAATGCTCGAGCCGGTCCGACAGGCCGACCAGCTCCAGCATCAGTTCGGCCCGGGTCCGGCGCTGCGACCGCGAAAGACCGGTCAGCAGCAGCGGCAGCTCGACGTTTTCCAGCGCGGTCAACACCGGCATCAGGTTGTAGAACTGGAACACGAAGCCGATCGTGGCCGCGCGCCAGGCGGCCAGCGCCGTTTCGCCCAGCTCGGTGATGTCCTCCCCGTTCACGACCAGTTGTCCCTCGTCGGGCTTGTCGATGCCGGCGATCAGGTTCAGCAGCGTGGTTTTGCCGGATCCCGATGGGCCCATCAGCGCGACGAAATCGCCGCGCCCGATCGAAAGGTTCACGTCGGTCAGCACCGCCAGGCGCTGGGCGCCACGGCGATAGCTTTTCGAGACGTGCTCGATCTGCACCAGCGGCGGCCGCGCCGCCGCGCCGCCGGCCGGATCGAGCCTCGCCGGTGCGCCGGCCTGCTCCCGCATCAGAACGCTAGACCTTCTGCGCGGCAACCAGCGCGCCATCGGCCAGGTTGCCCGGCGCGCCGATCACGATCCGGGTCCCCGCGGCGACGCCTTCGATGCGCACCAGATCGCCGATGCGCGATCCGACCCGCACCTCCGTCATCGCGACGCGCAGCGGTGCGCCGGCATCGCCTGCCGGCACTACGAAGACGTAGCTCCTGCCGCTGCGCGTGACGATCGCTTCGGGACGAACGGCCGCCACCGCCGAGCGCTCCGACGCTGCCAGGCGGCGCGACAGAAAAGCCACCTTCGCGCTCATATCCGGCAGCACCCGGGCATCGGTTTCGTCGAAGTGCACTTTCACCAGGAGCGTGGCCTTGCTGCGGTCCACGTCGGGAACGATCCGGTTGACACTGCCGGCCAGCCGCAACTCGGGGAACGCGTCCAGCTGGATCTCTGTGGGCTGCCTGACCGAGATTTTCGCAATCGACGACTCGGAGACGTCGGCTTCGACCTCCAGCGTGCTCATGTCGGCCATCGTGACGACGGCGCCGGTTGTTCCCGAGGCGGCCGAAAACGGCGTCAGGATGTCGCCGACGTTGGCGTTCTTCGTCAGAACGACGCCGGTGAAGGGCGCGACGATCAGGGTTTGCTCGACCGCAACCTCGGTGGCGCGCAAGTTCGCCTCCGCAACCCCGATCTGGGCTTGCAGCGACGCGATCGCGGCCGCGGCCTTGTCGTGCCGCGCCACCGCCGAGTCGACCTCGGAGAACGAGATGAAGTTGCGTTGCGCCAGGTCGCGGGCTCGCTTCAGCGCCAGATCGGCGTCGACCAGCTCGGCCTTGCCCTGGGCCAGGTTGGCTTTGGATGCCTCCACGCTGGCGGCCGCCTGCTCGCGCTGTGCCTGCACGTCGCGGCTCTCGAGGCGGGCGATCACCTCGTCCTTGCGCACCTTCTGTCCTTCCTGCACGCCCAGCCATTCGAGCCGGCCGGTTCCCTTGCTGGAGACCGAGGCGTGAGTCGCCGCCGACACGTGTCCGGTCGCGCTCAGGACTGCGATCGCCTGCGACGGATAAGCGGCCGCGACCGTGCCCAGCTCGACCGGCACCGGCCGGCCGCGTTGCGACCAGCCGAATGCCGCCAGTGCGAGCGCCGCAGCGGCCCAGGTCCAGCGGCTTTTCCACCAGGGGCGGCGGCGCCGCAACTTGGCGGCCGCCGGGTCGCGGTCGATCAACAGCTGGGTCAGGCGCGTTGGCGCGTCGGGTCTGTTCACGTTGGAAACCTCGCGCGCCGGTCAGTTCGAATCCGAATAGACGTGTTCGGCAGCCGGAAATTGTCCCGACTGCACCTGGGCCAGGTACGCGCGCGCGGCCGCTTCGACGCTGCCCGCATCGCGCAGAAAGTTCTTGACGAAGCGCGGTCGCTTGTCGGTTGCAACGCCCAGCATGTCGTGCAGCACCAGGACCTGGCCGCTGCAGGTGCTGCTGGCACCGATGCCGATCGTCAGCGCCTTGGACTCGGCGGCGATCGCGCGGCCAACCGGCTCCGGCACGGCTTCGATCACCAGCATCTCGGCGCCAGCCTCGACGACAGCGCGGGCCGCCGCGCGGATCCTGGCGGCGGCCTGCCCGCGGCCCTGGATCCGGTAGCCACCGAAGCGATTGACATGCTGCGGCGTCAGCCCCACGTGACCGCAAACCGGAATGCCGCGCTCGACGATGAACGCGATGGTCGGCGCCATCTCCTCACCGCCTTCGAGCTTGACCATCTGGGCGCCAGCCTGCATCAGCCTCACCGCCTGGTCGAACCCCGTCTGGGGGCTGCCCTGGTACGAGCCGAACGGCATGTCGGCAATAATGAACGCGCGCTGTGACCCGCGCGCGACGGCGCGCGTGTGGTAGGCCACATCGTCCACGGTCACCGGCAGCGTCGAATCGTGGCCTTGAATCACCATGCCAAGCGAATCGCCGATCAGCAGCGAATCGATACCGGCGCGGTCCAGCACGGCGGCGAAGCTTGCGTCGTAGCAGGTCAGCATCGCGATCTTGCGCTCGGCCGCAATGCGGCGAAGATCAAGCAGCGTCTGTCTCATTCTGCGGCTCCTCGGCGTTCTGTTCTGAAGCGCGGGGCGCAAGTATGACGCGGCCGCGGCGCCTTATTTTCCAATGCAGAAACGACTGAAGATGGCCCCCAGTATGACGCGCTACAGACCTTGTCGCGGCGGCGGGCGACGGACCGCTCTCGCTGGAACGCATGCTACAAGTTCCACCTGCTGCGCAAGACGCTCGTCCTTGGCTTTTGGGTCGGGATTCCAGCCGACAATGACCCCGTGTTCGGGATAATCAGGCTCTGGAGCGGGTTCGCACGCTAAGCCCGTCTCGGTTATCCGCACAACAGGTATCTGGAGGGCAGCGATGGCGGACAGCCCCTCAGCCGCGCGCAGGGTCCGCGCAAGAAACCAGAGCCGCTCGTCCAGAACGCCGTTTAAGCCGCAGACCGAAGTTTCGAAACGTCCGAACTCGGCGTGAAACTCTGGCTGAAACGCTTTGGGTTTGGGGCGCCCATCCGCATACAGGTCACGGGGTCGAAACACGAACCTCGCAACATCGCCGGCTCTAGAAATGAACCCTTCCCGATTAGGCGCTCGCGACTTGCTGAACCAGTTCAAGAATGCGTTTAGGAACCGCTTCATTGAAGCGCTTGATCCCATGTTCTTTGTCGAAAGAGGATAGCCGACACGCGTAAGCCAATCGGCCGTCCTCGCGTAGCGCTACGGTCAACATGCGTTCACGACGGCCGCGCCAGTCGAATGCTATGTCTCCGTCGTCGTCCAGCGCGACTTCCGGAGCCGGCAACGAACCTGGAAGGGCTAGCAAGAACCGCTGTGCAAGAGCGATTACCTCGTCGCGGTTCGCGTCTGGACCTAGCTCGTGTGCAAGGCTTTGGAGGTCATTAAACGCGAACGACGTCCGCGCTGGCCTGTCTGCCTTTAGATGGTCGATGGCCGAGCGAGCTAAGTTAAAAACCCTCCAACCAATCTCACCGGCGGGAGGCGAACCTGTTCTGGAAAGCGCCTCGCTATATGCGCTGATTGCCAATGTCGTCATTCGTACATCTCCACAGTCCTTTCAGTGACATGAGCGAAGAAGACTCGGTTCTTCTGACCGCGAAGCGTATCGAGGGCCGTCCAAATCTCATCCGATCTGGGGGCGTCGCTCGTTCCAGCCCTGAAAACGTCAATATCCAATATCACCGTTGCGGTGGCGCCAGCGGGCCCCTCGGATGGTGGGCCCTCAAGCGCCTGCGTAACAATGGTCATGCAGTTGTTCGCTTCGTCGGGAATAATGACTCGAGTCAAGAATCCGAGAAGCCCTTGCGGTAGCTCATCCGGAACTCCGGGCGGGGAGACAAGGTATTCACCAAAGTCGCGTAGCGGCACTGGAAACCGAAGCTCGTTGATGTAGCGAACCGCGATCCGATTTACTAGGACGGCACCTAGCTCGCGGCTAAACACTCCCCAGAGCCGGTGAGCTTCAGTCCGAAGGTCGTTCCACTCCCCGTATGGAGAAAGCCGGCTAAGGGTAAAGCCATTCACCCGACACTGTAAGACGTATGGCCCTTGGTGAAGTTCCAATCGCCGGCCAACAGCTATTGATTCCGATCGCGTTGTTAGGGGCTGACCATTGGCGGTCATGTTGACGCCAAACGAGGCTCCCCAGATGTTTGACTTGGTTCGAACGGCTGCCCCTAGGGCGTCAACGAAATGATCAATGGATTCGATGGGGATGTTCGGCTCGAACTGAATATCTATAAGCGCCTCGCGGAGGGGCGCATTTGAGAGGTGGTTTCTAGGTCTAGCCAAGCGGCGCCCTTATTAACCCAGTATAGATCGCATCTTCTGGCTCGTGACACTTGCTCATTTCGCCAACGCTTTGACGCTTCGTCAATATCGAACTGAGTAATGTCGAGACTGCAACTTATTTTCCAATGCAGAAACGACTGAAGATGGCCCCCAGTACGTCGTCGGCCGTCACCTGCCCGGTGATTTCGCCCAGCGCCAGCCCGGCCAGCCGCAGCTCTTCGGCAGCGAGCTCGAGGCGCGGGGCGCCGCGCTCGAGATGATCGGCGCCCGAGCGCAGGTAATGGTGGGCCCGGCCGATCGCGTCCAGGTGGCGCGCGCGTGCCAGGTACACCCCTTCGTCCGACGGTGGTCGATCCCATCCGGCATGGCGCATCAGCTCCGTCCGCAGCCTGTCCAGGCCGGCTCCGGTCTTGGCCGAAATGTACAGGTGTCCGCCGCGCAGCCCGGGAGCATCGCCGCTGAGGTCCACCTTGTTGAAAACCCGGATATGCGCGGCGTGCGGGCCCAGGTGGCGCTGCCAAGCTCCCGCTTCACCCGCGCCCGTCGCAGCCGGCGCAGCGCGCCCGGCGCGCGCGCCCGCCTCGAACACCTCGAGCACGATATCCGCCTCCGCCACGGCCCGCAGCGTGCGGTCGATCCCGAGCCGCTCGATCTCGTCGGCGGTCGGCCGCAATCCGGCAGTATCGATCAGGTTCAGCACCAGTCCGCCGATGTCGATGCTGCGCTCGATCCGGTCACGGGTGGTGCCGGGGTGCGCGGTGACGATCGCGACATCCTGGCCGGCCAGCGCGTTGAGCAGGCTGGATTTGCCGACGTTGGGCGCACCGATCAGCGCCACGCGCAGGCCTTCCCTCAGGACCGCGCCCAGGCGCGCACGCCGCATCACATCGTCGACCGATTGCAGCAGGCCGGCGACCCGTGCGCGCACATCGTTGACCCCGAGCTCCTCCAGGTCCTCCTCCGGGAAGTCGAGCATCGCTTCGATCAGCGCTCTGGCCTCGGTCAACCGGGCGGCCAGGCCATTCAGGGCCTGCGAAAATTCGCCGGCCAGACTGCGCGTCGCGCTGCGGGCGGCGGCTTCCGTGCTCGCGTCGATCAGATCGGCGACCGCCTCCGCCTGGGCCAGGTCGAGCCGGTCGTTCAAGAATGCGCGGCGCGTGAACTCGCCTGGTTCCGCCAGTCGCGCGCCGATGTCGCGGCCCGCTTCCAGGCATCGGGCCAGGAGCATCCGCAGCACGGTCGGCCCGCCGTGGCCCTGCAATTCGAGAACGTCGTGCCCGGTGTAGGACTGCGGAGCGCGGTACAGGATCGCGATGCCTTCGTCGATCGTTCGCCCCTCGCCGTCTATAAAGCGGGCATAGGTGGCGCGGCGCGGTCGCAGCGCGGTCGCCCGCTCGGAGCCGAGCACGCCGGCCACGATCAGTTCGATATCGGGCCCGGAAACGCGCACCACGCCGATACCGGCGCGGCCGGCGGCGGTCGCGATCGCGACAATAGGATCCGCGTCAGAACCCATCGATCAGTGGTGTATCCAGTCGCGCTGGCGGGAGGGTATCGCGTTGGCTCGAAGCACGATTCGGGACGCTCAAGCGGGGGCCCAGGCTGAAGGATCGCTCAGCATACGTGGCGCCTGCGCCGGCGCCTCTGTCAACGCAATATGACGTGCTGGCGTTATGGGTTTCGGGTAGCCCGGGGCAAGTCCGGTCTACTCGTCCCTTACAAC
>Ga0187846_10002489_pt1 | contig 10042 bp, 8 predicted proteins | sample TC_taG_FD_161473 | JGI IMG/M metagenome (GOLD analysis project Ga0187846, IMG submission 161473) | Biofilm microbial communities from the roof of an iron ore cave, State of Minas Gerais, Brazil - TC_06 Biofilm (v2) | ecosystem: Environmental > Terrestrial > Deep subsurface > Cave > Wall biofilm ... | reverse complement strand
CGCGGGGCACGAATTTCTCTCGCCGGAAGGCCACGCAGCCGTTGCCGCCGCCCCCGGCCTTCACGTAGATTTTGGCTTCGTCAACAAACACGGCAGTATCCGCTCACGAAATGAGGATACGACACTGCCGGCCTGATTTGCACTCAGGTCCTCCGGCAGCAGGCCGAAAAGAAAAAGGCGGCTCCGCAAACACGGAACCGCCTTCAATTCTATTCCGGTTAATCCGCGGGCGCCGCAGCAGGCGCGGGGGGCGCGGCCGCCGCCTGTTCGGCCGGCAAAACGCTGATATAGCGGCCGTCCTGGCCGCGGTTTTCGAATTGCACCACGCCGGTGACCAGCGCGAACAGAGTATCGTCCTTGCCTCGGCCGACGTTCCGGCCCGGCTTGTGCCGCGTGCCGCGTTGCCGTATCAGGATGGTTCCTGCATGAACCACCTGGCCGCCGAAGCGTTTTACGCCCAGCCGCTGGCCCTGAGAGTTGCGGCCGTTTACTGACGACCCGCCGCCCTTCTTGTGTGCCATAGAAAATCCTCTGAACCCGTTTGCTTAAATCTCGATGCCCTTGATCTCCACCGCAGTGAAATTCTGGCGATGGCCGCGCACGATCTTGTACTGCTTGATGCAACGGTACTTAAAGACGGTCACCTTCGGGTGCCGCCCTTGCGAAACGATTTTCCCCACCACTTGGGCCTTGGCTGCATCCGCGCCGGTCAGGAGCTTGTTTTCATCGGTGCCCACCGCCAGCACCTCGTCAAACGCGACCTTACCGCCAACCTTGCCGGGCAGGGTTTCAACTTTGACGGTGTCCCCCGGCGCGACCCGATATTGCTTTCCTCCACTGCGAATGACGGCGTACATCTTCCCTCCAACAGCAAATTAGAAACATTCATTATACGGGGGCGCCACCCGGACCGTCAACGCGAACCGTTTGCGGGTTTTCTTGACCGTGGACGAAATCCGCCCGAACACGAGCCCATCAACCATGCCCCGCTCTTACCAGATGCGGACGCGGTCTGGAGGCGCCAGGTAGAGCTTTTCTCCGGGCTGGACACCGAATGCCGCGTACCAAGCATCCAGATTGCGGGCCGTAGCGGTCCGGTACCCTGCGGGGGCGTGTGGGTCCGTCAAAACCTGTTGGCGGAGCGCAGCTTCACGCGTCTTCAACGCCCAGCTCTGGGAGAAGGCGATGAAGAACTGCTGATCGCCGGAGAACCCATCCAGCTCAGGGGCAGCCTTGCCCGCCAGCGAAGCGCGGTAGCCGTCATAGGCGGCAGATAGACCGGCCACATCAGCGATATTTTCTCCCAAGGTCTGCTTGCCGTTCAGGGAGAGGTCGGGGAATGGCTTGTACGCATCGTACTGCGCGGCGAGTTTCGCGGTAGCCGCCTCAAAATGTGCGAAATCGGCGGGCGTCCACCAGTTGCGCACGCGGCCCTTGGAGTCAAACGCGGCGCCTTCGGTGTCAAACGTATGGCTGATTTCGTGTCCGATGACCGCGCCGATGGCGCCATAGTTGACCGCAGCGGGCGCCTGCGGATCAAAGTAGGGCGGCTGCAAGATCGCCGCGGGGAAATTGAGCCCATTTTGCAGCGGCAGATTGACGGCATTGACCGTCTGCGGCGTCATGGACCACTCCTTGCGGTCCGCCGGCCCGCCCAGGCGTGCAAGTGCGCGATGGTACTCAAATAGGCCGCCGCGCCAGAGGTTGCCGAAAATGTCATCCGCCTTGACCTCGTAGGCAGAGTAGTCGTGCCAGGTTTCTGGGTAACCGACACCGACGTAGAGCGTGGTCAGCTTGGCTAGGGCCTCGGCTTTCGTCGAAGGCGCCATCCACGTGAGCGCCTCAATCCGTTTGCGGAAGGCGCCGACAAGATTCGCAACTAACGCCTGTATTTGCGCCTTCTCCTCCGGCGGGAAATATCGCTGCGCGTATATTTGGCCGACGGCGTCGCCGAGCAGGTCGTTCACCATGAATACGCCGCGCTGCCAACGCGGGCGCTGCTGCGGCGTGCCCGTGAGCGTTGCTCCGACAAAGGCGAACCGCTCGTCCGCCAAAGCCTTTGGGAGTACCCGGGCGTATTCCTCAACTAAGTGAAATGCCAGCCAGTCTTTCCACGTGTCTAACTCGGTGGATGCGACCAAGGCGGCCTCGCCCGTGAAGGCACTGGGCTGCCAGACGATGAAGGCCGCTTGCTTGCTGAGCCCGGCGCCGCGGAAGAATTCTGCCCAGTCCAGACCGGGTGCTTTGACCGCAAATTCGGCCTGCTTCCAGGTGTTGTTGGCCTTATGAACGTCCTCGCTATCCGCCAGGCTGAGATGTTTTTCTGCGATGGCATGCTCCAGCTCTATGATGTGCGTGGCACGCGCATCCGTGTCCTTGAACCCTGCCAGCTTGAGCATGGCGGAGACGTGCGCCTGATATTTGCTGCGCACGTCACGCATGGAGCCGCTATCGGACAGGTAATACTCGCGGTCGGGCATTTCCAGTCCGCCTTGAAGCAAGTAGGCCGTGTAGTGGTCGGAATCGTTGAATCCCGGCGCGACCCACAGCCCAAACAAATTCGGCGTATAGAAGTTGGTGTTGTTGAGCGCATCGACATCCGCGCGCAGGCTCTCGCCCAAGGCTTTGGCCAACTCGCGCTTGTCATGGATGGCGGCAATCTCATCCAGAAGCGGGCGAAGAGGAGCCAGCCCCTTTGTTTCAATGCCGCTTTCGTCCATAAATGAATTGTATAAGTCGGCGATCTTGCGCGCGCCGGATCCGGCAGGCGCGCCGCCTTTGGCAATCTCCTCAATCAGGCCGGCGGTGCGCTGATTGCTCAGGTCGGAGAGGACTGTATCGACGCCCACGCTGCTGCGATCGGGTGGGATTTCTGTGCGATTGAGCCAGTTCCCGTTCGCATAGCGGAAGAAATCATCTCCCGGACGGACCGAGCGGTCCATATTAGCCACGACGATGCCGTGGGTCTCTTGACCTCTTGGCTTCTGCGCCTGGGCAGCAGGCAGAAAGAGAGCAACGAGAATGAGCGCGCAACTTGCCGCGCGCACGACGGGAAATTCCGTAGGCTTCCTACTGGATTTCATGCTTGTTCCCCCAGAGTCAATCGGGCCGGACCCACGGTTAGTGAATCTCAAAACAATCATTGCAGAGGAGCGTAGCAGGCGCATTTAGTTTCAGCAACATCCGGAGGCAACTGGTTGCGGGGCCTCCGGCACTTTGCGGGAGAGTACGGCTAGCCCCTGAATTGCTCGTCGATCTCAACTTGGTAGCCGGAGGCAAGGCGGTTGCTTTCGTTAGCCATGCCGGTGACGGCCATCAGCTCATGAAACATGGCATCGGTCATGCCCTTGCTGCGGGCCGAGGCGGTGTGCGAGGCGATGCAGTAAGGACACTGATTAGTGACGCTGACGGCAATGTAGAGCAACTCCTTCGTCAGCGGGTCGAGCGCGCCGGGGGCCATGATTTGCTTGACGGACTCCCAGGTCCGCTTGAGGCCCGCCGGATCGTTCGCCAGCACTTTCCAGAAATTGTTAATCCAGTCGGTCTTGCGCGTCGCCAGGATGTCGTCGTACACCGCCCGCACTTCGGGGCTCGCGTCCCGATATTCGATCAACTTGTGTTGCGGCATGGTTGTTCCCTCCCGAACGTCGTGTAACTCGGGCGGCGAGGATATCGCATGAGCAACCTCCCCGCAAACGGACTGTTCTGAGTTCCCGGACGGCGGTATTATCCTGCTGCAAAACACGTGAGTTTCATGTCCAAGGTACACGCGCTGTCTCTTTCGGCGGGCTCGAGGAAGTGCCCGCTCTGCGGAAGCGAGGACATTCTGCGCTCCCACCGCCGGGGCGTGCTCGAGTGGGTGATCCTCCCGCCATTGCTCCTCCGGCCGTTCCGCTGCCGCCAATGCAGCGCGCGGCACGTCGGCTTTTTCTTCCGCCGGCGCCGCGCGGCAGAAACGACCACCGCCGTCGTGGACTAGCCTCAGGGAAAATTTAGTCGGTTCACTGGCGCTTCAGGCGCGGGGGTGCGCCTTGTCGTACACTTCCAGGAGTTGGCGGATTGTGGCGTGCGTGTAGCGCTGCGTGGTGGAGAGAGAGGCGTGCCCGAGCAGCTCCTGAATGGCGCGCAAGTCGGCGCCGTCGGCCAGCAAGTGTGTGGCGAAGGCGTGGCGCAACGAATGCGGGTGCAAGTCCCACTTGGCGTTCACCAGGCGGACATATTTTTTTACAATCCTGGCGATCGAACGAGGGGTTAAGCGTGCGCCGAAGTGATTGAGGAAGACCGCTTCGGCATCGCCCTTGCGCCCCGCCTTGCGCAGGATCATGTCCCGCACCGGGGCATAGGCTTCGAGCGCCTCCTCGGCCTTTCTCCCATAGGGAACGATCCGCTCCTTGTTGCCCTTTCCCAGAACCCGCAGCATTTTTTCTTTGTGCTCGATGTCGCTGCAGTTCAGCCCGGTCAACTCGCTGACGCGCACGCCCGAGGCGTAGAGCAGCTCCAGAATCGCGCGGTCCCGCTGCACCAGACGGCGGTCTTCGGCCAAGCTCCAGTTGTGGCGCCTGCTTTCCGCAGGGGCAGCCGAGGAAGAGGCGATTCCATCCAAGAACGCATTCAAATCTTCGGCGCTTAAGACGGAAGGGATGCGCCGGGGGAGCTTGGGCGTCGCCACCAGGCGCGCCGGATTTTGGATGAGTTTGCCTTCCCGCACGGCAAACTTGAAAAACGACCGGATCGCCGCCACTTTGCGGGCAATGGAAGATTTCTGCAGTTTCTGATCGTGCTGGTAGGCAATGAATTCGCGGATCATGAGGTGTGTGACGTTCTGCAGCGCCGGCGTTTCGGTCCCCGGCGGAGTCAGAAATGTGTGAAACTGCCTGAGGTCGGTTTCATAGCTATGCAGAGTGTTCGGCGAGGCGTTGCGAACCGACCGCAAATAGTTCAGGTATTGTTGAATCGTGGATTTCATGCCCTCAATTCGCCCAACCGGTTACACGCTCCTGTAAGGCGTTCCCCCTGACCGAGCCACACAGGTAATCAGAGCACGTAGAGCCTAAGATCCACATCCGAACTGAATCTCATCGAGCGGAGGCAAGACCTGGTTTAAACGTTGCTTGCTCCCACCGGCTCCGGGGGAGCAGCAGTCCCGGGCGGTTCCACCACGGCCGTTTCCCAGTCGCAGCCTTCCTTCAGACACGCGCGGACCGTCCCCAGCTTGCCGCGCTTTTCGACGATGAATGCCGCCCCGCACTTGGGACACGGCTCGGGGATGGGCTGGTGAGGTGTGGTGAAGTCGCACTCGGGATACTTGTTGCACCCGTAAAAAACCCGGCGGCGGCCCTTGCGAGCCCTGCGCTCGAGCAACTCGCCTGCCTCGCACTTGGGACACTTAATGCCCAGTGTCTTCGCACGGATGAACTTGCACTTCGGGTAGCCAGAACACCCGGTAAATTCGCCGTAGCGCCCATGTTTTTTCAGCAGTTGCGAGCCGCACTCCGGGCATTTCTCATCGAGCGGCTCATCCGGCTTGTGCGCGCGGCGGGTTCCGGAAACCAAGCGCCTGGTCGTTTTGCAATCGGGATAGCCGGTGCAAGCCAGGAAGGGTCCCCAGCGCCCGCGCTTAATCGCCATTTCACGTCCGCAGTTGTCGCAATACTGCGTCTGAGATTCTCCGTCGGTATCTTCGCCGGGAAGCTCGGGGGAAAGGTCACGGATGAAATCGCAGTCGGGGTAACGCGAGCAGCCCAGGAAAAATCCATGGCGGCTGATGCGCTCCAGCAGCTCCCCCTGGCCGCACTTCTCGCATTTCTGACCCGTGGGGATGCCCGCTTTATACGACTCCATTTCTCCCTTGGCTTGCTCGAGGTCCTGTTCAAAGCGCCCGTAGAACTCTTTGACCGCTTGCTTCCAAGGCATCTTCCCTTCTTCGATTTCGTCCAGCTCCTCTTCCATCCGGGCCGTGAATCCGACCTGGAAGATGTCTTCAAAGCTCTTGACGAGCAGGTCGCTCACCTTTTCACCCAGCATGGTCGGAGTGAAGCGCCCTTGGTCTTTGGTGACGTACTCGCGCTCGACGATGGTCGAAATGATAGAAGCATAGGTCGAGGGCCGGCCGATGCCATCTTCCTCGAGCTCCTTGACTAGCGTCGCTTCCGTGTAGCGCGGGGGCGGCTCGGTAAAATGCTGTTCGGGGCGCAGAGACTCCAGTCGCAGGGTTTCGCCTTCTCCGACGCGCGGCAGGGCCTTGCTTTCGCCCTCGCCATCATCGTCGTCCTCCGCTGAAATCTGGTACGCGGCCAGATACCCGTCGAACTTTTGGACGGAGCCAGTCGCGCGGTAGGTGTAGTCGCCCGCCGTCATCTCGATGGTCGTCTGGTCAAAGACGGCCGGGAGCATTTGCGAGGCCACAAACCGCTGCCAGATTAACTGGTACAGCTTGAACATGTCCTCGCTCAGAAACCGTTTGACATCGTTCGGAGTGCGGGAGACGTCGGTCGGCCGAATGGCTTCATGAGCTTCCTGAGCGTCTTTTTTGGATTTGTAGAAATTGGGCTTTTCCGGCAAATACGCGGCGCCAAAACTGGAGCTAATCAAGTCGCGCACTTGCGCCAGGGCGTCGGTGGAGACCCGCACCGAATCGGTGCGCATGTAAGTGATCAGTGCGACCGAGCCTTCCTCGCCGAACTCGATGCCTTCGTAAAGCCTTTGCGCCAGGGCCATCGTGCGTTTGGCTGTGTACCGCAGCCGGTTGTAGGCCGCTTGCTGGAGCTTCGAAGTCGTGAACGGCGGAGGGGCGAAGCGGCGCTTTTCTTTCTGCGCCACGCTGCTCACCTGCCAGGCACCGCTCTGGCTTGCGGCCACAATGGCGTCGGCTTCCGCCTGCGTGTGCACCTCGATGTCTTCGCCTTTGTGCTTGACGAGCTTCGCTTCAAAGGCAGGGGGCTCGCCCGAGGCGAGCAGTGCGTGGATGGTCCAGTACTCGACCGGCACGAATGCCCGGATTTCGCGTTCGCGATCTGCGATCAAGCGCAGCGCTACCGTCTGCACCCGCCCGGCGGATAGCCCCCGCCGCACTTTGTCCCACAACAGCGGCGAAATCTTGTATCCAACTAAGCGGTCGAGCACCCGGCGGGCCTGTTGGGCATCCACCAGGTGAGTATCGATCTGGCCGGGCTGCTCGAACGCCGCCTTGATCGCCTTCGGCGTAATTTCGTTGAACGTCACGCGAAAGATATTTTTGCGCGAGATGACCGGCTTCCCTTTTCGGGCCGCTTTCTTGGCCGGAGTCTTGCCCTTCTTCGCCGCCTTCCCGCGGCTCCCGTTCGTGTCTTCGGCGGCTTCTTCGGGGAACTCGAGTTTGGGGCCGCTCAGCACTTGGGCCAGGTGCGCGCAAATAGCCTCGCCCTCGCGGTCCGGGTCGCCCGCCAGATAAACTGCTTCGGCCTTCTCGGCAGCCTTTTGTAGCGTTTCAACGACGCCGGTCTTGTCCGGGTTGATTTGGTACGTCGGCGTAAACCCCCGCTTGATGTCAATGCCCAGCTCTTTCTTGGGCAAATCCATGATGTGCCCATACGAGGCTTTGACCGAGTAATTGCGGCCGAGATATTTATTGATCGTCTTGGCCTTGGCAGGCGATTCGACGATGACGAGTGATCTTGCCATCAGACTGTTCTCAACTTGAAGCGCTTCAAAAACAAGCGGTCAGGCCTCTGTGCTCCCCTAGCGTGGCCTTCGCATCCCTGCTTTGTCAACGGAAGATAGATGCGTCTGGTGTCGTTTTCGATGCGGGGCGCTGCTGGGGGACCGGCAACCTATTGCAAACTCAGCCGATTAGAGCAGGGTCCTGATGAATTGTTTTCCCGGCATCTGGCGCACGATTCCCTTCATCTCCATTTCACAAAGCGTGGCGAGGACCTCGGACGAAGTCAATTCCGCCCTCTCCACCAATTCGTCCACATGGACAGCTTCGTCCACGCCGAGCAGGCCGAACACTTTTTTCTGCAGGGGCGAAAGCTCTTCGCCAAGAAGAGCGGCGCGTTCCTCGCGCGTAGCGGTCTGCACTTGGAACAGTTCCGCGCGCACTTCGGTGGGCAACTCCTCGACCACGTCCTCCCACGACGTAACGAGCTTTGCGCCTTGCTTGATCAACTGGTTCGGGGCAAAGCTGACATCCACCGTGATGTTCCCGGGAACGCCGTAAACTTCGCGGCCGAATTCCATCGCCAAGCGGGCCGTAATTAGTGAGCCCGAGTATTGAGCGCCCTGCACCACGATGGTTCCCAGGGACATGCCGGCAACGACTCGGTTGCGAATGGGGAAATTCTCCGGCGCGGGATGTGTGCCGAAAGGAAACTCGCTGATGAGCGCGCCGCGCTTTTCCACTTCAGCAAACAGCTTGCGATTCTCTTTCGGATAAATGACGTCCACGCCGCTTCCCAACACGCCGATAGCGGCTCCCTGTTGTGCGTGGCACGCGCCGGTGTGCGCGGAGCTGTCAATTCCGCGCGCCATCCCGCTGACAATAGCCAAGCCGCGTTCCGCCAAGTCGCGCCCGAGCCTCTCACCCACCTGATTTCCGTACGGTGTTGGCCGCCGCGTCCCGACCATGGAGATCGAGTGCCGGTTCAACACGCTGGCGTCGCCTCGAACATAAAGCAGCGGCGGCGGATCATAGATTTCGAGCAGCCGCTTCGGGTATTCCGTCTCGCCCCAATTCAACAGGCGGCAGCCCAGTTTCCGCACGCGGGCGAGTTCTTCTTCAGCCTCTTTGTGCGAACTGCGAGCGTGGATCGCCAGGGCGGCTGCCGGAGACACCCGGCAGGCTTCCAGCTCCGTCAGGGAGGCGCGGAAGATTTCTTCCGGAGAGCCGCATTGGCGCAAGAGTTTCCCTGCCAACCGTGTGCCCAACCCTGGCGTCAGGGCAAGAGCCAGCCAATCGAGGGAAGCATCGAGGTCCACGTTGCCGTGGAAGTTACAACCAGGTTAGTTAACATGTCAAGCGTGCTCGCGGTGCAGGCCTACCGTTGTGGAATACAGTCGCGGCTTTCGTGAACGGAAAAGGATAGAATAGCCGTGCGGAAGCGGATGGGCGGTGGCTGGGTTCGGGAGGCGCGGCGATGCGTGCGGTAATCACCGGGGGCGCGGGATTTGTCGGCTCGCATCTGTGCGACTACTTGGTCGAGCGCGGCTGGAAGGTTGTCTCGATCGATAACCTTGTAACCGGCTCCCGGGAGAACCTCCAACACCTGGCTGGAAATCCGAATTTCCGCTCGGTTTTGCATGATGTTTCGAATTACATTGAAGTGCCGGGACCAGTGGACTATGTGCTGCACTTTGCCTCGCCGGCCAGTCCGCCGGACTATCTAAAACTTCCGATTCAAACACTGAAAGTCGGCGCCCTGGGCACTCACAACACCCTGGGGCTGGCGCTGGAGAAGAAAGCGAAGTACTTGCTGGCCTCCACTTCGGAGTGCTACGGGGATCCCTTGGTAACGCCGCAACCGGAAACCTATTGGGGCAACGTGAATCCGATCGGACCGCGCGGCGTTTATGACGAGGCCAAAAGGTTTGCCGAAGCCATTGTCATGGCCTATCACCGTGCCCACAGCGTGGATGCCCGCATCGTGCGAATCTTTAACACCTACGGCCCGCGCATGCGGCTCAACGACGGCCGGGCCCTGCCCAACTTTGTGTATCAGGCGCTATCGGGGCTGCCGATCACCGTCCACGGCACAGGAAAGCAAACGCGCAGCTTCTGTTACGTTTCGGACTTAGTGGAGGGAATTTACCAACTGATGGATTCCGACGAACACGAACCCGTGAACATCGGCAATCCGCACGAGATCACCATTCTGGAGTTTGCCGAGCGCATCCGGGATCTGCTCGGCGCGACGACGCCGATCGTGTTCGAGCCTTTGCCACAAGATGATCCCAAGCGCCGCTGCCCGGATATTTCGAAAGCCCGCCGCCTGTTGCATTGGGAACCGAAAGTCTCGCTCGACGAAGGGTTGAAGCTGACTCTGGAGTTCTTTAAGAAGCAGTTCGA
>Ga0187846_10002488_pt1 | contig 10044 bp, 6 predicted proteins | sample TC_taG_FD_161473 | JGI IMG/M metagenome (GOLD analysis project Ga0187846, IMG submission 161473) | Biofilm microbial communities from the roof of an iron ore cave, State of Minas Gerais, Brazil - TC_06 Biofilm (v2) | ecosystem: Environmental > Terrestrial > Deep subsurface > Cave > Wall biofilm ... | reverse complement strand
TCGTCCGCAAGCCGAGGTTCATCCGGCCGGCGGTATCCGCAAATATGCGGTAATCCAGCATTTTCTCAAGCAGCGCGTCGGCCTCGCGCTCGCTGTCGTCGCGTTCGGCGCACACCAGTGCCAACAACCCGGCGCCGATGGCGCCAATCACCTGCGCCTCCACGCGCACGCTGGCCTGCGAGACGCGCTGGATCAACGCGATCATGGGGTCATTCTAGCCACGGGTCCGTCGGCTCCGGATGCAGCCTGCACGCCGGAATCTGCGCTCTGTCGCAATTCAATGGCGCGGCCCCAGCTCGCTACCTACATTGGCCGCCATCGAGAACGGACCCCCGTTCGGGAGCAGACGATGAAGAACCTGTCCGGTCGGATTTCAGAAAACGTACTGTTCACGGTGTTGACCGTCGCAGTGGCGGGATGGCTGGCCGGATCGGCCGTGGCTGCGCCGATGGCGCCGCGCGTTTCGCATGCGTGCGGCGCAGAGCACCGTGCCACCCCTGCCGCCGCGAGCTCGATCGCGAAGGCGCCAGCGGACCGTCAGTGCCTAACCTAGAGAAATCGTTATCCTCCCGGTTCTTCGATTTGGCCAGGTCCCGGATTGCCACCCTCGAGTGTCATTGACGGCGTTGCGGATACTGTCATTCGCGCCAGAACGGCGGGCCACCGGTGGTGGACCGGCGCCGCCGCCGTGTTGGCCGCGATGGCCGCGGCGTCGTGCGCAGTCGGGCCGGACTTCAAACGCCCCGCCACGCCATCGGCCGACCGCTACACCGAAGGTGCTCTGCCGGCCGCTACCGTAGCGACCGATTCCGCGCATGGAGGCGCGCAGCAATTCGCCCCCGGCGGCGAGCTTCAGCGGCAATGGTGGACACTGTTCCACTCCGAGTCGCTAGACCGGCTGATCGAGCAGGCGCTGCGCGACAGCCCGACCGTCGCCTCGGCGCAGGCCACGCTGCGGCAGGCGCAGCAGAATCTGGCCGCGGAACGCGGGCTGACCTGGCCGAATTTGAGCGGACAGCTCAGTGTCGAGCGCGAGCAGTTCTCGGGCGCATCGATCGGCCAGCCGCACGCCGCGATCTTCACGCTGTACAACGCCAGCGTGAATGTGTCCTACACGCTGGATATGTTCGGAGGCATCCGGCGCCAGATCGAGGCGCTGCAGGCGCAGGTGGACAACGCGGATTTTCAGCTGCAGGCAACCTATCTGACGCTGACCTCGAACCTGGCCACCACGGCGATCCGTGAGGCCTCGCTGCGGGCCCAGATCCGGGCAACCGAGGAGATTGAAAAGCTGCAGCAGGACCAGCTGACGATCGTCGAGCGCCGCTTCAACCTGGGGGCCGTCACGAAGTCCGACGTGCTCTCGCAGCGGACCGCCCTGGCGCAGACCCGGGCCGGCCTGCCCGGGCTGCAGCGCCAACTGTCGCAGCTGCGCCACCAGCTCGCGCTGTATGCGGGAAGGACGCCTGAGTCGGCCGGCTTGCCCTTGTTCGAGCTCGACGGTCTGGAGTTGCCGCTGGAAGTGCCAGTCAGCGTACCGTCGGAGCTGGTGCGCCAGCGCCCCGACATCCTGTCGGCCGAAGCATTGCTGCACGCCGCCAACGCTCAGGTCGGCGTGGCAACCGCCAACCTGTATCCGCAGCTGACCCTGACGGGCAACTATGGCACGCAGGCAGTCGGGTTCAGCCAGCTGTTCAAGTCCGGCTCGGCAGCCTGGGGCATCGGCTCCGGCGTGGTGGCGCCCATTTTCAATGGAGGGCAGCTGCAGGCCAACCGGAGGGCGGCGGTCGCGGCGTTCGATGCGGCCGCGGCCAACTACCGCCAGGCGGTGCTGACCGCTTTTGCCAACGTCGCCGACTCGTTGCGCGCATTGCAGACCGACGCGCTCGCGTTGCAGGCGCAGGTCGAAGCGCAGCGGCAGGCGCGCGAGGCCTTCAACATGGCCTCGTACCAGTTCAACGTCGGCGGCACCAGCTACCTGACCCTGCTGAATGCGCAACAGCAACTGCAGCAGACACGGATCGCGGTGGTGCAGGCGCAGGCCGATCGATTCGCCGATACCGTGGCGCTGTTCCAGGCGCTCGGCGGCGGCTGGTGGAATGACAACACTGGGATGCAGTGACCATGGCAGATCAAACGGCCGACGACCGCAAGCCTTCATTGAAACGACGCATGACGATCATGCTGATCGCGGTCGGCCTGCTGATCGGCGTGATCGTTGGTTGGAATGCCATGAGCGCCGCGCAGTTGAAGAAGTACCTAGTGGCGGGAGGCATACCGCCCGAAACCGTGTCGACGATGACCGCTCGCGCACAGGACTGGCAGGACACGGTGGGCGGGGTCGGGTCGCTGCGGGCGGTGCGCGGCGTCGACTTGAGCACCGAAATCGCCGGCCTGGTGCGGCGTGTGAACTTCGTGTCGGGCGCCGATGCCGTGCCCGGCGCCGTGCTGCTTGAATTGAACTCCGACGCCGAGCGGGCCCAGGTCCAGACGCTAAGGGTGGCGGTCGAGCTGGCCGAAATCACATTGAAACGAGACCGCGAGCAATTCACGGTGCAGGCGGTCAGCCAGGCCACGATCGATAACGACGAAGCCGACCTGCGCTCCAAGCAGGCGCAATTGACCCAGGCCCAGGCGACACTCGAGAAAAAGACGATCCTGGCTCCGTTCGCGGGCCGGCTGGGCATCACCACGATTGCTCCGGGTCAGTACCTGAACGCGGGCGACAAGATCGTGTCGTTGCAGGCGATCGACCCGATCTACCTGGATTTCTTTCTGCCGCAGCAGGAGATCTCGCGGATCACGCGCGGCCAGCCGACGATCTTGACCACCGACGCATGGCCGGGACGCGAGTTCAAGGGAAAGATCTCGGCCCTGAATTCGACGGTCGATCCGGCCACCCGCAACATCCAGGTCGAAGCGACCATCGCCAACCCGGATCGCGCGCTGCTGCCCGGAATGTATGCCAAGGTCAGCGTTCATGTGGGGGGCGTGCAACGTTACATCACGCTGCCGCAGGCCGCGGTTACCTACAACCCCTACGGCGCGTCCGTATTCCTGGCGCAGCCGGCCGCCGACAAGGAGGGCGAGCCCGCCAAGGCGGACCCGAACAAGCCGAAGCTGGTCGCCGCGCAAACGTTCGTGACCCTGGGCCCGACGCGCGGCGACCAGGTCGCGGTCGTCAAGGGGATCCACGAGGGCGATACGGTCGTCAGCAGCGGGCAGATGAAACTGCGTCCCGGAACGCCGCTGATCGTGAACAACACGGTCGAGCCGCGCAACGACCCGAACCCGAAGCCGCAGGAACAATGAAGAACCTGACCGATCTTTTCATTCACCGCCCGGTCTTGGCGGCGGTCGTCAGCCTGCTGATCCTGGTGCTGGGGGTGCGTTCGCTCGAGAGTCTTTCGATCAACGAGTACCCGCGCACCCAGAATGCGATCGTCACCATCAGCACCACGTATTACGGCGCCGACGCCGAGACGATGGCGGGATTCATCACACAGCCACTGGAAGCGGCGATCGCGCAGGCGCAGGGGATCGACTATCTGTCATCGAACAGCTTCACCGGACAGTCGGTCATCACCGCCACACTGCGACTGAACTACGACTCTAACCGCGCACTGACCGACATCACGACCCAGGTCAACTCGGTCCGCAATCAGCTGCCGCCGCAGGCGCAGCAGCCCGTCTTGAAAGTGGAGATCGGCGAATCGGTCGACTCGATGTACCTGGGCTTCTACAGCCAGACGATGCCGAGCAACGACATCACCGACTATTTGTTTCGGGTGGTCAAGCCGCAACTGGACGGGGTCGAGGGGGTCAAGAACGCGGAAATCATTGGCTCGCGGCTGTTCGCGCTGCGGGCCTGGCTCGACTCGGACCGGATGGCGGCGCACGGCGTCACCGCGGCCGACGTATCGAGCGCACTTGCGACCAACAACTACCTGGCGGCCCTGGGCACCAGCAAGGGCCAAGTGGTCAGCGTCGACCTGCGCGCCAGCACCGACCTGCACACGGTGGACGAGTTCCGCAGGCTGGTGGTCGCGCAGCGCAACGGCGCGATCGTGCGGCTGCGGGACGTCGCCAACGTGACGCTGGGATCCGAGAACTACGATCTGAACGTGGCTTTCGGTGGCGAGAATTCACTGTTCATCGGCATCAAGGTCGCGCCCGAAGCGAACCTGCTCGACGTGGCACGCCGGGTTCGCCAAGTAGTGCCGTCGATTCAGCAGCAACTGCCGTCCGGTCTGAGCGGCAAGATCGCCTACGACGCGACCGAGTTCGTGCAGGCGTCGATCGACGAGGTGGTCAAGACGCTGATCGAGGCGCTGCTGATCGTCAGCGCGGTGATCTTTCTGTTCCTGGGGCGACTGCGCGCCGTCGCAATACCGGTGATCGCGATGCCGCTGTCGCTGATCGGCACGTTTTTCGTGATGCTGGCGCTGGGCTACTCGATCAACCTGCTGACGCTGCTCGCGCTCGTGCTGTCGATCGGGCTGGTGGTCGACGACGCCATCATCGTGGTCGAGAACGTCGATCGCCACATGAAGACCGAGCGGCACGGGGCGCTCGATGCGGCGCTGATGGCGGCGCGCGAGCTGGGCGGGCCCATCATCGCGATGACCGTGGTGCTGGTGGCGGTGTACGTTCCGATCGGATTCCAGCGCGGCCTGACTGGAGCCCTGTTCACCGAATTTGCGTTTACGCTGGCCGGGGCGGTGACCGTTTCCGGCATCGTCGCGCTGACGCTGTCACCGATGATGTGCTCGCGCCTGTTCGGAGCACGGATGCGTCCGAGCCGCTTCGCTGCCTACCTCGATCGGCAATTCGACCGAGTGCATGCCGGCTACGTGCGGATGCTGGGTAGCCTGCTGGCAACCTGGCAGGTGCTGGTCGTGATGGGGTTGCTGCTGCTGAGCGCGGTGGTGTACCTGTTTTCGACCTCCAGTTCGGAGCTCGCCCCACAGGAGGATCAGGGCATCGTACTGGGGCAGGTCACCGGTCCGCCCGACGCCACCGCAGCTCAGATGCTCGGCTATGCGCACCAGATGTTCGACATCGGACACCAGCTGCCCGAGTATTTCCAGATGTTCCAGATCACCGGCTATCCGAGCGTCAACCAGGGCCTCGGAGGCGTGATGTTCAAGCCGTGGAACCAGCGCAAGCGCAGCTCCGACCAGCTGCAGCAGGAATTGCAGCAGAAATGGCAAACCATTGCGGGCGCGCGCGTCGGCGCTTTCCAGTTTCCGTCGCTGCCGGGTGCATTCGGGTTTCCGGTGCAGTTCGTCATCCTCACGACCGAGCCGGTCGACCGGCTCAACGAAGTCGCCAGGACGGTGCTGAACAAGGCGAACGACAGCCAGATGTTCTGGTTCGTCGACAGCGACCTGAAGATCGACAAGCCCCAGTCGACGCTGGCGGTCGATCGCGACCTGGTTGCCCTGCTTGGCATGAACCAACAGGACATCGCGAGCTCGCTGACGAGCGCGCTGGGCGGCGGCTACGTGAACTACTTTTCGATCGCGGGTCGATCCTACAAAGTGATTCCGCAGGTACAGCAGACCGATCGGCTCAATCCGTCGCAGGTGCTCGACTATTACTTGCGCACGCCGAACGACGCCGTGCTGCCGGTGCGCACCGTGGCTCGGCTCGAAACGCAAGTGGTACCGGAGACGATCGCGCACTTCCAGCAGCTCAACGCGGTGACTCTGATCGGTGCGCCGAAACCGTTCTTTTCACAGGGCGAGGTCCTGGACTTCCTGCGCAAGACGACGCTCGCCGTCTCTTCCAACGCCTACCGTATCGATTACGCCGGTCCAATGCGACAGTTCGTGCAGGAATCGGGCGGCTTCGCGACCACGCTGCTGTTCGCGATCATCATCATCTACCTGGCGCTGGCGGCGCTGTTCGAGAGCTTCCGCGATCCGGTCATCATCCTGGTTTCGGTGCCGATGGCGCTGTTCGGCGCCCTGTTCTCGATGTGGACGCTGATCCAGCTGAACGGGATCCTGCTGAATTTCCTCCACATCTCGGCGCTGAACGATTTTGCGAAAGCGTCGACGCTGAACATCTACACCCAGGTCGGACTGGTCACGCTGATCGGCCTGATCAGCAAGCACGGGATCCTGATCGTGCAGTTCGCCAACAACCTGCAGCGCGAGGGCCGCGGCCGGATTGAGGCGGTCGTCGAAGCCGCCGGGGTGCGCTTGCGGCCGATCCTGATGACCACCGCGGCGATGGTGGTGGGCGTGCTGCCGCTGGTGCTGGCGTCGGGAGCGGGCGCGGCCGGGCGATGCGCGATGGGGATCGTGATCTTCAGCGGCCTGTCGATCGGCACGCTGTTCACGCTGTTCGTAGTGCCGGCGATGTACGCATTCCTGGCCGCCGAGCACGTGCAGCCGCTCGAAGCCGGCCCCTCAGCTGGCCGCTCAGAAGCGCCAGCCTATTCCCACCTGGGCTAGCGGCCAGTAGCGCAGCCGGTCCGTCTTGTCCTGCAGCTTGACGCGCTCGGCGGCCACGTCGGTGCCGAGTTGGGTGCAGGTCGCGGTACCCTGGATCGCGGTGCCGCAGACCGCAGTCAGCGACACGTGGTTCGGCTGGAATTGCACCCCCAGATCGACCGATCCGTACAGACCGTGGCCATGCGGCGACGTACCCCAGCCGGTGCCGGCGTACGGGGCCGCCCGGTTGAAACTCAGCCTGCCCTGCAGCGACCCGATCTCGGCGGCCGGATAGGTGTTGCCGTTGAGCGTGAACGTGCCGGAGGACGGCTGTCCGGTCAGGTCGAACTTGTTCTTGTTGTAGACGACGCCGCCCGAAACCCGCCAGATGCCGCCAAACGGATGCCAGTCCGCCAGCGCCAGGGCGTTGGAGAACCGCAGGCGCGCGTGGTAGTCGACGCTGCTTTCGGTCAGGTTGTGGCTGACGGTGCCGCCGTCGACCTGCAGGCGCGCGCCGAAGTGATCGCCGAGCGCGTATTGGAGCTCGAGCCCGGCGCCATCGGTTCCGGCTTTCAGTGCGATCCCCTGCCCGGACGCCACGCCGGCCGCGAGCGACAGGCACGCGGCGAGCAGCCCGCGCATGGTGCGGTGTGCGGCAGTTTTCTGTGCGGGAGCTCTCATTTTGCGGCGACCTCCGGCTGGCGAGTTGCGCGCATCGTGCCACCGATTGGGCGGGCGGCGCGAGCCGAAAAGGCGCCGGTTGCCAGCGCTTATCAAGCCAGCGTGACCCGGGCCCAGCGCCGCTTGCCCAGCTGCAGCACGTAAGTTCCGGCCGGCAGAATGAGCGCACGATCGTCGACCTTGCGGCCGTCGATGCGCACGCCGCCCTGCTCGATCGCGCGGATCGCTTCGCTGGTGGATGGCGCGAGCCCGGCCTGCTTCAGCAGCGCTGACACGGAGATGCCGGCCGCGAACGCGAAAGCGGGCATGTCGGCCGGCGCCTCGCCCTCGCGAAAACGCGCCTCGAATTCGCGCAGCGCCTCGTCGGCCGCGCGCGGCGAGTGGAAGCGCGCCACGATCTCCTGGCCCAGCAGCACCTTGATATCGCGGGGGTTGCGCCCTTGCGCCACCTCCCGCTTGAACGCCTCGACTTCGGCGGCAGGACGCATCGATACCAGCTCGTAATAGCGCCACATCAGGTCGTCGGAGATTCTCATGATCTTGCCGAACATTTCCGACGGCGGCTCGGTGATGCCCACGTAGTTGTTCTTCGACTTGGACATCTTGTCGACGCCGTCGAGGCCCTCGAGCAGCGGCATCGTCAGGATGCACTGCGGCTCCTGCCCATAGTGGCGCTGCAGCTCGCGCCCGACCAGCAGGTTGAACTTCTGGTCGGAGCCACCCAGCTCCAGATCCGAATGCAGCGCAACGGAGTCGTACCCTTGCATCAAAGGGTACAGAATCTCGTGGATCGCGATCGGATGGCCCTCGCGATAGCGCTGGCTGAAATCGTCGCGCTCCAGCAGCCTGGCCAGCGTGTAGTGCGAGGCGAGGCGAATCATGCCGTCGGCGCCCAGCGGGGTGGACCACTCCGAGTTGTAGCGGATCTCGGTGCGGTTACGGTCCAGTACCAGCGCGGCCTGCTCGAAGTAGGTGCGCGCGTTCGTCTCGATCTGCTCGCGCGTCAGCGGCGGGCGCGTCGTGTTGCGGCCCGAGGGGTCGCCGATCATCGAGGTGAAGTCGCCGATCAGGAAGATCACCGTGTGGCCGAGATCCTGGAGCTGGCGCAGCTTGTTCAGCACGACCGTGTGCCCCAGGTGGATGTCGGGCGCGGTCGGATCCAGTCCCAGCTTGCATCGCAGCGGCTTGCCGGTAGCTCGCGAGCGTTTCAGCTTGGCAAGCAGGTCGGCCTCGACCAGCAGCTCGTCACAGCCGCGCTTGATCGCCCGGAGCGCCTGCTCGATCGCGGAGTCGTCTGAAGACCTGGTGTCGGACATGCGGTTGCAGTTCAGTGATGGCGCACGACGATGTGCCAACGCGCAACGGTGCCGGCGCGCGCCGATTGGAGTCTAATCGAAGCGTTCGCGCGACCGGAGCAAGGGCGGTGAGTAAAGCAAAGGCGGTGAGCGCAGCCGCAACGCTGACCGAGCTGTACGTCGGGCTGATGAGCGGGACCAGCCTCGACGGTGTCGACGCCGTGCTGGCCGACCTGAACGGTTCGCAACCGCGGATGCTCGCGCATGCCCACCGGTCGCTGGCGGACGATCTGCGGCGCGAGTTGCTGCTGTTGTCGACCAGCGGCTGGGACGAGCTGCAACGCAGCGCGATCGCCGCGCAACACCTGGTGCGCGTCTATGCCAGCGCGGTCCAGCAGCTGCTGCGCGACGCCCGGATCGAACCCGAGCAGGTGCGCGCGATCGGCGTGCACGGTCAGACGGTGCGGCATCGCCCCGAGGCCGGCTACACGATCCAGCTGAATGCGCCGGCTGCGCTGGCCGAGCTGACCGGCATCGATGTGGTCGCCGATTTCCGCAGCCGCGACATCGCCGCCGGCGGCCAGGGAGCGCCTCTGCTGCCGGCTTTCCATGCGGCGCTTTTCACCACCCATTTTCCGCGAGCGGTCGTCAATGTCGGCGGCATCGCGAACGTGACCGGCCTGCCGGCGGCCGGCGGCCGGGAGGCCGTGACCGGATTCGACTGCGGCCCGGGCAATGTGCTGATGGATGCGTGGACGACCGAGTACCTCGGACATCCGTTCGATCGGGACGGCGCCTGGGCCGCCGGGGGGCACAGCAACGCCGCGCTGTTGCAGGCGCTGCTGGAGGAGCCCTATTTCGCGCTGCCGCCGCCGAAAAGCACCGGGCGGGAACTGTTCAATCGGGATTGGCTGTCAACCCGGCTGGCGCACCGCACCATCGATGCGCGCGACGTGCAGGCGACCTTGACGCGGCTCACCGCAGTGACGATCGGGTTGGCGATCGCGCAATACATTCCGGCTGCGGCCGATGTGCTGGTGTGCGGAGGCGGAGCGTTCAACGCGACGTTGATGCGGATGCTGGGCGAGGAATGCGCGCCGCGCGCTGTCGCGTCCACGACGGACCTCGGCGTGGCGCCCGACCAGGTCGAAGCGTTCGCTTTCGCCTGGCTGGCCCGCCAGCATGTGCACGGTCAGCCCGCCTCGATGCCGACCGTCACCGGAGCACGCGGCGCCCGCGTGCTGGGAGCGCTGTATCCGGCCGGTTCGACATCCGCCCAGACTCGGTTCGGCACGTTGGAGCAGGTCTGATATATCAAAGATCTGTCGAATCGCGTCCGATCCGAGCTGTGATCGGTCGCGGGCTCGCTGACATAGGCTGTTGAAAAAAAGCAACAAAATGTCTTATGGACGCGAACAAGTCAGATGATTCGCTTCATTCCGGCTACGTCCTCTGCGAGAATTTTCGAAGCTTCTCCACCAAAAACAGCTGTTGAGAAGACAGGGCGGGGGCGGGGCCTCGTCGGGCGCAGCTCCATTCAATCAACCGAGAGGGAAGATCAATGCACAAGACTGTGATTGCTCTGGCAATCGCCGGAATGGCGGCCGCGCCGGCCTTTGCCGACT
>Ga0187846_10002487_pt1 | contig 10048 bp, 10 predicted proteins | sample TC_taG_FD_161473 | JGI IMG/M metagenome (GOLD analysis project Ga0187846, IMG submission 161473) | Biofilm microbial communities from the roof of an iron ore cave, State of Minas Gerais, Brazil - TC_06 Biofilm (v2) | ecosystem: Environmental > Terrestrial > Deep subsurface > Cave > Wall biofilm... | reverse complement strand
ACTAGTATAAAAGAGAAGCGTGGGCAAGAAAGGAGGAAAACGGTTGAGGTTTGGTTAAGATGTGGTTAAGATTTCGGAGACCAATGTGCACGTTTCTGGCATCTCAATTCCGGAGTCTAGAACTCATCGGCTATGATCCATCAACAAAAATCTTCTCTTCATATGTCTATTTTAATATGGGCGGGGTGCCGCTTCGATACCAATGGAACGTGCAGGGCGATATCGTCACACACTGGACGGAAGGGTCGAAGTATACGGGCACATTCAGTGAAGATGGCACGATCCTCTCGGGCGGCTGGCGACCAGAAGGTGGCAAGGAAGGCCCAGAAGACGCGTACGACGCAACCATGATTCGAATAGATGGTGAATAACGCCTGCGTTCCGCGTGGTAAAGGAAGGTATCTCCCCGATTGCATCGACCTTATAGATTTCCTATAGCCATTTCATGCACGATCCTATACTAACAGTATAGGATCGTATACCTCGTAGACATCGTCCTTTTGCCTCCCGGAAAACCCATCCAACAGATGATAACCACGGCTATTATCGTAGAAGAGAATAGCAGAGTTTGCTTTTTTATTTGCATCATGCAATGTATCTGCAGGGTAATGCCTGGAGACGGCCGCTATACTGCACACGGTCCCTTGCAGGCAATGGAGAACGGGCGCTTCAACCTGGCCGGGTAGGTCACTCGCTCCTGGCTACTTGCCACACTCGATAAAGCGCATTGGGTAGCGATGCAGCGACTCGACGCCAGCGCGGGTCACCCGCACCAACTCGCCCACCTGCACCCCCATGCGCTCATCCGTGGTGATCACATTGGGTTGAATTACCACGGTCATATTCTCGCGGAAAGTGAACGGTTGTGGCGGCCTGGCGCTTGTGCGCCGTGTTCGCAGAACGGGCGACAGGTAGCCCCCACCGAAGCCATGCAGCAGGTCATCGTATATAGTAAACCCGGCGGTGTGGATGTACTCGGCAGCGCCCAGGACCTCGTCAACCGTTGCTCCAGCGCGGATCACCCCCGCGACACGTATGAAGGCCTCGACTGCCACGTCGTACAACTCCTGGTATTGTGCTGTGGGCGGCGTGCCGATGGCGAACGAGCGCAAGATCTGTCCGGGGTAGCCGTGGTAATGCGCGCTGATCTCGGTAATCAGCACGTCGCCCTTTGCGAGTACGCGGTTTGAGTGATGTTGCGCCGGAACGCAAATAGCGGGGTTCTGCATGGGTGTGGCAGCCATGTAGTGAATGTGGTTTTTGCCGCCAAGTCCCAGGTAAGCCCCTTCGACAATGGCGGCCAGTTCATGCTCGCTGATGCCAGGGCGGGCCTCGCGTTCAAGCGCCTCTATGGCCAGGTCGCTGAACTCGGCCCCTCTGCGCAGGAACTCGATTTCCTCGTCACTCTTGATATGCCGGAGATGCGACATCTGCTGCGTGAAATCTACCAACGTGGCCTGGGGAAGCGTTCGCTGCATGGCGGCATAGCGCTGGAAGGGCAGCATGCCCACCAGGCCGATCCTGCTCTCCGCCAGTCCTCGCGCCTGCAAGTTTTCGGCAGCAGTGATCGCACTATCCAGGCCGCCCCAACGAACGTCCTCGATGCAGGCTACCTGGCGCGCATGCGGAACGTGGTTAAACATTTGCACCAATAGCGCAGGTTCCTCGTCCAGGGGAAAGACGAGCATCGCCTCGCGCGTCACCGGGAAGTTCGAGAGATACTGCACCTCGCTGTACGAACCGACCGTGCCATACAGGATGAGCGCTGAAAGCCCGGCTTCCCGCATTGCAGTTCGTACAGCCGCGTAGCGGCGGGAAAATTCGGCCTCGGAAAAGGATGGATACAGATTCATGGAAATCCTCTAATGATGAGTTTTAACGATCAACATCTGTAGGGGTTTGTCATGCTGAGCGAAGCGAAGCATCTCCGCGCCCCTGTCGCCAGACCCTTCGCTTCGCTCAGGGTGACAACACCTTACCGATTTCGTTTGTTAAACATCATTACCTCTTCAAGCCGGACATCTGCGCCAGCACCTCGAACATAACGGCGTAGTCTTCACCGGCGAGACCCAAAGCCCTGGCGGCAGTGAGCACCTGGTCGGAAAGGGCAACGCCTTGCAGCGGCACATCGAGTTCTCTCCCCATTTCTAGCGCCAGCAGCAGGTCTTTCTGCATCATGTTTACATCGAACATGATCTCTCCCTGCTGCTGCAAGAGCGCGACGTGATGGCCTGTGGCAGGAGAGACCAGTGCGCTGCTCAGCCACACTTTGATGGCGGTTTCTCGTGGAATGCCCCCTTTCTCGGCCAGCAGCACCCCTTCGCAGAAGCCCAGGAATTGTATAGGTAGGCTGAGGTTGATAGCAATTTTCATCAAGAGCGCCTGGCCGTTCTCGCCAACGTAGTTCACTTTCGAGCCGATTTCCAGCAATACGGGCTTGATTTTCTCGTAGGCGGCCTGGTCGCCTCCGACCATGATGGATGAGGTTCCCTGCGCCAGGGTGATGACATTACCCGATATGGGCGCATCGAGCATTTGCGCTCCTTTTGCTGCAACCCGCTCTGCCAGTTCTCGCGAAACGGTAGGGCTGATGGTGCTCATGTCGACATATATTTTGCCTGGCCCTAAACCGGCCAGGATGCCATCGTGACCGTTAAATACAGCGCGCAGGGCAGCGCTGTTTGCCACCATGCTGAAGGTAATATCAGCCGCTTCTGCGACTGCGCGCGGCGTCGCGGCCCACTGCATTCCGGCGTCAAGCAGCGACTGCGCTTTTGACCTGGTGCGGTTGTAGCCGGTAACGCTATGTCCCGCGTCCAGCAGGCGTTTAGCTATGCCACCACCCATATTCCCAAGACCTATGAGACCAAGGTGAGCCATGAGAACCTCCTCGAGTAAATATAGTTGGGGATTGGTCCAATCTATTGTATCGCATTGGAGATGCGCTCGTTGATGAAGGGCGAGAAATGATCCAGGTAGCGTTCTTGCACGTCCTGTCTCTTCCAATCGGCCCCAGTTACACGTTGGCGGCATGCTGTTGACCCACAGCGACAGGGATACAGCACCCAATCAGGACTGGTGGTGTACAGGGCGTAATCTTGCGTTAATTCCTCGCCTGTGGCAATCTCTCGCCTGGCAACGACCGTTACTTCATCGCGCAGCCACAAATTGGCATCACACGAGTGATTCATACCTCCTGGCGCCGTAGGTATATCGACCAGGTGCGCATCTTCCCCGATTTGCACAGCATTAAAGCGGCTGACCGTTGCGATAAACGCTCGAAACTGTGCATCACTCATCACCGTTCCACCAATGATCACAACGGTCTCCCCTGCGGAGATGGGCTGAGAAGCGAACATGCCTGTGCCCTGGATCGCCGAAGGTTGCACCTCAACACGTGGATCATACCAGGTGGTCGGCAGGTACTTGTTTGATGGTTTCATCATAGTGCGTTGGTCTCCGAATTTGCACACGCTCTTCTTGCAATGGTAAACTAGGGTTGTACCAAACTCTACAACTTGCTACTAGGAGGATACATCAATGCCGCCTGTTGATGCCAGCTTTGATAGCACAATTTTCCTGGTGGTCGGTCTTTCTCTCATTTTGGCCATCACTTCTGTCTTGCTCTCCTACCTGTTCACCGTTCGTATGAGTGCCTCCTGGGAGATAGATCGAAAAGACGACCCGCCGCCCGATGATCAGCAAGACGCTGCTTCTGATAGTCAGAACGCTCGCCTTTCCGACAGTCAAAGGAAGGTTCGTCTGGGAGATCGAATGGGCCATACCAGTTGGGATTTTAGTAAAAGTTGGGCAACCAATATCACCGTCATAGGCGCTCTGCTAGGCACCGCGCTCAATCTGGAAAAAACCGCGCTCGTTCATAGTATGTTCAATCTTTTTTTTCTGCTTCTGGCCGCTTTGGCTCCCTTTGTCTATTACCTGATCGGAGGGCAAAATGAGGTGATACCCGTCTCCTCCTCGGAGTACCAGCGTGATGCTGAGCCTGGACACGAGACTGATGTGCGCTCGAAAGGACAATCTCCCGCCTATCAGTTTCATGGGTATGTCGCCGGGTTCCTGATCGCCTGCGTATTGACGCTCTGGGGTGTTATTGGAGAATTAATCACCCTGTATAGTTTCCTGGGCTTTATCGCATCACAATATCCGCGTCAGCAATTCGCTATCGTTGTCTTGTTCCAGATCATAGTGGTATGCATCATCATAGGCATTATCTATTTTGGCATATTTACTATCCCGCGCACGCTCCGCCAGCAATTCGGCCAGAAAACAGCCAGGGTAGACGCGGCTAAACGTCTCAAAGCCAGTTATGCGTTTCCAACGAAGACAGTAGGGCCGGAGCTACCCACGTGGGCTCCATTGTGAGCCTTGCGAGTTATGATATACTACTACCATTCTTCATGAGCTTCTCTTTAGAGCAAGGAGACCATCATGGCATCGCAACCTGAAAGCCCAGGGCGGCGTTTCGGCAAAGTCATCCCCGCTACCGGACAACCAGTTGTCCGTCATCAGTTTGCTGAGGCAGCAAAACAGCCCTCGCAGCCGTTACCAAAACCGACAGGAGCATCCCCCTATCACCTTGCCCTTGACCAGGTCCTTCCTGCTGCCACCATGCAAGCCATTCAATCAGCAGGACGCCTCGTATTTCACCTCGTGGGAGATGTTGGCGGCATCAAGGCCCCGCAAGAGCAGGAAATCGTTGCGATGCATATGGTGCAAGACCTGGCTGCTCCTACTCCGAGTGCGCGGCCTGTCTTTTTTTACTGCCTGGGCGACATTGTCTACTACTACGGGCAGGCAGGCGACTATTTCGCGCAATTCTACGAACCATATATGCACTACGACGCTCCTATCTTCTCCATTCCAGGCAATCATGATGGGGACATTGATCCATCCAATCCGTCAGCCCCTTCGCTTGCCGCTTTCGTTGAGAATTTTTGTGCTGCAGGGCCCCACCTTTCGAGCGAAGCAGGCGATAGTGGGCGTGATGCCATGACCCAGCCCAACGTCTATTGGACGCTGGAAACGCCTTTTGTGACGTTCATTGGCCTGTATACAAACATCCCGGAAGGTGGGTGGATGGACAACGATCAGATTGCGTGGTTACAAGCTGAACTGAAAGGCGCTCCACCAGACAAAGCCCTGATCGTCTCTATGCACCATCCCATTTACTCATTGGATACCTATCACAGTGGTAGTGTGTATATGGGAACTATTCTCGATCAAGCCATTCAGGAGAGTATGCGCACACCAGATGCTGTTTTCGCCGGCCATGTTCATAACTACCAGCGATTCACCCGTTCGCTCAATAGCCGCGACGTCCCATATATCGTTGCCGGAGCGGGTGGCTATTGGAACCTGCATTATATGCAAAAAGTGAATGGCGCGGCTATCCAGGCACCATACCAGATTCCAGGGGAAGATGTGACGCTGGCCAGCTACTGCGACAACTACCATGGATATCTGCTCATGGAAGTTGATAAGCAAACGCTCAAAGGCCAGTACTACTCGGTGCCACGGCCGCAAGCGTCCTGGAATGCACCTGCTCAGCTCGTCGATTCCTTCACGCTGAACTTGCAAACGCACAAGATGCAGTGACAAGAGAGCATGCCATCTGCTACGTGGTGTGACTGTGCAGAGCAAGCGAACCTGGATGCTCTCTCCGGGCTGATGGGAACGCCTGCTCAGTTCACGCCATGACGCTACTTTCGGGATGGTATGCGCTTTTTCTAGTCATCTGTGCTATCTTACTTGTACAATGATCTCAATCCACAGAAGAGGGTTGTTCTATATGGACTTCTTTGTAATGTCCTCTATCTTCTCGACGCGCTGATCTCGCCGCCTGGTAGCATACTGGCAGCGCAGCACCGATCTCAGGCGAACTGTCTGATGCGGTGCTGGTTTGTCGTGTACTCCAATTCCCTTCTCTGATACACTCTTTAAGCGTGTCTGCTTCTCGGCGGCTTCGCCGCGCCAAAGATGGGGTATATGTTGTACAAAATGCGCGAAGCGCATTTTGTACAACATATACGGCGAGCGCCGCAGGCGCGAGCAAGCGATTGCGATGGGAAGCAGACAGACTCTTTCACCAATTTTGAAAGGACTACCTCATGTTACCACCCAGGTGGCTTTACTTTCTTTTGCTGCTCGTTGTCTTTGAGCTGATTGCCGACATCCTGGCAAAACAATTCGCTTTGAACGGGAAGCTCATTTTTGCTGTCCTCTCCATCATTGGCTTCATCGCGGCCAACACGGCCTGGCTCATCAGCCTGCGCACGGGCGCGGAACTGAGCAAGGGCGCGGTGCTCTTCTCGGTGCTCTCGGCTGCCGGAGCTGTATTGATCGGGCTGCTCGTCTACAAGGAAAAGGCTGGCCCCTATCAACTCGTCGGCCTGGTCCTGGGCGTTGCCGCGATAGCCTTCCTTTCAGTGGAGTAGTTGTGGCTGATCTTCCAGCTTCCCTGTGCCCGCATAAAGCACAGTAAGCAGAAAGGATAGACGCGTGGTACTGCCTGTATGGTTCGCCCTGTTCCTGGTGTTTCTGTTCTTTGAGCAGGCGGCAAACGTCCTGGGGAAGCAGTTCGCTTTGAGCGGACGATACCGCTTCGCTGTATTCTCTTTGCTCAGCTTCATTGCCTGCGAGCTACCCTGGATCTTCAGCCTGCGTACCGGCCTGGAACTGAGCAAGGGCGCGGTGATCTTCTCTGTGGTTCCTGCGATCCTGGCTGTATTGATCGGATCGCTCGTCTACAAGGAAAAGGCGACACGCTCCCAATTTGCCGGCTTGATGCTTGGGATCGCGGCTGTCGCCTTGCTCTCTATTGAGTAACAGAAGATTCTAAATTAAATGCGGGGAGCATACCACATGCTCCCCGCATAACAAGCGTGAGAACCCCTGACCCACCCTCACCCGTCAGCATAGTCCAGCACCCGGTAGTGACCGGTGCGCAATGCACTGTACGCCTGTAACAATACTGGGCTTTACAGTAAGGTTGTGTCCAGCCCCCGGTGGGGTGCAGATTTATCAGATCTGTCCTTTTACAACTTAAGGCAGTTGTCGCCTCGGTGCTCGCTACCATACTCACCGGCTACCAACTCACGCTTGTGTAATCCTACTCGCTCAGGTCAGTCGCCCAGTTCGTGGCCTGGATGGTCGTATCAAGTTCACGACGCTCGCGGGCGATCTCGTCTAACTGGCGGCGAAGCCCGGCCACATCAACCGTGGAGATCCTGCGAATCTCGGCGCGACCATAGCGCTCGATACGAGTGGAAGCAGTGTCCGCCAGGCCGCTGATGATGCTGTACCGCATGGAGAGCACATCGCGCTGTGCAAGTGCGTCAGTAAGACTCGTCCCCTCGGAAAGCATGGTCTGGAAATTGGTCTGGTTGATGCGCGCGATCAGCTCACGTAACTGGTTCAGCAACTGATCCAGCTCGGCCAGTAGCTCCTTAGGGTCCTCAGGAGGCTGCTCGCCTTCCTGTACGAGTGCGCTCTGCCGGAGTCGCTCGCGCATCTGCGCGATCCGCTTCTGCACATCAGCGCGCAAAACCAGCGCCTCTGCAAGCTTCATAGCACTTCCTCCTCGTTTGTCGATCATGGACACTTTTACAAGACAATTCACATCTAGTTTGTGATCTGTCAAGCAATCACAAGTTTACACGATACGTAATTGCTTGTCAAGTAGGTATTTTAGACGTTCTCTGCTTCACCTTTGCTTCTCAGTTATATAGAAAGCACCACTCCCACCGCGAAGCCAATCTATGCAATAGAAAACATACCTCATCGACAAAGGTGTGTTGCCAGGCGAACTGCAGCGGCAACCACTTCATCGCCCGTCTCTGGCACCGGAGGAGCCAGCAATCCCTCGTAGTACCCATAGACAACCGGCATCCACTCAATTTCATAGCCGCCAGCGCGATATTCGTCGGCCATCGCAAGATAGCCAGGCGTGCCATTTGTATAGCCACCAAAGCACAGGCATAGCGGATGCTCGCCAGTTGCTAACGAAGCGGTTCGTTCACGGAAGGCGAGTGATAACTCTGCGAACGGTTCCATTGGGATGCCCACTCTCACGAACTCGTTCACCCGCACGGCATGCAATTCTCGCACCAGGGTCAGATGCCGTTCGTTAGCGGCGAGCTTGTGGCGGACCAGGTCGAGCCAGGGCTCAGTCGGCGCTTCCCAGATGCGAGAGACCTCCTCGGCTAGCTGAACCGCTGTTGCCTCGTCCGGCAGAGGGGACAACCGTAGCGTTACGCGCTCTACCGCTGTGGTGAGCGCGTACAGTGGATGCATTTCTGCAGTGGCAAATGCCTGGAGCGCCGCTCCTCCAAGCTCACAACCACATCGCTTGAGAGCAGCTTCATCCCCGCGCCAGCGCGGATTCACGTCTCCTGCTGCTCCCTGAGCAAACAGGCAAATCCCTCCAGTGGCGGATTCAATGACATTACGCACAGCCCCGGTCACATCGGCGGAGCAGGCGAAGTTGTCTGACTTGAACACGGTTCCATGAACGCCATAGTGGACTACGGTTGCCAGCGGTCGTTGATCAGCCGTGTCGATACGGAGCACAGTGACCTGCTGGTCGACTGGCCCGGCGGGATTAACGCCTGGAAAAGCCCGTCCGTCGTTTCCTCGTTCACGACCGTTGACGCCAGTAATCGAGGTGGCGGTACTGCATCCGACGCGGGCGCGAGTGAGGCGCTGCAAAGCAAGTCGAGCTGCACTCGCGGCCCATTGGGGAAGCATCGCGCCGTAGAGTCGTTCAGGTGAGTTCACCGGACGCTCATGTGCATACCAGTCCAGCACCTCGCTGTCGGGGCCAGCGTGGGTATGTGAGTAATAGACTGCAACGCGTTCGAGCGGAGTCCTGGCTGTGGCAGCGACAGCGGCCCGAAGTGCAAGAGTTGCTTTCCACCCCAGGCCGACATTGTCAATGGCCAGGAGCAGACAGGGGTACGATGGAGTATGCTCGTCGACGAGGGCCAGGGCTGTTAACCACAAGGGATCGTGTACATCCGTCATTGGCGAACTGCGGTGGTAACCAAACAGTTCAATGCCAACGGGTGGGGTGATATCTACGCGCGCAACGCCTGCCAGCAGTTCTCCAGTCGTGAGCATAGCTCCTCCTTTGGAAGCATTTCCTTAAGCAAGGTTCAAAGTAAAGAAAAGTCCTTGACCGTTGGAACAATCAAACCATGTCACCCTGAGCCCTTCGCTACGCTCAAGGGTAAACTCCGCGAAGGGTCTGGCTTGATGCGCACAGGGAGATGCTTCGCTTCGCTCAGCATGACAGGACTAGACCTTTCTGTTGGAACGGAGGGCGACCCAAGGGTCCCCGCTCCACACTGCTCCACTCCCGCCCCTACGGGACTTGCACTCGCAAGGACGGAGAGCCCACTATTATCAAGAGTGACCGATTATGCTTGTTCAGGATGCTTCTCGGCCACTGCCATCCAGTGCCTGCTGTTCATCGTGGTGCTCGTGGGCGTGATCGTGTTCGTGGCGTATGGGGGTCTTCTTCCTGTGCTGGGCGATGATATGCGTGATCTCATCGAGTTTCTCTGGCGACCATTCAGCAAAATGATCCCAGGCGCTTGTCTGCCAGTCGTCGACCGTCTTTGTCGCTGGAATCCAGGGAGGGAGGTTCAACAGCAAGTGATCCGCCAGTGCGTTGACAAATGGCTCATACATCCGCCGCAGCTCATAGAGACGCTTCTCAGCATCTTCTTCATGCCGCAGTCGCAGCCCTACCTCGGCGAGAGCATCGCGCATGCGTGCAAAATCTGCTGATGAAAGGCGATTGAGTTTGGAATCTATAGGTGGGGTTCCATAAACCTGAGCGAGGTCGACCGCGGCATGACGCGCTATCGCGAACGTGAAGCGTATCGTCGGGGTCGAAATACCCTCGAGGCCAACAAGCAGTAATGCGCAGGTATCCAGAATAGTGGTGAGCGCCCCCAGCCAGGACTGGCGTTCGTGCTGGGAACGATAGTAAGTCAGGACCGGATAAGAGAGGTGACTCTCCAGC
>Ga0187846_10002486_pt1 | contig 10050 bp, 6 predicted proteins | sample TC_taG_FD_161473 | JGI IMG/M metagenome (GOLD analysis project Ga0187846, IMG submission 161473) | Biofilm microbial communities from the roof of an iron ore cave, State of Minas Gerais, Brazil - TC_06 Biofilm (v2) | ecosystem: Environmental > Terrestrial > Deep subsurface > Cave > Wall biofilm ... | reverse complement strand
GTGCACGTGTTTACCGGCAAGCCGGAAATCGGCATGGGCGTGCAGACGGCGTTCACGCAGATTGTCGCGGAGGAGCTGGACCTGCCCATCGAGCGCGTGAGCTTGGTCATGGCCGACACCGCCACGACCGCCAACCAGGGCGGCGTGGGCGGCAGCACTTCGGTCGCGCAAGGCGCGAAGCCGCTGCGCAATGCGGCGGCAAACCTGCGCGCGATGCTGCTCGATCTTGCCTCGCGCCGTCTCGATGCGCCCGCCGAGCAGCTTCAGGTGAAGAACGGCGTGGTCAGCGTCAAGGGCGACGAGTCGAAAAGTGTTTCCTATGGAGACTTGGCCGGCGCAGGCGGCTTGAACGAAGCGCTGAAGGTCTCGGGCGAAGGATTTGCCCTTGACGTGGAAGGCGTGGCGAAGCCCAAGCCCGTCTCCAGCTACACAATTGTCGGACACAGCGTTCGCCGCCTCGATGTGGCCCCGAAGATTCTCGGCCAGTGGAAGTACGTCACCGACGTGCGCGTGGACGGGATGCTGCACGGGCGGGTCATTCGCCCCGCGGGCGTCGGCGCGACGCTAGATAAGGTGGATGACAGCGTCGCTAAGACGATTCCGGGGTACGTGAAGACGGTCGTCGAGGGTAATTTTGTCGGCGTGGTGGCGGAAACCGAGTGGGGCGCGATTCGTGCGCAAAAAGCGGTGAAGATCACGTGGACCGAACCCAAGCAAGCCTTCCCGCCCCAGCAGGATTTGTACCAACACATGCGCACCGTGGCCCCCAAGGCCAGCCGCGAAACGCGCAAGGACGGCGATGCCGCTGGCGCTATCGCAGCCGCTGCGAAGAAAGTGCAAGCGAGCTACGAGTTCCCGTTCCAATCGCACGCCACGATGGGTCCAGGCTGCGCCGTCGCCGACGTCCACGTGGACGGCATCACGACGGTCTGGTCCGGCGGGCAAAAACCTCACGATTTGCAAAAAGGCTACGCGGAACTGCTGAAAGTGGACCGCGACAATGTGCGCGTCATTTGGGTCGAGGACGCGGGCTCCTACGGCCGGCCGGGGTTTGAGGACACGGGTTGCGACGCCGTGCTGCTCTCGCGCGCCGTGGGGAAGCCGGTGCGCGTGCAGTGGACGCGCGAAGACATGACCGCGTGGGGAACGAAAGGCCCCGCCGTAGCGTGCGAGCTCACTGCCGGACTCGACGCGCAGGGAGAAATTGCCGGGTTGCAGTTCAGTTCGCGCGCGTTCTCAGGCGGGGAAATCATGTTCCGCCCCGAGAGCGCGTGCAATTACCTGGGCGCTCAGCTCACGGGCTTGCCGAACACCACCGGCATCGATGAGTTTGCCCAGTGGGGCGCGCAAGCGCCTCCCTACGCGATCAAAAATCTGCACGCCGAGGCGCATGTGGTTCCCGCATTCTTCGACTCGGCGTCTCCGATGCGCACCACACACTTGCGCGACCCCGAAGGGCCGGCCACCACATTTGCCGTCGAATCGTTCATGGACGAACTCGCCGCGGCCGCCGGCGCCGATCCCATCGAATTTCGTTCCAAATATCTGACCGAACCGAGGGCCAAAGCGGTACTGACGGCCGCGGCCGGGCAGTTCGGCTGGGACAAGCGCCCCTCGCCGAGAAAAGCTGCGTCCGGAGACGTGGTCACCGGGCGCGGCATCGCCCTGGGGGCGCGCGGCGGCACCTACGTCGGCACCATCGCCGAAGTCGAAGTGAATCGCAAAACCGGCGCGGTGCGCGTGAAGCGCTTTGTCTGCGCGCACGATTGCGGCTTGATCATCAATCCGGACGCCTTGCGCAGCACCATCGCCGCGAATCTGGTGCAGTCGCTGAGCCGCTCGCTGAAGGAAGAGGTCATGTTCGACCGCAGCAACGTCACCAGCGTGGATTGGCGGACATATCCGGTGGCGCGCGCGTCCGACATTCCTTCGCGGGTGGATATCCTCATGCTCAACCGGCCGGAGTTTCCCCCGATGGGAGCGGGAGAGCCATCGTCGCGCCCGACGGCCGCCGCCATCGCCAATGCTGTGTTCGACGCCACCGGCGCTCGCGTGCGCACGGCGCCGCTCACTCCGGCAAGAGTGAAGGCAGCCCTTACAACCGCCTAGGTTGTTCGGGCTTATATCGGTCAGACCAAAGGCCCGCTCCCCAAATTGATGGCGGTGCAGCGATCATTCGACCTGCTGCAGGTTCAACGCGATTCGCACTCCGTTTACGATCACGAGGCTCTGATCGATCAGGTTTTGATTGGAGATTTCGTAGGCGGCGAGCTGCCGGAGAGACGCGACGGGACACACGAACTCGACGGCCTCTGCGGACGAACCTCCGGCGGAAGATTGCGTCAGGACAGTGATATTCAATCCCACAAGATCGGGAATCTCCGGCAGTTTGGCCAGCAAATCCTTCAGGCGGGGCGCGAGGAAAGTGTCAAAACTCAGCGCGGCCCGCTTGTAAAGCGACGTCTTATCCCTATCGAAGGATTCCGGATTCCGAACCGTGAACTGCAGGTATAAGGAATCCCGAAAGAGCACCAAGCTCGGAGGGTCGTATTCCACGCCATGCAAGCTGGCCACAGTAAATTTGCCCAGCCCATCCAAGGCCTCGCGATTCTTGTCTTGCAGAGCATCCACTTCCGCTTGGGTGAGCGTTCGAGCGCTAGGAGCAGGGGCTACAGGAGCGGGGATCGCCTGGCCGGAGGGTTGCAGATTTGGCGGCGTCGCTCTTAAATCTAACCCAGCCACCCGAAGCCCGGTCGTGGCGCCGCGTGAAACCGTTTCCGGCGAAGCAGGCCTGGCGGGCGCCGCTTCTGCCGGCTGCGTTGGCGAAATTTCTGCCAGCGTGTACGCTTCCGTCTTGTCCAACGCCAAGCCATAGCGGTCGCCATTCACATAAACCTCAGAATTGTTGAGCAGGGCTTGCTTGTCCTCAACGCGGGTTAGCTGCGGAAGGCGGAGGGCGTCCTCCCGCGACAACACGACGACCAGGTTTTCTCGGCCCTCGAATTTGTAGGTGCCGTTGGCCTCGCGCACATGATAGGAAACTTCGAACCCGAGCCCGTCGAAGTCCTCATCCTTGCCGAACCGCTGAGACAACAGCTTGACCACCGGGGCGACAACGTCCTCAAACACGCGGCTGGCGCGCTGATTCCGCGTCAGGCGGTCGGCGCTGAGCGCGGCATTGTAGTTTCCCGAGCATTTGAGGAGAACTCGCTCGTGGAAGCGGACGAACTCCAGCCCTCGGGTATCGCTTTCCGGCTGTTTTTGTGGATCCACATCTACGAAGCGGCCCGTCACAAAGGGAAACGGGAAGTGCGCTGAGGCGATCTGGCGATTCAAGCTGATCAAGTCTTGCAGATACTTGGCTTCGAGCGCGCGCAACTGGGGATTCTGCACCTCGGAAGGGCTGATTTGCCCCCATGCGGCGGGCCCCAGCGGACTCAGCAGCGCGGTCGCCAGCAAGAGCAAACGGCGCAGGTATCGTAAGCTCGGTATCATAAGGGATCCTATTTGAGATGATATTGCGAGCCCGGCCGCGCCTGCGGAACGTAAGGAGGCGCCGCAATCGCGCGCAGGAACGCAATCACCGCCTGCACGTCGCTTTGCGAAAGGGTCTCGCCCCAGGCAGGCATCAGGGCCGATTTGCCCATGGCGCTGCCGCCCAGGGTAATCACGTTGCGAAGCAATTCGTCGCTCAACGGGTTGAGGGCGTTCCCGTCATTGCCGAGCGGGGGCATCGGATTCAAATTCGAACGGTTCGAAGGCCCGGCAGGAGTGCTATCCGCATGGCACCACACACAGTAGGTATAAAACAGCCGCTTGCCCTGCGCTTGTTCGTAGTTCAGAGCGATGACGTGTTGCGGATCGTTCCAGTCGGCCTCGGTGGCATAGGCCTGGGCGAGCGGATCAGCCGCAGCAGGCTTGGCCGTCCGGCAAGAGCTCGCGCTGAGTCCGAGAAAAACCGCCATCCCGCAAAGCGCCGCACGGTTCATTGCGCTCTTCCGCCGGCGGAAGTATTCCCACCGGGGCTTTGCCGCAATGTGAGCAGATAAGCGGTCAAGGCTTTCACCTCGCCGTCCGGAAGCGGCAATCGAGGTTCCGTGGCGCCGGGAACCAGCTTCTGGGGGTCGCGCAACCACGCTTCGATCCATTCCGGAGTGAGCCAGTTGCCGGCGTTGCTCAAACTCGGGCCCACGTATCCGCCCGACGACCCAATCGTGTGGCACGACTGGCACTGGTATTTCACTTCGTAGAGCTGTTTGCCGAGCGCGGCCATCTGTGGCGTGTACTCGTTTATATTGGCGCTGCCCGGTGAGACTTCGGGAGCCTGCAGGGTCAATGCTAAGTAATCGGCGATGACGCCCGCTTCGTGATCCGTCATATTAAGTTGCGGCATGCGCACCGTGAGCGTCGGCCGCAGCGTCTGCGGGCTTTTCAAGAAGGAAACGAGCCACGCGCGCGGGGCGCGGCTGCCCTCGAAACTCAGATCTGGGGCCAGCGTTCCTCCATACCCGTTGAACCGGTGGCACACAGAGCATTTGTAGCGCTCGTAGAGCTTTCCAAACTCACCGGCGGGGTGAAACTCCGGCTGGGCAGCGGAGACTTCGAGCCGCGTCCCGGCGGGCGTCTGCGGCTCGCCCGTCATGCTCAGCAGGGCGGTGGTGATCGCTTCCAGGCTGCCCGGTTCGAGATGGTATTGCGGCATCCGGGCCGCCGGATTGACGGACAGGGGATCCGTGATTTTGGCCTGTATGAAGGCGATCAAGTTGCGCGGTATTTTTGACTGGCCAAACTCGAGCTGCGAGATGGTTTTGCCCCCGATGCCGGAGAGGTCCGGGCCGAATTCCGCTGCGGCGGGGACTCCCTCAATCGCGTGACAACTCGAGCAGCCCTTCTGCACAAATAGCCACTGGCCCAGCTCAGTCTCCGCCGCGGTCGGCGCTCCCAGGGCGGGAACATTGGCGAGCAGGTCTGGATCCGTCAGCTTGGTTTGAATATACCGCGTCACCTTGAACAGGTCTTCGTCCGACCAGCCGTATCGGGGCATTTCGGAGCGTGGCAAGTAGCCCTGCGGATTCTTCAACCAGGCCACGAGCCAGTCGGCGTTCACTTTGCTTCCGACCTTGGTGAGCTCCGGCCCGACGTCGCCGCCAATCAAAGTTGTTTGGCCCGCGCGTGTAATCGCAATCGAGTGGCATGTCGTGCAGAACATTTGGCGGAAGAGCACCTCGCCTTGGGCCACGGTTTCGGGCCGTTCTTGCACGGAATTCGCGCTTCGCGAATCGAAGCGAGCAGGCGGCACCGGCGTTCGCCTCTGGACACTCAGATATCCCGAGAGCGCCAAGAGTTCGTCCTCGGTGAGGCGGAACTTCGGCATGCGTGGTTCCGTTTCATTCTCCACGCCGTTGACCGTGACGTTGCCGTCCGCATCGGTGATCGTCCGAGGCTCTTTCAGCCATTTGTAGATCCATTGGCGAGTGACCTTCGTCCCCACGTTGGTCAGCTCCGGCCCAATCATTTTTGGCCGCATAATTCCTTGCAGGCGATGGCAACCTACGCAGTTGAATTCAGCCAGCAGTTGCCGGCCGCGGTTTAGCAGAGGCGTCTCGGCTAATTCGTTCCGATGGCAGACCCCGCAAGAGGCTTGAATGTAGCGAACCGGGAGCAGCGGCTCCTCCCAAGCGAGCGTCGTTTCATGGGCCTCCGGCACCTCAGTTGCGCGCCCTTGCCCGCGATGGCAAGCGACGCATCCCCATTGGCTGACGGGGTGGGGGACGGCGGAATGACTGCGGAATACCACCGGCACAGAAGGATCATTTAAGGAAGGCTCGTTGATTCCCCGATGGCAAGTTGTGCAGCGGTCAACCACCCCCAACGGAGGTATCCAGATTTGGTCCACACCCGGCTGGATATCGGCAAGGAGTTGCTTGCGCTCAGCCCGGCTGTCGGCGAACTTCGCGTACTGGCGTTCATAGCGTTTCCACTCGAGCAGAGCGTCTTTGGCGGGTGAAATCGCCAAGGCCACCAGGAACAGCACGCTCATCAGGGCAAACGCAAGCCGCAGCTTCTGGGGCGTCTTTCCCATATCCTCAGCGGACATATGTGAACCTCATCTCCACGGCCAGACCCACGACCAACCCGGCCCTCTAAAGAAAGTGCCCACCACCGTGAGTGTCAAGGCCACAGAAATGAACCAAGTCATGATCCACCACGACAGCGGGCGGGAGCGCAGATACTTCCAGGGCGAGCTGCTCTCCGACGTTGAGAAGTAGGCCAGGAGAAATGGGACTGCAATTACGACCGTAGGCAAAATCACCGTCCAGGCTTCATAAATCGAGAGCAAAATGAGAAGCGAGAGCAACACGGCTGCAGAAATCAGCAGCCGCTTGCGATCCTTCAGCGCCCAGAATGATTCGCCCTTGATGTTCACTTCAAAGTACGGAACGACCACCAGCGCAATTACCACAAGCCCAGGAAGAAGAATCCCCGCGACTACGGGAGGAAAGTAGTGCAACAGCTCCTGGAGCCCGAGGAAGTACCACGGCGCTTTTGCCGGGTTCGGCGTCAGCAAGGGATTGGCGGTTTGTTCCAGCGGGGCGTTCCATACCAGCGCCACAAGCACCAATACGATGGTGAGGCCTTGCAGAATCATGGCCTCTCGCAACAGTAAGTGCGGAAACGCCATCAACTGCTTCGGCGGCTCGCCGGTCACCTTGGCGGACGTCTGCTTCGTGATGAAGACAATGCGCCGGGGGCTGCGCAGCGCGTCGGAATCAATCCCCGTTGTGTATGGAGCTTTCTCTTCCATTTTGCTCTCTCAGCATCAGGCCGCCGTCCTTCTGGACGCGCCAGAAATGCACGCCGACAAGGAGTAAGCCGACCAAAGGAAGTACGACGCAATGAAGCACATAAAACCGCAGCAGCGCGTTTTCCCCGACAATATTCCCTCCCAGCAGAAGAAAACGCGTAGGACGCCCCAAGAAAGGCATCCAAGAGATGATGTTCGTCCCCACCGTGATGGCCCAAAAGGCGAGCTGGTCCCAAGGCAGCAGATAGCCGGTATAGCTCAGCAGCAACGTCACCAGTAAGAGCCCCACGCCAACCACCCAATTGAATTGGCGGGGGGCTTTGTAGCCGCCGCGATAAAACACATGGAACATATGGGCGAATACAAGAATCACCATCACCTGGGCCGCCAGGCGATGCAGGTTCCTCAAAAAGAGCCCGTTGGAGACGACAAAGCGCAGATCCTTCATGTCCAAATACGCTTGGGGGACCGCCGGATGGTAGTAGAACATCAGCAATATTCCCGTCACGACGAGAAGCAGCAGCAGAAAAAACGACAGCGAACCCAAGTAGTAGGTGGCGCGAACGCGCAGGGATTTCTCGCGGACTTTGACGGGAAGGAAATGAAGCAGGAGGTTTCCGAAAACGGCCAGGCTGCGGGTGCGGTTGGTTCGCGCCGGGCCGCGCCGGAAAATGGATTTCCAGACCCAGTTGTCCCGTAATCGCTCGAACAGTGTTTCGTTCCAGGGGGCGTCCATTTGGACCTCACACCTTCAGGATTTGCGAGCGTGGCGCCGCGCTCAGTTTGTCCACGACCAACTGGCCATCAGGAGCAAGGGTAATGGAAAAATGCGGCAGTGGCTGGGGCGCCGGGCCCGCGACCTTGATTCCATCCCGCTGAAACTTGCTTCCATGACAGGGGCACTCGATCAGACCGTCTTCCGGTGTCCATTGAGTGATGCAGCCCAAATGGGTGCACACGGAAGACACGGCGACAAAGCCTTCCGCAACCCGCACGATGAAAATTTGCTGGTCGCGCAAAAAGGTGACGGAATTGACCGGGTAATCTTCCGGAACTCCAACCCGGAAGCGCGCGGGGGGCTCGAAAAGCACGTTGGGCGAAATATAATTGACAGTCACAGCCATGCCGCCCAGGCCGGAAATCCCCAACGCCGCAGCCGAAATCTCGTTGAGAAAGTCGCGCCGTGTGATGCCCGCCGCTGCGCGGCCCTGGGTCTGGTTAGCGCCATCGGGAGGTTGATGTGGATCGCTCATGGGGTGGCGTACTCCTCCGCTTTTCTTTCGGGGTCATGCTCGAAAACTTCGTACGCTTCCATGGTGATGGTATGCACGGGACAGCGCTCCGCGCAGAGTCCGCAGCGGATACAAACCGTCTCGTCCTTTACCATGACGGATCCCTTCCCGGCGGCAAGTTCCTCCGGCGTGAGGTGCTGGAGCAGCACGGGATCCATTTGCGCGAGCGAAGAAATCTGCCCCTGAACTTCCTGGGGAATCGCAAATTGCCGCAAGGGAACGAGCTGCAGGCAATTTTCCGGGCAAACATCCACACAGCCCCCGCACAGGATGCACTCAGTGCCGTTCGCTTCCGAGCCCTCGAAGATGGTGTTGATCCAGCAGCGCAGGCAGCGCGAGGCTTCCAGGCGCGCTTGTTCCTCCGTAAATCCAGTTTCGACTTCCGTGATTCCCGTCCGGCGGTCGAGGGAAATGGTGGGCACGGCCAGGCGCGAGTACTCATCGAAATTTTCGACCATGCTGTGGTGGTCCAGGACTGTGATCTGAACGTATTGGGGTTTGGGCTGCCAGTCCGGTCCGCGCAGGTAGCGGTCGATTTGCTCTGCGGCTTTCCGGCCATCGGCGACGGCGCTGATAATCAATCGCGGGCCAAAGGCGATATCCCCGGCGGCGAAAATTCCGGGAGCGGTGGTCATCAGCGTTTCGGGGTCAATCTTCACCGTGCCTTGGCGCGTTGCTTCGACCCCGTCCTCGGATTTCAGGAAAGAGAGATCAGAAGTTTGGCCGATAGCCAATATGACGGTGTCGCAAGAGATGACGCTCTCGGTCCCTTCGGCGAAAGTGGGCCGGAAGCGGCGCTGGTCGTCAAACACAGAAGTGCACTGTATGGCTTCGAGTCCCACGACTTTCCCGTTTTCGCCCAAGTAGCGCTTGGGACCGAGCGAAGGATGGAGCTTCAAGCCCTCCCGCAATCCTTCGTCAATCTCCTCGGCAAATGCCGGCATTTCTTCGCGTGATTCCAGGCAAACGAGGTGAACTTCGCGAGCCCCCATCCGCAAGGCCGCTCGCGACACGTCCATCAATTCGTTCATGGCCACCTGGAGTTCTTTCTCAGAAAGGCGGTCAGGCAGCGCGGGGCTCTCCAACGACTCCAGCGCCTGCCGGTGCTGTTGGCGAAGAGCCGAGCGGGCAACGTCGATGGCAACGTTTCCCCCTCCAATCACGACTACCTTCTTGCCGATCGAAAAGCGGTAGCCGAGATTGACGTTCAGGAGGAAATCAATTCCCGTGATCACACCGTCCAGTTCCCGGCCAGGGAGGGACAAATCCCTGCTGCGGTGAAGCCCGATGGCCAGGAGCACAGCTTGATACCCCTCGCGGCGAAGATCTTGAAGCGTGAAGTCGCCCAGCCGCGCATTGACCCGGAGTTCCGGGCCCAGGTCGAGGACCTCCCGGACCTGCGCATCAATCACATCCCGCGGGAGGCGATACTCGGGGATTCCCAGCCGGAGCATGCCTCCGAGAACGGGAGACGCTTCGAAAATCGTCACACGATAGCCGAGTAACGCAAGATCATGTGCCGCTGACAGCCCGGCGGGTCCCGAGCCGATGACCGCCACGCGTTCCGGATGCCGGACGCGAGGCTTTTGGGGGTGTACATCGATGGGATTGCGAGATTCGGGGCCGTAGCGTTCGGTGAGGAAACGCTTCAGCGCGCGGATGGAAATGGGGGCGTCGAATTTCCCGCGGCGGCAGTTGGTTTCGCAGGGATGTCCGCAAACGCGGCCGCAGATGGAGGCCAGTGGATTGGGCTCGCGGGCGTAGCGATAGGCGTCTTCGTAGCGTCCCTCGGCAATGAGCGCGACGTACCGGCCAGCTTGCGTATGTACCGGGCAGGCCTGCATGCACGGGAAGTTGCTCTCGAGCCAAGCGAGGTCAACCGTCTTTGTCCTGAGTCGCGCCAACGTCAAACCTCCGCGTGCGATTGGGCGAACGACGTGGCCCAAGCCGCCG
>Ga0187846_10002485_pt1 | contig 10052 bp, 10 predicted proteins | sample TC_taG_FD_161473 | JGI IMG/M metagenome (GOLD analysis project Ga0187846, IMG submission 161473) | Biofilm microbial communities from the roof of an iron ore cave, State of Minas Gerais, Brazil - TC_06 Biofilm (v2) | ecosystem: Environmental > Terrestrial > Deep subsurface > Cave > Wall biofilm... | reverse complement strand
ATGGACGGGCTCAACAGCCCCAGCGAAGCGCCATACTGCACGGACCGGTCCGGTCGCCTCAGCAGCTACCAAACTCTACCGCGCTGGCCATGACTGAACATACAAGTGAAGCGAATGGGCCACCGCGCGTGCATCGTGCGGGTTCAACGGTGACGCTTGCGCGCGCTGCGCTCGCGCTGGGTGTCGCGATCGCGCTGGCGGGAGGCGCCATCTGGACCTGGCGGCACCCGGCCGCGCCATCCAACGCCGCCGAAACGGCCGAGGCGGTGCCCTGGCTGTACTCGCTCACCCTGCCGGATGCCGACGGGGCTAAATGGCCCCTGAAGACATGGCAGGGCAAGCTGCTTGTGGTGAACTTCTGGGCCACCTGGTGCACTCCTTGCATCGAGGAGATGCCGGAGCTTCAGAAATTTTCGGACGAGTTCGCCGCGCGCAACGTGGCCGTGATCGGCATCGGTATCGACGAGCCCGACAAGATCCGCGAATTCGCGCGCCAACACCGGCTGCGAATTGCCCTGCTGGCGGCCGGATTCGATGGCATGCAGCTGGCCACGCGCCTGGGCAACCCAGAGCCCGTGCTGCCGTACACTGCGCTGATCTCGCCGGGCGGCCGCCTCATCGAGGAACACTCGGGCCGACTCGATCCGGCCGAGTTGAGGCGCTGGGTCAACCGCCAGCCCACGATGTAGGTGCTTGTGGCGGCTGCTGCCGCGCAAAAACCGCACGCTGGACAAGTGGCGGCGAATTGTAGACAATCGCCCGCTTCATACGAATAACTGACGCCTTCTGCCGTCTTTTGTAGCACCGAGGCAAGCGGGCGCCAATCTTCCATCAGCCGTGGCACGTTCCGTTCTGGTCGTAAACGGGCCCAATTTGAATCTGCTCGGAACGCGCGAGCCGGCCGTTTATGGAACGCAGACGCTGGCTGACATCGAACGCGACCTTGCGCGGCAAGCGGCAGCGCTGGGCGTGAGCGTGCGAACGTTCCAGAGCAACCACGAGGGGGAGCTGATCGTGCGGGTGCAGCAGGCGCGCGGCGACGGCACCGATTTCATCATCGTCAACGCCGGAGGTTTCACGCACACCAGCGTGGCGCTGCGCGACGCGCTGGCGGCGGTGGCGATTCCGTTCGTCGAGGTCCATATCTCGAACTTGCACAGGCGGGAGCGATTCCGCCATCGCTCGCTGCTGGCCGATCTGGCGGTCGGATCGATCGTCGGCCTGGGTGTGACGGGCTACCGCCTGGCGCTTGAATTCGCCGCCGGCTATGGCGAAGCGAAGCCGCAGCCGGATCGCGCGGCCTGACCCGGCATCGGCTGCCTTGCGGACCCCAATGGACCTGAGAAAACTGAAGACGCTGATCGACCTGGTGGCCGAGTCGGGTATCGCTGAACTCGAGGTCACGGAAGGCGAGGACAAGGTACGAATCGTCAAGCAACCGGGCGTTGCGGTCGCGCTTGCACCCGCGGTCGCGCATGCAACACCGGTGCCGCTCGCGCCGGCGGCCCTACAGCCGGCGTCGGCTGCTGCCCCTGTCGCTGCCGCTGCAGAGGAACCCCAGGGACATCTGGTGAAGTCGCCGATGGTGGGAACGTTCTACCGCGCCTCGGGGCCGGGGGCAAAGCCGTTCGTGGAGGTCGGACAGGCGGTCAAGCCGGGCGACACGCTATGCATCATCGAGGCGATGAAGTTGCTCAACGAGATCGAGGCCGAAGTGGCCGGCACGGTGAAGGAGATCCTGGCCGAAAATGGCCAGGCCGTCGAATACGGCCAAGCGCTGTTCGTGATCGGGTAGCCGCAGAGCCTCGTTGATGTTCGGGAAGATCCTGATCGCCAATCGCGGCGAAATCGCGCTGCGCATCCAGAGGGCCTGTCGCGAGCTCGGCATCCGGACGGTCGTGGTCCATTCGGAGGCGGACACGGACGCCAAGTACGTCAAGCTTGCCGACGAGTCGGTATGCATCGGACCGGCGCCCGCACGCGACAGCTATCTGAACATCCCCGCAATCATCAGCGCGGCCGAGGTGACGGACGCCGAAGCGATCCACCCCGGCTACGGCTTCCTGTCCGAGAACGCGGACTTTGCCGAGCGCTGCGAGCGCAGCGGCTTCGTCTTCATCGGGCCGCGGCCCGAATCGATCCGCCTGATGGGCGACAAGATCACGGCCAAGCAGGCGATGGTCGAAGCAGGAGTGCCGACGGTACCTGGTTCCGACGGCCCGCTGCCCGAGGAGCCGCGCGACATCGTCAAGATCGCGCGCTCGCTCGGCTATCCGGTGATCGTCAAGGCGGCCGGCGGCGGCGGCGGGCGCGGCATGCGAGGGGTGCACACCGAGGCGGCGCTGGTCGCGGCGGTCGCGCTGACCCGCCAGGAGGCGCAGAGCTCGTTCAGCAACCCGGCCGTGTACCTGGAGAAGTACCTGGAGAACCCGCGCCACATCGAGATCCAGGTGCTGGCCGATCAGAACAAAAACGCCGTCTGGCTGGGCGATCGCGACTGCTCGATGCAACGGCGCCATCAGAAAGTGCTGGAGGAGGCGCCTGCGCCGGGGATCCCGCGCAAACTGATCGAACGAATCGGCGAGCGCTGCGCCGAGGCGTGCCGAAAGATCGACTATCGGGGCGCGGGCACGTTCGAATTCCTGTACGAGGGCGGCGAGTTCTACTTCATCGAGATGAACACGCGCGTGCAGGTCGAGCACCCGGTCACCGAGATGGTCACCGGGATCGATATCGTGCAGCAGCAGATTCGCATTGCCGCCGGGCAGAAGCTGGTGCTCAAACAACGCGACGTGACCCCCCGCGGACACGCCATCGAATGCCGCATCAATGCCGAGGATCCGTTCAAGTTCACGCCCAGCCCCGGCCGCATCACCGCTTGGCACACGCCGGGCGGCCCCGGAGTGCGGGTCGACTCGCACGCCTACGCCGGGTATTTCGTGCCGCCGCACTATGATTCGATGATCGGAAAGGTCATCTGCTTCGGCGAGAACCGCAGTCAGGCGATTGCGCGCATGCGGATCGCGCTGTCCGAGATGGTGGTCGAGGGAATCCAGACGAACATTCCGCTGCATCGCGAGCTGATGCTCGACGAGAAGTTCATCCAAGGCGGCACCAGCATCCACTACCTTGAGAACCGACTCGCGGCCATCCACGCGCCTCGATCCTGACGCCGATCCGGCGCCCGTGGGCCTGACCGAGTTCGAGGTGCTGGCGGACGCGCAGTCGGCCGAGGAACTGTCGGAAGCGCTGCTGCAGGCCGGCGCACTGGCGGTCGGCATCGAGGATGCCGAACCGTCGGCGAGCGAGTGGCCTGACGAAGTGTATTCGCAGGCTCCAGGGCAGTTTGCCGGGCTCTGGCCTTTGAACCGCCTGCGCGTGCTGCTCGCGCCGGGCATGCACGCCGACCGCCTCCTTGCGCAAGCGTGCGGCGGCGATCAGGCGTGTCCGGCCATCGTCGCTACGCGCCGGATCGGCGAGGCGGACTGGGTGCAAGCGAGTCGGGCGCAGTTCGCGCCGATCCGGATCGGGGACCTATGGGTCGTACCGTCCTGGGCCGAGCCTCCGGATCCATCCGCGCTGAACCTGCGGCTGGATCCCGGCATGGCATTCGGCACCGGATCGCATCCGACCACGAGCCTTTGCCTGCAGTGGCTGCAACAGAACCTGCGGCCGGGCGATCGCATGCTCGACTACGGATGCGGATCGGGCATCCTGGCGATCGCTGCGGCCAGGCTTGGCGCCGGATCGGTCATGGGTGTGGACATCGACCCGGCAGCGTTGCTGGCGGCGCGCGAGAACTCCCGACGCAACGGCGTGCAGGCCGATTACACTGATCCCGCGTCTCTGGATGGCTCCGGCTTCCTCGGCCGCTTCGATATCGTGGTAGCCAACATCCTTGCCAATCCGCTGATCCGGCTGGCACCGGCCCTGTTGCGGCTGCTCGCGGATACCGGCTCGATCGTGCTGGCCGGATTGCTCGCGCAGCAGGCCGATGCACTCGCCGCGGCGTATCGCCGCGCCGATCCGCGCCTGCATCTGTTCGTGTGGGGCCGGGACGGCGACTGGGTGTGTGTCGCCGGTGCCCGCACGGCCGGCTGAACATGGCTCTTGCCGCCCGCTGCCCGCACTGCCACGCGTTGTTCCGCGTGGTGGCCGATCAGTTGAAACTGCGCGGTGGGCTGGTCCGTTGCGGCCAGTGCCGCAAGGTGTTCGACGCGATCAGCGGGTTGAGCTACGTCGACGATGTGGCGCTGGCGAAAGAGCGGGCGCAAGCAACCGTCGCAGGCGCCGCACATGCGGGACCGTCGGTCGCGCTGGCGAGCTCGAGCGCGCCGGCGCGCGCCGCAGCGCCCAGCAAGCAGCCTCCACAGGGTGCCGCTCCGCGCGAGCGCAGCCGCCACGAAGCGACGCCGGTGCCATCGGCGCGCACTTCGGCGCGAGCCGTCCATCCGTCGCCGGCGGAGGTGAAAGCCGCCGCCGTGCGGGATTTGCCCGACGCGCTGGCAGTGCCGACGCTGTTCGGCCCCGCCGATCCTGCCCACGAGCTGGTCTACCCGCCCTTCGAGGGGCCATTTTCGGATCAAAGAGCGCGCGCGGCGGCCTCGCGCGAGGACGAAGCCAGCCAGGCGCCGGAAGGTGATGACCAGGAACCGCAGGCGCCCTCTTTCCTTCCCGCCGACGAAACCCGGGATGAACGGCGGCTGCGTTGGGCTCTGACGGCCGCCTGCGTGCCCTTGGCCGTTCTGGGCCTGCTGCAGTTCGTGTTGACGCTGCGCGGTCCGCTGCTGGAGCTTTCGCCGTCGCTGCGCCCGGCCCTGGTACACGGTTGCAGCCTGCTCGGCTGCACGGCCGGTTGGCCTGCACATTCGGAACTGTTGACGATCGTCGCTTCGGAGCTCGAGGTGATCCCCGGCACCGACGTGATCGAGCTGGATGCGGCGATCCGCAGCCGCGCCGATTTCGTGATGGCGCTGCCGGCGATCGAGGTCACGCTGACCGATACGCAGAACCGAGCGATCGCGCGCAAGGTCTTTTTGCCGGCCGATTACCTGGCGTCGAGCGGAGAGCCGTCCTCCCGGATCGACGAAGGCCTGGCGCCGGGGTCGGACCTGTCGGTGCGCCTCGTGTTCGAAGCACGCGGACTGAGCGCCGCGGGCTTCGTGCTGTACCCGTTCTATGCCTGACGCCTGCGGCGCTGCCGCGGCCGCCGCGCTTGCATCGCGAGCGGGAGTGACATGTCCACTTTGATCTGCGGCTCGTTCGCGTACGACTCGATCATGCTGTTCCAGGGTCGTTTCAAGGACCACATCTTGCCCGACCAGGTGCACATCTTGAACGTGTCTTTCCTGGTGCCTTCGCTGCGCCGGGATTTCGGCGGCTGCGCCGGCAATATCGCCTACAACCTGGCTCTGCTCGAAGGCTCGCCTTTGCCGATGGGAACGGTCGGCGACGACGCGCAGCCGTACCTGGATCACCTGGACCGGCTCGGAATCGACCGCCGCTTCGTGCGCCAGATCCCCGACACCCTGACGGCCCAGGCGTTCATCACGACCGACCTGGAGGACAACCAGATCACCGCCTTTCATCCGGGCGCGATGTCGTATTCACACCTGAACCGGATCGATCCGGCTGGCCTGGATCTGGCAATTCTCGGACCCGATGGCCGCGACGGCATGCTGCAACATGCCGGGCAGATGGGCGAAGCGGGCCTGCCATTTATCTTCGATCCCGGGCAGGGCATGCCGATGTTCGAGGCGTCCGAGCTGGAGTGGTTCATCCAGCGCGCGCGCTACCTTGCGCTCAACGATTACGAAGCCCGCCTGTTGATCGCGAAAACCGGCTCGGACCTGGAATCCCTGGCGCGGCGGCTTCAGGCCGTGATCGTGACACTGGGCGCCCAGGGCTCGCGCATTCACGTGGACGGCAGAATCGTGCAGATCCCGGTGGCGCCGGCGCGGACTCTGCGCGATCCGACCGGCTGCGGCGACGCGTATCGCGCCGGATTGCTGTACGGCATCGCACACGGCATGGACTGGCCCACCACGGGACGGTTGGCTGCCGTGATGGGGGCGCTCAAGATCGAGCATCCGGGAGGTCAGCGCCACGATCCGTCGCGCGCGCAGATCGAGGAGCGCTTTTTCGAGGCCTTTTCCTACAGGCCCTGGTAGGCGAGAGCCTAGAAGTTGGCCGATTCCAGGATCAGCAGCAGGATCTGGGCAACCACCAGGAAGGCGATCGGCGACAGGTCAAAACCGCCTGGCAACGGCAGTACGCGCCGGAACGGTGCCAGCAATGGCCTGGTCAAGAGCTCGAAAGTCGGAAACAGCGGGGAGTGCGGATTGAACACGCTCAACAGCGCGTAGATGACAACCAGGACCATCAGCATGTACAGCGCCCATTGAAGCACCAGCCGGAGTACCTGCGCCATCACAAGAACCCAGTCCAGCGATGCACCGATTCCGGTGAGGCGTCTGAGCAGAATGAAGGCCAGTGCGACGAACAGCGCAGCGGCTAAGCAGGGCCAGTCGATGCGGGCACGGCCCGGCAGCATCGCCCGAAACGGCTTGACCAGCCATTCGGTCAAGGCCGAGGAGAACTGAAACAGCGGGTTGCGACCCGCCATCCGAAGCCACGAAAGGTACAGGCGCAGCAGCAGCGCACCCCCGAGCAGTGCCGCCGCGGTGTTCAGCAACAGGTGGACGATTCCGAGCAGCAGCATCGGAGACAGGAGGCAACCGGGATGGGTCGATTGTAGCGGTCGCGCTTGTCGCGAAAAAAAAGAGGCGCCGTTAGGCGCCCCGAGTCTTAGGCGAGACCTCGTTACGGGCGGCTTCCCGTCGGGAAGGGCCAAGCCGCGGCCGGATTCAGCGCGGTCTTGGCACCCGGCGCTGCAGTAGCCGCCGGGGCCGCCGGAGCGGGCTGCGCTGCCGGGGCCGCCGGCTTAGGAGCCGGTACCTTCCGTGCAGCGCGCTTAGTGGCCTTTTTCGCCTTTTTCGCCTTCTTTGGCCTCTTAGCTACTTTTTTTTTAGCCGCTTTCCTGGCCGACTTTTTGCCGGCCTTCTTTGCGGACCTTCTTTTGCTACCGGATTTCTTCTTGGCGGCCTTCCGTGCTGACTTCTTTTTGGAAGACTTCTTGCCGGCCTTCTTGGCCGATTTCTTCGCCGCCTTCTTCGCTTTTCTCTTCATTGCCATGATCGATCTCCTATCAGGTTACGTAAGGATGGTAGAAAGACAAACCCGGCTGCCCCATTTGCGGCGGGCCGGGCGATTCATCGGCGCATGCGGAGGCACTGTCGCCGCGGCATGCCCAGAAATGCGTTTGCAATAGCGCATATCCGAGCTAAGCGCGGAACGGTCAATGCGCTGACCGCTGACGCTGATGAATTCGGCGCGGGGCGCGCGCCGTAGGCGCACGCGGGGGACCAGGCGCACGGCCTCGGTCCGGAATTCGGGGGAAGCGCGCCCGCACGAGCCCTGACTTCCGGGATCCGCGGGTTCCTGATGACTGACAGCGAGCTGTCTTGTACGGCTACTGTGACTGTCCGAGTTCAATTCAGTGGTCGATCACTTGATCGAGCAACCAAACAGGTCGCACTGTAACTCTGAATCGCGCAACATCGCAAGAGTTTTCTGCAAACTTTTCGCATACATCGCACGCGCGAACAACGAAACCGCAACTGCGTGCATGTCCGGATCGCGCGAATCGAACCACCAACGCACGCCAGTTCCACCGATCAGCGCCTGCGCGCAGACGGACTGCAAGCATCGAACGGTTCATTCCCAGCTCAGCGCGCCTCCGGTCTGATACTCGATCACACGCGTCTCGAAGAAGTTGCGCTCCTTCTTCAAATCGATCATCTCGCTCATCCATGGGAACGGGTTATCGGCGGACTCGAACAGCGGCTCAACGCCGATCTGCTGGGCGCGCCGGTTCGCGATGTAGCGCAGGTAGCTTTTGAACATCGGCGCGTTCAGGCCGAGCACTCCCGTGGGCATCGTATCTTCGGCGTAGCGGTACTCCAGCTCGACCGCCCGCCCGAACAGCTCCCGCACGTCGGCGCGGAACCGGGGGTTCCATAAGTGCGGGTTCTCCAGCTTGATCTGGTTGATCAGGTCGATCCCGAAATTGCAGTGCATCGACTCGTCGCGCAGGATGTACTGGTATTGCTCGGCGGCCCCGGTCATCTTGTTCTGGCGCCCCAGCGCCAGGATCTGGGTGAAGCCGACGTAGAAGAACAACCCCTCCATCAAGCAGGCGAACACGATCAGCGATCGCAGCAGCGCCTGGTCGGTCTCGGCCGAGCCAGTGCGGAAGGCGGGGTCGGTCAGGGTGTCGATGAAGGGAATCAGGAACTCGTCCTTGGCGCGGATCGAGGGAATTTCGTGGTACGCGTTGAAGACCTCGGCCTCGTCGAGGCCCAGGGATTCGACGATGTACTGGTAGGCATGGGTATGGATCGCTTCCTCGAAAGCCTGCCGCAACAGGAACTGGCGGCATTCCGGGGCGGTGATGTGGCGGTAGGTGCCCAGCACGATGTTGTTGGCTGCCAGCGAATCGGCCGTGACGAAGAACCCCAGGTTGCGCCGGACGATGCGCCGCTCGTCGTCGGTCAGGCCGCGCGGATCCTTCCACAGCGCGATATCGCGCGCCATGTTGACCTCCTGCGGCATCCAGTGGTTGGCGCAGGAGGAGAGGTACTTTTCCCACGCCCATTTGTACTTCAGAGGCACCAGCTGGTTGACGTCGGTGTGGCCGTTGATGATTCGCTTGTCCTCGGCCCGAACCCGGGCGGCCGGCGCTGACGCGAGCTGCTGCGTCAGGTCGGCCGCGCTGGCCTCGACCTTGCCGCTGAGCGGCAGCCCAGCAGCAGCGCCCGGGGGAAGCCGTATCGCCGGCGCGGTCCCGCTCCCGCTCGACTCGTTCCATGAAAGCATTGGTGGTCGCTCCTGCAATGATTGGGTTGCGGCTTGCGCCCTACTGGCAGGCCTCGCAGTCGGAGAACCCGGCTTGCCCCGGCTGCAAAGAACACACCTGCCCCTCGCCCTCGGCCGAGGCGGCCGGCACCGCGTTCAACTGGCCGGTGCGCGTGGTGGCTTTTTCCGCGTGGGTCGCCCCCAGCGTGCGCAGGTAATAGGTCGTTTTCAGCCCGCGCACCCAGGCGAGGCGGTACACCTCGTCGAGCTGGCGCCCGGAAGACCCGCTCATATATATATTGAGCGACTGCGCCTGGTCGATCCATTTCTGCCGGCGGGCCGCGCACTCAACCAGCCATTTCGGCTCGATCTCGAACGCAGTGGCGAAAAGCTGGCGCAATTCCGCCGGAACCCGGTCGATCTTGGCCAGGCTGCCGTCGAAGTACTTCAGGTCCGCCACCATCACTTCGTCCCAGATTCCGAGCGCCTTCAGGCGCCGCACCAGGTACTCATTGACGACGGTGAATTCGCCGGACAAATTGGACTTGACGAACAGGTTCTGGAACGTGGGCTCGATGCTGGCCGAGACCCCGACGATGTTCGAGATGGTCGCAGTCGGCGCGATCGCAACGCAGTTGGAGTTGCGCATACCGCAACGGCGGATTCGGTCCCGCAAGCCATCCCAATCCAGAACGGCCGAGCGGTCCACCTCAACGCTGCCGCCGCGCTCCTGCGCCAGCAGATCCAGCGTGTCCTGCGGCAGCACGCCGCGGTCCCATAGCGATCCGGCGAACGAGCAATAGCGCCCGCGCTCGGCCGCCAGCTCGGTGGACGCCCAGTAGGCGTGGAAGCAGACCGCCTCCTGGCTGCGATCGGCGAATTCGACCGCCTCGGCAGACGCGTACGGGATCCCGAGCTGATACAGGCAGTCCTGGAACCCCATCACCCCCAGGCCGACCGGGCGGTGCCGCAGGTTGGCGTTGCGCGCCTTGCCGACCGCGTAGTAGTTGATGTCAATCACGTTGTCCAGCATCCGCATTGCGGTGCCGACGGTGCGTCGCAGCTTTTCCTGGTCGAGCCCGGCCGTGCCGTCCGGCTGGCGCGTCATGTGGGCCGGCAGGTTGACCGAGCCCAGA
>Ga0187846_10002484_pt1 | contig 10053 bp, 7 predicted proteins | sample TC_taG_FD_161473 | JGI IMG/M metagenome (GOLD analysis project Ga0187846, IMG submission 161473) | Biofilm microbial communities from the roof of an iron ore cave, State of Minas Gerais, Brazil - TC_06 Biofilm (v2) | ecosystem: Environmental > Terrestrial > Deep subsurface > Cave > Wall biofilm ... | reverse complement strand
GCCGCTGCGAAAGGCGTCGGCGGATATGTGACTCGCAAGCCGAGAGGATACTTTAGTGCTATTTAGGAGACACGACACTAGACTCTAGCGATAATACGAATCTCCACCATGAAACCGGTCAGTGCCAGACGTTCGATCTGAACTATGGTCGCCGCGGGCAGTATACTTGGTCCGAAAACCTCATCTTTCATACGGCCGCGTGCCTTCATCGCGGATTCCATGTCAACGACAAACAGGATCTCATCCACGACGTTTTCCATTGTCGCGCCGAAATGGGCGAGAACTTGTCTAACGTTTGCATAGGCTTGCCGCATCTGCCCTTCCATATCGCCGGGGTTGAGGATTTTCCCCGTTTCGTCGTGGTCGACCTGCCCAGAGACATAGATTGTATCGCCAACCTTAACTGCCTGTGAGTAGCCATAACCCGATTCCCACGGCATACCCATGTTGAAAATTTCTTTCCTGATGGCCATCTTCAATCCCTTCCTGCCAAAGCTTTCCAGGGTGCTTTCAGTGCTTTCAGGCAGCAAGTGAGCCCATTGAGCCGCCATGCGCTATCCACTTTGTGCTTGTACCGATCATGTCGAAGCTTAATCCAGTAATCCAGATGTACGAAAAGGGAATCACGACAAAACCCTGTGTTAGCCAGGCCGCGTATCCAGGTCGCGGATGTTCGGCATCACGCTGCGCGCGAAACTCTCCATATTCTCCATCACCAATGCGTGCGGCAGCCCAAAATTGAACATGCAGGTCAGATGGGTGAAATGAAGGCGTTGCCACCAATTAGCGATTTTGTCGACACAGAATTGCGGCGTCCCCATGATCGCATGGGTCTCGAAGTAGTCTTTGAAGCTGAATCCTTCTCCGGGCGAAAGCGGTCCCTGCGGACCGGTCGAAGGCTGCTGGTAAATCGTACCGCCCGAAGCGGCGGCGTCGCCAAAGCGCCGGCATGCCCTGCCGACTGTGGCTTCAATTCCTGCGAAGGGTTTTTCCGCGACGTGCATCGGGATGTGTATGTAGAATTCGGCGTCGTTTGGCTGTCGCCCGGCCTTGTCGAGCAATTGGTTGAAAGTCTCACGCATGCGAATGAGGTCGTTGACCGACAACGCCCCCGTGGTGGCAGTCATCAGGCGTGAGCCCATCTTCACCACCCATTCGATGGTCTTCGGGCTGAGCGCAGGGAACCATATCGGTGGATGAGGCTTTTGCAACGGTGTGGGCCTGACGGCGATTCCTTCGGGCACCGTATAATATTTCCCCTTGTAGCTGAACGGCTCGCCGGTCCATGCCTTGAAAAGAATTTCCAGCACCTCCATGAACATCGGACGGCTGTCTTCGGGAGAAACATTCAGGCCACGAAATTCGTCGAAGCGGTAACCGCTGCCGATTCCCAATTCGAGCCGTCCGTCGCTGACAAGATCAACCTGCGCGATCTCTTCAGCGAGCCGAACGGGTTGATAGAGCGGTGCGACTACCACTGCCGTACCGATTCGGATGCGCTTGGTAATTCCGGCTACGTAGGCGGCCCATGATAAGACCGACGAGTTGATCCCATGCGTGCCAAAGTGATGCTCGGTGAACCAAAAACAGTCGTAGCCGAGTTCGTCAGCGAAACGGACCTGTTCGATGGCTTCGCGATAAGCCTGGGTCTGGCTGCTAGTCGGGTCAAGCCATGGAATACTTGTCAGAACACTGACTTTCATGGCCTCTGTTTAGCCCGCGCCGACCGAATGTTACAACCAGACTCGTCACGTCGTTTGAAGAACGCACGCCGACCGGCGCCCGGCCGCCCTTTTGTCGCGACAGATTGGCCGTCGCGCATACCGCGATGAGACTAACTTCGCAGCTCGCTTGATCACGTCCCGCGTCAACGGTCTGTGTAGCGCATCCAACGAGTGTGAATAGACCAAGCGCGGCGCGCCGAGAGCAGTCTTCTTTGGGTCGTTACGCATCTTCTTCCCATGATCATGCTCCCTGACGGAGTTTGTGGATCGGAATATGCGCGGTTGCACCAGCTCGTGAAATTGCCCTTTGGTCCTGTTGCCCTTTGGTCCAATGGAACCGCGAATGTGCTTGAGAGCAGAATCCCTGTCGGTGGAGCGCGGGCGGGTTGCGTGGCAAGAAAGCGATTCATCCGCGCCTCACCCGGCCCGATCGGGATTCTTAGGCCGCTCGGGTACCGTTTGGCAAACTGCGCGAAGCGGCGAGCCTTTACTGCCCGGGCGGCACCGTCTCACCGTGCAGGAGCCGCGATGTTCCCCTTCCGACGGGCGTGCCTCCGCCCGTCCCGCCGCACACCGACCATACGGTTCTCCAGACCGCGGAGGCGGAGCGGCAGGCCTCTGTTGCCCGCCTCCGCCCCCGCCACCAAGTCAAGGCGCGCAGCGGATGGAGGTATGTTTATTCTGTCTCTCCGCCCAGGATCGCTACTGCTTCGATTTCGAGCAAATGGTCGGCCCACGCCACTCGCACTACCTCGACGCAAGTGGTGGACGGATAAGGGCTCTTGAAGAAGTCGCTTCCGAGATCTCTAAGAGCGGCCAGGCCTTCTTCCATGTAACCAGCCTTGAAGTAATACCGGATGGACATGATGTCATCGGTGGTTCCTCCAACGGCCTTGAGGATGTTTCGGGTGTTTTCCAAAGCCTGCCGCACCTGTGCATGCATGTCCTTGGCTACAGTCTTCCCGTCAGGACTAGTCGGGGTCTGCCCTGAGATGAAGAGCCAGTTACCATGTCGGACCGCCTGCTCCCAGCCAGACTTTTCCGGCGGAGTCTTCGGCAGCTCTGGAGAGTGGTAGATGTTGAAGTAATCCTCAGGCTTCCAAACGTTGTGGGGATTGATCGCTTCCTTCTTCATGGTGCTTCTTCCTTCCCAGTGTTTGCGTAATAAGTTGACTGCCGTTTCCGATGTTTCGAGATTGCTCTTCGACTTCTCTTCATGAGTGTGCTTCTCTTCCTGCCTGTGGCGAATTGTTGATTCTGGCAGAAAACACTTCTGTAGCGCAGTCTTGTGAATCCTTCACTTACCGTTAGAGTTCGCCTTCATGCGACAACTGTTCATCTTGATCGCCCATTTGCTGGTAACCCTGGCAAAACTTGGCACCCGCGGCTGTCTTGGCGCGATCGCGGCAGAATCACTGGCGGTTAAACACCAGTTGCTCATCGTCATGAAGCGTACGCAGCGTCGTGCGCCGAATCTGACCTCATGGGATCGGCTGGTGCTAGGAGTTTGTGCGCTTTTGGTGTCACCCAGACGCCTGAGCAAGATGGCTGTGATAGTGAAGCCTTCCACCCTTCTGTGCTTTCACCACGCCCTAGTGAAGCGCAAGTACCACCTACTTTATAGCCCCAGAAGGTGCCTTCGCTCTGCGCTGCAGGAGTCCGGAATTGAGTACCGGATGTCAGGCAGGTCTTCGAGTTTGCCGCCGAGCGCAGCCGGCGTTTGCGGTCCGAGAGCGAAAGCGCGGACACCATCAAAGAGTTGATTGAGAAGGTGCAACTCGCAGCGGGCGGCATCCGCATCGACTTCAAGATTCCGCTGTCCTTTGGCGCCGGTGAAGCGAACTCCAGGGTGTTAACCGTCTCTCGCTTCGCGCCACTCCATATCAAACGGCGCGGCGGCGCGGCGTCGGGCTGCGGCTGATTTCTCGACGGCAAAGACCAACTGCCGAGGAAAGCCGACCCGGCCCTGCTCAAGGCTGTGGCGCGCGCCCGGCTGTGGTTCGAAGAGCTAGCCTCGGGCCGCGTTCGGTCGTCGGCCGAGATTGCCAGGCGCGAGGGTCTGCAGAGAGGTTATCTCGCACGTCTGATGAAACTCGCTTTTCTCTCGCCAGCCATCGTCGATGCCGTGGTCGAGGGCCGCTCTCGAGCCCTGCCGAACCTGCAAGTGTTCATGACGAGAAGCGTTGTAATGCCATTGTGCTGGAAGGATCAGGAGCGGCGGCTGGTGGCGGTTGACGACGCAATCGATCGAACAGGTTGACGGAATGCTCGACGATAACAAGGAGACGACCCCGCCTCAGCAGTCTCCAATTCAAAGGTGCGTAGACGGATCAGAGCCGTTCGAGCGGAAAGCGATCAGCTTCTTTACTCGCGCGAAGGTAATTTGTCGCGCCACAATCAGCGCCTTTCTGGGCTTCTTTCCGCGAAGTCGGAATCTCGTCGGTACCGGCGGTTCGAATCCCCTTCGCTCCGCCACGCAGGCCGTCTCTCCAGGTCCTTTCTCAGATTGAGCCCAGGAAAGCGCGCCTTTGCGGCTCATTCTTAGCATGACCAGAAACCAGAGAACCGACCGGCGGCCAAAAGCTGGGCGTCAAAACGGAAAATCTCTCCGTATAACGATCCCTCGGTGCCGACGAAAAACAGAGTTCTCGCTCCGTCACGCGCAGATCGGCGTTATGCTCCACGCACCCATGTCAACATGCGTGGCACATCTAACGCGATCCTTGCGGTAAACCGGCTTATGGATTAAACCATCCGGAGCAAGGGAGGTGCGGTAATGGCGAGGCTGCAAGCAATACTTCTGGCGGCAGTACTCTCACTCGGTCTCGGGCTGACCGGGCGAGCACGGGCCCAGAAGAGCGCGCCCGCGGCCGGTGCAGACGGCGGAGAAGGTTTGCGCGCCGCAACCGTGCTGACCATCCACGGCAAGATCGACGCAGTGGACGAAGCCAAGAAACACATAACGCTCGAGGCGAACGGAAAGAAAGTAACCTTCCAGGTCGATAATCCCTACAACCTCAAGGCTGCGAAGGTCGGCGACCCGGTCGTGGTTCGCTACTACGAAGTTGTCTCGGTGCGGAAAACGAAGAAGGGTGAAGAGGTACCGTCCGTCTCGCTGACCGAAGGCATCGAAACCGCCCAGAGCGGGACGCCAGGAGCCGTCGCGGAGCAGAAGGCGACCGTACTTGTCACCGTTTCTGAGGTCGATCCGGAAAACGGCGCGGTCACTATCAAGGGTCCGGACGGCTCTACCGAGAAGGTCAAGGTGCGGGATCCGAAGGTTCTCAAGCACCTGAAAGCCGGCGAGGAGCTGGTGGTTACCGTCACGCGCGCCACCGCTATCGCGATCGAAAAGGAAGCGGCAGCAAATTAGCCATGCCGAAACCGACGCTCATCGACCGCACGTTTAGCACTCCGATCTTGCATCCGTGAAACGGGTGCAATCTGCGGGTCCTTTTTGTGCTCGATCTGGGTCGCTTTGGCGCTCGAGGTCTTTCACTAGCCTGAAAGACGCAAGGATTCTGGGGGCTCGAGAACGAAACAGTAGAGCCGATTTCTGGCATCGTTCTCCGTCGGCCGAAGCGCGCGCAGAGCGCGTTCGAGGATGCCAGGTTGCCCTGCAACAGGAAACGCCCACTGGGCAGACCGCGCCAACCGGCGCCGCGCAGTTTCTGGGCAGTGAGGCCGCGCTCCTCCAGTACTCCCTGAACGTTTGACCGGTCACATATAGCCCCGTGGACAGGGAGTTCGCAAATTGGACCCTGGTCCTTACGTCAGCGGCTCTGCGGACACTCGCGACGAGTGCTCTTGCCCGACGTGAGCCGCGTGCTATTGGACCAAGGTCCGATTTGCGCACCGTTTAAGCATCGAGCACGATGACCGTGGGGGGAATTCTGGCGCTCTGGGGCGCGCGATGCTGGTTCAGGTCGGCGACGCGCGAGGCAATCTCCTGAGAGAGGCACCGGCCCTATTTCAACGCTCTATCCGACAGACTCCGTCCGATCCGATCTCGAGCCGGTTGATGTCATGGTTGACGGATTACACACCGAGAATAGGGAACTGGGGCTCCACCATCTCGCCAGTCCTGGCGGTCTGGTTGCTCTGGCCGGACTCGATCGCGAAGCGCAGGGAGAATTGCCTCGAATGGCCGAGAGTGCAAGTCCGAGTTGTCCGAAGCAATCGAGTGAGGCGGAAGAATCTTTATTGGCGTGTCGGCCCGCAGTCGCATCGCACCTCGTCGCTCATTTAGTCGCCGGTTCGAATTGGGCACCGTTTGCCTGACTCTGTCGCGTGAAGCACCGTAGAGAACCGCGAGCGACGGACTCGTAGACGGAGAGGCCGAACCGGAGGCGAACGTTCTCTCGGGGGGACTTACTAAGAACTATCGCGCCGAAAAGCTCGCCAATTCTGGGCTCTATTCGAGACAGGAAATTTCCAGTGGCACCGGGAGTTCGAATCCCGCTCTCTCCGCCACGCAGGCTCGCAGGTCGCGGATTCTCTGGCTCAAATCGCCAAAATCCCCACGTGTGCGCGGCTTCTCGCGAATGCTAAGGTTACCGGAGACTCGGCCCTCGTGAGCGATTTTGGCCGTTTGGCCGAATTTCTCTCCGCGCCGTGACGCTTCGGTGTCCTTCGCGACAAAGGACCGGAGAACCTTTCCGCCAACGAGTCACTACAAACCGATCCCAGCAGCGGTTTCCGAACTCCAATGACAAGCCCGCAGTCACCAGGTCGTTCGCCTATACAGGTGCGAGGTCACCGAGTTTAACGGTCAACGAACTGGCGCGCCGTTCAGCGCGGTACACGCCTGTTATGCGCCTGAGCCGCGCCGCCGAGCCCGTGAAGGTCGAAACCCACGTCTTTTTTCGCCATCGCTACAGCCAACCGCAGTTACGGGTCAAGACGAAGATCCTTCGAGACAGGAGCATTCATACGGCTCGTGCTTCTCCTCGCTCTCGCTGCGACGAGGATGGCTTGCTCGACGGCAAAATCAATCTCGTCCGAAGAAACGATACAAGCGCAGCCGGCAGCCTCGCCAACGCCGCAGCCGCGCCGCTTTCTGAGACTTCCATCCGGCCCACGGAGTCTTCCATCTGGCCCAAGTATGATTCCGGGCCAACATTAGCTGATTTGAGCGCCCGGGCTGCGTGATTGTCGCTACGCGCGTTTCTTCCCGTCCCACGGCGGGGCCGGTGAAGGACGTTTCTCCGTTGCCGTTCCGCTTTTATATCTGAGCGCGGCGCTGATGTTCCGTTCAGTCGAGGGGCGTCTCGCGGCGCACGTCCGTCGGCGGGCTTGTCGTCGCGCAGGGCTATGAATTTCTAGTGGCGCAGACGGTTCACGTCGGTCCAATCCGTATAGCTGCGACAACGACCAAGGCAAGTCACGCAGGCGCTGCTGTGATCCATTGGCGGGCCGCAGCCGCTTCGGATGCGGCAAAGAGCCGGATTTCGCCGGGCATCAGGAAGCGGAAGATGTTGACCGCATGCCTGATCCAATCGACATCCGAGACGACGACCAAGCTTGGCTTGTTTCGCTGCCAAGCCGAGACAGAACTCGTTAAAGGGCACCGCGGAACAGGCCGCTGCACTGAAAAACTGGCTCGAACTTGTGTTTGCAAAGTGCCCGGCGCCCGTGCGAGTCTGAATTGGGAATCCAAAATGGAAATTTCGGTCTAACGAGGGGAGAGCATCAGCCATAATGCTCTCCCCTTAATGTTGCTCGAATCCGCTTTCAATCGGCGGAGATAAGCGAGAGAGGAAGGAGGAGTAATCATGGCTGCTGCCACAGGTGGTTGCATGTGCGGCGCGGTGCACTACGAATGCACCGCCACTCCGATATTCATGGGCAATTGTCATTGCCGGGATTGTCAGCGCGCGAGCGGCGGCGCCTATGCCCCCGCAATAGGGGTGCCGCGAAGCGCGGTCAAGATTACAGGAGACGTCAAATATTACGAGTCCAAAGCCGACAGCGGGAGTATGGCTAGACGCGGCTTTTGTGCAAATTGCGGATCGCGTCTATTCAGCCTGCCGCCTTTTGCACCGGACCTGATGGTGATTCTGGCGACCAGTCTGGATGACCCAAGTATCTTCAAGCCCGGCATGGATATCTACACTTCAAGTGCCCAACCGTGGGACCATATGGATCCAGCGCTCGCGAAATTTCCGCAAATGCCGCCGACGGGCTAGCGATCGCGGTCCGGCTTGAGAGCTGCGGAGACCCTTCCTGATTACACTGAACGAAAATCCTGCGCGTACGACCGCGGTGAGTAAGCGATCGTAACAGGGCCATTCGCCATTAACTGGCGCGCTCTCCTTCCCATCTCGGCGGTGACCCCGGCTCCCTATCGAGTCGCGCCGATGATGCGACCGCCGGCATCTATGCTCCGATTCTTTATGCGAGCTTGGCGGCGGTAGAAGATTAGCGAGCTCTAGCCATGGCTGCAGGCTAGCGTTGATGTCTGAGGGCGAATGTCTTCTTCCAATAACACTTTGTGCGCCCTTTTGTGAGTCAACGTGTTTGGAAGTAGATCGCGTAGAGGCCTTACCAGCATTCATATCTACCGATAATATGTGGGCTCATGATTGAATGTAACCTGCAGCTAAAGCGTAACGAACAGAGTTCAGCGTTATCCAGCGAATCACCTCTCAAACAGGAATCATTGCCGGGTCCGCAGGTGGCAAACCCTGCTGAGCCATCCTCGAATGGTGCGGACCCAACCCTCAAGATCAGAGATCGAATTCGCGAGCTGCGTCGTGTCGCGGCGAAGGACTTGGTGCCAAACCCGAAAAACTGGCGCCGCCACCCCAAAGCCCAGGCCGACGCGCTGCGCGGACTCCTTGAGGAAATCGGTTTCGCCGACGCGCTGCTCGCCCGAGAATTGCCCGACGGAAAATTGATGCTGCTCGACGGCCATCTGCGTGCCGAGACGGCACCTGCTGCGCAGCTGCCAGTGCTCATCTTGGACTTGAGCGAAGAAGAGGGCGACAAACTCCTTTTGACGCTCGATCCGCTCGCGAGTCTGGCCGAGTCGGACTCCGAACGGATCGAGGCACTGCTCGCGACAGTTCGAGCTGATAGTGAAGCGGTGCAGGAGCTACTCAGGCGCACCGCGGGCGACCAACTATGGAATGCGGTCCATCCGGAGAGTCTAGTTGTCGCGAGCTAAGCCGCGAGTACGAGAGTCCATGAGCATAGCCGCCTACGAGAGGAGGGGCCAAAGTGAAGTGACTAGTTGGCGGCGCCCATATTCTTGTCCGAATAGCGCTCCGCCGCCTCCTTGCTGTCCATCCTGTAGCAACAGGTGTAGCAGTGGAAGAGCGTCGCCTCCTGCTTCTTCACGTCGATCGTGGTCTCGCCGACGTGCAGAATTCTGTGGCCCCTGGTGTTGGCGTCGTAGCGGCAGTACCTGAGCCCCGGGTTGCCCTGGGAGCCCTTCGAGACCTTGAAGTCATCCGACCACGCGAGCGTGTGCTGATCTGTTTTCCAAAAACGTCCGTCATGGTCGTAGCCGAGCATCCAGGTGGTCCATAACCTCTGGGCGTCGAGAAACAGGATGCGCTTGCCGTAAGGGTCGGCGCTGTTGCGCGGCGTCCCCGCCAATACGTAACAATCGCGCAGCTCATAGCGCGCGCCCTGCGGCACCCATCCGTTCGGCCCGCCCCAGTCGACATTGGACCTCACGTTCATTGTGGCCAGCACCTTGCGCCGGCCCAGGTATTCCCACCGCCACTCCGGTACCTGGCCGGCGAACCCGAAGAAGTCCTCGATCAGCAAGTCGGTGCCCATGAACGGGTCCATCCGCTCGCTGGCGGACATCCGGCGGCTGCGCCGTTCCCTGCGCGTATAGGCCACGACGTTGTCGTCGCGATGATGGTCGCGGAACTTGGTGATGATCATTTGAGTGCCCCAGACGTCCTTGGGGCTTAGGAACTCCATCCACGACTTGTTCTCGACCTCCTGTTCTTCGGGTACAAGCAGGCCGCCGGGCTTGCCTCGGCGCCCGACATACTGACTTTCGGTGGACACGAATTGCATCACGCGATCATCTTTACCGCCGACGCCGCGAAGCCACATTTTCATCGGCATGTAGTAGTCGTCGTGCTGAGGCCGATACCAGAAGTCCCACAGCACTTTGAGCGCGATCTGCAGATCGGCGGGCGACAACTGACTCGGGTCGAATGGCCAACCCATGCCATTGAAGCCGCGAATCTCGCCGTCGGAGTCGATAGTCGCCTTGTCACGATTGGCGCGCGTCTCCTTCACGAACTCCGAGTCGACTGGATAGTCCCCCGTCTTACCCACTTCGAGCGCCATCCCGGGGTAAATG
>Ga0187846_10002483_pt1 | contig 10054 bp, 8 predicted proteins | sample TC_taG_FD_161473 | JGI IMG/M metagenome (GOLD analysis project Ga0187846, IMG submission 161473) | Biofilm microbial communities from the roof of an iron ore cave, State of Minas Gerais, Brazil - TC_06 Biofilm (v2) | ecosystem: Environmental > Terrestrial > Deep subsurface > Cave > Wall biofilm ... | reverse complement strand
GTACGCCGGCAGACTCGGGGGAAGCCGGCGCATCGGCGGGCCGCCGAAGGCCCGCAGCACTTTGGCCACGGCCCCCGCAAACGGCGGCATGCGGTGGCCAGGCGGGGCCGTGACCTTCAACTGATGAGGCGACTCCTCGCTTAAGAGGATCACGCTCCCCTCCCGATCCCGCAGGTGAAGCGTGACCGTCTCGCCGGAGAGCCGGGAGAGGCGCGCCAGATGGGGCCGTGCGAGCGTCCCGAGGCTGTTCCGGTCCCCGGCCGCCTGCCCCAACGCGACAAGAGCCGGGCCCAGCCGATAGCGCCCCGTGGCGCGATCGCGGAACACGAGGTCATAGGCGGCCAGAGTCCCCAGGATGCCGTGAGCCGTGCTCTTATGGATGCCGAGCCCGCGCGCCAGGTCGGTCAGGCGTGCGTCCGTCTGACCGTTCCCGAGCGCGCTCATGATGGCGGCGGCGCGCGCCACCGCGGGCACGAGGCGGATACCTCGGCGCGGGGCGCGATGGCGAGGGATGGCTGCGCTGCGCATGCGATCCTCCTTGCGAGTGCCCTCTGACACCCCCTGCCGGTCTCGGAGCGGCCCGCCCGACATCCTGCAGGTTCTTTCCGGAGAACTTGAGTTTTCCTTGGAGAACTCCCGTCCCTGCTTCGATTCGCCCGGCCCTCCCCCCTCCTCCGGCGAGCAGGAGAGAACCGGGCAGCCGTGTAAATTCGCTCCCGGCGCAGCGCCTCGATCTTGCCCCTTGCCTCAGCGCGGAGGTGAATTCATGAGCCAGAGTCCCTCGGGTCGCACCACCGGCACCGCGATCCGCCTCACCGTCAACGGCACTGCCCATACCGTTCACGCCACGCCCGAGACACCGCTCCTGTACGTCCTCAGAGACGAGCTGCACCTCCAGGGACCGCGGTTCGGCTGCGGCCTCGGCCAGTGCGGGGCGTGCACGGTACACCTCGGCGGCACAGCCGTCCGCTCGTGCCAGATCCCGGTCACCGCGGTCGGCGACCGGCCGATCGTGACCCTCGAAGGCCTGGGGTCCGCCGACCACCTCCACCCGGTGCAGCAGGCCTTCATCGAGGCGCAGGCGATGCAGTGCGGGTATTGCATCAACGGATGGATCATGACGGCCGCGGCGTTCCTCGCCCGGAACCCCAACCCGCACGAGGGGGAGATCCGGCAGGCGCTCTCGGGCCTCATTTGTCGCTGCGGAGCTCACGTGCGCATCCTCCAGGCCGTGAAGCGCGCGGCCGCACTGGTGCGGGGGTGAAGAAGATGAAGACGATGAGCCCGCACACGGTCTCCCGCCGCGAATTCCTGAAAACCTCTGGCGTGCTGGTCGTCGGCTTTGCGATGCCCTCGGTCCTCCTCGCCGCATCGCCCGGGACCGCGGGTGCTGCGCCGGGCGACCTCGCCCCGGATCCGGCGAAGCTGGACTCCTGGCTCGCGATCTCGGAGGACGGCACCGTGACGCTGTTCACCGAAAAGCTCGAGCTCGGCATGGGCGCGTCCACGGGGCTCGCCCAGATCGTGGCTGAGGAACTCGACGTGCCCACCCGGTCGATTGCGTTCGTGATGGGGGATTCGGCCAGAGTCCCCTATCAGGCGGGGACCGCCGGGAGCAACTCGATCGCGGCGGGCGCCAACCCGCTTCGCCACGCAGCGGCGGAAGCCCGGCGCCTGCTGCTGGACCTGGCGTCCGCCCGCCTGGGGGCGCCGCCGGTTCAACTCGCCGTCCGGGATGGTGTCGTGTCCCGTGTCGACGACCCGTCGAAGAAGGTCTCGTACGGGGAGCTCGTCGGCGGCCGGCGGTTTGACGTGACGCTCAAGTCTAGCGGGGAAGGCTCCGGCGTCGACATTGTCGGCGGAGCGACCCCGAAGTCCCCGAACCAGTACAAGATCGTCGGGACCTCCGTCCCCAGGATCGACATCCCGGACAAGGCAACCGGCCGGTTCACGTACATCGTCGACGTGAGGGTGCCCGGGATGCTGCACGGCCGCGTGGTTCGTCCGACCCCCGCGGGGGCCCACCTCACGAGCGTCGATGCCCAGAGCGTCCAGAACGCCAGAGTGGTGCGGAGAGACAACTTTCTCGGGGTGGTGGCCGACACCGAGTGGGGCGCGATCCAGGCCGCGCGCCATCTCCGCGTCACGTGGTCGCCCTCGCGGATGACCTGGCCGGCGATGGCCGATCTGTACAAAGCCATGTGGGCGATGCCGGCCAGCCTGCGCCGCGTGCAGACCCAGCAGGGGGACGTCGACGCCGCGTTGGCGCAGGCGTCGCGGACCATCACGGCTCGGTACGAGTGGCCGTTCATTTCCCACGCCATGATGGGTCCCTCGTGCGCGGTGGCCGATGTGCGGAAGGGCGAAGCGACGGTGTGGACGAGTTCGCAGCACCCCATTCAACTCCAGGACGGTCTCGCCGAACTGCTCGACCTCCCGCGGGACAAAGTCCGGATCCTGTGGGTGGAGGGCTCCGGTTCGTATGGCCGGCCCGGCCCGGACGATGCCGCGGCCGATGCGGCGCTCCTCTCGCAGGCCGTCGGCCGTCCGGTGCGGGTCCAATGGATGCGGGCGGACGAGACGGGGTGGGACCCCAAAGCGCCCCCGATCGTGGTCGCCGTCAACGCGGGGCTGACCGACGAGGGCACGATGGTCGCGTGGGACTATGTGGCCCGTGATTTCTCTGGACGAGGCGTCTCCCCGCAGCCGAGCCGCGCGTCTACCCTGCTGGCCGGCCATTTGATCGGATTCCCGGCGGACAACATCGACGAACCCGCCAATCTGCAGGAGTCGTATACCTTTCCCAACAAGCGCAAGGTCGGCGAGGTCGTGCCCTGGCCGCAGGAAGCCTCGCCGCTCCGGACGTCGTACCTCCGGGCTCCGGGACAAGTCGGGACGACATTTGGCGGAGAGTCGTTCATCGATGAGGTCGCGGCTGCGCTGCACGTCGATCCGGTGGAGTTCCGGCTACGGTACATAATCGAGCCGCGGGCAATCGCCGTGATCCAGGCGGCGGCGAGGCAGGCCGGCTGGGTCACTCGGGCCTCGCCGAGCCCCACCCCCTCTCGGACGGGCCTGGCCGTCGGCCGCGGGATCGCATATGCGCCGCGCGGCAATACTCGAGTGGCGACCGTCGCGGAGGTAGAGGTGAACCAGGCCACGGGCCAGGTCCATGTCACCCGGCTGGTGACGGCTCACGATTGCGGGCTGATCATCAACCCGGACGCCCTCCGGGGGACCGTCGAGGCAAACCTGATCCAGTCCACGAGTTGGGCACTGAAAGAGGAAGTCCGCTACAACGGCACGGGGGTCACCAGCGTGGACTGGAACACTTACCCCATCCTCAGGATGCCGGAGGTGCCCGATGCGGTCGAAGTAGTCTTGATCAACCACCAGGACATGCCGCCGTACGGTGCGGGAGAACCCGCCTGCGTGGCGACGGCCCCGGCCATCGCCAACGCCATCTTCGATGCGACGGGGGCCAGGGTCCGGACGGCGCCCTTTACGCCAGACCGGGTCAAGCAGGCGCTCCAGCAGCGACCGACTCCCTCGTCCTAGCTCGTTTCGCAGACGCGGGCGACGACGGGAGGAATTGACACGCTGCTCCGTGGGACTGACCGGCATGTCCTCGGGATGGGGAGGAGCGGGTAAGTGAGCGTAGGGAGGAGTGGGATGGATCTATCGAAGCTGCGCGGCTCTATCGTTCCGCTCGTGACGCCGTTCCGCGGCGGGGAGGTGGATGAGGCCACGCTCCGCGGGCTTATCGAATGGCACATCGCCTCCGGAAGCCACGGCATCTCGGTGGCCGGGACGACAGGCGAACCCACGTCGCTGTCGCTCGAAGAGCGTGAGCGGGTGATTGACATCGCGGTGCGGACCGCCCGGGGGCGTGTGCCGGTCGTTCCCGGAACGGGATCCAACAACCACGCCGAAACGCTCCAGCTCACGGCTTTTGCCGAGCGCGTGGGAGCGGACGCAGCCCTGGTGCTCGTTCCCTATCACGTCCGTCCCACCCAGGAGGGGCTGTACGAGCATTTCCGCGCGGTCGCGCGCTCCACCCGGCTCCCGGTGCTCGTGTACAACATTCCCGGGCGGACCGCGGTGAACATCGAGGTCGAGACCCTGGCCCGGCTCCGGCGCGACTGCGAGAACATCGTCGGCGTGAAGGAGGCCAACAAAGACTTTGAGCACGTCACGCGCGTTCTCGAGCGCTGCGGGCGGGACTTCCTGCTGTTCAGCGGGATTGAGTTACTCTGCTATCCGATGCTGGCCATCGGTGGGGCGGGGTTCATCAGCGCGACGGCGAACCTGGTCCCGGAGCGGGTGGCGCGCATGTACGATCTGTGGCAGGAGGGCGACTGGCGCGGTGCGCTCGAACTGCACTACGAGTTGATGCCCCTCAACGACGTCTTGTTCACCGAGACCAACCCCGGGCCCCTGAAATACGCGTTGAGCCTCCTCGGTAAGATCGCGCCGGAGATCCGCCTCCCCCTGGTACTTCCCGCGGAGCACAACCGCGCGAAAATCAAGAACGTCATGGCCTCCTATGGCCTCCGCGAAGCGCGGGTGGCCGGCTGAGGACGGAAAGATGCGGCAGACGCGGTTCGCCGTAGACGGGACGATTCACGTCGGCGAGTTTCGGGACGGGCGCCTGCACGACCGCGCCGGTCGGGCCTACAACCCCGACACCGTGGTCTGGCTGCCACCGGTCCTGCCGACAAAGGTCGTCGGGCTGGCGCTCAACTACGCCGAGCACGCCGCCGAGCTGGGGATGACGTCACCCGAAGAACCGGCGCTGTTCATAAAACCGCTCTCGTCGCTGATCGGCCACCGCGCCCCCGTCATCTACCCCTCCGGCGCGGAGTACCTGCACTACGAGGTGGAGCTGGCGGTGGTGATCGGCCGCACGTGCCGGTCCGTGAGAGCCGCCGACGCCTACGGCGTCATCCGCGGCTACACGATCGCCAACGACGTCACTGTTCGCGACTTCATCCGCAACTTCTACCGCCCGCCCGTCCGCGCCAAAGGCTACGATACCTTCGGACCGGTCGGCCCGTGGGTCGTGGAGGGCGAGATCGAGGATCCGCACGCGCTTCGCCTTCGGACCTATGTCAACGGCGAACTTCGCCAGGAGGGCACGACCGCGCTCCTGCTGCACCGCATCCCGCATCTGGTGGAGTTCATCTCATCCATCATGACGCTGGAGCCGGACGACCTGATCCTGACAGGGACGCCGAAGGGGATCTCCCCCGTCCACCCGGGAGACCGGATGCGGTTGGAGATCGACGGCATCGGCGCGCTGGAGAACCCCGTGGTGGCGGACGCGGAGACGCGGCGCAGGGCGCCGTAGCGGAGGAGGCGTACGACCATGCCGGCACGCACAGGCGACCAGTTTCTGGAAGGGATCCGGACCCGGCGGCGCGATCTGTGGATCGAAGGCCAGCGGGTGGAGGATCCGGCCTCGCACCCGGCGTTCCGCCACATCGTCCGCAGCATCGCAGCCATCTACGACATGCAGCACGATCCCGCCCTCCGAAGCGAGATGATGTACACCTCGCCCACGAGCGGCGAGCGGGTGGGGATGTCGTTCCTCACGCCGCAGACGCACGATGACCTGGCGCGCGTGCGGGTCATGATGAAGCGGTGGGCAGACTACTCCCACGGCTTCATGGGGCGCACACCGGACTACCTCAACCGCGCGCTGGTGGGCTTCGCGTCCGCGGCCGAGTACTGCGCCGAGAACGATCCGCGGTTCGGCGAGCACATCCGCCGATATTACGAATACGTGCGTGAGCACGACCTGTGCCTCACCCACACCCTGATCAACCCGCAGGCCAACCGCTCCGCGGGCCCCTCCGGCCAGCCCGACCCGTTCCTCGCGGCCCGGATCGCCGAGGAGACCCGGACGGGCCTCGTCATCCGCGGCGCCCGGATGCTGGCCACGCTTCCGGTGGCCGACGAGATCATGGTCTTCCCCTCCACCGTGCTCCGCACCGGAAGCGAGGACGCGCCGTACGCATTTGCCATCGCGCTCCCCACGGACACGCCGGGGCTGCGGTTCCTCTGCCGGGAAACGTTCGACTACGGACGGTCCCCCGTCGATCACCCGCTCGGATCGCGGTTCGAGGAGATGGACGCGGTCGTCATCTTCGATGACGTGCGCGTGCCGTGGGAGCGGGTGTTCCTGCTGCGCGACGTCGAGAAGTGCAACCGGGCGTTTGCCGTGACGGGTGCCGTGGCGCACATGGCCCATCAGGTCGTGACGAAGAACGTGGCGAAGACGGAGTTCATCCTGGGTGTCGCCTCGCTGATCGTGGACACGATCGCCATCGAGCCGTACCAGCACGTGCACGAGAAGATCGCCGAGATCATCATCGCGCTCGAGGCCATGCGCGCGTTCCTGCGCACGAGCGAGGCCGATGCGAAGGTCAACCGATGGGGCGTCCTGCAGCCCGCGTGGCCGCCGCTGGATGCGGCGCGCCATCTCTATATCCGCTCGTACCCGCGCCTGGTGGAGATCCTCCAGCAGCTGGGCGCGTCGGGGTTCATGGCGATCCCGTCGGAGCGGGACTTGAGCGGCCCCCAGGCGGAAACGATCCGGAAGTATTACCAGGCGGCCCGGGCGGATGCGGCCGACCGCATCAAGCTCTTCCGCCTGGCCTGGGATATCGCGCTCAGCGCGTTCGGGTCGCGGCAGGTACTCTACGAGCGGTTCTTCTTCGGCGACCCGGTGCGCATGGCCGGGGCGATGTTCAATGCGTATGACCGCACCCCGTACATGGACCGTGTGCGGGAGTTCCTCAAGCGGGCGGAGACAGACGCGCCGGCGCCGGCACAGGCGAAGGCCGGTGGGGCCGGTAGCAGACGTGGCACTGGCGACGAGGCCGGTAGGGCGTGATGGGGTACGCCCGCCTGGCCGCGCTGGCCCGCCGCCTGTTCCGGGTCCACGTGCGCGTCCAGGTCCGAAGGGCGGGACGCTCAGAACGCGACCTCCCGCCGGTCGACCCGAAAGAGTTCCGGCGCGTGATGGGCCTGTTCGCCACGGGCGTCGCGGTGGTCACGGCCGCGACGGAGGCGGGCGTGCACGGGATGACCGCCAACGCCGTGATGTCGGTCTCGCTCGACCCGCTGCTTGTGTGTGTGTCCGTGGACCGGCGGGCGAGGCTGAATGCGTATCTCGACGCCTCGGGCGGCTTTGCGATCAACATTCTCGCCGACGACCAGCGGGCGCTGTCGCAGTTCTTCGCCGGCCTGTGGCAGGGAGCGCCGCCGGCATACCGGGTGGAGACGTGGGTCGGCGGCCCGCGCCTGAGTGGCAGCCTGGCGTCCATCGGCTGCGCGGTGCACGATGTGCTCGACGGCGGCGACCACCGCCTGTTCGTGGGCCGGGTACTCGCCATCCATCGGAGCGAGGGGCAGCTGTCCCCGCTCGTGTTCTTCGGCGGCCGGTACCACAGGCTGGCGGAACCGGAGAAGGCCCCGCGCGACCCGGTGGAAGTCTGGAGGCCGGAAGAGGTCCAGATCTTCTACGGGGAATGACTCCGTGAATCTCGTTCCCGGTCGCCCCGAGTTCACCATCCTGCGCGCCGGACACGCGGAGTTTCGCGTGACCGATCTGGACCGCGCGCGGTCCTTCTACGTGGACCTGCTCGGATTCGTAGAAGAGGAGCGCGACCGCGACCGGGTGTACCTCCGCGGCTACGAGGAGGTGGCGCACCACAGCCTGGTGCTGCGGCGGGCGGCGTCCCCGGGCGTGGGACACATCGCCTTCCGCGTCGCGTCCGAGGACGATCTCGAGCGGCTCGAGCGCCTGCACCGGCACCACTCGCTTCCGGTGCGGTGGGTCCAGCACGAGGAAGCGGGTCAGGGCAGGGCGCTGCGCGTCCAGGATCCGGCGGGATTGCCCGTGGAATTCTACCACGCCATGGACGGCGCCGAACGATTGCTGCAGCGGTTCGACCTGTATCGCGGCGCGTTCGTCATGCGGTTGGATCACTTCAACTGCCAGGTGCCCGACGTGGAGACCGCCGCCCGCTGGTACCAGCAGCACCTGGGGTTCGCGTGCTCCGAGTACACGGAGACCGCCGACGACCCGCCGAGCCTCTGGGCGATCTGGCTGCACCGGAAACAGAACGTGCACGATCTCGCGTTGATGAACGGCGTCGGCCCGCGGGTGCATCACGCCGGCTTCTGGGTGCAGGACCAGCAGAGCGTGCTGCGCGCATGCGACATCCTCGCCGCAGCGGGCATGGCCGACCGGATCGAACGCGGCCCGGGACGCCACGGGCTGTCGAACGCCTTCTTCCTGTACCTGCGCGACCCCGACCACAACAGGCTTGAACTGTACACAGGCGACTACTTGATCGCCGATCCCGACTGGCGGCCGATCCGCTGGTCCATCAACGACCCGCGCCGCGCCACGTTCTGGGGGCACGCGGCCCCGGCCTCGTGGTTCGAGGAGGCGTCCCTCGTCGAATCCGTTGCCGATGGCTCTCTCGTCGCGCCGCGCCCGCCCCGCCTGCGCGATCGCCCGGAGTTTGTAACTTGACCAGGCCTCAAGGGGGGATGGCCGTGCGAAGGTTCCGCGGGAGGCTCATCGGACTGATGCTGGCGGCGGTGGTCGCCGCGGGGGTGCTCCTGCCCGGCCGTCCCGTGCTCGGGCAGGGGGCCGCGATCAAAATCGGAACGGTGTTCGCCGTCACCGGGCCTGCCAGCTCGCTTGGCAAACCGGAGAAGGACACGGCGACGCTGCTCCAGGCCCGCTACGCGGCCGAAGGCGGCATCGGCGGCGCACCGGTGCAGATCATCACCTACGACAGCGAGACCGACCCGACGAAAGCACTTCTGTTGATGAAGAAGGCCGTGACCGAGGACAACGTCGTCGCCATCGTCGGGGGCACGACCAGTCCCGAGTCGCAGGCGATGGCCGACTACGGCATGGAGGTCGGCATCCCATTTATGTCGGTCGCCGCCAGCACGACGCTCAGCGTTCCGAGCCGCGCCTGGGTGTTCCAGATGCCGCAGCGGAACAGCCTCGCGGCGGCCAAGGCGATGGAGTTCCTCGTCGCGGCGCGCATCAAGACGTTTGCCTTTCTGTACCGGAACGACGACTTCGGCCAGGACGGCCTCGTGGCGATCCAGACCTACGCCAGCCAGCACGACATGACCATCGTGGACTCCGAGCCGTTCGCGGCGACCGACACCGACCTCAGCGCCCAGGTCGCCCGGGCCAGGATCGCCCACCCCGACGCGGTGGTGGTCTGGAGCACGCCGCCGACCGCTTCGATAGCCGCCAAGAACATCCGGCAACTCGGCATCCAGGCGCCAATCGTGGAAAGCCACGGGATCGCCAACAAGGCGTTCATCCAGCTCGCCGGGCCGGCGGCGGAGGGTATCGTGTTCCCCTCGGGCAAGCTTCTGGTCGCCGGCCAGCTCTCTGACTCCGATCCGCAGAAGACGCTCCTCGAAGGGTACGCCCGGGACTTCGAGGCCGCGAACCGCTATGCGGCCAGCACCTTCGGCGGGCACGCGTTCGATGGCATCACGATGCTCGCCGACGCGTTCCGGCACGTCGGGGCCGACCGGAAGAAAATCCGGGACTACCTGGAGCATCTTCAGGGGTTCGTCGGGACGGGCGGCGTGTTCAACATGTCGCCGCAGGATCACAACGGCCTGTCCACAACGGACATGAGGCTCGTCGTCATCCACAACGGCGCGTGGGAGATCTGGAGGTAGGCTCAGGCCGCCCTGTGCCTACGGGCGCTTTGGCTACGCGCGTTTTGGCTACGCCGTAGGCACAGGCACGAACTAAGACGCCATCGTGCTCGCTCTGCTGCCGCAGCTGCTCCTGACCGGCCTCACCGTCGGCAGCACCTACGCGCTCGTAGCCCTCGGGTTCGTGCTCATCTACAACGTCACGGGCATTCTCAATTTTGCGCAGGGAGAGTTCGCCATGCTCGGGGCCCTCCTGTGCGCCACCGTCCTGGCCTGGCACCTCCCCCTCGCCCTTGCCGCCCTCATTGCTGTCGCCGCCGTCTGCGTGCTGGGTGCGGCG
>Ga0187846_10002482_pt1 | contig 10057 bp, 10 predicted proteins | sample TC_taG_FD_161473 | JGI IMG/M metagenome (GOLD analysis project Ga0187846, IMG submission 161473) | Biofilm microbial communities from the roof of an iron ore cave, State of Minas Gerais, Brazil - TC_06 Biofilm (v2) | ecosystem: Environmental > Terrestrial > Deep subsurface > Cave > Wall biofilm... | reverse complement strand
ACCGACGGCCCCAGCCAGCATGGCCTCGCGCAACAAGGCTTTAATCTGTCCAAGTTCTTCGGTGGTGGCCGCCCGTTCCATCGACTCCTCACCCATAACGAAATGTCGAAAGGGAGTGAGCGGAGCCAAAAACGCCAGGTTGACGCCGCAGCCGCGTTGCTCGGCCGCTTGCATGAACTGCGGGAAGCTGACCCATCCCCAGTTGATTCCGCGTGAAAGCACGTCGAACGGAATGCCTTCTACATTGACAAGGTCCCAGGTTACGACCTCGTGCAGCTCGGGACGGCACGGCGCGATCCCGACTCCACAATTGCCCATGACCACGCTGGTAACTCCGTGCCATGAGGAGCAAGTGAGCAACGGGTCCCAGCAGATTTGCGCATCGTAGTGAGTGTGCGGATCGATGAAACCGGGCGCGACGATTAGGTCCGAGGCATCGATCACGCGATGCGCCGTGTCATCGATTTTGCGGCCGATTTCAGCGATACGGCCATCAACCACGCCAATATTCGCCTGGTAACGCGAACGCCCAGTGCCGTCGACTACCATTCCGTTTTTGATCAGAAGATCGTAAGCCATTTTTTTCACCGACTAGTTTCTAAGCGCACCTCGCAGACTCGTTTGCTCGCTTCGGTCCCAGCGGCCTCCGCTAGTGGCATGTGCCGCCGCGGAGCCTGCCCTGGTGAGGGTTGTCGCCGCTCTACTCTGCATGATTCGCAACTGCCTCGCTCGCTTGTCTCCACTCGCTCACCATTCAACGCGCTATACAATGCGATACTTCTCGGCGAGTTGAGTCGCGTCTTTGGCGCCTATGAACTCATTGAATGCTTCCATCGTTGGTGCTCGCTGTGAGAAGTTACCTATAGTGCCAGTCGATTTTAATTCCTTCATCATCTCACGCACTGCGTGGTAAGCGACAAAGAGGGACTGGACTGGATAGATCGCGACCTTCAGTCCGGCTTGTTCCAACTCCTGCCTGGGAGTGCCCATCACGACATTCAGTAGCGGCTTCGGCAACACATCTACTACCTTCCGCGTGTCGCGTGGCCGCAAGTACGGCAGGAAAAGCAAATCGGCGCCTGCTTCAGCGTAGGCGTTCGCCCGCTCCACAGCATCGTCGAGTGATGTCACTCCAATAGCGTCGGAGCGCGCGATAATGACGAAGTCCTGGTCCGTGCGGGCATCTACGGCAGCTTTGATTTTGTCTGCTGCCTGTGCCTTGGGAAACAGCCGGTCGCGATGGCCAAGGAAATGTTTCCCAGGCACGAGGTCCTCCACATGGACTCCGGCCAGTCCCGCCTGCTCGGCGAGGCGAATTGTGCGCCGGGCGCTTAAGGGGGTGCCGCCGGCGTCGTCGAGGTCGGAAATGATCGGGATGTTCACTGCCGCCGCTGCGTTGCGCGCCTGCGCCAGTAGTTCAGTCATTGTGATCAATGAATGGTCGGGAATAGCCAACATGCTGGCCGAGGTGGCAAAACCGCCAAGGTAGACGGCCTGAAACCCTTCGGCCTCGACGATCCGCGCGGTCATTGCGTCATGAGCGCCGGGTGCGAGCAGCATGCCGGGCTGGCTTAGCAACTGCCTGAGTTTCGTCGTTCCCTTCACGGCGTGTCCTCCACTATTTCTTCAAGAACTCTATGATTCTCCTGTTTACCTCATCAGGCCGCTCGAGGTGAATAAAATGGCCGGTGCCTGGGAGCACTACCTTTTCAAGGCGCCCACCGAAATGGGTATCCATCCGCTCGAACGCCGGCATCCGCCCGGGCCGGTCGCGGGTGCCATGAAATGCCAGCGCCGGAATGGGAACCGGCGTGGCAGCGACCTTCTCTCGCAATGCGTTCAGGGCCGGATCTCGGTTAGCCGCATGGAATGTGTGGCGGTAGTAGTTGAGCGCCGAAGTTAATACACCTGGCTTACGAAACGTCGCTTTGACGCTTTCGATGATTTCAGCAGGTGGATCATATTCCGGTGAAGCGTCGCGCCACCATCGCACGATGAAGTCGTAGTCATTCGCAGCAACCGCTGATTCCGCAAATGGCATCTGAAAAAAATATGCATGCCAGCTCCCTTTGAGCGTATCATAGTCGGTGCCCATCGCTGCCGGATGGGAAACCCCGAGCGTGACAATCTTGCGCACTCTCTCTGGCGCTAGAATTGCGCCGGCCATCGTGGCGAATCCTCCCCAATCGTGTCCAACCACGAATGCTTCACCGGCGCCGAGTGCCCCGATCAGAGCAACTGCGTCTTGTCCGAGCAGGATCGACTCAAAGCGGTCGTCTCTTGGCCTGCCGGTGGGGGAGTATCCGCGCATAAACGGAGCCACTGCGCGAAAACCAGCATTGGCGAGAACGGGCAACAAATAGCGGTAAGTGTAGGCGTTATCGGGAAAGCCATGCAGACAGAGGACCAGTGGTCCGGCGCCGACTTCGAGGTAGTGGAAGTCGATGCTGTTCGCGGTGACGCTACCGGTGCCGAATTCCATGGATTAGCTCCGTCGGCTCCACGTTTCGCGAGTATCAAGTTGCGTTAACAGCGTGAGAGCAAACACCATTCGCGCGGGAGAGCAGAACCCTCACCCTTCCCTCTCCCGCAAAATAGCGGGCGAGGGGCAGAACTTGCGGCCGCGAGTAAAACGGCCGGGATACCGGCTCTCAGTCAGCGGCGGCGGCCTGACTCTCTGCGTCGCCCCCCTTTTGCAGCAGAGCTTTGAGCACGCGGGGCGGCGACATCGGCAATTCCCTCATGCGTACGCCGATCGCGCGGTAAATCGCACTGGCCACCGCGGCCATCGGCGGTATTATCGCGACTTCTCCGACCCCTCTAAGGCCCAGCGGATGATTCGGATTGGGGACCTCAACTATCAGCGTTTCTATCTTCGGCAAGTCCAGGCAGGTCGGCATGCGATAATCCAGCAGCGCCGCATTCCTCAAGGTCCCCCTCTGGTCGTAAACGTATTCTTCGTTCAATGCCCACCCGACCCCCTGCGCGACACCACCTTGAGCCTGCCCTTCGACGTAGCTCGGATGGAGCGCGCGACCGGCGTCTTGAGCGATCGTGCAACGCAGAATCTGCACTTTGCCGGTATCCGGGTCGACCTCCACATCGACGCAAACGGTGGCAAAAGTATTGCCGACCGTGCTGGTGGCGTCGAGCGACGCACGCCCCACCACTGGCCCGCCGGTGCGAGCGAGTCTGCCGGCGAGTTGCTTCAGCGTGAGTTGGCCTTCTCCATTTTTCGTAGTGAATTTACCGCCCCCGAACTCGATTTCTTCGGGCTTGCTCTCCAAGAGCCTGGCAGCACGTTCCTTGAGTTGCCGCAGCGCATCGTGCGCGGCTTCGTAAACGGCGAGACCGGTTGCCACGGTCACACGGCTGCCGCCGGTGCCGTCGGTAAAGCCGATCGAATCGGTATCGCCGACCAGGGGGCGGACATCGTTGATATCGCAGCCAAGTACTTCGGCGGCGACCATCGCCATCGAGGCACGCGAACCGCCGATATCTACGGAACCGGTAACAACACTCACAGTGCCGTCGGTATGGATATTGACTGTGGCCGAAGACTGATTGCCGGCATTAAACCAAAAACCCGATGCCACACCGCGTCCGCGATTGGGACCGGTGAGTTTCGAGCCGTAATGTTCGCTGCGGCGGAGCGCTTCACAGGTCTCGAGAAAACCGATCCGCTTATACTTCGGACCAGCGGGCTGTGCTGTACCTTCGTGGGCGCCATTTATGATGCGGAAATCGAGCGGATCGATACCGCATTTCTCGGCGAGTTCATCGATGACGCTCTCACAGGCGAACGCTGAACTCGGTGCGCCCGGCGCACGATAGGCGGCGACCTTGGGCCGGTTCAGCACAACATCGAACGCATCGATCTTCAGATTCTCGATGTTGTAGGGAGCCAGCGTGGTCATCGCTGCAGCAGAAAAAGGCGAGCCAGGAAAGGCGCCCGCTTCATATGCCATCCATACTTCGGCGGCAGTGATTTGGCCTTGTCGAGTTGCGCCTATTTTGGCCTTGATGTGAGTGCCGGAGGTCGGTCCACTGGCGCGCAGTACTTCCGAGCGGGTCATCACCATCTTGACCGGGCGTCCAGTCTTTTTTGACAGCAGCACGGCCAGCGGTTCAAGGTAAACTGTAGTCTTTCCACCGAAACCGCCACCGATCTCAGCGGGGACCACCCGGATTCTGCCCTCTTCGATCCGTAGTAGACATGCTGTCAACCGCTGCACGCGGAAATGTGATTGGGTCGAACAGTAGATCGTAACGTGGCCGTCCGCGTTGTAAGAAGCCACTGCGTTAAGCGGCTCGATATATCCCTGGTGGACGGCCGACGTTCTAAACTCACGCTCGACGATGAAATCCGCGCCGTTGAAACCCGCCGCGACATCTCCGCGCGCGAGAGTAATATGCGCCGCGATATTAGTCGGGCGATCAGGATTCTCGACCTGGCCACCGTCAGTGCGGCTCGCCAGACGCTTCTCGCGCAACTCCGGCAGCAGAATCGGCGCGTCGGGCTGCATCGCCTCATCGAGCGTCATGACTGCCGGCAACGGCTGGTAGTCGACTTCGATGAGACCGAGAGCTTCTTCCGCGATGTGCGGACTGATTGCCGCCACCGCTGCGACCGGGTGACCGTCGTACAAAACCTTGTCACGCGCCATCGCATTGAATGACAAATGGTGGGCATTGACCCTGTATTCGCCGACCACCGCAACGAAGTCGGTGGCGGGCTCGGGAAAGTCAGCACCGGTGATGACAGCGAGGACGCCCGGCACCTTGAGCGCCTTTTCGTAATTGATCGAGTTGATGCGGGCATGGGCATGTGGACTGCGCAAGACTTTTCCATGCAGCATTCCAGGGAAGGCATAGTCAGCGCCGTACTTGGCGCGGCCTGTGACTTTGTCGACCCCGTCATGCCGGATAGGACGAGTACCGATTACCCTGAAACCATTGCCTGGCGCTTCATTGGAAATGGCCATGACCAGCCTCCATGGTATGAGGACGGATTCCAGATGCTCGGGCAGCGATTCTCGCGGCCCGTGCTTGTGCAAACGTACTCTATCCAGAGCATTTCGTCACGCGCCGAACGCCCGCCGGCGGGCGGCTGTCGATTTTCTCATCGCTGCCAGTGACAGTGTCACCCCTTACCTTCACACCTGCGCACCGCAGGCTAAAGATTGCGGCGTGTGCAGAGATCGACGTTCTTGAGACAGAAAACGAACACGCGCGCCACCTATATAAGCAGTCAGGCATCCATGCCGCGGCGCTCAAAGGTAATCACTATGCTGCCAGCGTACATTCGAGAGGAAATCGAGCGGCGTCGGTTCGCGAATGGCTTCAGAGACTACGAGGGCCTCGCCCAATGGGTCCGTGGCCAAGGCCATGAAATCTCAGATGATAGTCTATGGCGCTATGGCCACAACCCTCCAGCAGCAGCTCGCGGCCATGCGCTTGACCGTCGGTTTGGCGCGCGCCTTAGGCGAACTGGCAGAGGACCACGAACCATTAATGGCGCGAGCTCTGATGGCGATAGCACAACAGAAGGCCCTCGTGACCTTGGCCGAGAAGGAAGAAGTTACGCCCGGCGACCTGAATGCGATAGCTAACCTGACTCGGGCAGCCATCGCTCAGCAGCGCTGGGCCGCACAATTGAAGGCACAAGCCGAACCGCAGCATCAAACGGCAGCGGACAGGAAGTGCGGGCCGCCGGACATGGACCTGAGCCGCAACGCTCTGCAAGCGATTGCTCGGCTGGAGCCAGGCCACGCAGCCGCCCTCGCCGCTTCAGAGGAGCCCGTGGGCCACAGCGACCCACCGGGTGAAACCGGCCATGGTGACGAAGGGCGCCTCCCTGTCGATCAATGTGCGTCAGAAACGGGCATCGCGGTCGATGGTAGTTCGATAGCCGGCCGCGATGGCGCCTTCGCGGCCAGCCCCCAGCCCGCGCTCCTCCGCGCCTCTCCGCGGATAGCCGCGGATCTCTGCGCTAAGGAAGGAGCGATGCCTGTTGTGAATTCTGGTCTGCGTCGCGCGCCCTCGCCATGCGTCGAACGCACCTCGACGCAGGGAGACGCAGAGCTACGGACATAGACGGCTCGAGAAACGCTCCTGCTGGCACGCGATTGGTCACCAGGAATCGTTGTGGCTCCAAACGCGCGAGAGTATATCGACCTTGTAGGTACAAAAACCCCTGGCAAAGGAGAAGTTTATGGCCGACATCGATGACCTGAAAGCTACTTTCGAGCAGGTGGTGGCGGCGATCTGCCGCCGTGATGCGGGCGGCTACTCGAACTTCTGGCACGAGCAGATCGTGGCATTCCCGCCATTGTCACCGTTTGCCGTGGAGGGCAAAGGCACTTTGCGGCAAATGGCGGAAGCGAATTTCGCTCAGAACGAGAGTGTGACCTTCTCGCCGATCAATCCGCAGTGCCGAGTGATCGGCAGCACCGGGATTGTGTGGGGACATACAGCTCTCACCAGGAAACCTAAAGACGGCCCACTCGCTACGCTATTTGCACGCTTTACCTTCGTATTCGCGAAGACCGACGGCCAGTGGCGCGAGGTCGCTGTACACGTATCGCAATTGCCCACCGCCAGTTAACTCCATCATTTCAGCCTCCCTCCGGGCGGCATCGGCGTCGCCCAGAGGGAGAATCCCCTGATGGAACAATAGGGTCCCCGCCTAGCCCGCTCGTGTGTCGCCTTCGACAGGACCGCCGGCCTCCTTCCAGGCACGAAAGCCGCCCTCGATGTGGCATACCGGCTCCAGTCCCATGCGCTGGACTGTCTGCGCGGCGAGGGCCGAACGCATCCCGCCCGCGCAAAAGAACGCGAACTTTTTGCCTGAGCCAAAAATTTCCTTGTAGTACGGGCTCGCTGGATCGACCCAGAATTCGAGCATCCCGCGCGGCGCATGGAACGCGCCCGGAATGCGGCCGTCGCGATTGAGTTCACGGATATCGCGCAGGTCGACCAGCACGAGGTTCGGATCGTCTTTATGAGCAATCGCGTCTTTGGCGCTGATGGTTTCGATTTCCCGGTTGGCCTCAGCGACCATTTCCATCACACTTTTCTTGAGCTTCAAGGCCATTCGCGGATCTCCTCTTCGGGCTAGGCAAGCGGCTTCATTCACAAATACGCTGGTTCAATTGGCGAGCAGATGCAACTCAATGCCGCCAGCCTATTGGCATTTCGCGCGCCAATCGCCATATCATCGGCTGGAGCCGGACTCGCCGCTTAAAGGCGAGGCCTTGCGGCGAGCAGCAAAGCCGGTGTTCAAAGACTATGAAAAGAGCGCTCGACGACTTACACGTAATTGAATATGCCGAGATGATGTCGGGTCCGATGTGCGGGAAGATGCTCTCCGATATGGGTGCGGAGGTAATCAAAATCGAGCCCCCGGGCCGCGGAGACCCGTCTCGGCATTTGCCGCCGTTTGCCGGGGATTTGCCCCATCCCGAAAAGAGTGGGACTTTCCTCTATCTCAATACTGGTAAAAAAAGCCTGACGCTGGATCCAAGCCAACCGAGCGGCACAGCAATTTTCAGAAAATTGATTTCTGGCGCCGACATTCTGATTGAAAATCATCGTCCAGGCTTCCTCGGCGATATCGGGCTCGATTACCACTCGTTACACTTGCTCAATCCCCGTCTGATTGTCGTGTCGATTACGCCCTTCGGGCAGCATGGTCCGTACCGCGACTGGAAGGGTTCCGACCTGATCGAATGGGCTATGAGCCTGGCGGGCTATAACACGCCCACCCTGGTCGACGATGAGGAGAATGAAAATCCGCTGCGTCCGCCAGGCCACGCTGCCGAGATGATGGGCGCTGCAAATGCCGCAGCCGCAATAATGTGTGGGTTGTTCCATCGCGACACGACCGGGGAGGGTCAATGGATCGACGCTCCATGCTGGCAGGGCACCGTCAATACGGCGAAGATTGAGATGGCCGTGAATTCATATTTTGGGATTCCGTTCAGCCGTTTGCGCGGCAAACAGCCGGCCGGGTTGGAGCCGTTACCGTGCCGCGACGGTTATGTCTATACGTTATGGGCCGCCGATTCCCATTTCACCGCGTTGAAGACGCTGTTGGGCAATCCGCCCGTGTTCGACAGCGAGTTGTTCGATACTTTGGCCGGGCGCCAAGAACACGATGACGCTCTGCGGATGCTGGTGCGCGAAGAACTCCTCAAGTACGACATGGAATATCTGGTGGCCGAGGGTCAGAAGCTGGGACTAACGATTGGGCCGGTGTATACCGTCGCCCAAGCGGCGAATCACCCTCATCTCGCTGCCCGAGATGCGTTCGGAGAAATTGCGCATCCTGTAGCCGGGAGGTTCAAATATCCCCAACACCTGGTTTCGCTCACAGCGACGCCGCCAGTGCCATCGCGCGCCCCCACGCTCGGAGAGCATAACGCGGAAATCCTAAGCAGCCTCGGCATTTCGCGCGAGGAGCAGCAGAGTCTCCGCGCCACCGGGGTGATTTGAAGCAATGTTGGGCGGATCGCCGACCCATGAAGCTAAGCGGAAAACAGCTGGCTAAGCTCGAGGCTGCGACGCTGGCGGGAAGCCAATGTGGTTCAAAAACAAGAAGACCGGCGAACCCGAAATGCGAGATAGCGTCGAGGAAGAGGTATACATCATAGTCGCGGACTACAAGCACATGATCCAGCGAATCCACTACATCGAGCCAACACAAGCCGGGGACGAGTATGGATACCGAACAGCCTACTACACACTAGATAAGGACGGCCGCCACGAAAATTTGGACACTACGCCCAACACCTCACGAAGAGCCAATACCGGCAACTTTTAGGTAAGGCACGCGACAAGGGCTGGCCGATTTTCTCAAAGTGACTTGCTAGTCTAGTTTCGAAGCAATGAGAGCACTGCAACAGGCAGCGGCGGCGTCTCTGATCCCTCCCCCTGACCAGGGGGAGGTCAGGTGGGGGTAGCCTGGTTTGCGACAAAGCGGTCAGCATACTGGCTCTCGAATTCACCGGATGGCGCGCTTGCTTCGCCGCAACCAAACCCCTGCTGAAAAGAAGCTTTGGCGCTCACTACGTGGCAAGCAATTAGATGGTTTCCAGTTCCGCCGCCAGTTTCCGATTGGCGACTTCAGCGTGGATTTTTGCTGTCGGGATCGTCGGCTGGTTGTTGAACTTGATGGCTCACAACATGCCGACCCGTCAGGCGTCGACCAGGATAACGAGCGAACTGCACTGATTTCGGTGCGCGGATATCGTGTCATGCGATTTTGGAACGAGGAGGTGTTAATGAATCTCGACGGAGTGCTCGAGGCGATCCTCTTCGAACTCAGACAACCCCCTCCTGGCCTCCCCCTGGTCAGGGGGAGGGATTAGGAATTCCCGCTCCGAAGATCGTGCGATGAGCGCACCCAAAGGAGTGAGCTATGGTACGTTTGCCGCTTGAAGGAATTCGAGTCGCGGACTTCAGTTGGATCATCAATGGTCCCCAGATCGCGCAATGGTTCGGGGCGATGGGTGCTGAGGTGATCAAGATCGAGTCGCAAGTCTATATGGATATCGGCCGCACCAACCCGGCCGGAATGGCCGAACGTGAGCCCGGGCCTAATCGCAACGGCTTCTACCACATGCTCAATTACGGCAAGAAGGCGATTAACCTTAATCTGCGCACACCAAAAGGTTACGAGCTAGCGTGCGATTTGGTTAGGAAAAGCGACTTCGTACTCGAATGCTTTCCCCGTCCCGCTGCCGAGCGGCTTGGCCTCACTTACGAAAAGATGAGAGCGGTCAAGTCTGACATCATCATGATTTCCGTCTCGCTGCTGGGCAAAACCGGAACCGAGCCGTCGACTTGGGTCGGCTGGGGTCCGATGGCCTGCTGCTTTGTCGGCATGTTCGACGCCCAAGGTTATCCCGGCGGCGCCCCCCGTCAAACTGGCGGAACCTGGCCGGACTACTCGATCGCGGCGACGGTCGTATTTCATGCGCTCGCGGCGCTGCGCTATCGCAATCGCACTGGCGAAGGTCAATGGATCGACGCCAGCATGGGGGAAACGGTGATT
>Ga0187846_10002481_pt1 | contig 10059 bp, 8 predicted proteins | sample TC_taG_FD_161473 | JGI IMG/M metagenome (GOLD analysis project Ga0187846, IMG submission 161473) | Biofilm microbial communities from the roof of an iron ore cave, State of Minas Gerais, Brazil - TC_06 Biofilm (v2) | ecosystem: Environmental > Terrestrial > Deep subsurface > Cave > Wall biofilm ... | reverse complement strand
TGCAGGAATGGATCCCGGCCCTCGACGGCGTGCAGCAGAAGCTCGAGCGCGGCGCCCGGGTCGCCGATGTCGGCTGCGGCCACGGCGCCTCGACCATCATCCTCGCGCAGGCGTTCCCGAAGTCGACCTTCGTCGGCTTCGACTACCACGCGCCGTCGATCGACACCGCCCGCGAGCAGGCAGACCGGGCGGGCGTGGCCGACCGCGTGACGTTCGAGACCGCGCCGGCGAAGGGCTATCCCGGCGGGGACTACGACTTGGTCGCGGTGTTCGACTGCCTGCACGACATGGGCGACCCGGTCGGCGCCTCGCGCCACGTGCTCCAGTCGCTCAAGCGCGACGGCACCTGGATGATCGTCGAGCCGTTCGCGAACGACCGCCTGGAGGACAACCTGACACCGGTCGGACGCATCTTCTACGGCGCCTCGACGCTGATCTGCACGCCGGCGTCGCGCGCGCAGGAAGTCGGCATGTGTCTCGGCGCGCAGGCGGGCGAAGCGCGCACGCGCAAGGTCGTGACCGAGGGCGGCTTCACTCGCTTTCGCCGCGCCACCGGCACGCCGTTCAACCTGATCTACGAAGCGCGTCCGTAGCCGCGCGGCCACGCCCGCCCGGCGTTCACCCTCGACTGGAGACTGCGCATGCTGGCACAAGCACCGATGACCACGATTCTGCCGGTGAAGGATCTCGCGCGGGCCCGGGCCTTCTACCAGAACCAGCTCGGCCTCGTCCCCGAAGGCCTGCAGGCCGACGGCAAGTTCCTGTTCCGCTGCGGCAGCGGCGCGCGCCTCGCGCTGTTTCCGAAGCCGGGGGGGACCAAGGCCGAGCACACCGCGGTGAGCTTCAAAGTGACCGATATCGTCGGCGAAGTACGCGACCTTGAACGCCGCGGCGTGACGTTCCACGACTACGACCTCCCCGGGCTCAAAACGGTCGAGCACGTCTGCTTCCTCGGCGCCGAGAAGGCGGCGTGGTTCGGCGATCCGGAAGGCAACATCCTGTGCCTGTACGAGGAGGCTCCCCGGCGGCCCTGAAGCGGTCTGCGCATCAACCCGCGCGAAAGCGCGCGCGCAAGAGCGACCGCTTAACGTCGAAGTCGAGGAACAGGAACTGGTCCTCGGCAACGAGGACCGGGCTGTGGGTGCGCTCGTAGGGGTGCTCCCGCGCGCGGTGGCCCTCGGGCACGAGCGCGTGCTTGCGGTGCGGGTCGAGGAGCACGATCTCCCCGACGCGGTGGCGCTCGGCACGGCTGCGCTGGTCGACGAGCCCCAGTTGGCCCGAGTGCGCGACCACCAGTACGAAATACACGCCCGGGTAGCGGAACTTGTCGTCGTGCAGGCTTACCGGTCCGCAGCCGTGGATCGAGAAGAGATCAAGGCTGAGAACGCCGGGGTCGAGCGCGAGCTTTTCGGCGATCTCCTCGCGCAGCGCGCTGGCATAGGCAAGGCTCACGTGCTCGCGCAGCGCCTCGAGCGCGCGCGTCTCCTCGGCCGGAAAGCCGTCCGGGCACAGCTCGCGCGCGAGGCGGTAGAGCTCTGGCAGTCGCGCCGCGCAGCGCTCGACGCACTGGCCGGTGCGGACCAGCGTAGCGGGAGGTTTAGCCATCGCGCCGCGATTATCCGGCGCCAGGCTGGGTTAAGCTTGGCGCCGACAACAATAAGCCCCCGCGATGCCCGCCGACCGCCAGCCGCTCGACGCGAGCGCCATTGGTTTGATCACGGTGCTCACCATGCTGTGGGGCTTTCAGCAGGTGACGATCAAGGTCGCCGCGGCCGACGTGTCGCTCGTCATGCAGGCGGGCATTCGATCGATCATCGCCACGGCCATGCTCGTAGGCTGGGCGCAGGTGCGCGGCCTCGCGCTGTTCGGCCGCGACGGCACCCTTGCCTGTGGCCTCGCGGCAGGCGTGCTGTTCGCCGGCGAGTTCGTGTTCATCTACGCCGGGCTCGCGTACACGACGGCCTCGCGGATGATCGTGTTCCTCTACACCACGCCGTGCTTCACTGCGCTGATGCTGCCGATTTTCGTGCCCGGCGAGCGGCTGAGTGCTCGCCAGTGGACCGGCGTGATCCTCGCGTTCGGCGGGCTCCTCGCTGCGTTCGCCGAGGGCTTTTTGCACCAGCGCGCCGGCACCTTCGTCGGCGACCTGTGTGGCGTGATTGCGGCATTCCTGTGGGCGTCGACCATCGTCGCGATCCGTGCCACCAAGCTGGCGCGCACGTCGGCGACCAAGACGCTCTTCTATCAGCTCGCGGTATCAGCGGTCGCGCTGCCGATCGTCTCGGCGGCGATGGGCGAGCCCGGTGTGGTGCGGGTGACGCCGGTTGCGGTTTTGGCGCTCGGCTACCAGGGCGTCATCGTCGCATTTGCGAGCTATCTCGCGTGGTTCTGGCTGCTCACCAAGTACCTCGCCGCGCGGCTGTCGGTGTTCACCTTCCTCACGCCGCTGTTCGGCGTGCTGTTCGGAGTGATGTTCCTTTCAGAGCGCATCACGCCCGCGTTTATCGCGGCGGCGGGGCTGGTCGCGCTCGGGATCGTGCTGGTCAACCTGCCGGAGCGGCCGGCGCCGTCCCGTGGTGCGTCTCGACCATGACACCGATCGATTTCAGGAGCGCCATGGGTAGCTCGCCTCCGGCGCAAACGATGACATCGTCGTTCGAAAGCCTCACGGTAGCGCCGCTGCGATCGAGGAGGACCTCGGAGCGCTCGATGCGTGCGACCTTGGACTCGAGGAGCAAGCGCAGCCGACCGTCGGCGTTTGCCGCGTCAAGCCGGCGGCGGTTCTTCGGCTTCACGCGGTTGAACGCCGCGCCGCGGTAGGCGAGCGCGACCTCGGTTGCGGGTTCGGCCGCGACTGTCACCGCCGCCTCGATCGCGCTGTCGCCACCGCCGACCACGAGCACGCGTCGACTACGGTACTGCTGAGGGTCCAGCAGGCTATAGACGACCTTGTCCAGATCTTCGCCGGCGACGCCCAGCTTGCGCGGCGTGCCGCGGCGGCCGATCGAGAGCAGCACGTTGCGCGCGCGGTATTCACCGCGCGGCGTGCGGACGACGAAACAGTCGCCGCTGCGTTCGATCGCTTCCATACGCTCGCCGAACTGCACCTTGACGCCGGCCCGCTGCACCACCTTGTCCCAGAACTCGAGCAGCGCTTCCTTGCTGATCTCGCGCCACGCCACGCGGCCGACAATCGGGAGCTGCATCGGCGCGGTCATCGCGATTTTGTGGCGCGGGTAGTGGAGGATCGATCCGCCGAGCGTCTGCTCCTGTTCCAGCAAAACGAATCGGAGCCGACGCTCCTTCGCAGCGAGCGAAGCGGCTAGGCCGGCAGGACCGGCGCCCACGATCGCAACGTCCAGCTCGCCGGCGGTCGCGCGTCGCTCGCCGATGTGGTCGATCGCTTGCCGTCCCTGCTCGGCCGCCTTGCGGATGAGGCCCATGCCGCCGAGTTCGCCGGCAATGAAAATGCCGGGCACGTTGGTCTGGAAATCGGGGCCCACCTGCGGGATGTCGACGCCCCGTTTCTCGGTGCCAAAAACGAGCTGGATCGCGTCGACTGGGCACGCCTCAGCGCAAGCGCCGTGGCCGATGCAGGCGGCCGGGTCCACGAGCTGTGCGCGTCCGGCGATGATGCCGATCGCGCGCTCGGGGCAGACCCGCACGCAAGCCGCCGACCCGATGCAGCGCGCAGGATCGATCACCGGATGGAGCGACGCCGGTTCGGTGAGACCGGCCTCGATCGACTCCGCGAGCGTCTCTCGATGACTTGCCTCATGCCGGCGCGAGCGCGCGGTGTAGACCGCGACGAACAGCGCGACCGGCACCAGGTAAAGAAGCACGAGATAAGTCACGCTCATCGCGCCGCGTCTGCCGCTATCGGTCGGCCGACCGTTCCGGGCGGTCGGGTTTTTCGGGCCGCTCGACCTTGTCCGGTCGGTCGGGCCGCTCGACCTTGTCCGGTCGGTCGGGCCGCTCGACCCGGTCCGGTTTTTGGGGCGGCTCGACCTTCACCGGCTTGTCCACCGGCCCGGACTTGTCGAGTCCTCCCCAATTGCCCGGCGGTGGTTGTTCGGACCAACCGCTGCTCGGTTGCGGTTGCACGGTCCCCGTCGCTTTTTCCCGGTCGTCCGACTCTCCCTCGCTCGATCGCCTAGTGCTCTCGATCTTATCGGCTGCTCGGCCCGGGCTCGCAGGGCCGGTGTCTGCTGCGGCGGCGCCATCTCGGCTGCGATCGGCCGGCGCGCCTGGCGGACGCTGTGTTCTCACGCTGATCGATACCGCATCGATCGAACGGTCGGGCCGCACCGTACCGGACACGATCACGTCAGCACCGGCCTCGGGACCCTCGCGCGGCGTGTTCGCGAGGCGCGTATGGGGCCCGGCGTGAATCGTGAGCCCGCCGACCCGCACTGCGCCGCCTGTCGCAGACTGCACGAGGCCCTGCAGTTCGATCCGGGCGACGCGCTCAAGGAGCGTCCACACGGGGTCGGGCAGGAGGTGCTCGACTCGCAGCTCGCGACCGGTCCAGTTGCCGCTTGCGATCACGCTCCCCGTGGCGGGCATGATCAGCCCGGGTGGGACGCTCACGGGCATGCCCGCGACAGTGACGGTCCCGTCCGCGGCCGCGATGAGCGTCCCGCGCACCAGCGCCGGCGCGCTCGCCGGAGCGAGCTCCACGAAGGTGGCGACCACCTCGCCGGTCGGGCCGCGCAGACCGCTCACGCGCACCAGGCTCCCCGGCTTCAGCGCCTCGCGCTCGAGCCCGACGAAGAAACGCGTCCCCCCGGTCAGCACCACGCGCTGGTCAAGCACGCGCAACTCCCCTCCCTTGGGATCGACCTGCGTAACGATGCCGATCACCTCGTTCAACACCGCGATGCGCTGCGCGCGTACCGGCGTGCCGCTCCCCGCGATCTCGACCGCGACGACGTGACCGATCGCGAGCCCGCTCGCCGGTGCGGGCTCGCCATTTACCGTAACTGGCGTTCGCAGGTCGTAGTGCACCTCCACGCCGCTCACGCAGATGCTCCCAAAGCCGGTGATCGTTCCGACGATGCCCGTTCCACCGAGACCATCGCCGCCCGCAGAAGGCTGTGCACTGGGCGGCTCGGCCTCAGGCGCGTTGCCGGTCCCGCCGATGCCGTCGGATCCCGGCGCCGTTGGGGCGTTCCCCGGCGCGTCGCGCGGACTGCCCGTGCCGCCGATCCCGTCGGATCCGTTCCAGCAGGGGTTCGCTGCACCGGCGGTGCCGCACGACAACACGCACAGGCACAAAATGCCCGGGAAATACCAGCCGACGGAACTGCGTGCGCTACTCCTCATCTGAGCGCTCTGTCGCTTCGATGCCGCGGGTCAATGCGCTGTAGAAGTACAGCCCGAAGTTCATCCGCTGCACCGCGCCGGGCTTGCCGGCATCGCGCGCTTGCAACTGCATGGCCCGGCGGTTCACGATCTGCAGGGCCTGCATTCCGGCTTCATGGGCGAGCTTCTCAAGCTCTGCGACGGAGTCCTCAGTGAGCCTGCCGTAAAGCACGCAGCGCTCGAGGAAGGGCGGCTGCTGACCGGTGAGATTGTGGGCGATCGCGGCGATGTGATCGTGCGCGTTCTGGGCGAAGTAGAACGCCTTCTCGTCGAGAGTTTTGTTCGCCATGAACACATCGAGGTTTAAACACACTCGATTCTCGCTATCGAGCGTGACGGCGCCGCGGCGCAGCCATTCGTCAAGCAGCGCCCGCGGCCGCACGTCCGTGTTGACCGATCTCACCAGTGCCTCGAACGAGCGGTGACCGCCCTTGTGCACCGTGCGCGGGAGCGCCCGCGGTCTACCCGCCTTGTCAATATACGGCGCCCGGCCGGTCCAGACCGCGATCACCATCGATGACAGCGAGACATCGGCTGACTTTCCTGTCGGGGCACCAACCGTAGCGCCGCGCCGGCCGCGCGCCGGCCCGGCGGTGCCGGATACCGCGGCGGCCCGCGCGGTTTCCTCGCGCATCCGCTTCACGTCGCGGCGGTAGATGCCGGTGAGGACGCTGATGCGACTGATAGTCTCGCGCTTGTCGAGGAGCGGAAACTCTCTCGTGACGACGCGGACGAACAGCGATTTCATCGCGTCGGCGAACGTCGGATACCCGATCCCCCGGTGCAGCAGCAGCTTGACGAGCGGCCACAGGGCGCGCTGCGTCGCAGCGAGCAGGTTGTTCAAACGGCGTTCGCTGGACGGCATCGCGGCCGTGACCTTGGTCTTCATGAATCCAATGATAACAACAACGTGGAACTTATTTCCACAATCCCGTTGACACCGGATAGTCGCGTAAGTATGCTCCCGTCATATGACGTGGTACAAAGTACCACAATTCTGACCGTATCGGAACCGGACGCTTGCTAACTCGAGGACCAGTGCCGTGTCGGATCCGTTAGCGCACGGGGCCGCCATCGGCGGACCGATCGAGCGCCCCGCCCCGCCGGAACGCACCGCGCGGAGCAGGGGGAGCGACGCGCTGCTCGTACTGTGGCTGCCGCTGCTGTTCGTGCTGGCGTGGGCGATCAGCCGCGCGCTCGGGCACACGCCCGGTTCCAATCTTGTGTACTACCTGGGAGTTGTCGGCGGCAGCATGCTGCTGCTGTTGCTCCTCTATCCGCTGCGCAAGCGGGCCGGATTCATGCACGCGTGGGGGGCGACGAAACATTGGTTCGCCGTTCACATGGTGCTCGGCATCGCCGGACCGCTGATAGTCCTGGTGCACACCGGATTTCGCATCGGCTCACTGAACGCCGGCGTCGCGCTCTCCTGCATGCTGGTCGTGATGTTGAGCGGCGTGATGGGCAGATTCATCTACCGCCAGATTCACCATGGCCTATACGGCCGTCGTGCCACGCTGAAGGAAATGCAAATCCTCGTTGGCCTGAACTCGATCGAGGTCCGCTCGAAGCTCTACTTTGCCCCCGATGTCGAGGAGACACTGATCGCGTTCGAGAAGTTCGCGCTGGCGCCGCGTCCGCGCCTGAGCGAAGCCATATGGGCGTTCCTCACTTTGGGAACGCGCGGGCGTGCGGTCTATCGGCGCTGCGCGCGATCGCTGGCGGTGGCACTGCGCGAGCATGCGCGCGGACGCGGCTGGGATCGACCGAAGCTGCGGCGCCGCCTCGGCGCGGCGAAGCGGCTCGCCCGTGCGTATGTCAGCAACACGCGGCGAGTGGCCCAGTTCAGCGTGTACGAGCGGCTGTTCTCCCTCTGGCATGTCTTGCACGTGCCGCTGGTTTACATGCTGGTCGCGAGTGCCATCGCGCACGTCGTGGCGGTTCATATGTATTGATTGACTGGCGCGGCTTTATCGGTGTGACCGCTTTTCTTGGCTGAATCGGGGTCGTGGTCTCCACCCGGACGCTGGCGGCCTCGCTGATCGTGGTTTGGCTGGGACTCGGGCCGATACCGGAGCCTGCCGCGGCGCAGTCGCTCGAGGGAGTGTTGATGCCCGGCAAGCTCATCGCCGGGCACGCGAAGCTGGAGGGGGAATGCACCAACTGCCACGTGCGTTTCGACAGAGCGGGCCAAGACCGTCTGTGTCTCGACTGCCACAAAGACGTGGCGGCGGATGTTCGGCGAAAAGCGGGCTACCACGGCCGCATGAAGACGCAGCCATGCCGGACCTGTCACACCGAACACAAGGGGCGCGATGCAAACATTGCGCCGCTGGACGAGGCACTGTTCGACCACTCGCAAACGGACTTCGTGCTGCGTGCGGCGCACGCCGATCCGAAGCTCACCTGCCGCAGCTGCCATGTCCCGAAGACGAAATACCGCGACGCGCCGACGCCATGCGCGTCCTGTCACAAGAAGGACGACGTGCACAAGGGCACCCTCGGCGCCGCCTGCGCCGATTGCCACACCGAGCGCAACTGGAAAGAGGCGAGATTCGACCATGACAAGACGAGATTTGCGTTGGTCGGCAAGCACCGTCCGGTTCCTTGCCGGGACTGCCACCGAGACGATCGCTTCAAGGACACGCCGCTCGCGTGCGTCGCCTGTCACAAGAAGGATGACAAGCACAAAGGGCAGTTCGGGGACAAGTGCGAGCCTTGCCACAGCGCCCGGGATTGGCCGGACATGCTGTTCGATCACGATCGCGACACAAAGTACCCGTTACGCGGCAAACACCGGCAGGTGAAGTGCGAGAGCTGCCATACCGGACACCTGTATCGAGACAAGCTGCAGACGGACTGCATCGCATGCCACAGAAAAGACGACAAGCACCTGGGCACGCTGGGCGATTCCTGCGCCGATTGCCACACCGAGCGCAACTGGAAGGAGACGCGCTTCGACCACAACAAGACGCGGTTCCCGCTGCGCGGCAAGCACGACCAGATCGAGTGCAAGGCGTGCCACAAAAGCGCGGTCTTCAAGGACGCGCCGATGGCCTGCTTCGCGTGCCACAAGAAAGACGACAAGCACAAGGGCTCGCTCGGCGAAGCGTGCGGGGACTGCCATACAGAACGCAACTGGAAGGACAGCAAGTTCGACCACGCGAAGACGCACTTCCCGCTGCGCGGCAAGCACCGCGTGGTGAAGTGCGAGGACTGTCACCGGGATTCGAACTTCAAAGAGACCCCGAGCGCGTGCTTTGCTTGCCACAAGAAGGACGACGTTCACGAGGCGCAGCAGGGGCAGAAGTGCGAGCTCTGCCATGGCGAGGAGGACTGGAAGAAGGCGACCTTCGACCACGGGCGAAGCAGATTCCCGCTGCTCGGCAAGCACCTGGTGGTGGAGTGCAAGAAATGCCACCTCACGCCCCGCTTCAAGGACGCGAAGAGCGATTGCCTCGCCTGCCACGAAGGGGACGACACCCACAAACGCCGCCTCGGGCCGCAGTGCGACGCGTGTCACAGCGCTCGAGACTGGAAGGTCTGGGACTTCAACCACGATACCAAGACGCGCTTCAAGCTCGACGGCGGGCACCGGGGCCTCGGGTGCTACGCCTGCCACAGGACGGCAACGAACGGGAAGCCGTCGCTGCCAATGACATGTGTGAGCTGTCACGCCACCGACGACGTGCACGACGGCAGCTTCGGCAAGCAGTGCGACAAATGCCATTTCACCTCGTCGTGGAAGCAGCTCAAGTCGCAACTGGGCGCGGCGTCTTGGGCACCGCGGACGGAGCCGGCGTACGCCTGTCCCGCTGCGAACGCGAACGCGAACGCGGGCGCGAGCGCGGCCGAGGCGGTTTGCAACGGGCTGGGGAGCCGGGACCTGGCTGAAATGCGTTGATCCCATGCGAAGACTGCACGAGCAGATCGTCACGCCAAGGCCACCGACACGGGTTGAATTCGTCCTGTGGGTCCTGGTCGCGATTCTGTTTGCTGTCTTTTCGCAGCACGCGCTCGCGCAGACCCAGCCCGGCCGCAGCTTCGATCACGTCCGCACGCTCTTCCCGCTGACCGGGGCACACCTGAACGTCCGGTGCGAGTCGTGCCACGTCGCCGGACGCTTCAAGGGCACGCCGCTCGCGTGCGCGGCTTGTCACATCTCGGGGAACCGGATGGCGTTTGTAGTGATGCCGCCGACCCACGTCCGCACGATCCAGCCCTGCGACGCCTGTCACACGACGACATCGTTCGCCATGGTGGCCCGCTTTGATCACGTCGGCGTCCAGCCGGGGGCCTGCCAGACCTGCCACAACGGCGGTCAGGCGAAGGGCAAGCCCAAGAACCACATTGCGACCACGGCCTCATGCGACAGCTGCCACAGCACGAACAGCTTCACGCCCGCGGTTGCGATGGATCATACCGGCGTCAAGCCCGGGACCTGCGCGACCTGCCACAACGGCTCTGCGGCCATGGGCAAGCCGACCAATCACTTCCCGACCACGCTCGCCTGCGACAGCTGCCACAAGTCGACCAGTGCCTTCGGCCCGAACACGCCGATGAACCACACCGGCATTGCGCCGGGTAGCTGCGCGAGCTGTCACGCGGCCGCCGCGACTGGTATCGCCTTCACCGGGGTCACCCCGCTGGCGCAGGGCAGCGGTCACATCCCGACCACCGCCTCGTGCGACAGCT
>Ga0187846_10002480_pt1 | contig 10059 bp, 10 predicted proteins | sample TC_taG_FD_161473 | JGI IMG/M metagenome (GOLD analysis project Ga0187846, IMG submission 161473) | Biofilm microbial communities from the roof of an iron ore cave, State of Minas Gerais, Brazil - TC_06 Biofilm (v2) | ecosystem: Environmental > Terrestrial > Deep subsurface > Cave > Wall biofilm... | reverse complement strand
CAGCGTGGAAGAAGCGGGAAAGGCAGAAGCGACAGCAGTGATCCAGCCGGGCGGCTCCGTGCGCGATGGCGAAGTAATCGCCGCAGCAAATCGCCTGGGGATGGCAATGGTCTTCACGGGCGTTCGGCACTTCCGCCATTAGGGAGCGTTCCGGGACTACGGCTCCAGGGCAATCAGAATCACTTCACGCGGTGGTACGAGATCTCGATAGTCTGGGTTTGCCCATTGTCCCCGGAAATTTCCAAACGCACTGTGAAGGTATCGTCTCCTGTCCGCGTGACGACGTCTCGTATAGGCCGCGTGCCCTCCGGAGTTCTGAATTCAGCCTGCTTGCCGTCCAACCGAGCCAACTTAAGAAGAAGCGGCCGGTCCCTCTCGTCCTGGCCGATTCCCAACTCGGGGCTAAAGTGGCGGACATACAGCTCAAGTCCATCTTTCTCTTCGAGAAATGTGAAGACCTCAACAAAGAGTGTTTTTTCTTTGTCGGTCATCCGAAAGTCGCCGAGCATGAGCCCATTCTTGGGAGCCATGTAGGACTGGTCCACCTGGAGCCCGTTCAGCTCTCCTTGCCAACTCCCGGCGAGCCAAGCGAAATCGGCGAGGGTTGCCGGGGGTGAAGACGCCTTCTGGCTTGTTGCGGGTGGGCGCGGTGGAGAAGTCTCCTGAGCCGGCGAAGGCAGAGCGATCGAGCAACATGCGAGCACAGCAAGAGCGAGAACTCGTAGCCTACGAACCATGGTAGTTTTCCTCCGCAGTTCTATTCACCGCTGCACACGGTCCCTTTAGGCGTGTTAGGTATCTCCGTAAAACTCTACAATCAGAAGCCAAGGCTCGCGGATAAATTAGTGGGCTTTGCGGTTTTTCCGGCTTCGAACGCTGTCCTCTCTTGAAAACGTGTAACGCTAAGCCCAACCTTCGCATCTCAGGTGTGGTACCGGTACTTTTATGAGCGCACGCAGGGGGAATATTTTTGACCCGCATTTGCTTCTGAACGATAATTATAGTTTCCGGTGATCACATGAAAAGTTTTCTATCTAATGCCATCCTACCTGTAACCCTTGGTTTGGTGCTTGGGGCACCCGGCGCGGTCGCCCAAGAGAATGCTTCGGGAAGCGAGCAAGACGCATATTCGCAGGCAGACCAATCCAAGCGTGCCGAGGCCTATTACAACTTCACGATGGGCCATTTAAGCGAGGAGCAGTATGAGCTGACGGGCCGCTCCGAAATCGCGACGCAGGCGATCGATTATTACAAGAAGGCTCTAGCGCTCGACCCCGGCGCGCCCGCGATCATCGAGCGGCTGGCGGAAACTTATGCGAAATCACAGCGCATCCGCGACGCCGTGCTCGAGGCGCAGAACGCGCTAAAGGCCGACCCCAACAATCTGGCGGCGCACCGCCTACTCGCACGAATCTACATCCGTACACTGGGTGACCTGGACGCCTCGACCGGCCAAAAGGAAACAATCAACCGGGCCATCGAGCAGCTCAATGAAATCCTCCGCCTCGATCCCAATGACACGGAATCTGCGCTGTGGCTGGCCCGGCTGTATCGCTTTCAAAACGAACACAGCAAGGCGGAAGGCGCCCTCCGGGGCATCTTGAAGCGCGATCCCGACAGTGAAGCAGCACTCGAACAGTTGAGCCAGTTGCTTCTCGACCAGGGACGCGCCAACGATGCGATCGCCCTGCTCGAACAGGCCGCGGGCCGCTCACCTTCTTCTGGCCTGGCCGACCTGCTCGGGGACGCTTACGCGCAGACGCACAATTACGCCAAGGCGGAGAAGGCTTACCGCAAGGCGGTGGAGGACGATCCGGATGACGCGAGCCATCGCCGCGGGCTGGCGCAAACTCTTCTGAGCGAAGAGAAATACGCGGAGGCACTCGAGCAGTTCAAGAAGCTGACGGAACTCGAGCCGGATGCATCGGAAAGCTACCTGCGCATGTCCCAGATCTACCGGCACATGAACCAGCTCGACAAGGCGGAAGCGAGCTTGCAGGAGGCCAAGCAGCGAGCGCCGGGAAGCCTCGAAGTCCTCTACAACGAAGCGCTCCTCTACGATGCTCAGGGGAGATACGACGAAGGCATCCAAGTGCTTTCGGACGCGATCGCGGGGATCAAGGCGCAGTCCTCGGGCGTGTCCAATCCGAACGCATTGGGGATTCTCTACGAGCAACTCGGGCGCGTGTACCGCGACAAAGAAGACTATCCGAATGCGCTGCGCACCTTCGAGGAATTGCTCAAGCTTGGCCCGGACGAGCAGCGGCGCGGCAGGATGCTGCTGATCGATACCTTCCGGGCGAACCGCGATATTGACCACGCCCTAGCGGAGACCCGCAAGGCGATGGACACCGACCCGAAGGACCAGGACCTTCAGGTCACCTACGCGATGCTGCTGGGTGAAAAGGGTCAGACCGAGGACGCCGCCAAAGTGCTTCGCGGCATGCTCCATGGCAACGACAGCGACCGCGAGGTCTATCTCAATCTCGCACAGGTGCAAGAACGTGGCCGACGCTTTGCTGATGCGGAACAGTCCGCCTCATCCGCGGAACAGTTGTCCCGCAAACCTGGGGAGAAAGAGATGGCCTGGTTTGTCCTCGGAGCGATTTACGAACGCCAGAAGAAATACGACCAGGCCGAGGAGCAATTCCGCAAGGCCCTGCAAGTCAATCCGCACAACGCCGCGGTACTGAACTACTACGGCTATATGCTGGCGGACCGCGGCATACGCCTCGAAGAGGCCACCAGCCTGATCAAGCGCGCCGTGGCCGAAGAATCCGCAAACGGCGCCTACCTCGACAGCCTGGGCTGGGCTTACTACAAGCAGAACCGGCTCGCGGAAGCCGAAGAGTACATGCGCAAGGCGGTTGATCGTGCCGGGCACGATCCCACTATCCTGGACCACTACGGCGACGTGGAAGCGAAGCTGGGCCGCAGCGAGCGCGCCGCGGAACTGTGGGAGAAAGCCCTTGCGGAATGGCAGAAGTCCCTCCCAGCCGACTACGAGGCCGACAAGGTCGCCGAGCTCGATAAGAAGCTGAAGAACATGAAGCGCCGCCTGGCGCAGAAAGCTTCCGCCGGCGAGAGCAAGCCGCAGTAAACTCCCCAGGATGACACGCGCGGTACACCTGCCGGCGTTTGCCAAAATCAATCTCTGCCTGCAGATTCTGGGCAAGCGGCCAGACGGTTATCACGAACTGCGCACGATCTTCCAGACGATTTCCCTTCACGACACGCTCGAGCTCGAGCGGATCTCCCAGCCCGGGATTGTGATCGAGACGGATGATCCGGCTCTGCCGAGGGGCCGCAAGAACCTCGTGTGGCAAGCCATCGATGCGCTGCGCCGCGAGATTGGCCTGCGCAGGGGCGTGCATGTCCGTCTCACCAAGCGAATTCCGGTAGCGCGCGGCCTGGGCGGCGGGTCAAGCGACGCCGCAGCCGCGTTGATTGGTCTGCTGCGCCTGACCGGCAAGAAAGTGCCTCTCGCGAAGCTGATTGAAATTGCCGCCCGTCTTGGGGCCGATGTGCCTTTCTTTCTCTTCGGGGGCCGCGCCCTAGCTGTCAACCGTGGCGATGAAATTTATCCATTGCCGGATGGCCCGAAGCAGCCGGTGGTGATTGTGTCGCCATACGATATCGCCATCAGCACGCGTGAGGCTTACCGCTGGGCGAGTTTGCAATTGACAAAGCGCGCAGCGCCCCATAAACTGTGGAGTTTCTGCGCTCTGTGCTGGGGCCCGCTGGGCGGCGTCTCAAACGATTTTGAGTCAGCTGTCTTCAGCCGGCATCCGCGCCTGGGTCGGATCCGGCGTGGCCTGCTTCAGCGAGGAGCAGCAGAAGCCGCGCTGGCGGGTAGCGGATCGGCGGTGTTCGGTTTATTCCAGAACCCAGCGCAGGCGCGCCGAACCGCCTTAGGGTTCCCGAAGGACCAGGTTTTCGTCGTCGAAACCCTCACGAGGGCTGATTACGGCAAGGGTTTGCGCTGGCGGGTGACCGCCTAAGAGGCTTCATTTGACCGACGACAAATTCAAGATTTTTAGCGGCACCGCAAATCCGGTGCTGACGGACGCGATCTGCAAGTATCTCGGGGTGACTCGCGGGCGGGCGGACCACGGGCACTTCAGCGACGGCGAAACGCGATACCAGATTCTTGAAAATGTCCGAGGCGCGGACGTCTTCGTCGTCCAGCCGTTTTCCCATCCGGTGGATTTTCATCTGATGGAAATGCTGCTGATGATCGACGCGTTCAAGCGCGCTTCGGCGTGGCGCATCACTGCCGTAGTTCCCTATTACGCCTACGCGCGGCAGGACCGGAAAGACCGGCCCCGTGTGCCGATCTCGGCGAAGCTGGTGGCGGATTTGCTGGAAACGGCCGGAGCGAGCCGGGCGCTTACGCTCGATTTGCACGCGCCGCAGATCCAGGGCTACTTCAACGTCCCCGTGGATCATCTGTTCGCGGCCCCGGTGCTGGTCGAGTATTTCCAGAGGAAGGGGCTGGGAGGTTCGCTCACGGTGGTTTCGCCGGATGCCGGCGGCGTGGAGCGCGCACGCTATTTCGCAAAGAAGATTGATGCGCCGCTCGCCATTGTGGACAAGCGCCGCATCGATGTGAACGTCAGCGAAGTGATGCACCTGATCGGCGATGTGAAGGGCCGGCCCACACTGGTGATCGACGACATCATTGACACTGCCGGCACGCTGGTGAAAACGGCCGAAGCACTGCTGAAAGAAGGTGCCACCAAAGTGTTCGCCGGGTGCACTCACCCGATTCTTTCCGGCCCGGCGGTGGAGCGCATTTGCCAATCGCCGATTGACGAAGTGGTGGTGACAGATTCGGTGCCGCTCTCCGAAGCGGCGCGCAAGGTAAGCAAGATCAAGGTGCTCAGCGTGGCTGACCTGCTGGCCCGCGGCATCCGCTCGATCCACGAAGAGACGTCGATCAGCGAGCTGTTCATTTAGAACCCGAGGAAAAGGACGATGGAGACTTTCGTCATCGAGGCCACGATCCGCGACGAACGCGGAAAAAATGCCGCCCGGCGCATTCGCCGCACCGGACAGGTCCCGGCAGTGCTCTACGGCGGGAAAAACGAGTCCGTCTCGATGGCCGTCAATGCCAAGCAGGTAGCACGCATCCTGCGTTCTGAGACGGGACATAACACGATTTTTACGGTGCAGTTGGCAGGGCACAAGGATGAGAAGGCCATGGTGAAGGACTGGCAAGTGGACCCCGTGACCGGTTCCTTGCTGCACGTAGACCTGCTGCGGATCGCCATGGACGTGCGCATGCGCGTGAAAGTGCCGGTGCATCCTTTCGGCGAGCCGCAGGGCGTGAAGTTGCAGGAAGGCGTGTTCGAGATGGTGACGCGCGAAGTGGAGGTGGAATGCTTGCCGTCCGACATCCCCGAAGAGTTCAAGGTGGACGTAACGCCGTTGATGATCGGCATGCAACTCCGCGCGGGCGATTTGCCGTTTGATCCGGCCAAGGTCAAGCTGGTCACGGATCCCCAGCGCGTGATCGCGCACGTCGTCGCGCTGAAGAAGGAAGAGGAAGTAGCGCCGGCAGAAGCCGCTGCGGCGGTCGAAGCCGCTCCAGCCGAGCCCGAGGTCATCAAGAAGGGCAAGAAGGAAGCCGAAGAAGGCGAAGAGGGTGCCGAAGCCGAAAAGTCCGAGAAGGCCGAAAAGACCAAGGGCAAGGAAAAAGAGAAGTAGCCTTCCGGTTGAGGGCGCGACGCTTTGGCGTGGCACGGCAGGGCCGTCTGGGAAGAATTGGGCTTGCGGATGCGAATGATTGTGGGTCTGGGGAACCCCGGCCCGGAATACGCCATCACGCCGCACAACCTGGGATTCCAGGTGGTGGAGCGGCTGGCGGAACGCGCCGGAATCCGCGTGACCCGGCCGGAATCGCAATCGTACGTGGGGCGGGGGCAAATCGGCGGCCAGGAAGTGATTCTCGCCAAGCCGCAGACGTACATGAATGCGAGCGGCCGGGCCGTGCGCGACCTGATCGAGCGGTACGAATGCGATCCCGCCGAGATGGTGGTCGTCAGCGACGACGTGGCCTTGCCGTGGGGCATGGTGCGAATCCGGGAACGCGGGAGCGCCGGCGGCCACAACGGCTTGAAGTCGGTGATCGGCGCGCTCGGCAGCGATGAATTCATTCGCGTGCGGCTGGGCGTGCAGCCCAAGTACCCGGTGAACGATCTGGCTGCTTACGTGTTGTGCCCGATGGGACGCCATGTGCGCGAAAGCGCCGCGGAAATGATCGCTCAGGCGACGGACGCTGTAGAGATCATATTGACGGAAGGCACGGGGCGGGCGATGTCGCGGTTCAACCGCCACGTGCCGCCGCCCGATGAAGCTCTGATCTAGATTTTTCGCAGTGGAAGAGGAAACGCGGAATCGAGGGACACATGGAAGAACGAATCTACGACCTGATTTTCATTTGCCGGCCAGATACACCGGAAGCCGAGATCGACAAGCTCATCGCCACGCTGGAGCAGTCGATAGCGGAAAAGGGCGCCAAGATTGAAAAGATGGAGAAGTGGGGCACGCGCAAGCTCGCCTACCGCGTGCAAAAGCTCCGTGAAGGCTTTTACGTTTATCTTTCGCTGCGCTCGAGCCAGGGCGAGCTGATCAAGGAACTTGAGCGGAGGCTCAAAGTGTCCGACCCGGTGATGAAGTATCTCACCGTGCGTCTCGACGAGGAGCTGAAGCGGCAGCAGAAGCTCATCCGGCGCCGCGAGCGGCGCGCCGCGAGGCGGCCCCGCAAGGCCGCGCCAACCGGCGGCAGCGAACAGGCTGCCGCGACAGTTTAGGAGAACACTAGAATGGCAGACGAAACCGCACCGCAAGCTCCGCTCCCGAGCGCCGCCCGGCCCGCCGGCAGATCCGGCCCTCCGGGGCACGCGGGACACAAGCGCGGCAAGCGCAGCTACGTCCGAAAAAAGAAGGTGTGCCGATTCTGTGTGGACCGGGTGGACTTTATCGACTACAAGAAGGCCGAGATGCTTGCGCCGTTCATGCAAGAGCGCGGCAAAATCCTGCCGCGCCGGATGACCGGCACCTGCGCCCGCCACCAGCGCTGGCTGACGGTGGCGATCAAGCGCGCGCAGAATATCGCCCTGCTACCGTTCGCTGCGGAGCTCTAAGCCTGCGCAGCGCGGCGGACAGCGAATTGAGCACTTCGAGAATTTCGAAGGGACCACATCATGCAGATCATCTTGCAAGAAGACGTCGAAAAGCTTGGGACGCGCGGGCAGGTCATCGAGGTCGCCGAAGGCTACGCGCGAAATTTTCTGCTGCCGCGCAAGCTCGCGCTCGCGGCTACTCCGAATAATCTAAAACGGCTCGAGAAGATGCGCGCGGTGTTCGCCAAGCGCGAGGCTACCGAAAAAGAAGCTGCACAGAAACTGGCGGAGCTGCTTGGTTCAGTCACACTCACGCTGTCCCGCAAGGCCGGCGAAAATGACCAGCTCTTCGGCTCGGTCACTTCGGGCGATCTTGCGGACGCGCTCGCCGCGCAGGGCTACTCACTCGACTAGCGCAAAATCCAGCTCGACGAGCCCATCAAGCTCGTCGCCGAATACCAGGTGCCTATCAAACTGCACCGCGACGTAACTGGTACCGTCAAGCTTGTCGTTCAGCGCGAAACCTAGGGCGCGGTTTTCCACTTTCCCACAAATGTCCACAGGCCTGTTGGGTTGACTCGCCGACGCTCGCCCGCCAGAATGCGCCGTTGTCGAGCGGAGAAGAAACGCCACCGCTCGTCGGATCTCCCCAGCCAAGGAAAAAAACATTGCGGCCGGGCATCTTCTTTGGCGAAAATAAGGCGAAGATTCATGGCGATGGAAATTTCTCTCGAGCGGCCCTTACCCCATAACCTCGATGCCGAGCGCAGCGTGCTCGGCGCCATCCTGCTCGAGAACCACGCGCTGAACGCAGCGATCGAAAAGCTCAAGTCCGAGGATTTTTTCCTCGACCAGCACCGCCGCATCTTCGAACGAATGATCGAGCTGGGCGAGGCCCAGCACGCGATCGATCTGGTGACGCTGACCGAAGAACTCCACCGGCGCGGCGAGCTGGACGCATCCGGCGGGGCCGCCTACCTGGCGCAGTTAGTGGACGGCGTGCCGCGCATTGTCAACGTGGACCACTACGCGCGAATCGTCAAAGAAAAGGCGGTCCTGCGCAATCTGATTCACGCCGCGCACGCCATCCAGCAACAGGCGCTTGATGCGGACGATGAAGCCGATGCCATCCTCGACCGCGCGGAGTCACTCATTTTCGAGCTTGCCGAAGCGCGCATCCGCGCCGGCCTGGTGGGCGTCAAGGATCTGGTCCGTGATAACTACGCGCGGCTGGAGCGCATTTTCAGCGAGGGTCGCCGTGTCACCGGCCTAGCCACCGGCTACACCCAACTGGACAATCAGACCGCGGGCCTGCAACCTTCCGAACTCGTCATCCTGGCGGCACGGCCTTCCATGGGCAAGACCTCGCTCGCGCTGAATATAGCCGAGAATGTCGCCCTGGGAAAACGGGAGCACGTCGCCATCTTCAGCCTGGAAATGTCGAAAGAATCCTTGCTTCTGCGCTTGCTGTCGTCGGAAGCGCGCGTCGATGCCCACAAATTCCGCACCGGGCACATGGGCAAGGACGATTGGCGCCGGATCACCGAATCGCTGGGCCGACTCGCAGAAGCTCCACTATGGATCGATGACTCGGCCTCCGCGACGGTGACCGAGATGGGAGCAAAAGCGCGGCGGCTGAAACGCGACAAGGGATTGGCGCTCGTAGTTGTGGATTACATGCAGTTGATCGCGGCGCGGGGCCGCTTCGGCAACCGCAACGAAGAAGTTTCCAGCATTTCGCGCGCACTGAAGGGTCTGGCCAAGGAATTGAAAGTGCCCGTGCTCGTGCTCAGCCAGCTGACCCGCGCCCCGGAGCGCGATGAGCGCCGGCCGCAACTCGCTGACCTGCGCGAATCCGGCGCGATCGAACAGGATGCTGACGTGGTGCTCTTTATTCACCGGCCAAACTTCTACAAAGCCGACATGTCGGATGAAGACCGCGCCAAGACCGAGCTGCTCGTGGCCAAGCAGCGCAACGGGCCTACCGGCACACTGAATTTCGTCTTCCTGAGCAAGCACACGCGCTTCGAGGAGGCCGCTCCTGACACCTGGGAGCAGCCCGGATCGGAAGCGTAGTCGAACCCCTCCCGCTGTGCAATTCCGGGAACATCTGTGTCGTTCGTGCCGCGTTGCGAGACGAATGAGCTGAACGGAAAGCGGGGCCAAGCCTTTCTACTCAGGCGCTAGCTCCAATGATTTCAATAGTTACAGGCCAAACGGGCTTGCGCAATTTCTCTGTCAAGCCTGGCTAATCGCCTGCAGGATATGCGCTCGCGGTGTTTACTAACGGCGTGAGGAGCAGGCCGGGCAGTTTTTCATTCACTGCAACTTAGAATAGACTGGAATGCTGTGATTCATGGCGCGCGCAATACAATTCGAAGGCCGTCCGGTGTGGGCGGAGATTTCCCTCGCCGCGATTAAGCACAATCTGCGCGTCATCCAGCGGCAAGTCGGACGAAAGCGCAAGGTCCTCGCCATTGTCAAAGCGAACGCTTACGGACTGGGAGCCGTAAACATATCCAAGGCGCTCGCCAAGGCTGGAACGGATTGGTTCGGCGTGACCTGCACAACCGAGGGAATCGAGTTGCGCGATGCGGGAATACACCAGCCGATTTTGTTGCTCACCGGCTTCTGGCCGGGCGAAGAAAAGCGGCTGCTCGAATATCGCCTGACGCCAACCGTCACGCAAGTCGAGCAATTGCGCCTACTCGAACGCGCGGCTGCCTCTCGCCGGAAGGCACGCGGGAAGCTAAGTTTCCACCTCAAAGTAGATACGGGCATGAACCGTCTGGGCATTCCGCCGTGTGAAGCGGAACGCTTCGCGCAGGCGCTTGCCGATTGCCCCCATCTCGAGCTGGGCGGGACGTTTACTCATTTTGCCTCGGCAGAAACCTTTCTGCGCGATCAGACCGAACAGCAGGAACAGCTCTTT
>Ga0187846_10002479_pt1 | contig 10062 bp, 9 predicted proteins | sample TC_taG_FD_161473 | JGI IMG/M metagenome (GOLD analysis project Ga0187846, IMG submission 161473) | Biofilm microbial communities from the roof of an iron ore cave, State of Minas Gerais, Brazil - TC_06 Biofilm (v2) | ecosystem: Environmental > Terrestrial > Deep subsurface > Cave > Wall biofilm ... | reverse complement strand
GAAAGCCGTCGGCGACCTCACATGGAAGGGGAGTACGCCAGAGCGTCCGTTCGTGGGGTTCAAGGGCAAAGAGCCTGTAGCGGTGATTGCGCCGATGCGAATGCGGGAATCGCCCGTTACTGAGGCCGCGAAGCGCATGTTGGAAGGGACACCGCCAGCGACCGCCGGCACGCCCCCGAAACCGAAACCGGAACCACTCCTCGGCGGCGAGCGCGGTGGCATCCGCATCGGGGTGATCGCACCCGGGGCCGAACAATTCGTGGACATGACTCGGCGGGCGGCCGCGCAGGCGCGGCAGGTGTACGAAAGCGCGCACAGGACCATCCAGCCGGGCCGGGCTTCGGAAACGGTCCAGCACCCCTTCCGGGCGGAGGCGAACCAGCTCCTGGGCGAGCGGGACGTGTACGCCTGGAAGTCGCAGATGTTCTGGGAGCGGCGCGTTCTGCCCGACCTCGGGAAGTTCGCCCGCGCGTATCGGGCGGCCACGGGCGGGCGCGCGTCGCTCGGGCGCGAATTGGACGATCTCGTCGGGGCGCTCTCGCTGTACGTGGACTCGCAGCGCAATCCCGAGGTGGTGCGGCAGCGGCTCCCGGAGGCGCTCGCGAAGTGGCCGGACCTCCAGCGGTACGTGGACCGGATGAACGGGCTCACCGCGCCGGAGAAGGCCTACGCCGACCAGGTGCTGGTACCGTACGACCAACTGCGGGCGAAGTACCGGATCGACAACGACGTGATGCAACAAGCTATTGACTTCCACGTGTCGCACATCTGGGAACGCGAACCGGAGGAACCGGGCAAGGCCCCGGAACCCATCAGGATCGGGAGCAAGCTCAGCCCCCGGAGTCGGTTCAGCATGCAGCGGACCATCCCGACATTCATCGAGGGTATCGCGGGCGGCCTCAAGCCGCGCACGCTCAACATCGTCGCGATCAACCAGATCAACGACCTGGACACCGCGCGGGCGGTGATGGCGAAAGGCATCCGGGACGCGCTCCTCCAGACCGGCGCGGCGAAGTGGTCGCTGTCGCATGTGGAGGGATGGGTGGACCTCGGTGCACGGATGCGGATTTTCCGCCATCAGATCCCGCTCGGCGAAGCCGCGAAGATCGTCCCCGGGGCGCTCGAACTCCAGACGCCGCCGATCGTGGAGCAGCACCTGTACGTGGAACCCGCCGCGGCGAACGCGATCCGGTTCCTGTACGAGAACGACCCGTTCCGTGAGATGGGGGGCGGCGGCGGCGAGCAGGGTCTACTCGACAAAATCTTCCGCTACAACTCGTACGTGAAGATGATGGAGCTGTCGTACTCGTTCTTCCACGACTTCAACCTCGCGAAGGTGTTCATCTACAGTCGCATGCTCACGAGCCTCCGTGGGGCGACGGTCGGCCTCAACATGCGCGCGCCGGGGTCGTACGAGATGTGGGGACCCGTCGCCGACGGCATGGGTTTGATCACCTCCATCGAACCGACGGTGGAGCGGTTGGTGCGCGGCGGCATGACGATCGGGAAGTCGAACGTGATGGACGTGTGGTACTACTTGGTTGGCGGCCAGAAGAAATGGGGGCTCAACAACTCCTTCGTCCGGGCCCGGACGCGGGCGCTGTGGGACACGCTCCAGCCGGCGCTCAAGGCGGTCGATGGGGTGATCACCGTCCGCGATGCGCTCAAGAAGTTCGGTCCGGATGCGCCGCCCGACTGGATCGGGCGACCGCAGATCAACCCGCGGACTCGACAACCCTGGACGGAGGACGAGATATTCGAGCACGTGGGCGACGTGATGAACCGGAAATACGGTGGCCTCAACTGGGACCGGATGGGGACGACAATGGGGATGCGCCGGCTCCTCCGCGTTGCGATCCTCGCGCCCGACTGGACAATGTCGAACCTGATGCTCGGCGCGTCGGCGCTCAAGGGCGGGTTCAACCCGTTCTCGCCGGGCACGATGTTCGCGACCAGCCCGGAGGCGTGGGCGGCCCGGCAGTCGCTCGCGAAGTCGATCGCGATGTTCCTCGTGACGCTCCAGGGCGTGAGCGTGCTGATGAACGGCCACACGACATTCCGGAACGACGGCGGGCGATGGTGGTCGCTCCAGCTCCCGTGGAAGGCCGAGGATGGGCGCACGCTGTTCGCCGACTGGCTCCTGCCGGGCGAGCTCCGGGACTTGATGAAGGTGGCCGGGTCGCTCACGCAATCCGCTACGGGCGCGCTCACGGACGAACCGGGAAGCGGGCAGGGGGTGGCGAACGCGATCGGGTTCGTGCAGGCGAAACTCAGCCCGCTCGCCGGGAGCGGCATCCAACTCCTGACGAAGACGGATTACGCCGGCCGGCGGCTGATCGACCCCGGCATGACGGCCGGCGAAGCGACTTGGGCGCTCGCGCGGCCAGTGATGGGGCACCTGCTACCCATCCCGATCGGCCTCACGGCGATCGCGAATTACCTGCTCAGGGACACCGACATTACGCAGGCCGCGGCCCAGCTCGCGGGCGCGGGCGCGACGAGCCGGGGCGCACTCGTACCGGCATCATCGTGGGCGGGTTTGCCGCGGTTCAACAAGACGGAGTTCCTGCGGACGCTCCCCGAGGATCAGCGGAACGAGTTTTACCAGCAGGTGCAGTCCGGCAAGGTCGTGGGCGAGGTGGGGGAGCGGTTCAGGCGTTACCTGGATCGGTACCGCTACCTCGAACTGGAGCGCGCGAAGGGGAGGTCGGAAGACGAAAAATACCTGCCTCCGCACCGCCGGCGGTGGGACCAACCGATCTCCGTGGAGCCGGCGGCGCAGCCGTGACGGATGAAGGAGGTGTTTGCGTGACGGAGTGCACCGCGCCGCGCGTTTGGATCAAGAATGCGAACCCGATGCCGGTCGCCACGACGATGATGAATGCCCAGAGCGCGATCTGTGACCAATCCGGCACGGAAAAGCACGGCGAGCCGTTCACATTGGTTCTGGATCCCCACCGACATATTTCAATTTCCGGCATGAAGAGCGGGACGGACAAGAGCGCGAAACCGGCGGCGATTAGAAGGGCCTTCTGCGCGCGCGTCACCGGAGCAACAGATGGCCCGTGTCACCCAGAACGGGGTCGCACCGGCCATAGCGACACTCGTACACATACGCCCGCCCGCAGGGCAGGTATGCGGTCGGCACGGTCGGGAGCACGGACTGTTCCACGACGCGATTCTCCCGGGGATCGCGCTCCACGGCGGTCCCGATGCCGAAGCCGAGCAGGGCGCTGGCAAGGACGGTCGTCAGCATGCGCATTGTGTGAACACCTCCGCCCCCATAATCGGCGTTCCGCAGACGGGGCGCAAGGAGAACACGAGTTCGATGGGCGGCATTTTCCTCTATAGCAAGTCCGGCGACCTCGCCGCGCTGGCCCCGCGGGTGGGGGGGAGCATCGTGCTGGTGCGCCCCTTCGCGGTCAAGAAGCGCCTGTACCACGGGCTCGCGCCGGTCCTGACGGACCCGGAGGAGATGCTCCGCGCCCGTCCGGAGGCCATCCTGTTCGACACCGTGGGGAGCCGGAAGTACAAGACCGGGGAACTCGCCGACGGGTGGCGCCGTCGGAAATACCCGGTGTGGGGGGCCGGCGCGATCAACGACGTGCTGGAGCTGGACCGGGGGTTCGCGCTCAGCGTGGCGCTGGAGTGCGGCATCCGGATCCCGAAAACGATCATCTTCGACCCCAAGAGCGGCGACACACTCGGGAAGCTGGACCCCGAAGACCGGTCCCGGGTCCACCGCGTCAAGGGCCATGTCAAGGAAGCGATCCAGTTCCTCAAGGACGCCGGCGGACGCTGGGTGCTCAAGCCGTTCGACAACGCCGCGACCTCCCTCACGTACGTGGCGGACAATGCCGAGGATATGCAGCATCGGCTCGAAGAAGCGGCGGAGAAACACCAGCTGGAACCCGGCACCGCGTTCATTCTCCAGGCGTTCGTGTCGGGCGTGGAAGTATCCACCGAGGTCCCGATCGTCGACGGCGAGATCGTGTACCCGGCCAACTCCACGATCGAGACGAAGAAGTTCATGCCGGGCGACCTCGGGCCGAACACCGGGTGCCAAACGAGCGTGTGCTACGCGTACGAGGAGGAGCGGCCGAAGCTCCTCAACCAGACGATCGGGCGGCGGGACTTCGCCGATTGGCTCAAACGACCGCGGGGGCCGCGCGGAGAATTGCACCTGCCCTATCACGCGATGCTGGACATCAACTGCATCGTGGCGGAGGAGGACAAGCGCGCGTACATGCTCGAGTACTGCCCGCGGTTCGGCTACAACGCGATCTACGCGAACTTCGAGCTGATCGACGACGACCTGCGGGATCTGTTCGTCGCGTTCGCCAACGGCGAGGCGCGGGACATCTCCTACCGGCCCGGGTTCGCGTACGCGATCCGCGTCACCATTCCCCCGTACCCGCACACGGACGCACTGGAGGAGGACAAACCCGAGGACAGGGGGACGCTCGAGCGGATGCTCCAGATGGCGACCCACGTGGACGTGATCGGACCCGCGGAGTCGCCGCACGTGTGGCTCCTGGACGCCCAGAAGGTCGGCGGCCAGGTCCGGACCGCCGGGTTCGACGGCGTGGTGCTGGAGGTCACGGGCCGCGGCGAAACGATCGAGGACGCGCGCGATGCGGCGCATGCGGTGCTGGACGAGCTGGACATCCCGGACAAGCAGTGTAGGCGCGCCGACGGCGCGGACCGGGCAATTAAAGACATCGCACGACTCCAAGCCTGGGGGTTCGAGACCCCGTACGCGAAACCGGAACCGCGCGTCCTCGCGGAGGCGCGGACGTGAGCGTAGACCCGCTCGATCCTCCCAGCGGCGGCACCGACCACGACTTGTTGATCGACATGCGGCGCATCCTGCTCGACCTCCGGAGCGAGGTGCGGACGATGAAGGACCAGTACGGGGCGCTGTTCATGGACCTCGGCAGTCGCATGACCGCCATCGAGAAGCACAACGGAGATTCCCCGGGGCGGTTCGTGACGACGGAATCCCCGGAGGCGGTGGAATGGGGCCAGGCCACAGCGGAATGGCAGCGGTTTCGCGGCATCGGGAAATATATCTTGGGCATTGTTATGGCGATCATCAGCGCCATCGCGGCGGCGCTGACGAGCGTGATCATGCACGGAGTCGTGCTCGGACGATGAAATGCGTGTGGATGGTCGCCGTCGCCGCGTGGCTCGCGTGCTGCCTGCCCGCTTCGGCGCTGCCGCTCGGGTACCGGGTAGGCATGAGCACGCCGGATCCCGGCCAGGAGGATTGCCTCGCCGCGCTCGTCAACAGCGCGCGCACGTCCCGCGGAGTGCCTGTCCTTGTCGTGAACGGGTTGCTCCACGGCGCGGCGCGTGCGCATTCGCGCGACATGGCGCTCGGCGGATTCTTCGGGCACGAGGACTCGGCGGGACGGTCGTTCGCCGACCGGCTCGTGCCGCTCGCGCGGACGTGGATCGTCGGCGAGAACATCGCCGTCGCCCGGTCCGTCGACCAGGCGCATGCCGAGTTCCTCGGGAGCGCGCCTCATCTCGTCAACATGCTCGACCGCCGGTTCACGCGCCTCGGCGTCGGCGTCGCGTCCGTGGGGCTCATGGGGTACGCGTACACCGAAGACTTCGCCGGCCCGTCCATGATGCCGTGACCTTCACTCACGGATTGTGCTGCCGGGTCGGGTTCGGCGTGTGGCTTGTGGCCACCGCGATCACATGGGCCGCCGCCTCCCGCGGCGGTGTGGACCGTCCTGACGCTTCCGGCGGCCTTGTGGTTCTGGGTCGGGTCGCTCGCGTGTCCGACATTACCGTGACCGACTTCGTGGTTCTCCGATCCCCCGGCTCGCGCGGTGGCGCAAGCGCCTAGTCCTGGAGCACGATTGGATCGCGCGAGCCGTCGCGCGGCGGTACCCGTTTGCCGAGACACCCGATGACATGCTTCAGATCGCGCGCGTGGGCGTCGTCCTGGCGGCGTTCCGGTTTGACCCCCGGCGCGGCGCGCGCTTCAGCACGTACGCGTGGCACTACGCCGTGGGCGAGGTTCGGCATCACGTCCGGAGCCGGACGACATTGGTGCGCGCCGACGCGCGCCGCGGGAGGCGAATGCGTCCCCGCCCGCAGATACTTCCATTGAAGGAGGGACTGGTTGTTGACCCCGAGAACTTCGAGACGGCCGAGGCGCGGGCGGACCTGAAACCGATTCTGAGCCGGTTGAGCGCGCGCGACCGGAAAGCCATCGAGATGCGGTTCGTGCGCGACATGAGCTACGCCGCCATCGCGAAAGCCTTCGGTGTCCGGTACAGGTCCGCGTTCAAAATCGTCGGGCGCGCGCTTCGGGCAGCGAGGGGGAAGCTGATGGACTTCGTGTACCTGGAACCGCCGAGTACGCTCGCGCTCCTCGATCCCGGACCCGCCCACAGCCGGCCGATGACGCCGCTCGCCGCCGAGGGATTGGTGCTTCATTCCACGGCGGATCCCGGGGCGACGGCGATGCAAATCCGGGATTACTTCAACACGCACCGGGGCGTATCGGCGCATGTGGCCGTGGACTGGGGGGAGGCGCTCGTGCTGGTCCCGTGGCGGTATGACGATGCCGAGGTCGCGTGGCACGCCGGTCCGACCGCCAACGGCAGGTTCCTCGGGATGGAGCTGTGCGAGACGACCGATCGCGACCAGTTCGAGGCGTCATACGCGCGCTGGACCGGCGCGGCCGCCGCGATCCTGAAGGCCTACGGGTGGCCGTGCGACGACGCGCACCTGTGGTCGCATGCGCGTATCAGCGCCACATTTAAGGAGACCGACCACACCGACCCGCTCCCGTATCTCCTGAAGTGGGGCATCGACTGGATGCAGGCGCTCGCGGACATCCATTCGCTCCTGCAGGAGCCGGCGTCAGAAGAACCGAACGTCTGACATCCGGAAAGGAGACGCTCCGTTGAGGACGGGTGGCGGTTCCTGATCTGGGGCGCACCGTGGTGGGCGTGGGCTGGGGTCGCAGTCCTGTGGGTGGGCGTGCTCCTGCTCGGCGCGTATCTGGTGTATCGTTGGTTGACCGACGAATTCCGTATCTATCCGTGAGCAGAGATGCTGATCGGGCGCTCGTTGGATCAATGAAGGGACCATGATGTGGATCGCTCCGATCATTGTTGGGGTGTTGTTCGGAGGGGTGAGTTTCCTGCTTGCTATGATAATGGAGGGGTTCAACCCGAACGTATCTGGACGGTTAGGCAACGCGGTTGGGCTTGGTGTGCTTATGGGTATCGCTGCGGTACTTGTTGTTCGGGGTCTTGAATGGGTGATAGTGCGCCGGTAATTCCAGGGGAGGTGACATCGTGAGATTTCATCGCGTAACGTACGCACTCATGGCCGCGACAGTCTTCGCATTCCTGTTTGTCACGGTCCCGACGGCATGGGGGCAGACCACGACGACCGCACCGGCACCGACCGACGCCGCGATCGCGGCGCTGCTCGGTGGGTTTCTCGTCACCGGGATGACGCAGATCATCAAGAACTTCGCCAAGAACGTCGGCGGGAGCATCCCGAAATGGGCGCTCCCGATCATCGCCGGACTCATCGCGACGGGCGCCGTCAACGTCGGCAATCTCCACATCTTCACCGGTACCAGTCCCTACATCGGCATTCTCAACCAGTTGGTCGTGTGGGGGCTCGGAGCGTTCATCAACGATCTGGCGCTCTGAGCACCGTCCGGGGAATCGGGGGGAAGGGTATGCGGGCGGGCGCATTCCGATGGGTGTTCTGGCCGACCCTGTTGGGGATGTGGATCGCCGCGTTCCTCCTCCCGGTTCCCGTGCTGGCCGGGACGGTTGTCGAAGGCGGGTACTGGTGGGGCCTCAATGGCACCACGTACGCGCTCCAGAGTGACCAGCTCTTCGGGTTCCAGCACACGCGGATCTGGGTCGCGACCGGCCAGGACGATTGCTCGCCGTGTTGGACGGACTCGTTCTTGCGATTGGACACCGCGTTCGGGGATCCCGGGTTCAGCGTGTTCATCGGCGCGGAAGTGTTGTCCCGCCAGTCCGGCGCGCTCGCGGAAAGCCATGCCGGTCCGTACGCGGGGGTCCGCGGCCAGGTCGTCCTCAGTCCGTCGCTCCGGCTGTCCTGGGAAGCCTCCCTCTCGCCTTACGGGCTCACGTCCACGCCGACGGGCGCGGGACTCGGGGAAACGGGTTACGAATGGTTCCTGGGCGCGGTGGCGGATCTGTCGTCGTCGGTGTCGGTGGACGCCGGTTATCTGCAGCTGTACAAGTGGTTGCCGACGCAAGCGGGCGGCGGCACGCGCGAGTGGTTGGGGCCGACGCTCGACCTCACTATGCGCTTTTAGTAGCTGAGACTCTTAAACGAGAGAGGTGCGGCGATGTCGACGGTGTGGGACGATCCAGGGAACCCGCCCCCGGGGGACGTGGTATGGGATGACGGCCTGGGCCGGTGGCGACCCAAGGGTGGGGAGACAGACGCGGGTGGAGGCGGCGGAGCGGCCGGTCCTGGAGGCACGGAGGGTAGCGGCGGGTCCGGCGGTGGCGAGAAACCCGGCGGCGGTCGCGGCGAGGGCACTCCCGAGGGCCACGAAGGCGATCAGGGCCAAGAGGGAGGCCGCGGGGACGATCACGAAGACGACCACGGGGGCGGGAAGGGCCGCTCAGGCGACCAGTAACCCGACCGCCAGTTCGTAGGAGCGTTCTGGAGAAGGCTGGCCGGCTCTAGACGGGGTCGGCTGGCCCTTTTAATGCTCAGGACGGGGTCCCATGCGATGGGCCGTCCTGGGGCAACCTGGAGCGGGGTTTACCGAAAAACCCCTGGAAACCCGCGTTGACTTTGTGTGAACTTTGTGGTTTCCTTAATCCGTGGGCCATCCGATCACCTCCTTCAAGGGCACGCCCGTTTCGGACATTACGCTGAACGCGCGCGCCTTGGACGCGTGGCTTGCGCTGAAGCAGTGGACGAACGACGACCTCGCCCGCGGCATGCGGGTGTCGCCGTCGTACATCAGCATGGTGCTGTCCCGGCAGCGCAATCCCGGCATGAAGTTCATCACCCGCTTGCTGAAGGTGAGCGGGGTTCCGTTCGACACGTTCTTTAAGGTTGCCGGTGCCCGCCGAGGATCGCGGCGGAATGGGCATGGGACCGCCGCCGCTAGGCGACCGGAGGGTGACGGTGCAACCCGGTCGAGCGCACGTGGGGGGAAACGGCTTACGCAGACGGCGCGACCGTCGGTCGCCGTCACGCAGCGGCCGTAGTACCCGGCGGGTGGTGTAGGCGGGTACCGGCGGTCAGGGGGCACGATGACGCGCACCAAGGCGCTCCCGGAATCGGAGCGGCGGTTCTGGCTCGAGCTCGCCGAGGGGATGGCGGGATACTTCGAGCGGGAGCACGGTGTCCCGTTCAATCCGGCGGGCGTGGTGCGGTTGTACGAATCGTTCACGCAGGACTGGGTCTGCGACGCGTGCGGCCACGATTGCGAGGCGCACAGTATCGGTAGCGAGGACGATCTCGAATGGCGCGACCGCCGGTGCCGGACGTGCGCCTGCGAGCGGTTCGTCGAACTCGAGGATTGGGAAGAGGCAGCGAGGCATGGGTAAAGCGATCGGAGCAGTTCTCATCGTCTGCTGTGTTGCTACACCCATCATGGCCGCGTCTCATACTGATTGGGAACTGCAATACTGGCAGGTTGGGAATCATACGTCCCTGCCCGTCTATGGGGTGGACGTGCGCTGGTACGTCGATCAACCGTTGTCGGTCCATCTCAACGCCTTATGGGCGGTGGACCACGCGACAATCCCGGCCACCGGCCATTACGATTCTGTCTACGTGGCGGACTACGTCTTCGAGGTCGGGTGGGATGCGCTCCATCTCGGGCGGAACGATGTGCGGCTATTCGTCGGGTACGCAGGCAACGATCTCGCCCAAGAAGCGCACTCATGGCAAGGTGTGCGCGTTGGGACAGATGTCCTGATCCCTATGGCCGATGTCACGCTTCAAGGATCATTCGGGCAATATCTCCACCCCGTAATTTGTATTGACGGGTGCCCCAACGAGATAAATGGAATAGGT
>Ga0187846_10002478_pt1 | contig 10067 bp, 8 predicted proteins | sample TC_taG_FD_161473 | JGI IMG/M metagenome (GOLD analysis project Ga0187846, IMG submission 161473) | Biofilm microbial communities from the roof of an iron ore cave, State of Minas Gerais, Brazil - TC_06 Biofilm (v2) | ecosystem: Environmental > Terrestrial > Deep subsurface > Cave > Wall biofilm ... | reverse complement strand
GCATCGGGTAGCCAGGGATGAAAAGGCACCATAGGCAGCTTGACGGCGAAGGCGACAAAGAAACCGAGCATAATGATCAGGGCGGTCTTCGAACCCAGCGGCGTGCCCAACAGGTCCGCATATTCGAAGGAGTAGACGCCACTCGCGCGATGATGGATGAAGTAGAGGGCCAGGATGGCGACCAGCATCAACAGGCCGCTCGCCTGGGTGAAGATAAAGAACTTGATGGCTGCGTACACTCGCCGCTCGTGGCCCCAGATGACAATCAGGAAATACATGGGAACCAGCATCAGTTCCCAGGCAAAGTAGAAGAGGAAGAGATCCATGGCCAGAAAGACGCCGACGATGCCCGCCAGTATCCACATCAGGTTAAAGTGGAAGAATCCGACACCGTTTTGGATCTCTTTCCACGACGCGAGCACGGACACGATTCCCAAAAAGAAACTCAGCAAGACCAGAAGGAGGCTCAGGCCGTCCATGGCCAGATGGAAGCGGATGCCCAGTTGCGGTATCCAATTCCAGCTCACTTCCTGCAACCACACACGCTGCGGCAGCAGGCGCATCGGGCCGGCGTTCTCGCCCCACAGGATTAATCCCAGAACCAAGTCTACGCTGACAGCGGTGAGTGAGATCCAGCGCGGCAACTGGTTGCTCCAGCGACCGGTGAACCACGCGAGAGCGCCCGCAACAAGAAGGATGACGATGAACCAGACGAGCATCATAGGATTAACACCAGGGCCGCCAGCACAACCGAGCCGAAGGCGATACCGGCGGCATACCAGCGTATCTTCCCGGTCTCGGTGGACCTAAGAGCTCGATACGCGAGCTCGCTCAGGCGCGCCAAGCCCGTATAGAAGGCATCAACGAAATCAGAACTATCGATGCGCGCGAACCAGAGTACCGGCCGCACGAAAAGCCTGTCATAGAGCCAATCGAAGCCCCAGTCCGCAAACCACAACCGATGCAGCGCGCTACCTATGGATGATACTGCCAGCGCTTTGGCGTAGCCTGGCTTACGGAGGTAGAGTAGGTAAGCGAAGTAGAGCCCGATCAGGAATGCCAGTGTTACCAGACCTTCGGACCCCATCTCCGTGATGCCTAGCCCAGGCCTCTCAACAACGGGCGGCAGGGCCAGGTGCATTAAGTCAGTGAACCTGTGGAAGTTTCCCAAACCAGCAGGGGTGTTCACAAACCCGCCTACAAGCGACAGTACAGACAGGGCAATCAACGGGATTGTCATCCGATAGCCCGGTCTCTTGCCCACCTGCGTCTTTGCCTGCCCAAAGAACACCACAAAAATCAGCCGGAAGGTATAGAGCGAGGTCAGTAAAACGCCTAGAATGGCGAGCAGCCACAAGGCAATGCTGCCATTTGCCGAGGCGCGCGATTCCCAGATGATGAGTCCTTTGCTGTAAAAGCCCGCGGTGACGAGCGGCAACCCAGCCAAGGAACAACCCCCGATCAGGAAGGTCCAGAAGGTCACCGGCAGTTCCTTGCGCAGACCACCCATCTTGAAAATATTGTGCTCCTCGTGCGTCGCCTGAATGATGGCGCCGGCCGCGAGGAAAAGCAGAGCCTTGAAGAAAGCATGAGTCATGAAGTGAAAGATCGCCGCTGACCAAGCCCCCACACCGAGGGCCACAAACATGTAGCCAATCTGGCTGATGGTGGAGTATGCCAACACGCGTTTCAGGTCCCACTGCGTAAGGGCGCTGAATCCTGCCAGGATCAGGGTGGCCATGCCGACGATCGCCACGGCGACTTGCACCGACGGGGCGAGTATAAAGAGCACGTGAGTGCGGGCGATGAGGTAGACACCTGCCGTCACCATGGTAGCGGCATGAATCAGGGCGCTCGTTGGAGTCGGACCGGCCATGGCGTCGGGCAGCCAGGTTTGCAGGGGAAGCTGGGCGGACTTGCCCACCGCGCCGCCAAGAAGCAAGAGGGCTGCGGCCACCGCATAGAAGGAACCCACGGGCCACTGCTGTGCGGCCCGTCGCATGAGTTCCTGAATATCAAGCGTCCCGAGATGGGTCGCCAGCAGGAAGAGGCCCAAGATCATGGCCGTGTCGCCGGTGCGCGTCACGATGAACGCCTTGCGGCCGGCGCGTCCGTTCGCCGGATCCGTGTACCAAAACCCGATGAGCAGGTAACTGCAAAGGCCGACGCCCTCCCACCCGAGATAAAGTAGAAGCAGATTGTCTGCCAGCAGCAACGTCACCATGGATGCGACAAACAGGTTCATGTAAGCGAAGAAGCGGCTGTACCCCTCGCCTTCCACCATGAACTCGGCCGAATACCAGTGGATGAGCGCGCCCACGAAGGTCACCACTAGAGTCATGACGAGGGAAACGGCGTCGAGATACAGTCCGATATGCGGGTGGAAGCCGGCGACGTCGATCCACGTCCAAAGCGTCTGGGTGAAGGCGTGCCCCGCGGCCGCCGAGCCGGCAAACCCTATCGCGACGAGGACAGAAGCAAGGGCTGAAAGCGCGATGGAGCCCACCCCCAAGAAGGCTACAGCCCTTTGCGACAAACGCGGACCGAACACCATGAGCACGAAGGAACTGAAGAACGGGATCGCCGGCACTAACCACAACAGTTCGAGCATCATCATCCCCTCATCTCACTGGCAGCATCGATGTCCAGGGACTTCTGCTGGTGATAGAACTGAAGCACAAGCCCCAAGCCCACCGAAACCTCCGCCGCCGCCATGGTCAGAATGAAGATGAACATAACCTGGCCGTCGGGTTGTCCCCACCGAGAACCTGCCGCCACAAACGCCAGACCCGCAGCGTTAAGCATGACTTCGATCGACATCAGAACGAAGATCAGGTTACGACGCACGAGCAGTCCGATCAGTCCCAACGCGAACAAGATCGCTGCCAACAGCAGCTCCTGATTCAGAGGAATAGGTGTCATTGTCAGTCTCCAACCTTGCCCGAGACGCGCCGGCGTGCCCCGCCTCGACCTGCCGGCGCCTCCCCAAGTGATAGGCGCCTACCAGAGCGGCCATCAAGAGGAACGAAGCCAGCTCCGCCCCCATCACGTAAGGCCCAAACAGAGCGATGACCACGTGGGCCACAGAGGGTGGGGGCTGCCCGCGAAAAAGCAGATAACTCAACTCCAGGACCAAAGTAGCCGCGAGAATGGTAGGACCGATCCACATTCCCGGTCTCAGCCAGGTCCGCTCCAGAGCGGTCGCGCGGTCTCCCAAATTGAGCAGCATCACCACAAAGATAAAGAGCACCATGATAGCGCCGGCGTAAATGATGACTTCGAGAGCCGCCACAAACGGCGCGCCCATGATGAAGAAAATCACTGCCACGGCCAGAAGCGACAGGATGAGGTAGAGTAGGGCGTGTACGGCATGGAGCCGCGTCAACATCAATACGGTGGAAACAACGGCCACTGCCGCGGCAAGATAGAACAAAAAAGCCATAGGTCAACCTCACGGCATCAGTTGCCGCAAATCGGTGGGCGGCTCCTCGCGCTCGGCCTCGCCCTTGCCTTTTCCACCGATCGTCACTCCAGAGATCTGCCAGAAGCGGTAACCGGGGTACTTCCCGGGGCCGCTAATCAGCAAGTCCTCCTTCTCGTAAACGAGGTTCTGCCTCTGGTATTCGCTCATTTCGAAATCGGGAGTCAGTTGGATGGCATAGGTCGGGCAGGCTTCCTCGCAGTAGCCGCAGAAGATGCAGCGGGAGAAGTTGATGCGGAAAAACTCCGGGTAGCGCCGGCCATGCGCGTCCTCGGTTGCTTGTAAGGCTATACAGTCGACGGGGCAGGCGACCGCGCAGAGATAACACGCAACACAGCGCTCGCCGCCGTCCGGATCGCGGGAAAGAATGATGCGCGCCCGATGGCGCGGCGGCAGGTAGGGCTTCTGGTCAGGATATTGGACCGTCACTCGACGACGAAAGGTGTGCAGAAAGACGCCCCACAGTGTGCGAATAATGCTGAGCATTGACGACCCTCGTTTTACAAAGTGTTGGGGCGCGCTCCGGAAGGGCGGGGTTTTAACCCCGCCGCAAAGCGCCCCCCAAACACATTCAACAACTTGTGGTCGGGGCTGAAGCCCCGCCCTTCCGAGGTCCCGAATAGCGCTTTTCCGCAACCCGTGAAGCCGTGCCCTGATAAGGATCACTCGAAAATTTATGACGCTCCATATGGTTCCGGGCCTACAGACTGCTCTACCTGACCGCGAGCACGATTGCCCCTGTCACCAGCAGATTCAACAGCGCCAAAGGAAGCATCAGCTTCCATCCCCAGGACATCAACTGATCAAAACGCGGCCGGGGCAGTGCCGCGCGCAACAAAATGAAAAATCCTATAAAGAAGAAGATTTTGATCAGCAACCAAACAACGGGCGGCAGCACCGGTCCCAGCCAGCCGCCGAAAAACAGCACGGAGATCATGGCCGAAATCAGAGTAACGCCGAGGTATTCACCAACGAAGAACATGCCGAACTTCATGCCCGAGTACTCGGAGTGGTAGCCGGCAATCAGCTCGCTTTCGGCTTCGGGCAGATCAAATGGGAGGCGGCGAGTCTCAGCAACACCCGCGATCAGAAAGAGCGCGAAGCCGAGAAACTGTGGGACAACAAACCACATTTTTCGCTGCGCCTCGACGATCTCTGTCAGGTTGAAAGAACCCGCGAGCAATACAACCCCCATGAGGGAAAGACCCATAAAGACTTCGTAAGCCAGCATTTGCGCCGTCGCTCGCAGCCCGCCCAGCAACGAGTACTTATTGTCGGATGACCAGCCGGCGAGCACCACGCTGTAGACGCCCAGCGAGGACATCGCCAAAACGAAGAGCAACCCGACGTTGAGATTGCATATAACAATCCCGGGGGCGATGGGGAGAACGGCGAATGACATCAGCACCGTCACCATCACGATCGTCGGCGCCAGGACGAACACCGCCTTGTCGGCGAAAGGAGGAATCCAATCCTCTTTGAAGAAGATCTTGATCATGTCGGCCATCACTTGAAGCAATCCGAAAGGCCCGACCCGGTTGGGTCCATAGCGGTCCTGCCAGAGGGCCAGCAGGCGGCGTTCCACCCAGATCAGGCCCGCGGCAATCGTCAGCGCCACGATGAGGACGCCCACAACCATCGCCACGGCATGAAAGCCTGTCATGACACCCGAGCTAGTCGCCCCCAGGCGGGCAGGCTCGTACCTCCCCAAAATGTTAAGCCGGCCGCGACCCCCACGACTCCCCGTGGCATGTCGGGTCGGACTTTAACCGGCAACCTGCGCGCCAAACCGGCCACGTTCAGTTCGACTTCATCGCTGGCCTTGAGACCGAGCTGCCCGGAATCTTCCGGGTTCACTGCCACATAAGGTCCGGGCACCAACTCCGCCGCCGCCGGAGCGAACCGGCTCAGCTCCTCGGAGCCGAAGATGTGATAGAGCGCGACCACGAGCCGCTCATCCTCACGCCCCTTGAAGGCGGCAGGCACGGAGTTGAAGTAACTTCGGTCCATCACCTTCGCGGGCTCGAAGAGCCGCACGCCGGCATCACCACCCCGCAAGGGCCCGTTGACCTCGTCCTGAAACTTCGTCACGGATTGAATCGAATTCCACCCCGGCGACCAGAAGAAAGGGATCAGGGCTGAAGGCGGCTGGTCGGGAGTGCCCTCCATCGAAAACGATAGGGACGAATCGGGGTCGTCGGGCGGCTTCGGCTCATGAACGCTGACCTGGGCCAGCATCGAGGTTCGCCCGCTATAGCGATGAGGCTGGCGCGGGATCTTGGCGCCCGCCATGCGAAACCCCGACAAAGGAGCGGCTTTGGCCACCCGCGCCAGAACCGGCTCATCCGACAGGGTATCAATAACGTGGTCGAGGTTTTCCCAGGCGGCAGCTTCCGGGCGCCCGGCAGCGAGCATGGCGTCTCGCAGCCAGCGCCAACTCTCCTGAACAGCTCCTTCAGGTTCGAACACCCGGAAGAACCGTTGCGCACGTCCTTCGCCGCTCACCAGCGTGCCGTCCGCCTCCGCAAATGTGGCAGCGGGCAAAACCAGCTCGGCCTTTACCGATGTTTGATTCTGAAGATGGTCGAGAACGATGACGTGGCGGGCGCCCTCGAACAGAGCGTTGACCGAGTCGGATTGCGCTCTGCGGTAAAGATCATTTTCCAGAACAATGACCGTGTCCGCTTTTCCCTCGCGCACCGCTTCGAAAGCTGCACCAAGAGGGCTGCCACCAAGAAGGCCCAGCCCGAAACTGTTGCACTCCGGCGCGACGAAGCTCAAGCCGGCTGGCCGTCCATTCTTGCCCAAAGCGTAAGCTACGTTAGCGGCGGCTTGGACAATTCCCAGGTTATTGCAACTGGGTCCGGAAACGACGAGTGGCCGTTTGGCCAGCTTCAAAGCCTGGGCTATGCGTTCAGCCAGTGCCTGCTGTTGCTGCGGCAGGTCGGCCACCGCTGCCGCGCCATCATCGAGCGCATGGGCGATAGCAAAGCCCAGTCGTGCCAGATCGTCGGGTGCGGCACGGTAAGCGTCTTTCGCCACGTCGTCTAACTTGGTGCCGCACGTAGTAGCAACGAAAAGGGGGCCTTTCTCATCCTGCACGGCCTCCCGGACGGCGTGGTCGAGCCAAAGTGGGATGCGCAATTTTTCCGCGATCTGCATCGGCTGCTGGCGAACCGATTGGCGCAGTGCCAGGGCTATCCGCGGCGCCGTATTCGTTACGTCCTCGCCCAGGATGAGCACCGCGTCGGAAAGCTCCACCTCGCGGAGCGACGGCGAGCGCGCGGGTCCCGTTCGCAGCATCTCGAGCATGGCAGACACCAGCACAGACTCGGCATCCGACATGCCGGCGAAAAAGCGATCAGGCCCCACAAGACTGCGTAACGCAAAGTTAGCTTCGAGCGACGCGCGGGGCGACCCGATACCGATGACTTTGGGTTGACCGGTAAGGACAGTTCCTAGACGCGAGAGGGCGAGCTCCTTGCTAATCGGCTCAACCGTGCTATCGTGGCGCAGCAGTGGCTGGCGTATCCGCTGCTCACTGTTCACGAACTCGTAGCCGAAGCGCCCTCGATCGCACAAGAAATAGCCATTCACGTCGCCGTTGTAGCGGTTGATGACCCGACGAAGCGCTCCGTAACGCTCACCGGCCGTGATGTTGCAACCCACGCCGCAATGCACGCAGATCGACGGCGCCATCTGCAAGTCCCACTTGCGTGTGTAGTGTTGTTTCAAGGTCTTGTCCGTGAACACTCCGGTCGGACACACTTCGACCAGGTTGCCGGCAAACTCGTTTTCGAGTACACCGTCCGTATGCCGTCCAAAAAACACCTGGTTGCGTAAGGCGAAAGAGTCGAAATCGCGCCCACCCGCGTACTCCCGATAGAAACGCACGCAACGGTAACACTGGATGCAGCGATTCATTTCCTGGTTTACGAACGGCCCGAGATTTTGATTCTGAAATGTGCGCTTGTGAAAGCGATAGCGCCGGTAATCGTGACCCGTCATAACGGTCATATCCTGAAGATGGCACTCGCCACCTTCATCACAAACCGGGCAATCGTGGGGATGGTTGAGCATCAGTCCTTCAATCACGGCCGCACGGAACCGAACGGCCTCGCTATCCGCGATGGAAATCCGTGTTCCTTCCGTGACTGGCGTCATACAGGACATAACCAGGCTGCCCCGCTGATCATGCTCATCCTTGAACTGCTTCACGGCGCACTGGCGGCAGGCGCCTACAGAACCGAGGGCCGGATGCCAGCAGAAGTAAGGCAGATCGAACCCCAACGAAAGGCAGGCCTGAAGCATGCTCTGGTCGGGATGTACATCAAAAGGTTGGTTGTCGATGTAGATCCTCGCCATCCCTATCTCCATGGGCAACGTTTGTCACGAATGTGCCGCTCAAAGTCTTCACGAAAGTATTTCAGCGCGCTCTGCAGGGGTTCAACGGCCCCCGGCGCCAGGGCGCAAAAGGTGTGTCCTGGCGCGCACAGGTTGCACAGGAAGGCCAAGTGTTCCAGGTCCTCTGGCTCGCCGCGACCCTCCTCCATGGCCCCGAGGATCCGCTCCGCCCACGAAAGGCCGCTCCAACACGGCGTACACCAGCCGCAAGACTCCTGGGCGAAGAAATGTTCCAGATTCCTTGCCATGCCTACCGGACAACTCTGGTCGTCAAGAACGATCATGGTGCCCGTGCCGAGACGACTCCCCGCCTTTTGCGGTTCGTGAAAATCCATCCGCAAGTCCAGGTGTTCCTCAACCATAAAATCCGTAGAGGCCCCGCCCGGTAGCAGGCCGCGGAACGTCAGGCCGTCGCGCATTCCTCCCGCATGGTCTTCCAAGATCTCCCGAGCCGTAGTGCCCATGGGCAGCTCCCACAAACCGGGATGCGTGACTTTGCCGCTTACCCCATAGAGTTTGGTGCCCCCGTCCTCCGTGTAGCTCAGGCTTCGGAACCACTCCGGCCCGTGCTCAACGATGTGGTGTACGTTGCACAGGGTCTCCACGTTCTGCACGATGGTGGGCTTGCCCCAGAGACCTGAGGTCTGAGGAAAAGGGGGCTTACTGCGCGGGTTGGCGCGCTTGCCCTCCAGCGCGTTCAGCAGACCGGTTTCATCACCGCACATATACCGGCCCGCGCTCGTGTGCAGGTACATCTCCAGGTTGTAGTCCGAGTCCAGGATTTTCTTGCCGAGGTAATGATGGTCGTAGGCTTCGGCCAGCGCTCTTTCCAGCCGGTTTGCCGAAAGCTTGTATTCACCACGGAGAAAGATATAGGCTACGTCCGCCTGGATCGCGTAAGCTGCTACGATCATGCCTTCGATGAGCTGATGCGGGTCCCCTTCCATCAGCAAGCGGTCCTTGAAGGTGCCTGGTTCCATCTCATCGGCGTTCGCCACAAGGTACTTGGGGCGAGGGGCGTCGCTACCCATGGGGACAAAACTCCACTTCAATCCTGTTGGGAAGCCTGCGCCGCCGCGCCCGCGCAAGTTGGCCTTCTTCACCATCTCGGTGATCTCGGTGGGTGCCAGCCGGAGTGCCTCTCGGGCTGCCTGATAACCGCCAACTCCTTCGTAGGTTTTCAGGTCCCGAAACGCCATGTCCGGCTCGATGTTCTTGGTCAGCACCTTTTCCATCGGATCGCCTATCGATATTTCTCTAAAATGCCCTCGATCTTCTGCGCATCAAGATTCGGGTGAAGGTCACCGTCCACCATCATGACCGGGGCGCGGTCGCAAGCTCCTAAGCAGACGATGGGTAGCAGGGTGAAGCGCCCGTCCGCTGTCGTTTCGCCCAACTTGACGCCCAGCCGCTTGGTGAGCTCTTCCCGCACACGCTCGTAACCGGTGAGCCAGCAGCTCACGCTGTCGCAGACCATTACCACGTGCTTCCCCACCGGCTGGCGGAAAATCAGGTTATAGAAGGTAGCCACTCCATCCAATTCGTCCACCGACATGTCTAACAGTGCGGCGATATCCCGAAGACCCTCGTCGGATACCCAACCCCGATGTCGCTGCACGATCTTCAGGGCGTCAATGCAGACCGCGCGCTTGGTGGGATAACGGGCGAGCTCAAACTCGATCTCTTGTCGCTCTTCCGGGCTTAGCACGTTTCCATCTCCTCATCGATCGACGTCGGCCAGAACGTAATCGAGGCTGCCCAGGATGGCGAGCAGGTCTGGGACCATCAGCCCGCGACAGAGCAATGGCAGCGCCTGCAAGTGCGCAAACGACGGAGTGCGGATGCGGGTGCGGTAGGATACCGTGCTCCCATCGCTCACCAGGTAGTACCCATTGTTGCCCTTAGTCGCCTCGATAGCCCCCAGGGCCTCCCCCGGGGGTATGACGGGCCCCCAGCTCACCCCCAGGAAATGCGTGATCAGCGTCTCGATGTCGTGCATCACCGGTGGGTCTTTCAGCGGCGGTGTGGCCTGATGCTCAAGCGACTTGTAAGGACCTTCAGGCATATTCTTAACGCATTGCCCGATGATGCGGAGGCTTTGTCGCATCTCTTCCACCCGCACCACGGCGCGGTCGTAACAGTCTCCGTGCTGGGCCGTCGGAATGTCGAAGTCAAACTGGTC
>Ga0187846_10002477_pt1 | contig 10068 bp, 8 predicted proteins | sample TC_taG_FD_161473 | JGI IMG/M metagenome (GOLD analysis project Ga0187846, IMG submission 161473) | Biofilm microbial communities from the roof of an iron ore cave, State of Minas Gerais, Brazil - TC_06 Biofilm (v2) | ecosystem: Environmental > Terrestrial > Deep subsurface > Cave > Wall biofilm ... | reverse complement strand
AGGCCAACAATTGAAGCAAGATATTCTTCTCCGGAGCCGGTAAAGCCGGCGCCATGAAGAAAAGACGCAAAGCCGATGCCTTTCTTCACGCGCCGGCCGAGATTCTCGCGCGCGAAGCGTTCGCGCTTCGCCTGGTAATCGCTCAGCTCGAAGGCGCGGTCCATCAGGCGGTTCATGTCGACTTTTTCGCGGATCACTTGCCCCACCGCGAGCGTCTGGCCTTCGTGGATGAAATTCCGCCGGCGCAACTCGCCGGGCGTAAGGCCCACCGCCTTTGCCACCTGATCGAGATGTCGCTCGAGCGCGAAGACACTCTGGGGCGCGCCGAATCCGCGAAACGCGCCATGCGGCGGAGCGTTTGTAGCGACCGCGCAACTGCGAATGCGGATATTCGGGCATTGATAAGGTCCGGCGGCATGAATGGTGCCGCGCGAGAGAACAACGGGAGAGAGCGTTTCATAGGCTCCGCCGTCAATCACGAATTCAATGTCCATAGCCAGGAGCTTGCCGTCGGGAGTGACGGCAGTGCGGTGCCGCGTGCGTGAGGGGTGACGCTTGGTCGTCGCCACCATGTCCTCGGCCCGGTCGTAAATCACTTTGACGGGCCTGCCGGATTTCCACGCGAGCAGCGCTGCGTGGCACGCAATCATGGACGGATATTCTTCTTTGCCTCCGAACCCGCCGCCCGTTTCGGTTTGAACGACGCGAATCTTGTCTCTCGGCAGGCCGAATAAAGGCATCAAGGCCTTGTGCGCGTAGTAAGGGCATTGGAGCGAGCCCCAAACCGTCACGCCCTCCTGCGGGTTTGCAATGGCAATCATGCCCTGGGGCTCGATGTAAAGCTGTTCCTGCGCCCCGGTGCGATATTCGCCTTCGACGATGAGGTCGGCTTTGCTCCAGGCGCCGTCCACGTCACCCTTTTCGACGAGAAACGATTTGAAGATGTTGTCCTTGCCCCAGATGATTTCCTTCCGAGCAAGCGAATCCTCAATCGTGAAGATGGCGGGAAGCGGCTCGATATCCAAGCGCACAGCGCGGCGCGCTTCTTCCAACAGATACTTGTCTGCGTGGGCTAGCAGGACGACCGGCTCTTCGGGATGATTTACCTGATCGGCGGCAAGGCAGGGCTGGTCATCCAGGAGGAGCGCCACGCAATTTTTTCCGGGGATATCCTTGGCGGTGACGATGGTGAATTCGTTCCAGGGGATCCCGCCTTCGAAGTGGATGCCGCAGATTCGTCCGCGGGCCACTGGACTGCGCACGGTCGCGCCATGCAGCATGTTGGGAAAGGCGATGTCGTCCACGTAGCGAGCGCGGCCGGTCACTTTTTCCCGGCCTTCTTTGCGCGGCACCGCACGGCCAATGGGAGGCATCAGCATAGGCTCTCAATAGGGAATCTTGTCCTTTTTTTCTTCCCAGGCGCGAAATGCGGCGAGCGCTTCTTCGCGCATCATCTGAGTGATCGGAATCCGCCTTTTCGCATGCGGCAGGTTGAATTCCCGTAAAATCAACGAATCGTCGAAGCCGATACGAGCAGCGTCTTCCGCCGTGTTGGCGAAATACACTTTGGCGGGACGAGCCCAGTAGATGGCGCCCAAACACATCGGGCAAGGCTCGCAAGTGGTGTAGATCTCGCAACCGGCAAGCTCAAAATGGCCGAGTTTCTTCGTTGCCTCGCGGATGGCCACAATTTCCGCATGCGCAGTAGGGTCATTCGTCGAAGTCACGCAGTTTGTTCCTTCGGCGATAATTTTGCCGTCTCTAACGATGACGCAAGCGAAGGGGCCACCACGGCCGGAGTGGACATTATCGAGGGAGAGCTCAATCGCCCTCGCCATGAAGTGGTTGCGCATGAATGATCCCGCTTGACCCTCGTGCTGCCAATTTTAACAAGGAAGCAGCCCATGACTCCGCAGCGGGTGTTGCCGATTCTATCGCATGGGCGCGCGTCTGGCAGGCAATTGTGCCGTAGCCTTCATCCCCGCGCGTCGAGCAAAGCGAAAGGGGACCCAGGGTGGGCTCGGGGAGACATCCGATCGTAGCCTGGTTGAGAGTTCTGCCAATTTTGCCCGCCTCGCTGGATGAAGTCAGCGGTCTCTTGTAAAGAGTCGAAGCACAGCCAAAAGCATCTTCGTATAATGTGCCAGCCATCCGCAGTTCGTGAAAGCGAGGGCTAAATCATGACAGGGCAACTTCAAGATCCGTTTTGGCACTGCAAACCCTTCGGGAGCTCGAAAGCTCAAGGTTTGCTGAAGATCTCAGGTTGCGTCCGTTGCGTGCTTGTCGCGGCAACATCGTTCTGTGGGGCAACATCGTTTGCGCAGACCGGGTCGGCGTTGCCAGGAATCCAAAGTCGCGCAACGCAGTACGTTATCACCGTGGGACAGGCCAGTGGGAGCGTACAGCCTCAAAACCCGTTCTCCGGCAGCATACCTGCGGGAAAGGCATCCTCCGAGGTGCTGTCGCTTTCACTGAACGAGGCTATCGAGAGAGGATTGAAGCAGAACCTTGGATTGCTTCTAACCGGCGAGGGAATCCGCTCGGCGCGTGGCCAGCGTTGGAAGGATCTGAGCAAACTGCTTCCCAATCTCACCACCGACACAAGTTTCAATGTCCGGCAAGTGGCCATCAAGGCCGAACAGGGATTCAGGTTTAATGTTCCCGGTATACCCGGGGTCATCGGACCGTTCGGATACTTCGATACTCGCGCCCGTCTCACGCAGTCGATATTCAACTGGAAATCCATCGAGCAAGTGCGCTCCGATGCCCAGCAAGTCCAGGCTGCGGAGCGGTCGTTTAAGGATGCACGTGAACTCGTCGTGTTTGTCGTCAGCTCCGCGTACTTACAGACAATCGCAGATTCGGCACGAGTGGAAACAGCGGTGGCCCAGCGAGACACGGCCCAGGCACTCTACCAGCAAGCCGCAGACCAGTTGAAAGCCGGGACTACCGCCGCAATTGATGCGCTGAGGGCGAAGGTCGAGCTCCAAACTCGTGAGCAACAGCTCATTTCCACACGAAATGATCTTGCGAAGCAGAAGCTGGTGCTGGCGCGTCTCATTGGGTTGCCCTCGGGGCAGGAGTTCGCACTGACGGACGAGGCCAAGTACACACCGTTCGTCCCCATCAGCCTCGACGAGGCTCTTCGCCGCGCTTACGCTTCGCGAAGCGACTACCAGAGCGCGCTCGCGCAGGTCCGCGCTGCGGAGCTGCTGCGCAAGGCGGCTCTGGCCGAGTACTATCCATCTGTTTCCCTAAGCGTTGATTACGGCGTTGTCGGGATTACTCCGGCAAGCACTCACGGCACCGTGGATGCCTCGGCAACATTAAGTGTACCCATCTTCCAAGGCGGAAAAGTGCACGGCGACGTTTTGCAAGCGGAAGCCTCCTTGAAGCAAAGCCAGCAGCAACTCGAAAACGTGCGCGGGCAGATCGATCAGGACGTGCGGAACGCGTTCTTGGATTTGCAATCCGCGTCTGACCAAGTAGCCGTTGCCAAGAGTTCCGTGGATCTGGCCAGTCAGACACTCCAGCAAGCTCGAGACCGTTTCGCCGCCGGTGTCACAGATAATATCGAGGTCGTCCAAGCTCAAGAATCTGTGGCCAGCGCGAACGAATCTCTGCTATCGAGCCTCTACTCTTATAATACTGCGAAGATTGAACTCGCGCGGGCAATCGGTTTTGCAGAAGCCGGCGTACAAGAGTACTTAAAAGGAAAGTAAGCCATGGCTGAAGAAAACGAATCCCGTTCGGTGCTTGAGGCAAATGATAAAGAATCTGCGGCAAGCTCGCCGCCGGTTTCGGATGCCGACTTTGCAGCGGTTAAGGAGCGCCTGCACGCACGCCCGAAACGCCGCAGAAACATGCTGATCGCCGGCGGCCTTTTGGTGTTGCTTGTGGGCAGTGTACTCTTGTGGCGCTACCTGGGCAGCTACGAATCCACCGATGACGCGCAGGTTGATGTCCATCTCTATCCCGTCAGCGCGCGTATTTCCGGGTACGTAATTAAGGTAAACGTCGCTGACAACCAGTACGTGCGACAAGGAACGGTTCTGGCCGAGATCGACCCGAAAGACTACCAAGTTGCGGTGGACCAAGCGCGAGCGAATCTCGCTAGCGCCGAAGCAACGGCTCAATCGCTGAATATCAATGTTCCTGTTACTTCGGTGAGCTCTTCGAGCCAGTTGCGCTTCACTGCAGCGGATGTGGAAAATGCGCGCGCCGGGGTGGTCGCTGCGGAGAAGCAACTCGTCGCCGCCCACGCCCAGTTGGAGCAGGCTGAAGCGAACGATGTGAAGGCCCGAGACGATTTGGTCCGGTACAAACTCCTGGTGGACAAGCAAGAAGTGTCGGCGCAGATTTACGACCAGGCAGTAGCCGCAGCCAAGACCAGCGCTGCCAGCGTGGCTGCCGCCCACGCCAATGAGGGGGCTGCGCAGCAGGCCGTACAACAGGCCCGCAGCCGCCTGGTGGGAGCGGAAGCGAACTATCGGGCGGCGGAAACCGGTCCGCAGCAGGTGGCCTCAAGCCGTGCGCGCGCGCTGTCGGCTATTGCCGATGTGCAGCAGAAGCGCGCCGTCCTCGAGCAGGCCGAGTTGAACCTGCAATACACGAAGATCGTCGCTCCCGTCGCCGGTGAAGTGAACAAAAACGTTGTCGTCGGGATGAATGTCCAACCCGGCCAGCAGTTGCTCACGATCGTTCCTCTTGAGGAAGTTTGGATCACCGCAAACTTCAAAGAAACTCAGCTGAGATACATGCGGCCCGGGCAGCGCGTCAAGATTCACGTCGATTCCAGCGGGCGAACCTATGAAGGCCACGTGGACAGCATCGCCGGAGCTACTGGCCCACTCTTCAGCTTGCTCCCGCCCGAGAATGCCACCGGCAACTACGTGAAGATCGTCCAGCGGATTCCGGTGAAGGTTGTTCTCGATCCGGGCGAGAATCGCGACCACCAACTTCGGCCGGGAATGAATGTCGAACCCAAGGTGTACGTGCGATGAGCACGGCTGAAACCCTCCCGGCTGACCAGGCCCTCTGGCAGCCCAGGCACAGCCCTTGGCTGATTGCCGTCGTCGTGGCGTTGGCCGCGTTCATGGAGATTCTGGACACGAGCATAGCCAATGTGGCGCTGCCCTACATGGCCGGCAATCTGGCCGTCAGCAACGATGAAAGCACCTGGGTGCTCACTTCTTATCTAGTGTCGAATGCTTTCGTCCTGCCCATTAGCGGGTGGCTCGCAGACCGTTTTGGACGCAAGCGGTTCTTCATCATCTGTTTATTGCTTTTTACTTTGAGCTCTCTCCTCTGTGGAGTGGCGCCGAGTCTCGGTTTTCTGCTTCTTTTCCGCGTGATGCAAGGCGCCGGTGGGGGAGGCCTCCAGCCGATGGCACAGGCCATCCTGGCGGACACGTTTCCTCCGCAGCAGCGGGGCCTAGCGTTCGCGCTTTACGGAATCACCGCTGTCATTGCGCCGACGATCGGCCCCACTCTTGGGGGCTGGATCACTTTCAACTATTCCTGGCGTTGGATCTTTTTTATCAATCTTCCTGTCGGCCTGTTAACGATGTTTCTCATCTATCGTCTCATCGAGGATCCGCCGTATTTGAGGCGCACGAAAGGTGCGGGCGTCAGAATCGATTACATCGGCATCGCTCTGTTGGCCCTGGGCGTGGGTGCGTTGCAGATCATGTTGGACAAAGGACAAGAGGATGATTGGTTCGGGTCACACTTCATTCTGACCCTGGTGATTGTGGCTAGCGCGTGTCTCATCTCCCTCGCGATCTGGGAGTGGTTTCAGAAGCAGCCGATTATTGATGTCCGGCTCTTCAAGAACTTCAACTATGCGAGCTCGAACCTGATGATGTTTATGCTAGGAGTGATGTTATTTAGCAGTCTGGTCATGGTGCCCCAGTTTCTCCAGACGTTAACGGGATATACAGCCGAATTGGCGGGGCTTGTTCTATCCGCCGGCGCCATTCTTTTACTGTTCGAAATGCCCATCGTCGGCCAGCTGACGACGAAGGTGCAGGCACGCTACATCATCGCCTTTGGCTGGCTGTGTCTGTCACTGGCTATGTATTATTCAGCGTTCCGGCTCGACCTGCAGATCAGTTTTTCCGTCGCGACGCGCTTGCGCATTGCCCAGGTTGTTGGCATGGGTTTCCTGTTCGTTCCGATTACGCTCGTGGCCTATGTTGGGCTTCCGGCAGAGAAGAACAATGCGGTCGCCGGCATGGTCAATTTCATGCGCAATATCGGAAGCAGTGTCGGAACCTCGATTGTCACAACCATGATTGCCCGGCGCGCGCAGTATCATCAAGCGATTCTGGTGGGTCACACCACGGCAGGGAATGCAAACTTTCAAGGTGCCGTAAACGCCTTTGCCCAACGCCTCGCTCACTCCGGACTGAGCCTGCATGAAGCGCAGATGCAGGCCTACGCCAGAATCTACCGGGCCGTTCAGGGGCAGGCCGCAACCATGGCCTATATAGACACCTTCTGGCTGCTTGCGGTTGGGTCAGCGATCATGTTTGTGCTCTCCTTTGCGTTGAAGAAGAACCAGCCGGGCAAAGGCGGCGCCGCTGCAGTAGGTTAGGCAACACGGTCTTGGAGATGGCCCCATGATCAAAATTATCACCGTTGAACGGGAATATGGCAGCGGGGCTGGAGAGATCGCACAAAAGATCGCGGAGCGGCTCGGCTGGAAGCTGTGGGACCAGTTGTTGACCTGCGAGATCGCGCGGCTGGCCGATTGCGATCAGTCGGAGGTCGAGCGGCGGGAAGAACGAACGGACCCGCTTTATTACCGGCTCTTCAAATCGTTTCTGCGCGGCAGCTTCGAGGGAAGCTTGAATGTTACTCGGCTGAAGCTGCTGGATAGCGACAGCATTCTGAGTATTACAGAACGAGTGGTCCAAGAAGTGGCTACTGCCGGAAACTGCGTGATCGTCGGAAGAGGATCACAGTATTTTCTTCGGGATCGCGACGACACCCTGCGCGTTTTTCTCTATGCTCCGGCGGAGGAGAAGGTGTGCCGCCTGATCTCTCGTGGCAAGAGTGAAACTGAGGCCGTAGAACTGGTGGCAAGTGTGGATTCCGAGCGCGCTGAATTCATCAAGGAATATTTCGCGAAAGAGTGGCCGAACCGGACCCTATATCACGCCATGCTCAACACAGCTACCGGAGATGAAACCGTAATTCAAATGGTTCTGAATCTGATGGAAGCAATGAGCAAATAAGCCAACTGAACTGTTTCGCTTGATCCACGACAATATCCCAATGAAATGCCGCTTCGCTGCCTTCTCTTTGGGAAATGCCCCGTCCTGATGTGGGAGTTGAGTTACGCACGGGCCGCTTTGGGCTCGTACAGCCGGTCGATCTTGGCGGCGAGGATGAAGTCGCTCTCCGTTAGGCCGTCGATTTTGTGGGTCCAGATGGTGACATCCGCTTTGCCCCAGCTCAATAGGATATCCGGGTGGTGGCCCTGTTGTTCCGCAAGCTCGCCTACCTGATTCACGAATGTAAGCGCGCTGCGGAAGTCCGGGAACTGAAACGTCTTTGTGATGTGATGCTCGTTAACGACGGACCATCCTGAGACCTGTTTCTGCAGGTCCTCCAGGGCTTTTCCCTTGAGTGGTGGCACGCCGCCTCGACAAGGCACGCAAGTCTTGCTGGCAAGGTCTGACATCGTTCACCTCCTCGCGAACGATCGATTCGGTCGCATCAGAGAATTCTTCGCGTGCCCGATTATAGCCGAGTCATGCTTGCGGTGCCGACTGCCTACAATTGGACGCCGTGAATGGCCGGGGCTTGATTATTTTGCTATCCTCCCGGCGCGCGCAAAGGATCGTCGCACGCCTCAAGGGAGGCAAGAAATGCCGGAAGAACTCCAAGAACTGCACGAGCACGCCGAAGAAGGCGGCCACGACCCAACCCTTGCTCCGATCACGGTCACGATGGCCATCTTGGCCGTGCTGGTGGCGGCAGTTTCACTGCTGGGGCACCGCGCCCACACCGAGGTGCTGCTGTTCCAAACTAAAGCCAGCGACCAGTGGGCCTACTATCAGGCCAAGAGTATTCGCCAGCACAGCTACGAAGTCTTCCTCGACGAGCTCAGTGTCTTCAGCGCGAAGGATCCCGCCCAGGCCGCCAAGGTCCAGGAAAAATACAGCAAAGAATTGGAGCGGTATCGTGGCGAGCAGAAAGAGATCCAAGCCGAAGCGAGCAAGGCGGAGGAGGAAAGGGACGCCGAGCACCGCCGCGCGAACCGCTTCGACTTGGGCGAAGTTTTGCTGGAGGCAGCGCTGGTGATCACCTCGATCACGCTGCTGACCCGCAAGAGGTTTTTCTGGGAGCTGGGCATGCTGCTCGGCGCGATTGGTCTCGTGATTGCTGCGACGGGGTTCTTGGTGAGCGCGGGTGGCTAGCTCTTGCCGGAAACGGCCGCCCGGCGGGCAATATAATCGGCGATGTATGCCGAAAAGACCTGCTCGAGCTTCTTTGTAACCGGGCCGGGCGCGGCCGAGATTTTGTGTCTCCCGACTTCGCCCACTCCCAGCACGCTGCGATTTGTGGAGGAAATGAAGACCTCGTCGGCCGCGTAGAGGTCTTCCGGGCGCAGTAGTTTTTCTTCGACGGGTGCGCCCGCGTCTTTGCCAATCTCAAGCAGGATGGCGCGGGTCACGCCTTCGAGGCAGCCGGACGCGAGAGGGGGAGTAGCCACGCGGCCGCCGCGCACACAGAAAATATTGGCTGCGGTGCATTCCGCCACCTCGCCCCGCTCGTTCAGTAGCACCACCTCGTCGTAGCCACCCTGCTGCGCTTCGTAGAGGTTCCACACATTGTTGAGCCAGGACGTCACTTTCACGCCCGCCAGCGGCGACGCGGCGTGCCGGCCGTGTTCGCGCAAGGCCAGGCGTACAGGCTCGCGGTAAGCGGGCAACGGAGCGGTGTAGATCAGCAAGTCCACCTCGGCGAACGGCTCATCGCTGCGCCAGAAGCCGACCTGGTTATAGATGATGTAGACGCGCGCGCAGCCCTCGCGCACTTGGTTCGCGCGGATCACCTCGCCGAGATGGTTTCGGACTCTCTCCGCCTCGAACGGGAAAGGGCAGTGTGTTTTGGCCGCATCCTTTTGCAGGCGCTTCCAGTGCCGCTCGAAGGCGAAAGGCTGTCCTTCGACAATGCGTAGCGTCGTGAACAGTCCCCAGCCGTTCAGCAGTCCTGCTTGGCCGGGAGAAAGCCGCACCTGCTCGATTGGTAGCAGCTTCTCGTTGTGGAATATGTAGCGGTGGATCATCCCCGTCTCCTGAGCAAGCGCAAAGATTCTATCGCAGGTTTCTCCACGGCTAGAAGGAAAGTGACGAGGCACGGCGCGAACACCTACATCGCGCGAATCGGCTGGGCCGCTCCGGCCTTTTCCCTAGCCGTTCTTCCGCTCGCGAAGTAAGATGCCCGGCTTCGACTTTCTTAGGGGGGATTGGATCACCCACGAACAAGCAACAGCTTTTCCACGCAGCGGGTAAGGATTTTGAGGCCCTTAAACAGGCAGCCGTGGGCAAGGACTTCCAGCCAGTGCCGCTCGGCATGCGCGCCCAGATCGCTATCCACCGCACGCTGCGAACAATTGATTCCCATAATGTGATTGCCAAACGGACCGGGAGTGATTCCAAGCTAAAAGACCAGTTCGTCATTTATTCGGCGCACTGGGACCACTTCGGGATCGGGCCCGAAGTGAAAGGCGACCGGATTTACCACGGGGGCCAAGGACAACGCAGCTCGGATCACTTTAGCTTCGCCAAACAAGGCGTGCCGGCGTTCGATCCCGATGAAGGCGTGGATTATATCGGCAAGCCAGAGGGCTGGGGTATGCAGATGCGGCAGAAGTATACCCAAGAGGACTACCACAAACCCTCCGATGTCATTAAGCCTTATTGGGACCTGAGTGGCGCCGTTCAGGATTGCCAGCTTTTCTTCCTGGTCGGCTACCGTGTGGCGAACGACCCCAAGATGCCGGAGTGGAAGCCCGGGGCCGAGTTTAAGGCCAAACGGGAAGCCTCTCGGGCT
>Ga0187846_10002476_pt1 | contig 10071 bp, 7 predicted proteins | sample TC_taG_FD_161473 | JGI IMG/M metagenome (GOLD analysis project Ga0187846, IMG submission 161473) | Biofilm microbial communities from the roof of an iron ore cave, State of Minas Gerais, Brazil - TC_06 Biofilm (v2) | ecosystem: Environmental > Terrestrial > Deep subsurface > Cave > Wall biofilm ... | reverse complement strand
CAGGGCAAGCGCGCCCGCCACGTTAGGCTTGCTGGCGATTGGGGCGTCCGGAATTGACGCATGGCGGACGAAAAAAACAGCCGACGAGACCCACTAGACCAAGTCCTCTGTTTCGGCAACAAGGACATGAGGAAACCGCAGATGGCCAACCGAGGCTTCGCATCATCGATCACGCAGGTTGTAACCGTCGCCTTGGCCGTTGTGTTCAGCACGACGGGAGTGCACGCCGGACAGAAGGTCATCTTGTCATTCAACAACACTCAAGGGGCATATCCACTTTCCGGTCTTGTACCCGATAGCGCGGACAACCTCTACGGCACCACTTCCGGCGGCGGAGCCAACAACTGCGGAAGCGTGTTCGCACTTTCTCCAAGCGGAGACAAATGGACCGAGACGGTTCTTTATTCCTTTGCGGGCTGCCAGCAAGCTACTCAAACTCCCAAGGGCACGCTGACGTTTGATAGGTTTGGAAATCTATATGGTGTCCTTCAGGGTTTTTTTACCTCCGGATCGATATACCGGTTAAGCAAATCCGCGGCCGGCGCGTGGTCCGAATCGATCATTCACAGCTTCAGTGACGCCGAGGGACTGCCGAACCCCGACCTCACTTGGGATTCCAATGGCAACCTCTACGGTACGACTCAGTTAGACTCGACTGGCTTTAGCGGCGAAGTCTTTGAACTGAGCCCACAAACGGATGGCAGTTGGAAGGAAACGGTGATTTATCCCTTTTACTACAACAAAGAAGGCGGCTTTCCAGTTGGAGGGCCGATTTTCGACAGCAAAGGGAATCTTTATGGTGCGAACTACTTCGGCCCTAACAACTCAGCTGGCGCCGTTTACGAATTGTCCCCCCAGGCCAACGGTCCATGGACATTGACGATCCTCTCCGCCGGCGTGACGCATGGGCCCAGCTCTAGGTTGACCTTCGATTCGAGCGGCAATCTTTATGGAACAAAGGGTGACGGCTTCAATGATAATGGCGCAATTTTCCAGCTGAGTCCGCGCTCGGGAGGACACTGGCAGCAAAAGACCGTACACGCTTTCTCGTCCGGCAGCGATGGCTCGCGCCCTGTGGGCCCATTGCTGTTTGACAGTGGCGGAAACCTCTATGGCGCAACCTTTTCCGGCGGCACGGGCTGCAATTTCAGCCTTTGTGGCACGGTCTACAAACTTAGCCCTCAGAGCGACGGAACCTGGAAGGAAACCATTCTGCACGCGTTCGAAAGCGCAACCGGTGGCTCGGAACCGGCATGGGGACTGTTCCTCGATAGCTCCGGCAATCTTTTCGGCACTACCAGTCACGGGGGCGGCCGCTACGGCTACGGCACGGTGTACGAGATTAGCCCGTAAGAAAGAGAGCTGATCCCCCAACGTGAAGGCAGATTTTCCGCTCTTGTGGTGCTCGAAGTGACGACCACAATACGGGAGGCCGCTTCCGGATTGCTCTGTCTCCTAGTACCCTCCTAAGTGCGCCCTGGCCCGTGGGATGAAGGATGGTCTCGTTCAAGTTCTGTCCTGTGCGCCCCACGTCGTTGTGCCAGGTCAGAACGTTGACACCACCGCTGCCAATGGTTTGGGCACTGCACAGAGTCGCAACTCCGAAACGCACTAAGTTCCTTACATCGATGTTTGGCCAGCCTTCCGTCGCAGCGCCTCCTCGCAAACGGAGCCGGAAACGTTTAGCGCTCCGCATTCGGGACACGACGAATGCCATTCTTTCTCGAAGCCGCAGGATAGCCGCTCGGCGGAGGATCGCAGCAGCACAACGAGCAAGGTGGGCGAAGGCGAGGGCTGGCAAGGGAGCGGTTACCCTAAGAAACATACTCTCTCCGTGGCTGCCAGGAAGCGAATCGCAGCCGCTCAACGGGCACGATGGGCGAAGGTCAAGGCGGCAAAAGAAGGTGTCGTAGGTCGCTGACAGCGACTATCCAAGGCAAGCCGATTCGCTGCTGCAACCACTGAACTTCAAGAACAGCCAGCGTCGCAGACCTGGCAACCTACGAACTGATTCCACCGGCGATATCAACATTTTCCACAGGGTCATCCGGATTCCCTACAGCATCTCTTGTATGGTTGCCCACCGCTTCCCACGTTACCGTCACAGTACTACCTAAACTCCCTTATGGTCCAGCCACAGAAAGGTTTGGAGAATGTGTGCCTTGGCAGGCAAGTCGTCGACAGCGAGAGGCTGGAAGGACTTATACGTCGCTGCCTTATTAGAAGGTGACAAGGAGAGAGTCCCCTCGCTGATCTTGGAGGCAGAGAGGGCGATCGTAGGACGGTCGCGAGAGCTCTTCGGTAGCGAAGGAGACCACATCCAGGAAGAGGAAGCGTTGGATGATGCGATGTATGCTCTTCATGCCCTGAAAAGCTGCCTAGCCACACACGGCCGATTTGCCAACGCCGCGTAGACCTGCGAATACGTGGACGCAAATTCCAGACCGCCCCTGAGACGCCGTTTCTTGTCCTGAAATCTCGGCTTCCGGAGCGGAGTGCTCTGAGACACCCCAGGGCTCAAACTAAATACTTGCGCCAGAGATCGCGATGCAATAGAGAAATTGGCCCGCTGCCGCTCGCACCCGCACACGTCACACGTCGCACGCATGCACCGCAAGATTTCGCACCACGATCCACACGAAACGTTACAGAGGTCAAGACTTGAAGTGAGCAGAACACGTCGCGCCTGTCTCTATCCAGTTGTTGATCGCTCCAGAAGGCGAGCTCCCACAGAAGTACCAGACGACCTTGTTCTTGATCTGTTGCAGGGGGCTAGCACCACCTGCTTCATTGAGTTAGCGACAGCAGTGCAGTCAGCCATGCCGCACGGCCCGTTGAGGTTAGGCCCGTTGTTTGCGGCATAAACAGTGGAACTCATTCCCCGTTTCCCACACAATCATTCCCGCTGGCGTGACCGGAGTGGACCGACGCTAGCCTGCGCTCTAGCTTCGAGAATATCCCTATGAGGAATATTGCCTCAATGAAGGCGAGTGGAACTACGTACAACGTGCCCAGTATCAAGCGTGGCAAAAGCCGCGCGAAGATCAGCCACATCGCAAAACCATGCAGAACTAAGCATGATGTCCAGAAAATCCAGAATAGCCAGGAGGTCCGCTTCTTACGCCCAAATATCAGAAGGCCAAACAACGCACAAAAGGTCCACATGACTGCCGCATGCCATTTGTGCGGCGGGCTCCCCTTGTCAAGGACGATTATAGCGACTAATCCGAGCCCGATGCCGACCCAGCCCAAGACGTCGTCGCTCACAAGTCTTTCCTTTAGTCCCCTCGGCATTTCTGATACCTCTGGTAAGCGCTCTACGCTGAATAAACCTTTCCTGCCCTGCCCGCCCACTTTCCGAATGTGGCAGCATCCTTGGCGACATGCTTCATTGAGAGACCTTGACTCCTTCACTCCGCAGGAATTGTCGAATCGCTCCTTGCGGGCCGCCAAGGCGTACGGTCCCAAGTCTCAGAAACCGGGAGACGAGGGTGACAATGGCATAAATGTGAAGTAAGTCAACGCGAAGGATCTGCCTAACAGAAGCGATGACGGTGACACAAGGCCGAGGCTGGAAGGAGACCCCAAGAATCCAGGACACCTTCGGGCCGGGGCGGAGGTCTTGATCAAGACTGGTTTGTCGGGCACTTCGCTCGAAGCCGCCATCGGGCACGAGGGAATACACGTTGCAGATGCACAAGCATTTGCAGCTACGACTACGCCGGACGGTCACTACGATCTTTCGAAAAACCTAACAGTTTTTCAAACAGAAATGAATGCTTACAAGGTAACGTCGTCAATTTTATCAGAAGCGGGGAAAACAGCTTCGTTCGGGAGGTGCGCAGTGGCCTGCACTTTCGGAGATGGGGTGAGCGCGGAACAGGTCAAGATCAACACGATACGATTGCTCGCGGATCCGAGAAATGGCTATAACCATTTCGATCTAGATACCCATGACGCGAATGGAATGTTCGTAAACGACCTTGGAACACGCCAGTTCGCTGGCGTTACGGAACCAAACAGTCCGAGCAACTGAGTGAGGTGGAGTCCATGAAAGGAATTCGTGAGGTAGTTTTGTCAGCTTTGCTTATCCCGGGCGTATCCGGCGGTCAGAGTATGCCATCCAAGGACCTCGATCCTAGTTTGACGTGTAATGCATCAGGCTGGCCAACGGTCGTGCGAGCGGAGGCTCCACTCTATCCTCAACTTGCGACTCAGGCACACTTGAGTGGCGTAGTCGATGTCGCAATCACAATCAAAGACGGGACAGTCGTAAAGGCGGAGTCAAGGTCCGCAGCGTCTCCGATTCTGGTCAATGCTGCACTTAGCAATGCCAAAACGTGGCAGTTTGGAGCCGGTGTTAACACTGATATTTCCATAAGATATGTTTACGTCCTCATTCCGTCTCTCCAGAGCCCGATCATCGAAATGAAGCTGCCCCGGTGTGTGACGATAAAGGCAGAGCCAGCTAAAGAACATTGGGAGCACAGCACTCCCGCGACGACGAGCGACAGGTAGCAGCTGCCCGCGAACTGCCTCCAAACAGAGCAATGGCAAGCAAGCTTTGAAAGGGGCGACCTTCCGCCAGCGCCGGCCAGGATGTGAATTCAGGACTTTGAGGGGAAGGCACAAATCTTGGCTAAGGGCGAAAGGGCGAGCCCGACCAGTTAGTGTGCTCGCCAGGAGCAATCCTGCGTGATAAAAACGTGATGGTTCCATGCTCAGAACCGTTCAAATCCGATCAGAATGCGGCAGAACAGAAATCTGGGAAGTCGTTGACGAATCGAATAGAATAGAAAATTTTCCGAACCGCTCAGAACACACTGGGTGATCTTCAAAACCGGCGGGCGGCGGGCACTCTCGTCGCCGGTGGGTTCGAGCCCCGCTCGCTTCCGCCACTTTGTTTTCAGCGATTTACGGGCAGCGGCATCTCCAAGTCTCAATCTGAGATCGCTCCGTAAAGGCTTGAACGCGAGGAGGGAAAGGAGGGGTCAAATCGCACCCCCTCCTTGTGTAGGATTGAAAGGTTTTGACTTGGGGGCGTCGATCTGGGCGAATCCGTGGCCAAAGATGTTGAGTTTTCTTCCTAGCCCTGATCCCTGACCCCTGCTTACGGGCCGTTGTTCAGCAGTACCGTAATGTTGAAGCCCTCAATGTTGGCGACGGCCAAATCCGGTTTGCCGTCGCCGTTGAAGTCGGCGGTGACGATGGAGTACGGATTCGCACCGGCCGCGAATGTCGGACCGGCTCTGAACAATCCACCGCCCGTGCCCTTCAGCGTGACCACCGACCCTGTATTGCCCGTCGGACCGGTGTTGGCCACAGCGATGTCGGGAATTCCGTCGCCGTTGAAGTCGGCGATCACCAGCGCCTGTGTGGCTTGCCCCGCCGTATAAGCCGTAGCTGTCTGGAAGGTTCCATCCCCGTTGCCCAGGGCGACGTAAACGTTGTTCGTCTTCTGCAGCTGGTCGCAAGCGACTACGTCGAGCTTGCCGTCGCCATTCAGATCGGCTGCCGCCACGAAGAGCGGATAAATTCCCATCGTTGGTCCTACGATTGGACTCGCCGGGAACGTGCCGTCGCCGTTGTTGAGCATAATGAGCAGGTTCCCCGGATTTCCGCCAGTGACCAGCGCCAGATCCAGCTTGCCGTCGCCGTTGAAATCTCCAGCCGTCATCCAGTATGGGTAGTACGATCCCACGTTGTAGCTCACTGGCGGCTTGAACGTGCCATCGCCGTTGCCGAACTGCATGCTCATGGCTCCGAAGGTACTGCTGCCTTGGTAGGCGACGCCCAGATCTGGAATCCCGTCGCCGTTGAAGTCTGCCACCACGATCGAGACCGGATTTTGCACGCTGCCGACGGCCGAGTTCATCGCCGGTTTAAATGTGCCGTCCCCATTGCCGAGAAGCACGCTGATCGGAGTCGTGGGACTGCCGCCCAGCACCACCAAGTCCGGAATGTGATCGCCATTCAAATCGGCGACCACCACTTGGATCGTCAGTGTCCCATTGGCTGTATAGCTTACCGGGGCGGCGAAACCTCCGGATTTCTTGCCCAGCATCACCTTCACCATTCCCTGGTTATCACCCACGGCCATATCCATTACGCCATCTCCGTTGAAGTCTGCCGTCGCGATGAATCGGGCCTGAGTGTTGGTGTCGTAATCACGGGCCGCGTTAAACATGCCGCCCTTGGTGCCGAGCAGCACGCTGATGTAATCTCCGTTCGGACTGATCGTCACCAGGTCGGGCACGCCATCGTGATTGAAATCGCCCACGGCCACAAACGTCGATCCCGCTCCTGAGGCCCAGTTTTGCGCCTGCCCGTATGTGCCGTCTCCATTTCCCAGGAACACACTCACGTCGCCACCGAGCGAGCAGTCGACCGCGAGGTCCATCTTGCCGTCCCCGTTGAAGTCGGCCACGGCAAGGTTCCGCGGGCTGATGTCAGTCGAGTTGGGCTTGGTCCTCGCCGCCTGGAACGTGCCATCGCCGTTGCCCAGCAGCGTGCTGATGCTGCCATTGATGCCGCAATTGCCCTGATTCTTCTGCACCGAGCATTCCGCCACCGCGATGTCGAGCTTGCCGTCGCCATTGAAGTCGGCCACTACCAGCGCCTGTGGATACGCCCCCACCGGATAGTTGACGGGCGCCTGGAACGTTCCGTCGCCATTGCCCATGAAGACCGTCGCGTCGCCGACCGGAGAAGCGCTCAGAGCAGCCACAAAATCGAGCTTGCCATCGCCGTTAAAATCTCCCGCAGCGAGGGAGACGTAAGTATTTCCTCCGCTCAGAATCGTAACCGCCGCGCCGAACGTGCCGTCTCCGTTGCCCGGCAGGAAGTAAGTGACGCCTTCCCCGGTCGCCACCACATCGAGTTTTCCGTCGCCGTTGAAGTCGCCCGGCGTCAACGCAGTCAGATAGTGAGAAGACGCATAGTCCACCGCTGCCTGAAACGTTCCGTCCCCGTTGCCCAGCAGGATATTCAAGCCCTTGCTGCCCGTGGTCGCCAAGTCCAACTTGCCGTCGTGATTGAAGTCGGCCGCGATAATCCCGCCGACCGTGCCCGTCGTGGCATAAGACACCGGAGCACCAAAGGCTCCCGTCGAATTGGCGAGAAGCACGTTCACAATTCCCTTACCGTTGCTGTTCGACGTGATGGCAACATCCTGAAAGCCATCGCCGTTGAAGTCGCCCACGGCAATCTGCGCGAGGTAGGGACCGACCTTATAGGTGTGCGCTGCCTCAAAGGTCTGCGCCATCATGGTGGCGGGCCGGGTCAGGGTGAGAACGGCAAGGATCACAAGGAGGGTCGGCTGGGAAAATCTTGAGTCGCATCGCATGGAAAAGCTCCCCGACGGACGCCGGGGGTGCGTGGAGGCTAGAAGGTCTTGGGTCCCCCAAGTCAGTTTACGCACAGCCGGGTTCCACACCTATATCGAGAGGAAACGGTGGCGTCAAGATGAAGGATCTTGCAATCGCGAGTATCGGCCCAAAGGGGGGCACTCTTGTAACATCACCATTTTCTCATTGACCAGTAGCACACAGTTTTGGAGTTTTTGTTTGCAGATCATGGATGGCCCTGGTCAGCTTTCGGAGAGAACGAGGCCTGATAGTACCTTCTCGATTCTTGAAGTTCCTTATTGTGCCCTCGGTAAGTCTGGACTTGCGCGACAGCAGCTTCGTGGAAAATTGTTTTGCTTCCGACCAGATTTGTTCCAGATATTTCGGGTCAACAACTCGTTCGTACTCGCGGTAGATTTCATGCGTTGGGTCCAGCGCTCCCGCCTCCGCCATCATCGACAGATCGGGTCCGGTCCCCGGTGCGTAGATGCCTCTTTGCCGATGTAGTGAAACTCCCCGGCGACGATATGCCTGCGCGCCAGCCTCGGCTTTCTCTCTTCTATGCCCCCATCCTATTGATCTAATTGCCACTTACCTCGATTGAAAAAGATTCGGTCACCAGTTAACTCCACGCGGGATCGTGCATCCAATTCTAGAGGCGGCTCCCCTCGCCTTGGGTCGGGTTGTAGTGCTCCCGCAGCATGGCGATGGATAAAGATTTCTTAAAGTTTCAACGCAGGCTTGAGCGGCTTGAGGAGGCGCAACAACACAAGCAGGATGCCGCCAAGCGACGCAAGCTACTCGACCAGGCCGGCGAAGCCACGCGCGATCCCTACGTCTGGGCCACCGAGTACACCCAGACCTACAACCCGCACTGGGTGGAAGAGGGGCGCCAGAGCGCCTACGAATCCTTCCCGCCCTTCGAGGAATATCCGCACATCTACGACCTGTTTCTGGCCTTCAGTCTCGAACGGATACACTTCATCGAGAAGTCGCGCGACCTGATGGTGAGCTGGGCCTGCGTTGCCTATCTGACCAACCGGGCGATGATCGTGCCCGCGCGGGAAGTGCTGTTCCAGACCCAGAAAGAAAAGAAGGTCAAGCAGCTGATCAAGTATGCCCGCTGCCTCTACGAGCGGCAGCCGCAGTGGCTGAGGGACGCTTTTCCCCTGGGCAGGCACCAGTCTGACCTCGTCCTTTCTTTCGCCCACGGCGGCGCGATCTACGGCATTCCGGGCGGCGCCAATCAGATCCGCAGTTATCACCCCTGGGGCTACCTGAACGACGAAAGTTCGTTCCAGCCCGACGCCGGGGAATGCTACAACGAGGCCCTGTCTGCGGTGGCCGGCCTGATCATCTTCAACTCCTCGGCCGGCCCGGGCTGGTTCGCCGACGTGCGCCACGACGTCATTCGCACAGATGGGGGCTGATAACGAGAAAAAGTTCGCTAGCATACCATCTGCAGCAGGGGATAGAGGAAAGTGAGGGACGCAATGGAAACCGGACAAGCAAGACGTTGTCAAGGCAAGACGAAGGCGGGGAAACCCTGCCGTGCGGCGGCCACCAAAGGCGGCTTGTGCTTTTTTCATGCCAACCCCAAGAAGGCGGCGGAGCTGGGGCGGATCGGTGGTCGGAGCAGAGGCGCGGCTCGCACCCAGGAGAGCGATCCGTTGCCTCCATTGGATACTGCGATCGGGGTGCGCGATACCATCTCTCAGGTGATTGCCAATATCCTTTCGGGCAAAGTTGATCCCAGCGTTGGGTCAGGGATAGCGCCGCTGTTGAACCTGCAGCTGCGGTCGATCGACAGAACTGACCTGGATCGACGACTCCGACTGTTGGAGGAAGAAAAGCGGGAGGCCGCAGAACTTCCTGATGGCGGAGATCTGGATCCCGTCCGGACAAGTCCCCTAAACAAAAATGGTAGGACCAAAACCTAAGGGAATAATGGTGTTTGTTTGATGGCAGCGCTGCGATGCCGTAACCCGAAAGCCATCAAGCCGTGCCGCTCCGCGCATGGATTGAACCTCGACAAATCATGCCTTCAGATGCCTTGAAGCCATTTATGCTCTGAAAGCCATCCAAGCCATCACGTCAGTTCTATAAGAATGCACCTTCTGGGTGGCGGATGTTGCTACAGGAATCCCCCGAGCGGGATGGAACCAACGCTATTTGGTTGTAAGTATCGTGTCGTTTGGGTCGAGCAACAATTTGTGCGTGCCTGGCGGCGCGGACAAATGAAAGGACGACTCCTCTCCGTCCGCAAACACGCGGCCCAGCAACAGCGGCGACCTGCCCGAGGTCACGGCATAAACGGGAACGGACGTGACCAGGTTATCCGGGGCTTCCTTCTGCAGGATTGTCCCGGTTACGATGATTGCGCTGGCTTTGGGAGAAAACTTCACTCCCCGCAATTCCAACTTCGGCACAGATGTGCCGTTCACCCAGCTTTCCAGGAACCAGTCAAGCGACGCCTTGCCTTCGTAGCGAAGGGAAGGCGGAAGATCTTCGGCGAAGACCGACAGCACATCGGCAGTGCTCATGGCCTTGCCTTCGTATCGCTCGCGAAGCCGGCGCAGTGCGCGGACAAATGGTTCGTCGGCTGGATTGCGATTTGAATCCTTCAGATTATCCGCGTCACGGAGCATCGACCGCAGCATGTGGAACAACCATGTTCCCCGGCCATAGCTGATTGCCTCGTAGCCCTCGGGAAATCGTGAGGAGA
>Ga0187846_10002475_pt1 | contig 10072 bp, 10 predicted proteins | sample TC_taG_FD_161473 | JGI IMG/M metagenome (GOLD analysis project Ga0187846, IMG submission 161473) | Biofilm microbial communities from the roof of an iron ore cave, State of Minas Gerais, Brazil - TC_06 Biofilm (v2) | ecosystem: Environmental > Terrestrial > Deep subsurface > Cave > Wall biofilm... | reverse complement strand
GATCGTTTATGGCGGTTATTCTCATCACTTCTACTGCAGTTTTAAATATACGAAAACATTTTCTTCTGATTTCACCTCCATGTATGATAGGAATTATAGTTATTACATCGCCATTTTTCAATTGTGTTGCAAACCCTTGTAAAGTAGAGGAATCAACACCATTAATTGCAACTAACAGGTTTTCTATGTCCAACTTGGGCATATTGCTTGGTATGGCTTCTTGAAGAACATCTATTAGTTGAATTACTGTAATTTCATCTTTTTCTATTTCTAGTTTATCCACGGAGAGGGATTTTTTTGCTCCGCCCAGAAGCTTTACTGTAATCATTTGCCTAAAGTTAGGTTTGTCAGTATATTGAATTTCTGCTTAGATATTAGGCATCCTCTACCATTACATCAAGTAAGTATTTCTTCCTCTTGTAGTTCTTCTCTTGTTTTACCAAGTTGTGCAGTCTGCATCGATAGGATCTCCTTTTCTTTTTGTCCCTCAATCTCTCTCTTTATGTATGAGGTTATGTAGCCAGCAAGTTCATTTTTTAGTTCCTTTGATCTAATAATAGCAACTGAATCTAGAACCTTCTTGTTTTGTGCAAAATCAGTTCCAAATTTCTCTTTGTGGGCAGCTAAGATCTCCATTGAAATTCGTCTGATTCTGTTCACATCTTCGATTGGCAGTAGGGGTTTTTTATACCTATACGCCAAGATAATCCTTGCAATTTTGTTCTAATTGATATAACATATCATCATATGTTTTATGTAAGACATTAGCTGCACAAAAAACTACACTTTGAAGAAAGCTTATCTGTCCTGATTTTAATCCAAAACATCTAGAGTATTGAACGGGTCCGTCTGTTTCTACAAGAATCCTATTAGTGTCAGTCTTTGCAAGCAGGACCTGCTTGTCTTTTGCGTAGACCATTGTTGGACCATAAGAAACAAAACATCCATGATCCATTGCTATCCGCAGTTGCTTTTTACTTCCTGCAAACCAGTGAAGCAACGATCCGGAAATAGAATAAGAGGGCAGGATAGATAATATTTCATCAAGGGCAGTCCTAGAGTGAATCGAAACAGGCTTTTTAAGCTTTTCAGCAATTGAAAGCATCCTATTAAAAACCACTTCTTGTTTTTTAAAATCGTTAGAGTCCATAACATATGTTTTATCAAGACCAATTTCTCCAATCCCTGTAATCTCTCTTGAATTTGCTTGTATTAATTCAGATTCAGCTTCCAAATCATCCTCCAAGGCTTTCTGTGGGTGAATTCCTACAAATGGCATTACAAGATTACTTTTTTTCCCAAGTTCTAGTGTTGCCTTTGAGCTTTTAAGATCAATGGATACACAACAAGCTCGCATCATAAGCTTTTTCATAGTTGTAAGAATTAATGGAATATCATTTGAGAATTCTTCATCAGAGAGATGAATATGGACATCTGTAAGCCAAAACATAGGAAATCTACTTTAATCCCCTTAAAATATCTAGAATTAAGATCTTAGATAAAGAAAATTTGGCATTATTTCAATTAGGCAAAGTCTTGCGTAGATTTTTTCTTAATTCTTTATATATATTCCGCACATCTAAAACCGGCGAACATCCATCTTTCGTCTGGTCTAAAGAAATTTCTGCAGCTATTTCTAACTGAATAAGCAGGTGTCGCAAATGAAGAACCCCTAAGCACCTTCTGATTTGAAAACCATTTATCGTTGTACTCTTCAAATCCTGACTTGAATCCTGGAAAGCCAACAAATTCAGATGATGTCCACTCCCAAATGTCACCCATCATCTGGTATATTCCGTAGCGGCTTTTGCCCATTGGATAAGAACCTATCTCTGAAGGTGACCAAGTATATGATTCGAGAAGGTTTGCGTGGTTTTCAGTTGGAGGTTCATTTCCCCATGGATAAGTTGTCTTGACTTGTTTATCTTCATTCCAGCATGCTGCCTTTTCCCATTCAGCTTCTGTGGGAAGTCTTTTGTGTATCCATCTGCAATATGCATCTGCTTCGTAATAACTTATGTTGCAAACAGGCTCGTTTGGATTTATCTTCCTCTTTCCTCTGAAATCATTTCTTATCCATTTTCCATCTTCTTTTTTCCAATACATTGGCTCTCTCCAATTGTTCTTTTTTAGAGCTTCCCATCCGTCTGCCAACCAAAATCTATAATCTTCATAACCACCGTCATCAATGAATTTCAAAAAGTCGGCGTTCGTGACCGGAAAATTATCAATTGCGTATTGGTTCAAGTATACTTTATGTTCTGGAAGCTCTATGTCGTAGCAGAAATCAGAACCAGAATAACCCATATTATATAAACCTCCTGCAATCTTAATCGATTTTTTTTCAACTGGAGATGGTTTTTTGGTCAGATTTCGTCTAGCAGGATGATATTCACTTGCAAGCAAATGCTGTATATCGTATATCAATAATTCTTGGTGTTGACATTCATGATTGAATGCCATTTTGAAGAGATAAATTTCATTTTTATTAAGACTCTTAAGAAAACTTTCCACTTTCCTGCTGACGTTATGAAAATAATCCAATATCTCATGTACTGTAGGTCTTGATAGCATCCCTCTTTTTGCTTTGTCATGAGGTTCACCCAATGACTGGTAATAAGAATTAAAAATTTTGGAATGCTCTTGGGAGAAAAACTTGTAGTTTGGATCAACCTTATTCATGATTACTTCATAAAACCAACTCACGTGCCCCAAGTGCCACTTTGGCGGACTCATAAAAACAGCTGTTTGAACTACATAGTCCTCTTTTTCCAGTGGTTGAACCAGCTCCAAAGTTTGGGCCCTAATTTTTCTGAATTTTTCTACCTGACCTTGAAAATCCTTGACATTTTCTGCTGGAAGAGTGATCATAAAATAGGTATTAAAAAATCATATATGAATGATCCTCACAATTAGTTGTCTGTTGAAAAATAGTTGTGAACATCATAAAGAGGCTAAAGAAGATATATCTCCAAAGACTGAGGGTTGTGAAGAATGTGAAAAGGAGGGTACCGATTGGGTTGCATTACGACTGTGTTTAATATGTGGGCATGTTGGTTGTTGTGATTCATCAGTTGGTAGACACGCTACAAATCATTTCAAAAAGACAGGTCATCCAGTAATGGCTGCACTCCCAAATTTCTCTTGGAAATGGTGTTACGTTCACGAAGCCTATTCTTAATTAAATTAATAGTAGCTCATAAATCTCAAGAGATTGATTCTAAAGATTTTTTCCTTCAATCGGGAATCCAAAGGTTGGCTTGCAATAAGACCAAACCAAATTTTGGAACAATAACTTACATAAAACCCATTAAACTACAAGTATTATGACCACCGCCCAAAAGAAAGGTGTTCTCGATACCGGTTTTAAAGAAAACATCACATATGTCACGAATTATATTCAATCAACATCAACTTATTTTTTAACAAATGTTAGTGAATCACACGAATCATTTTTAGAGGAAATCATTTTTGGATTAACAAGAATTCCAAAGTACATACATCCAAAGTTTTTTTACAATAAAAAAGGCTCCCAGCTTTTTGATAAGATATGTGAGCTTCCTGAATATTATCTCACAAGAGTAGAGACTAAAATTCTGGAGAAAATTAGAAATCAATTTTCAAAATACTTACAAGGTATAGATAGGTTAGTAGAGCTTGGTAGTGGTTCATCCATTAAGACAAGAGCAATTTTGAACATATTAACTAAAACACAAAAAGAAGTCGTATATTTTCCAATAGACATTTCCGATATTATGGAATCAATTGCAGAACAGATTGAAAAAGAATATAATAATTTACATGTGATACCGATAAAGGCTAGTTATGAAAAGGGATTAGAACTCTCAAGAAAATTAGTTCCTGGTAAAAAATTATTTATTTTTCTTGGTTCTTCTATTGGAAACTTTACCACTGAACATAGGAGAATCTTCCTGAAGAAAATTTATGACAGCATGAATAAGGATGAACTTTTGCTTATTGGTTTTGATCTAGTTAAAGATCCAATAATCTTGAATGCCGCATATAATGATGTTCAAGGTATTACTGCTCAATTTAACCTCAATGTATTGGAAAGAATTAATGAGAACGCTGGCGCAAACTTTGATCTATCAAAATTTGAACATGTTGCGTTTTTCAATCCAAATGAAAGTAGAATAGAAATGTATTTGAAATCAAAAATATCTCAAAAAGTATTACTTTCTAAAACCAATCAAATGATTTCTTTTGAAAAAAACGAAGCGGTTCTTACGGAATATTCATATAAATTTACTATATCAGACATTAAACGGATAGCAAAAGTGATACCTTTCAAGATGTTAAAAATTTGGAAGGATGAAAATAGTTATTTTGCGTTAGCCTTGTTTTCAAAACCTTAAACAACCTTTGCATAACACATATTCTTTGCTAATAGTAGTCAATATTTAGTAAATTTGCTGAAAAATCTGCTGCTAAATGGTTTGTAGAAATCGATTCCTGCGTGGGTTTTTTTCTACTCAAAGTCTTTTATGACGGGTTCTTAAAATTAGAATATGACAACATCTGAATTCGGTCTTTCCGCAATGTATCGTATTTTAAAAAAAGCTGGAGCTGAAAGAGTAAGTGATGAATCTGCTAATGAATTAAGAAGAATCCTAGAAGAAATTGGTGGTTCTATTGCCAAAACTGCTGTAGATATGTCAGTACATGCTGGAAGAAAAACAATAAAGGCAGAAGATGTTAGACTTGCTGCAAAACAATTCGCAAAATTCTGATCTAAAAGATTTAATTGTTCATTTAAAGCCTTTTTGATTGCGGTGAGGTGGCAGAGCGGCTATGCGTTCGCCTGCAGAGCGAATCTATAGGGGTTCGAATCCCTTCCTCACCTTTGTAGTAATTATAATACAATAACCAACTTTTCTAAATACATGATTTTCTAATCACATCAATTTGACTGAGAGACGTAAAGACTTATTGGAATATATCCCAGGTGCTCGTTATATCATTCAACAGTACACGAACGGACAACCGTTAGAAGGTTTTGGTCAAAATATACGCGAGAGCATAAGGGAATACGCAGAGAATGCCCAAAACGAAGTGGAAAAAGGAAATAACTTTCTTCATTGGGTTTTGACGAGGGTTTTTGAAGCAACTGAAGATGACGCTACGGATGCCATTGTAGATGGCGCAAATGATTTAGGAATAGATGCTTATTTACCTGTCGATTTTTCTGATGACAAAATTTACCTGTTTCAGTCAAAATACGGCACATCCCATTCGATGGATGCAATTGCAAAATTCAAAGAGGATATTAAAAATCTACCAAACCGAGATATAACAAAAATGCGTCCAGAACTTGCACACTTGGTAACTCAAATTCGTGAGAAGAACCTAAAAATAGAATGTGTTTATGTGACAGATCAAAAGGTTGAATATGAAAATCAAGAATCTCTTGAGATATACGATATTGATGTTATAGTTCAACGCCTTTGGGAAAGGATAAAAAAACCTGCAGCTGGCAAAAAAGCCGCAATAAGACTTGAAAACAAATTGAGATACCAAAACACTATATTGGGAATTTTAAAGTTAAGAGAGCTTACAAATTTTGTAGTTAAAAATCGTGACTATGTTTTTGAGTCCAACATAAGACAGTGGATGCAGTTTAAAACAACCGTAAACAAGGGACTAAGAGAAACTCTTCAGGAATCGCCGCACAAATTCTTCTATTATAACAACGGAATTACGATTGTTGTAAGCGATTTTGAAGAACTTGAGGATAACGTGTTGTTATTACACGCACCCCAGATAGTCAATGGAGCTCAGACATCAAATTCAATTTTGGATCATGCAAAAAGAACCCATAATCTGGAAGGAAGTATAACGGCTACAATAATCAAAGCCGACGACGAACAGGATCAAAATAACATCACAAAATACAGAAACTCTCAAAACGCTGTTAGAGGAAAAGATTTAGTTTCACTAATGGATTTTCACAAATCTATAAAGTCGCAGATGGAAAACTTTGGATATTTCTATGAGATTCAAGCAGGTTCATTTGACTCCAAAGCAAAATCACAGCAAAGTGAGTATATTGGTGATTCAATTTACAACAAGTATCTACCAGATAACCACAAGAAAGTAGTGGTTGCAAAAGATGCCATTCAAGCATTTGTTGCTGGAATTGAACAAAGACCCACCGAATCATACAGTTCTCCCGCACAGTTTTTGCCACGTGGAAGTAAATATGATGAAGTTTTCAATGAAAAACTAAAAGATGATTATAGGCTGTTACTATATCCCTATCTTATAAAAGAATATGCAAAAAAAATACTGAATTATGGAAAGAAAGGAGGTCATAAAACAAAACGATATGCGACATTGTTTTTTGTTGGAGTCTACTTCAAGGTTCTGCATGAAAAGATCCTTCTTACGAAAGGAGATTTTAAGGAAGATATTTCGAAGCTTGAACCAATATTTAAGAGTGTAAAGCTAAATCAAAGAATTTTAAAACTTAGCGATATAATAGTAACGAAATTTCTAGAAGACACCTTAGTAGATGATGAGATGCATGTTGCAAATACTTATCACAACTTTTTTTCACATCATGTTTGGCAAGATTCTATGATCCGCGTGATTGAGAAGAAGATAAAACAAGAAGAAGATGAAATAAGCAGCATCAGTAAGACTGTACAGGATCTTTTCTAGATTTTTTTATTAGAATAGCGGCAGATGGGTGACCGATAGGTCTCTTGCAGGAGGTCCGCATCTAGCCATCCAATCTACCGCAGTTTTATCATATTAGATGTACTATTTAACATGATTTTTACATGTTAATGATATTCACAAATATTAATGGCTGATATGTTGCTGTTGTAAATGTTCGCGAAATCTCTTTTCATTTCTGAACATAGTATGACACTGAAGACATTTGTAAACTGACACTTTTCTAAGCATACCAGTTGTAATGGCACCAAGTACTGCTCCATATATTATGTGAATTAGAATTGTATTGTTTATGATAGCTGGCATAGAGGCTTGGATGTTCTGCATAATTGTATCCGATGTTATGTTGGGATTCATCATCTGAGTCAAAGCTATCATTTGTTGTGGTATTAGAAACATCATCAATGGCAAAAATATCACTACAAATGAAATCATTCCAGTTACAATGCCTAATCCTATTCCGTTCCCAATACTTGTCAGTTTTAGTCTATCCGCACTTGTAACTACACCGAAGATTAGTCCTACCAAGATACTAGCTACCATATGGAGTCCAATTCCTACGTAAGTAGATAGTGTAATTCCCTTAATCACCATCATACCTATCATTACTTGAGATGCAAAGGGCATATTACCCGTTTCTATGTTCATTGCGACCATAAGGAGAAGCATAACTGCTCCTGCGATGGCTCCACCGAGTGCTCCAGTTCCAGCACCTTCTCCAGCTGAATATATCTGTACAGACATTCTCCATTATCTTATGGTAAATACACATATATGAATTCAAACAGTGAAGGTATTCCATTGTTTTGTTTATTGTTTGTATTGCTAACCTAGAGCTAAATTGAAAGAATCCTGAATTCTGAGGCATCATGATTTTTATAACGAATAAGAACAAAGCTATCGTTTTGAAAGAGGAAATGCAAAAGTGTTCGCTGTGCGATGGTCCCCTCGATAAGGTATACCAACCAATGGAACAGTGGAATATCAAGGGACCATTATGCAGCAAATGTTATTCCAAAAAGATTTATGAATTTTATCCAGGAACACACGAGCGAGTAAACAAGTTTTAAGTTTCTAAAAACCAACCCGTCTCGATTTTGTCATGGTTTGATTTATCGCCTATTCCTGTAGCATATCTCCATACAAATGGTGCCCTGTTTACCATTTTTCTTTTAATTTTAGCAAGCGATTCTAATTCTTGATTCATATTTTCCGGTACTGTACTACACGATTCACAAAACTTGCATTTGGAATCCAAGTTTAAAGGAGATGATTCAATTAAAGGATATGCACGACAGGCAAGTGGCCTATTAAGATATATTTTGCAGTTATAGCCACCATGTGGCGATCTTTCGCTGCTTTCGATATCTAAAAAGGGACATGTGTTTCCGTTCGATTCTTTACCCATGAGTTGATAAGCAAGTATCTTAGTTGGGCCAGATGATTCTTCGAATGAAATTCCAATACGGGGCAATATTGTAATATTCAAATCATATTCTCTTGCAAATGATTCAATTTTTTCTCTTTCTTCAGGTAAAATAAGAACTCCAACTTTGCCGTACTTTATTGAAGGATAGTAATCTCTCTCAATGCAACATTTTGAACAATCTCGCACGCATTTGAAATCCATATTATTATAATCTCAGAATTCCGATAAAACCTATTGGTATTTGTATTATTTGAAAGAGACAATTATTCATTTAATGTATGTCAGTAGCAGATCGGAGTAATACCCTTATATCACCACATCCAATATTTACTAAACATGGTAAGCTATAGAACCAGCATGCAGATAGTAAGAGATCTCCTATCTGTTACGGAAGAAAGTGGAGTAATTGGCATTAATGTAACATCTCTTCTGACAAAGGCAAATTTATCGCATTCAAGATTAGCGAAGTTCCTTGAGAACCTTACTGGAGCAGGTTTGATAAATAGAATTGAATATGATGGAAAAAACACTTTTGTTATCACTCCGAAGGGAAAACAATATCTAGAGTCGTACAAGAACTTCCAGAATCTTGCGGATTCATTTGGCTTAGAACTTTAAGATAATTTTTTGTATTTTCCGTTATAATTTTTCAAATTTATACATATTCATAGAATATCAATTCATTTAGTTTTAGTTACAGAAGAGAATAACCTATTCATGTCAAGCGAAGACAAAAAAGATCTTATTTATTGAGTTTTATAGCTACGCGTAAGGAAAAGTTGGAATTGTTTATCTTGATCTCAAAAACTAGCAAGTAAATTACGTGATGGACAGTAATGAAAATTTTTGCTAAAAAATTTTATATTCTGAAGAATTCAGTATTTTTATCAAAATCTAGGAAATAAAAATTAATCGACAGATCTATAAAGGTGGATTCTGCTGTAAGTTGAGGGGAGAAGTGACAGAAATTTCAGTATGGTGGAAGGGGTTAGGGAAGGAACTGGAAGTAGATATAGAAAGTTTTGAAGAACTACCCAGAAAGATTGCGCGTGAATCTTGTCTCTAACAGAGTGAACCTGTCATTTTACAATTTTATAAAATACAAATATCTGAGAAATCCTTTGAAATCATTTTCATATAACATATAGGTGTATATGCTACATTATGACAATTTCAAAAATAAGAAACTCAAGCAAAGCCTCGAGCGGGATTTGATCCCGCGACCTAACGCTTACGAGGCGTTCGCTCTTCCAGGCTGAGCTATCGAGGCGATGGTTCGCAATGTCATCAGAGTTTATAAAAAGCCTTTGTGCTTTGGACTCGTTGAAAGTATCCATCTCAGGAGTTAGAGGAATTTTTGGTCTCGATCTCACTCTTACTGATGTAATAAAATTTTGTCAAAATTTTTCCATGTTAGTAAAATCAAAAAAATGTGTAGTGGCCCTAGACACTAGACCTTCGAGTAAAATTCTGAGCGAGATTGCAATTGCTTCTTTAATGGAAAGAGGTCTTAGCGTATACAATTTGGGAATCGCGCCAACTCCCGTTGCTTTTAGAGAATCTAGAAAATATGGAAGCGGTGTAATAATCACGTCATCTCACAACCCACTAAATTGGAATGGTCTCAAGTTTCTAATAGATGGTAGAGGAATAAACGAGCTAGAACTACAACAAATTACTCAAGAAACCAAGTTAAGTAGAGAAAAAATCGGTTCAGAAGCGCAAATTATGTCCGACTATATCTCTGAAGCAACAAAATTGATTGGTAAAGTGAAGGGGTCACCGAAAGTTGCGGTGGACGTTGGAGGAGGAGCAGCATTTGAAGTAGCACCTAAATTGCTTCGAAAAATAGGATGCGTAGTAAAAACGATAAATGATAAACCTAGTATTTCATCGCACGGTCCTGATCCTACTTCTGAGAATTTAAGAGAACTGAATTCTGCC
>Ga0187846_10002474_pt1 | contig 10076 bp, 11 predicted proteins | sample TC_taG_FD_161473 | JGI IMG/M metagenome (GOLD analysis project Ga0187846, IMG submission 161473) | Biofilm microbial communities from the roof of an iron ore cave, State of Minas Gerais, Brazil - TC_06 Biofilm (v2) | ecosystem: Environmental > Terrestrial > Deep subsurface > Cave > Wall biofilm... | reverse complement strand
GGACGCCGGCTTCACCTGCTCGCGGGAAGGCTCGCGCCGTCAGTCGATTGCGATGAGACGACAGTGTAGCGAGTACTAATATAAGCCGGATCCGCCGTTCGCTGGCCCAGATAGACAACATCATGGCCCGCGGCCCGCATGGCGTGCACGGCCTGTGCCGCGATGTTCGAATCGGCGAGGAAGCGCACGCTATTTCGTGGCGATCGTCAGACCTTCCGCAGCCGCCAATTCACTCAGGCGCGCGGGGTACAACAGACAGGCGTCAATATCCGCCGGCTCGGGCCCTCGCTGATGCGAAAGGCACCAGATTACCGCTATTCCATGTCGCCGCCGTGTCGCGAAAGGCGGGTTTTGTATCGTCCGTATCGCCGGGTGTGCACACAGCTGACATGGTTCGGACTGTGCCGATGGCTTATTTTGTGAGCGCAGGGGTTATGGACGCGGTAGAGGTTACCTTGCGTTTGGATCGATCAGTCGCCGAGGCTTGCGCGACCCCGCGAACGCGCGCTCTATGTGCCAGGGCTCCGAAACGCGGTGAGGCTTAGCCCCGCGCCTCGCGGATGCCGGCCGCACCCGTTCTCACGAAGGCTCGCGCAACCAGTCGATCGCGATGAGACGACAGTGTAGCGAGTATCAAGGCGGATTCAGCTGCAGCATCACCCAAATCGTCGAGAAGCAGTACGCCACAGTGCGGTTGCAGATCACGATGGACTAATACGCCGATATCATGGTCCTTGGTGAGAACGATCCGCCCTTCGGCAACCGCTTCAGCAAGCAGGGCATGATCGCCCGGATCTGCTGTTCGTTCGCCCAGATAGACAACATCGTGGCCTGCCGCCCGCATTGCGTGCACAGCCTGCGCCACAACGTTCGAATCGGCGAGGAAGCGCACGCTATTTCGCGGCGATTGTCAGACCTTCCGTAGCCGCTATTTCACTCAGGCGCGCGGCGTACAGCAGACAGGCGTCGATATCCGCGGGCTCGAGCACGGGATAAGCTTCCAGAACGGCCTCCCGGCTGGCGCCCTTAGCGAGCATGGTCAGCACCATCGACGGGGTGACGCGACGGCCCCTAATCACGGGCTTGCCACCCATTTTCCCGGGTTCGGGCGCGATGCGAGCGAGGAGGTCGGCAGCGTCCATAGCCGAAAGCTTAGCATAGGCGCCGCCTCACTTGAAACATTGCGGTCTTGGCTTGACCTTGGCTTCCGTAAGGGGGTGAGCAGCAGGTCGCCACTCGCATTGACGTGCCTGATGATATCTATTTATGATATCATAATGGCGTGAACGGGCGTCACCGTCACACTCTCGGGCGGATCTTCGCAGAGCCGACCTGCCGATCTGCGCTGGCGTGACGTCCAGGCGTTGCTGCGCGTCGCCGGAGCCGAAGTCAGCGAGAGTGCAGGAAGTCGGGTCCGCGTCGCGTTGGCTGGTGTGCGGGCCGTATTCCATCGGCCGCATCCCGGCCCCGAAACTAGGCGAGGCTCGGTGCGTGCCGTCCGGGATTTTCTTGCCGCGGCCGGTGTCACGCCGGAGGAGGAGTAGCGCTGATGCTGGAATACAAAGGTTATATCGGCACCGTCGAGGCGGAGGACGGGGTCTTCCTCGGCCGCGTTGCCGGGTTGCGCGATGTGATCACGTTCGAGGGAACGACCTTCGCCGAAGTCGAACAAGCCTTCCGCGACAGCATCGACGATTATCTGGCGTTCTGCACCCAGCGCGGCGAGCCGGCGGACCGGCCCTACAGCGGCAGGATTCCGCTTCGCGTCAATCCTGATACGCACCGTCGGGCGGCCATGCGCGCCCAAGCCGAGGGGCTGAGCCTCAATCAATGGATCGCACGGCGGATCGAGAGTGCTTCCTGAGCGCAGCTTTGGGCATTAGCCGATTGCACCTCTACGCGTCGTGCAGCCCCGTCGACAGCTCCTCCGCGCGCGTCGCCTACCCTTCGTACGAAGTCTGGTTGCCGGCATCCCAAGGGCTGACCGCCGCTACCGCGGCAATGGCGAAATCGCGAAGGTTGCCGGTCGCTACGACCATCCCGTGGCGCTCGGCTGTGGCAGCGATCAGGGTATCGACGGTTGGTAGCCGAACGGAAGCTGTCGCGCCCCGCGCCATGATCATGCCCCAGATCTCTGCGACCCGGCGATCGATATCGAGGATGCGCCCCTTGAACCGTTCTGTCAGATCGATCTCCAGCCAGAGCCGAAGTTGTTCGCGGCGCGGGCTCTGCGGCAATCGCTCGATGCCCCGCCGAATTTCGCCAAAGCTGAGAACGCTGAGATAAAAGCAGGTCTCGTCCCCGGCGCGAACCCACGCAATGACATTCGCATCCGGGTCAGGCCGCACCAGTTCCGAGACGACATTTGTGTCAAGAAGGTAATACGTCAAAACTCGATCTCGCGCGGATAGTCCCGTTGGCGTTCTATCTCGATCCCCTCTTCACGAAGCGGCGAATTGGCGAAAAAGTCGACGAGATCACCGCGATGGCGCTCGCGGCGCATCCACTCTTCTATGGACACCACGACGACCGCTTTCTTGCCGTTACGCGTCACGATTTGCGGGCCATCGCTCATCGCCTTGTCGACTAGGGTGCTGAAGTTGGCGCGCGCATCTTTGATCTGCCAGGTGCGAACCGGCTCGGTCATGACAGCCTCCATTGCTCGAAGAAAATGTAGCGTGATTCGCGATAAATGTACATTTTTTGACAAACCCGACGACCCTTCCTCCCTGCAAGCGACCAGCAAAGGGGCACGCAAGGATGGAGCTTTCAAACGCTGGACACTGGCGCCAACCCGCGGCAAAGTTTACCAAGGCGACCACTCGTCGCCGGTTTTGCCGATCGGGAGAGCATGGACCCGCGGCCCCATATCGTCGTGGTCGAGGACGAGGCGACGCAGCGCCAATTGCTCGCCGACTATCTCGCCGGGCAAAATTTTCGGGTCAGCGCCGCCGACGGCGGTGCGGCCCTGCGCCGGCTCGTCGAGCGCGAGGCGCCGGCGCTGGTATTGCTCGACGTGCACCTGCCGGGCGAGGACGGCTTCGCGCTGGCGCGCTGGCTGCGCGAGAAGAGCGGTCGCATCGGCATCATCATGGTGACCTCGGCCGCCGATACGGTGGACCGCGTCGTCGGGCTGGAGACTGGCGCCGACGACTACGTCACCAAGCCGTTCGAGCCGCGCGAGCTATTGGCGCGGGTCAAGAGCGTGTTGCGCCGCGGCATGCCCGAGCGCGAGGCGGCCCCGGCGCGGCGGATCGCCGCCATCCTGGCCGCCGATGTCGCCGGCTACAGCCGGCTCGTCGGCAATGACGAGGAGGGGACCTTGGCGCGGCTACGCGCCTTGCGCAGGGAGCTGATCGACCCCGAAATCGGCGCTCATCGCGGCCGCATCGTCAAGACCACGGGCGACGGGTTCTTGATCGAGTTCGCCAGTGTCGTCGACGCGGTGCGTTGCGCCGTCGCTGTGCAGCGTCGCATGGCAGCGGCCGCCGACGAGCCGGCCGAGCGGCGGATCCAATACCGCGTAGGCGTCAATGTCGGAGACGTGCTGGCCGACGGCGACGACATCCTCGGCGACAGCGTCAACATCGCCTCGCGCCTGGAAGGCATCGCCGAGCCCGGCGGCATCTGCCTCTCGGCCTCGGCCTATGAACAAATCAGAGGAAAGCTCGAACTCGCAGTCGCCGATATGGGCGACGAGGATTTGAAGAACATCGCGCGCCCGCTGCGCACCTACCGTATCGTGCTGTAGGCCGGCAACGTTGGACCCGCGGCCATATATCGTCGTCGTCGAGGACGAGGCGGTGCAGCGCCAGATACTCGCTGACTATCTAGAACGACAGAATTTCCGGGTCAGCGCCCTCGGCGACGGCGCGGCTCTGCGCCGTCTGGTCGAGCGCGAATTGCCCGCCCTGGTCATGCTCGATGTTGGGCTGCCGGGTGAGGACGGGTTCGCGCTGGCGCGCTGGCTGCGCGAGAAGAGCGGCCGCGTCGGGATCATCATGGTGACCGCCGCCGCGGATACCGTCGATCGCGTGGTCGGGTTGGAGACCGGGGCCGACGATTACATCGCCAAGCCGTTCGAGCCGCGGGAGCTGTTGGCGCGGGTCAAGAGCGTTTTGCGCCGCGCCGCCGGGGTGCCGTCCGCGGGCCGGCGCGTGCGCATCGGCCGGCGTGTGCTCGACCTGGATAAGCGCGTCCTGATCGACCCGGATGACGGCGGTGAGGAACGCTTGGCGGCGAGCGAGTTCGACCTGTTGAAGATTTTTGCCGAGAACCCGAACCGGCCATTGATGCGCGACTGGCTGCTGGAGGTCACCGCACACCGCGAGGCCGATGTGTTCGATCGCGCCATCGATTTGCGCATCACCTGCCTGCGGCGCAAGGTCGAGGCCGACCCGACCCATCCCGAGGCGATCCGAACGGTACGCGGGGTTGGCTACATGTTTGTCCCGGCGAAGGACTGAGCGACCCTTCCCTGGACCTTCTCTGATAAGCGGTTTTTCATTCCCTGTTCGGCGGAATTAATTCCCTGTTCGCCCTGCTAGGGAATTTGCGCTTCGATTGACGCTGTTTCAAAGACTTAGAAGCGCCGATTTGAGCCGCGGACAGGCTCAAACCAGGTTTTTGCCAGTTTCTTCCCGTCGACCAGGGAAGGGAGGCTCCGCGGGGCTTCACGCCGCCGCGGCAGGCCTCCGTCCTTCGAGCACCTCGCGGATCCCGGCGATGATTCGTTTGCGGTCCGGAAAGACGTGGTTTTCGAGCACGGGGCTGTAGGGGATCGGCACCTGCAAGGCACAGACCCGCTTTACCGGGGCCTGCAGCCGCGTAAAAGTCGCCGCATCCTCGGTGGCGACCGCGGCAACCTCGGCCGAGAAGCCGGCCGTCGGCCCGGCCTCGTCGGCGATGACGAGGCGTCCGGTTTTCTGAACCGAGCGGCGGATCGCCTCCCTGTCCAATGGCACGAGTGTGCGTGGGTCGATAACCTCGACCGAGATGCCCTCCTGGGCCAGCTCGTCGGCCGCGCCCAGCGCCTCGTGCACGAGCCAGGCCAGTGCCACGACCGTCACCTCGGTGCCCTCTCGTTTGATGTCGGCCTTTCCTAGAGGGATCGAGTAATCCTCCTCCGGCACCGGTCCCTTGCGCGTCATCAACCGGCTCGACTCGAACGAGATGACCGGGTTGTTGTCGCGGATCGCCGTCTTCAGCAGGCCCTTCATGTCATGAGGTGTCGAGGGCAGGAACATTTTCAAGCCGGCGACATTCATGAACATCGAGTAGGGCGACTGCGAGTGCTGCGCCGCGACCAAGCCGCCGCCGCCGACGGCCGCCCGATAAAGGATCGGGAACGTCACCTGGCCGCCGAACATATAGTGGATCTTGGCGGCCTGATTAACGATCTGGTCCATCGCGACAAAGCAGAACGTCACCTGCCGCCAGTCGACGATCGGGCGAAAGCCGGAACCTGCAGCGCCGATCGACATACCGGTCAGCGCCGCTTCGGTGATCGGCGTCGCGCGCACGCGCTGAGCGCCAAACTCCTTGAGCAACGGCGCTATCGCGTCGGTCGACATGTAGAAGATCTTGGGATCGCGCCGCATCTCCTGGGCGACGGCTTCGACCGCGGCCTCGTTGTAGGTCAGCTCTCGCATCGTCTTATCCTCGCATCAGGCGGCAAACACGTCTTCGGTCGCCTGCTCGGGTAAGGGGAATGGGCTCGCCTCGGCGAAGGCGACGGCGGCCTCGAGAGCGGCCATGATGTCGCCCTCTATGCTGCGCAGCCCGGTGTCGTCGAGCTCGCCCTGGTCCCTGAGCTGCCGTTCGAGCAGCGCGATCGGATCCTTCCGTTTCCACGCTTCGATCTCGCCCGGGTCGCGGACATCAGCCATGCCTCGCCGCTCGGTGTGGGCGCGCCAGCGATAAGTCTTGCACTCGATCAAACTCGGGCCGCCGCCCGATCGGGCCCGCTCCACGGCTGCGTTGGCCGCCTGGTAGACCTCGAAGATGTCGTTGCCGTCGACGACGACACCAGGAATGCCGTAGCCGGCCGCGCGGGCCGCAACGTCGCTAAGCGCATGGGTCGCGGCGGCCGCAGTGTTCGCCGCGTACATGTTGTTCTCGCACACATAGAGCATCGGCAATTTCCAGGTCGCCGCGATGTTGAGGCACTCGTGGAAGGGTCCCGCATTCGACGCGCCATCCCCGAAGAAAGAGACCGCGACACGTCCCTTGCCTTCCATCTGCGCCGCAAGCCCGGCGCCCGTGACGATCGCGATCCCGCCCGCGACGATGCCGTTTGCGCCGAGCATGCCGATGCCAAAATCGGCGATATGCATCGAGCCGCCTTTGCCCTTGCAGTAGCCGGTTTGTCGTCCATAGAGCTCGGCCATCATGCGGTTGAGGTCCGCCCCCTTGGCGATGCAGTGGCCGTGCCCGCGATGCGTAGAGATGATCCGGTCGCCATCGTCGAGCGCGCTGCAGACGCCGACGGCGACCGCCTCCTCTCCGATATAGCAGTGCACGACACCGTAAATCTTGCCGGCGAGGTAGTCAGCCGAGGCGCGCTCCTCGAAGCGGCGGATCGTCAGCATCCGGCGCAACATCTCGCGCTGCGTGTCGGGCGGCAGGTTCGGCGAGAGGCTTTGCATGTGGCGATCCCTCCGGGCCGGTTGGGGCTCATCATGATGGGCCAGCGTTCGGAGGCTGGCAACCGCAACGTCGGCGCTGCTGCCGTTCGCCGGCTTTCGGAGTAGGATCGCTCCGCGCCTCACTTTGGTGATCAGCCCGTTGGAGGGAATCCGTGCTCGTGGAAAGCCGCGTACTGGATAACCGCGTCGCTTGCGAGGTCGTCGGGCTGCGCCTATGGGAGCCGCAAGACGATCCGACCGTCGATGAGGTTCGCGCTTTGTGGGCCGATCATCCCGTTCTGGTGTTTCGCCGGCAAGCCCTCTCCGAGGATGAGTTGGCCGATTTCAGCACTCGCTTTGGCCCGCTCGAGCTTACCGTGCGAACCGACTGGGCCTCTCCGGTGCGATCCGAGGTCAGCCTGATCTCAAATCTGAAGGATGCGCAGGCAAAGCCGATTGGCGGTCTCGGCGATGGCGAGATCCAATGGCACTCGGATCAATCCTACATGCTGAACCCGGCGACCGGTGCAATGCTCTACGCGCTCGAGCTGCCGCCGGAGGGCGGGGCAACCTCCTGGGTAGATTTGTGCGCTGCTTATGCCGGGCTGCCCGATCGGCTCAAGCGCGCGGTCGAAGGCCGACGCGCGATCTTCAACTACGCTAAACGCCTCGCCGGCTATCAGGGCGTCGACCGAGTGATCTCCGCGGAAGCCAAGCGCAAGACGCCGCCCATTCTTCACCCGTTGGTGCATACGCACCCCGTGACCGGCAGAAAGGCGCTCTACCTCGATTCCACGACAACCGTCGGGGTCGACGGAATGGACGAGGCTTCAGGCTCTGCCCTGCTCCAGGAGATCTACGAGTTCGCGACACGGTCCGAGTTCGTGTATCGCCATCATTGGCAGGTCGGCGATGCTCTATTGTGGGACAATGGCTTCACGATGCATCGCCGGGAACCATTCGACCCGTCGGCGCGTCGCCTGATGAAGCGGACGACGATCTTCCTTTCCCGCGAACGCCACATCGTCCCCGAGGGTGCTCTCGCAACCGCAGCCTGAGCATCATTCGAAAGGGTTCGTCATGAAAGTCGGCCTGTTCATCAACACGCAGTTCCCGGAAGGCTTCGACTTAAGAGAACGCGTCCCGGAGATGGTCGCGCAAGTGCGCGCCGCACGCGAAGCCGGCTTTGCGTCCCTCTGGTTCCCGCATCACTGGCTGACGCATCCGATGCAGATGCTACAGATTACGCCGGTGATGGCTTACATTGCGGCGCATGCGCAGGGCATGACGATCGGGCCCAATATCCTGATCCTGCCACCGCTCAACCCCGTGCATGTAGCCGAGGAGGCCGCCACGCTCGATGTGCTGACGGGCGGCAACTACATTCTTGGGGTCGGCTTGGGCTATCGCCAACCGGAGTTCGACGCGTTCGGCATCAGTCTCAGCGAGCGGGCGCCGCGGTTCACCGAAAGCATCGCGCTTATGCGCCGGCTGTGGACCGAGGAACGGGTGAGCCACACGGGACGCTTCTACACGGTCAATGACGCCGGCATCGGGGTAAAGCCGGTACGCCCGGGCGGACCGCCGGTTTATATCGCCGGACAGGCCGAGGTGTCGGTGCGGCGCGCGGCGCGGATCGGCGATGCATGGCTGATCGTGAACACCAGCGGTCTCGGCAAAGTGGCACCGCTGATGCAGACCTATCGGGCGGCACTCAGGGAATATGGCCGCACCCCGATGGAATTCCCGATCACCGTCGAATGCTATGTCGGCGCACGACATGCGACGGCGCATGAGGAGTGTCGCGCGCCGCTCGAATACAAATACAACGCCTATGCGGCATGGGGGCTGCCGAATAGCAGCACGCAGGGTTCGTTCGAGGATTTCGCGCGCGACCGGTTCATCATCGGCGACAAGGGGTCGGTGAAGGAGGAAATCGCGCGGTATCGCGAGTGTTTGGGTGTCGATCACTTCATCATGCGCTGCCAGTGGCCCGGACTCCCGCAGGAGCGGGTGCTGAGCTCGATCCGGCGACTCGGCCAGATTTTCGCGTCTTAGGATTCGGTTGGCGTGAGCGCTAAATCACGCCGCTCTGTCTGAGGTCAGCGATTTCGTCCGGCGACAGTCCGAGCCAGCCGCCGTAGATGTCGGTGTTGTGCTGGCCGAGCTTTGGACTGGGTGTGGTCGCCACTTTGTCAACGCCGTGAAAACGCAATGGCGAGGTCGGGACCACGATATGCCCGATCTCGTCGTGCTCGATCCATTCGAGCATCCCGCGCTCGTGCATGTGCGGGTCGTGCATGACCTCGCCGACGTCGCGCACCGGGGCGCAGGGGATGCGGGGCCGCTTGGTGATCGCGAATACCTCCATCTTGCCGAGGGTCTGAGTCCAGGCCGCGACGAGAGCATCGGTCTCGTCCATATGCGCAACGCGTTCGGCGTTGGTCTTGAGGCGCGGGTCGTCGCGCAGATCTTCGCGGCCCATCGCGGCCAGCAGATTATGCCAATGCTCCTCGACCGCGACGTTGATCGCGACATAGCCGTCATTGGTCGCGTAGACGCCGAGCGGTGAGCGCGCGTGACTGCGGTAGCCGGTACGCGGCGGAACATTGCCCGACTGCCAATAAGCCTCGAGATGTGACGTGAGGGTCGTGTACGCGGCCTCCTGCATAGCGACTTCGACGAGCCGGCCTTTTCCGGTGCGCTCACGCACAATGAAGCGGGATCGGACGGGCCGAGGAAGACGATGTTCTCGGCGCGCTCGATGAAGGCGAGACGCGCAGCTGATGGATCTGCTCGCGTGGAACATCGGTGGCGAAGCCGAAGTCAAAGCCATCAAGTGTCTTGACAGTTAGGAAGCCGGCGACTCGGGCGAACATCTCACGAGCGCGGGCCAGGCGTGCATCACGTGCGGCGCAATGGCGAGGATAAGCTCGGACAATCCGAGCGTCGCAAGCACCACCAGCGGTCTCGGCATGCGAGGCACTGACGATTTCCGTCCGCTCTTGCCGATGCGTCGCTAACGGTGTTGGGTGTTGGTCGCGACCGCGCCGGTTCTCGGTATCAGAGCCACCGCCGGTCAGTCTCCGCTTACAGTGATATCGCCTTCTCATGCGCTGCACGCGGAACTGATGCCGGTCCCCGATCGCCAACGAGTGTGCATGTGCTACAACGTGTCGCAAGCCGGGGCGGGATCCGGGTGACCCCGACGGCTCACCGCGGGTCGGGACGCTCCATTTGCCGAGGGTCAGCGGCGGGTCAGGGTTCGGGCTAACCCGGATTTCTCAAAGGGGATAGGTGCATCGGGGCCCTAGATCTGAGAAAATCGAATTGGCAGAACGGTTTATCTCAGGGCCAGGGGTGTCCCGATGCGGACAGAGTGTAGCGCGGATCTGTTTGGCTTTGCACCCGTCGAAGGGCGCAAAGTGGTGGCCGCGTTTGACGGCGGCC